>Ga0209152_10000447_pt1 | contig 19299 bp, 16 predicted proteins | sample GraSoiAngelo_107_FD_185873 | JGI IMG/M metagenome (GOLD analysis project Ga0209152, IMG submission 185873) | Grasslands soil microbial communities from the Angelo Coastal Reserve, California, USA - 14_0903_09_30cm (SPAdes) (version 2) | ecosystem: Environmental > Terrestrial > Soil > Grasslands...
TTATCGGCTGATACCGCTGGACGAGGCGATCGTCTTCCCCACCGTGATCGCGACCCTGCCGATCGACGTCGGCGACGACGAGCGCGTCTTCCTGATGCCGCGCCGCGACGGCGAGTTCGGCCGCGTCGGCGTCCTCGCCGAGGTGATCGAGACCGGGCTCTCGCGCCGCGGCCGTCCCGTCGCCACCGTCGTCGGCCTCCACCGCGGCCTGATCGCCGGCAGCGCCCAGCCCGGCGAGGACGAGACGCTGCGGGTCGAGGTGCAGGAGATCCGCGACGGTCACCCCGACGACGAGCACACCCGCGAGCTGCAGACCGAATACCGCGCCGTGGTCGAGGAGATCCTCGAGCACCGTGGCGACGACGGCCGCATCGCCGCCTTCCTGCGCTCGATCGACGAGCCGGGCGCGCTGGCCGACACCTCCGGCCTCTCCCCCGACATCCCCAACGAGGGCAAGCTGCGCCTGCTGGAGACGATCGACGTCACCGCCCGCCTCGAGCTGGCGGTCGAGTTGCAGCGAGAGCGGCTGACCGAGCTTCAGGTCCGCAGCAAGATTCGCGACGACGTCGAGTCCGGCGCCCAGAAACAGCAGCGCGAGTACTTCCTGCGCAAACAGATGGACTCGATCCGCAAAGAGCTGGGCGAGGACGAGGCCGACCTGATCGCCGAGTACGAGCGCAAGATCGCCGAGGCGGAGATGCCCGAGGCGGTCGCCGAGCAGGCCGAGAAGGAGCTGCGGCGGCTCGAGCGCCAAGGCGAGCAGTCGCCGGAGAGCAGCATGATCCGCAGCTACCTCGACTGGCTGATCGCGGTGCCGTGGGCGAAGCGCTCCGAGGAGCTGCTCGACCCCGCCCACACCCGCGAAGTGCTCGATGCCGACCACGCCGGCTTGGACGACGTGAAGAAACGGATCACCGAGTTCATCGCCGTGCGCAAGCTGCGCGAGGAGCGCCAGATCGAGGACGACAGCCGCGCCAACGGCGCGATCCTCACCCTGGTCGGCCCTCCCGGCACCGGCAAGACCTCGATCGGCGAGTCGATCGCCGGCGCCCTCGGGCGCGAGTTCGTCCGCATCAGCCTCGGCGGCATCCGCGACGAGGCCGAGATCCGCGGCCACCGCCGCACCTACATCGGCGCCATGCCGGGGCGGATCATCCGCGCCCTGCGCGACGCCAAGACGATGAACCCGGTGATCCTCCTCGACGAGGTCGACAAGGTCGGCGCCGACTGGCGCGGCGACCCCTCCGCGGCCCTGCTCGAGGTGCTCGACCCGGCCCAGAACGACACCTTCCGCGACCACTACCTCGACGTCGAGGTGGACCTCTCGGAGGTCGTCTTCATCGCCACCGCGAACCTCGCCGACACGATCCCGGCACCGTTGCTCGACCGGATGGAGATCATCTCCTTCGACGGCTACACGACCGAGGAGAAGCTGGCGATCGCCCGCGGCTACCTGCTGCCGCGGCAGCTGAAGCGGAACGGGCTCAAGCCCGAGGAGGTCGAGGTCTCCGACGAGGTCCTGCGCTCGGTGATCGCCGAGTACACCCGCGAGGCGGGCGTGCGGCGGCTGGAGCGTGAGATCGGCAAGGTCGTCCGCGCGGCGGCGACGAAGATCGCCGCCGGCGAGGCCGACGGGAAGATCACGATCGACGCCGAGGCACTGCGCGAGGCGCTCGGCCGGCAGAAGTTCTTCCAGGAGTCGGTCGAGCGGACCGCGATCCCGGGTGTCTCCACCGGCCTCGCCGTGACCGGCGCCGGGGGCGACATCCTCTTCATCGAGGCGACCGGGATGGATGGCGACAAGGGCCTGGTCCTGACCGGCCAGCTCGGCGACGTGATGAAGGAGTCGGCGCGGATCGCGCTCAGCTACGTGCGAGCGCACCGCCAGGAGCTGGGAATCGACGGCGAGCGCTTCCAGCGCGAGTTCCACGTCCACGTCCCCGCCGGGGCGATCCCCAAGGACGGCCCCAGCGCCGGCACCGCGATGACGACGGCGCTGGTCAGCCTGCTGACCGGGCGCCCGGTCAAGCACACGGTCGGGATGACCGGCGAGGTCACCCTGCAGGGCCGGGTGCTGCCGATCGGCGGCCTCAAGCAGAAGGTGCTGGCCGCCCACGCCGCCGGGCTGACCGAGGTGATCCTGCCCGAGCGCAACCGCGGCGACCTCGACGAGGTCCCGGAGGAGGTGCGCGAGCAGATGACCTTCCACCCGGTGATGAGCATCGACGAGGTGCTGGCGCTGGCCTTGGAGCCAGCGGAGAAGGGCCACAAGGCAATGGCGGCGTAAGGAGCACCGTGACCCCCCGCTGCCGCAACTGTTCCCCGGTGCCGCCCGAGATGAGGGCGGCCGCCGGCCTGCTCGAGCGCCGCTGGACGATGGCGACGATCTACGCCTGCTCCAGCGGCGCCGCCCGCTTCAACGAGTTCCGCCAGTCCCTCCCCGGCGTCTCCCCCACCACCCTCTCCGACCGGCTCGAACAGCTAGAGGCGGCGGGGATCGTCGAGCGCCACATGGTCGCCGGCCGCCCCCCGCACACCGAGTACGTGCTGACCCCGCGGGGCGAGCAGCTAGCTCGCGCTGTCGCCGGGCTGCTCCAGCACTGACTCGGCCGGGCGCTCGCGCTCGATGTCGAGCAGGCGGAAGTAGAGGACGCCGAGGACGAGCATCTGGATTGGGGCGATGACGCTGGAGAGGAGCGAGCCGAAGAGGATGCTCACGACTGGACCGGCGGCGTGGCGGTGGAGGAGAAGAGCAAGGGCGGCGGAGACAGCCAGAAGCAGGCCGAGGAGAAGGACCACCCCCAGAACCTTCCAGCCGTTCCCCCGCACCAGCCCGCGCGAGCGGCCGAACGCGTCGAACACCCCCGGCCGCTCGACCACGGCGACGGGCAAGACCACCGCCCAGATCGTCATCAGATAGAGGCCAGGGACGATCAGGAATACGAGCGCCACCGTTACCGCGGCGAGGGCAAGGACGCCGACCAGAGTCGCGGCCGGGAGCGGTGGCAGCGCGGTGGCGAGGAGATCCCCGATCGACGAGGCAGGACGCCGCTCCCGCAGGTCTCGGAGCACGGTCATCGCCACCGCCTGCACGAGAGCGAAGAAGGCCGCGTCGACGACCCAGCCGACGAGGAAGCCGATCCCCTCCGGTCCCAGCAACCTGCTGATCGCAGAGACGACGAGGCTGGAGAAAAAGACGATCGGGACGAGCACCCGCGCCCTTGCAGCAAAGGCCGAAAAGGCTGCGCTGAAGACCGTGCCGACGCTCAGATCCCTCTCCATCCCGGTCGCATTCGACCCCCGCCTGACCACCCCTCCCCTTTGCCCCGAATTGGTGGGAGTATTCGTCCACCATGGAGGGGTCCGAGCAGTCGGCGCATCGGGTCGACGAAGAGCGCTTCAAGCGCCTGATCGACGTCGGCAGCAACCTCCTTTCCGAGCTCGACCTCGAGGCGGTGCTGAAGTCGGTGGCAGAGGCGGCGCGGGAGCTGACCGGGGCGCGCTACGCCGCCCTCGGGGTGCTCGACCGCGAGCGGCGCGAACTCGAACGCTTCATCAACGTCGGCATCGACGAGGCGACGCGGCGGGAGATCGGCAACCTGCCGCGCGGCCGCGGCGTCCTCGGCGAGCTGATCCGGGAGCCGGCGCCGCTGCGCCTGCACGACGTCAACGCCCACCCGCACGCTTACGGGTTCCCGCCCGGGCACCCGCCGATGCACTCCTTCCTCGGAGTGCCGATCGCGGTCCGCGGCGAGACCTACGGCAACCTCTACATGACCGAGAAGCAGGGCGGCGGCGACTTCGACCAGACCGACGAAGAGGCGGCGCTGACCCTCGCCAGCTGGGCCGGGATCGCGATCGAGAACGCCCGCCTCTATACCACCCTCTCCGAACGCGAGGCCGAGACCGAGCAAGCGCTGCGCCAGGCCGAGACCTCAGTCGACATCGCCCGCACCGTCGGCGGCGAGACCAACGTAGAGCGCGTCCTCGACCTGATCGTGAAGCGGGCGCGGGCGCTGGTCGACGCGCGGGCGCTGCTGGTACTGCTGCAGCGCGACGACCACCTCTACGTCGCCGCCCGCGCCGGCCAGGTCAGCGACGAGGTCAAGGACTTCGAGGTCCCGCTCGACGACAGCGTCTTCGGCGCGGCGATGGAGGACCGGGTCTCGCAGCGGCTCGAGCGCGGCTCTCCCCCCTCGAAGGCGCGGCTGCGCGAGCGCCTCGGCGCCGAGGCGGCGCTGGTCGTGCCGTTGCTCTTCCGCGGCCGCGCTGTCGGCACCCTCGTCGCGCTCGACCGCGAACCCGGCGGCGTCGAGTTCGACCAGGAGGACCTGAGGCTGCTGCAGTCCTTCGCCGCCAGCGCCGCGACCGCGGTGGCGACGGCGCAAACGGTCGAATCAGACAGGCTGCGCCAGCAGGTCGAGTCGGCCGAGAAGGAGCGCGAGCGCTGGGCCCGGGAGCTCCACGACGACGCCCTGCAGGGGCTGGCGGCGATCCGGATCAACCTGGCGACGGCGCTGCAGAGCTCCGCCGAGGACCGGGCCGAGCGGATCGAGCGTGCCGCCAACGAGACGCTCGAGCGGCTCGAGGACCAGATCACCGAGCTCAACCGCCTGATCAACGACCTCCGCCCGGCGGCGCTGGAGCGCCTCGGGCTGGCGGGGGCGCTGCAGGCACTGGCCGAAGAGTGCTCCGCCCGCGCCGACGTCGAGGTCGAGGCGAGGATCGAGATCGCCGCCGAGGCCAGCGGCGAGGAGCCGAGCCGCGACGAGGAGCGGATCATCTACCGGCTCGTGCAAGAGGCGCTGACCAACATCGTCAAGCACGCCCACGCCTCCCACGTCGGCGTCAGCGCCGAGGAGGTCGAGGGAGCGGTGCAGATCGTCGTCCGCGACGACGGCGACGGCTTCGACATCGAGACGGCGAGGGCCGGAAGGGGCCTGACCGGGATGCGCGACCGGATCGAGCTCTTCGGCGGCGAGATCGAGGTCAGCTCGAGCCCCGGCGGCGGGACCGAGATCTCCGCCCGCGTCCCCCTCGGCCAGCGCCAGACCTGAGCGACTGGCAAGCTCAGGCGCCGTCGCGCTTGGCGTCAACGAGGCCGTTGGCAATCGCGAAGCGGACCAGCTCGGGGCGGGTCTCCAGTCCCAGCTTCTCGAGCAGCTTCGCCCGGTTGACCTCGACCGCGCGCACGCTCAGGTAGAGCTTCTCGCCGATCTCGCGGTTGGTGTGACCTAGGGCGAGCAGCCGCAGCAGTTCGCGCTCGCGCTCACTCAGCGCCTCGATCGGGTCGGCCCCCAGTTGCGCCACCTGCCCGCCCAGTTCGGGATCAATATAGGAGCCGCCCTCGGCGGCGGCGCGAATCGCCTCCGTCAGCTGCCGCTCGGCGGCCTGCTTGAGGACGTAGCCGGAAGCGCCGGCGCGCAGCAGCTCTCGCGCCCGCCGCGGGTCGCTCTGCATCGTCAGGACGACGATCGCCGTCTCCGGCGCCTCCTCGCGGAGGCCGTGGACGTCGCTCGCCGGGGTCGCGCCCGGCATCTGCAGGTCGAGGACGAGGATGTCGGGTCGCCGGTCCCGGACCAGCTTCTGCGCGGTGGGCGCATCGGCAGCCTCACCGATCACGCGGATTCCCTCCTCGGCTTCGAGCATCGCCCGCAGGCCGCTACGGATCACGTTGTGGTCGTCGGCGAGGACGACGCTTATCTCCTTCTTGCGGCTGTCCATGACCCTCATCGTTGCGCGTTACCCTCGCTGCGTGGGCTCCAGGCAGGAGGGAAAGATCACCGTTGTCCTCGTCGACGACCACGCGGTTGTGCGGGGAGCGCTGAAGGCGCTGCTCGAGGGGCAGGAGGATCTAGAGGTGATCGGCGAAGCCGGCGACATCGCCTCGGCGCGAGCGATACTGGCCGAGGCGCAGCCGCGGGTGCTGGTCCTCGACGTCAACCTCCCGGACGGGCTCGCGGTCGACTCGCTAGCGGAGCTGCGCGAGGCCTCGCCGGCGACCGAGATCGTCCTGCTGACGATGGAGCGCGACCTCACCCTCGCCCGCCGCGCCCTTGGCGCCGGCGCCAAGGGCTACCTGTTCAAGGACTCGGCCCACCTCGAGCTGATCGAGGCCGTACGCGCCGCCGCTGGCGGCGAGCAGCACCTCGCCCCGGGGGTCGCCGCCGGACTCAAGGACCAGGGCGACGAGGAGCGACCGTTGCTGTCGCCGCGCGAGACCGACGTCCTGCGGCTGATGGCTCTGGGGCACACCAACCGTGAGATCGGCGAGCAGCTCTCGCTGAGCGTCCGCACGGTGGAGACGCATCGGGCGCACATCCAGCAGAAGCTGGGATTGAGCAGCAGGCCGGAGCTGACCCGCTACGCGTTGTCGCACGGGTTGATCGGGACCTGAACTCAGCGATCTAGGGTGCCAGCTCGCCCTCGATCTTTTCGATCGTCGACACCAGCTCTGCCAGGGGAACCCCGAGCCCCGAGCTGATTCTCAGCATGGTCAGGTAGCCCGGGTTTCGGTTCCCTCCCTCCAGATGGCTGATGTCGGTGACATGGATACCGGACCTCTCCGCCAGCTGTTCCTGGGTCAGCTGCTGTTCGAGGCGCGTTTTGCGAACCCCCATGCCAAGGGCTTGACGCCATCGGTCCTCATGTGACCCCCGACGAGACACGACCCCACTATGCATGACGGGGTCGCGGGGAGGAACTTGACGCGTGTCGTATGTTGGGATACATCCCAACTAGGTATATATCCCAGGTTCATCGGACGCCCGGAAATGACGAAGCCCCGGGCGCATGCATGCAGAGGCGCACCGGGGCATTCAGGAATGAGTTTAGCAGCTAAAAAGTTACAGCCCAACCGGGATCGTCCCCCTTCTTCGCAGCTCACGGTATGGATAGGTGAGCCGCGTTTTCAGCGGTACCTCGATGCTCGCGATGGCGAGCCCGAAGCCGCCCTGGCGCTGTACCTCTGGAATGCAAAGGTCTCTGCCTCGTTTCTGGAGATCCTCGGCCATCTCGAGGTGCTGCTCCGCAACGCGATCGACAGTCAGTTCCCGCGCGGCGACTCCCGGGGCGCCCTCTCGATCGTCCAGCCGGACGTCTGGCTCTGCGACCCGACGATCCTGACCCCCGAGAGCCGCGAGAAGGTGAACGAGGCGATCACGCGTCTCCAGTCCGAGGGCAAGCGCCCCACCCGCGCCCGCGTGGTCGCCTCAATGTCTTTTGGCTTCTGGCAAGCCCTATTCAGCGGCGTCTACGAGGAACTGTGGCGCACGACGCTCTTCAGAGCGTTCCCTCGCGGGGGTGGTAAGCGTCGCGAAATCGCCAACCTGGCTGGGCCGATTCTCCACTTCCGCAACCGGATCGCCCACCACGAGGCGATCTTCTTCTCAGACCTCAGTGGCCGCCACGATCAGATCCTGCAGCTCGCAACCGCCATCGACCCGGAGGCGGCACAGTTCATCGCCAGCGTGTCGCGGATCGAGGAGCGCCTGCGCGAGATGCCTTAGGAGGGAGCACCTGCGGGTAGATTGGCGCCGATGCTCTTCTTCAGCCATCCGGCTTGCCTGGAGCACGATCCGGGGGAGGGGCTGCCGGGGCATCCCGAGCGACCCGATCGGCTGCGGGCGATCGAGGGTGCGCTGGCGGCGCGGGACTGGCTGGGATGGGAGCGGCGCGAGGCGCCGGCGGCGAGCGAGGAGGAGTTGGGGCTCGTCCACCCCGCCTCGCACGTGGAGGCGATTCGCGAGCTCTGCCGTTCCGGCGGCGGCTCGATCGACCTCGACACCTTCGCCGGCGAGGCCTCTTGGGAGGCGGCGCTCCGCTCAGCCGGCGCGGCCTGCGCGATGACCCGAGCGCTGCTTGCGGGCGAGGCTGAAGCCGGCTTCGCCGCCGGCCGGCCGCCGGGCCATCACGCCGAGCCGGAGCGGGCGATGGGCTTCTGCCTCTTCGACAACGTCGCCGTCGCAGCGGCGCTGGCGATCGCCGAGCTCGGGATCGAGCGGGTCTTCATCCTCGACTGGGACGTCCACCACGGCAACGGCACCGCCGAGATCTTCCGCCGCCGCGACGACGTCCTCTTCGCCTCGATCCACCAGGGCGGGATCTTCCCCGGCAGCGGCGCCCGCGAGGACACCGGCACCGGCCCGGGCGAGGGCTTCACGATCAACCTCCCGGTCCCGGCCGGCAGCGAAGAGGACCTCTGGGTCGAGCTGCTCGAGCAGGAGGTGCTCCCCGCCGCCGCCCGCTTCGAGCCGCAGCTCGTCCTGATCTCGGCCGGGTTCGACGCCCACCGCGACGACCCGCTGGCCGAGTGCCGGCTGGACGCCGGCTCCTTCGGCCGGATGGCGACGATCGTGCGAACCGCAGCCGCCGGCTGGGGCGCCCCGGTCGGCGCTGTGCTGGAGGGCGGCTACGCGCTGGACGCGCTCGCCGATTCGGTTATCGCGACCATGTCGGCGCTCGGGGGTGCAGAGGAATAGTGGCGGGGCTGGAGCAGGTCAAGTTCGAGCCGGCGCCGCTGGAGCGGTTCCGCCCCCTGCTCGGCGAGCGCTTCGCGGAGATCGAAACGGCGGCGGCGGGGGCGCGAAAGACCTTCGCCGGGCGGCGGATCTGGCACGTCAACTCGACCTCGCAGGGCGGCGGCGTGGCGGAGATGCTGCGCGCCCTCCTCCCCTACGCCCGCGGCGCCGGGGTCGACGTCCGCTGGGCGGTCCTCACCGAGAGCGATGGCTTCTTCGACCTGACCAAGCGCATCCACAACCATCTCCACGGCGATGCCGGCGATGGCAAGGAGCTCGACGAGGCGGCGCGCGAGGTCTACGAGCGCGCCTCGGCCCGCTCGTCCCAGGCGCTGCGCGACCTGGTCGCCCCCGGCGACGTCATCTACCTCCACGACCCACAGCCGGCGGGGCTGGTGCCAGCGATGAAGGAGGCCGGCCTCGCCGTCGTCTGGCGCTGCCACATCGGCGTCGACCACCCGAACGACGTCGCCCGCGCCGCCTGGCGCTTCCTCCTCCCCTACGTCGAGCCCGCCGACGCCTACGTCTTCTCCCGCCGCGCCTACCTCTGGGACGGCCTCGACGAGGCGAAGGCCTGGGTCATGCCGCCGGTGATCGACCCCTTCTCGCCGAAGAACGAGGACCTCGACGACGAGCGGGTCGCCGCAATCCTCGCCGAGGTCGAGGAGGAGGCGACGATCCTCGAGACCGAACCGGTACCCGCTGACGCCAAGGTGGTGACCCAGGTCTCGCGCTGGGACCGGCTCAAGGATCCCGAGGGCTTGCTGGAGATCCTCGCCGAGCACCTCGAGGACCCCGACCTGCACCTCTGCCTCGTCGGACCCGAGACCGAGGGCGTCCATGACGACCCCGAGGGGGCGCAGGTCTACGAGCGGGTCGCCTCCCGCTGGCGCGAGCTCGACGACGAGCACCGCCGCCGCACCCACCTCATCAGCCTGCCGATGGACGACCTCGCCCGGAACGCCGCGATGGTCAACGCGCTGCAGCGCCGCAGCGACGTGATCGTCCAGAAGAGCCTCGCCGAGGGCTTCGGGCTGACCGTCGCGGAGGCGATGTGGAAGTCGAAGCCGGTCGTCGCCAGCCGCGTCGGCGGCATCCAGGATCAGGTGAAAAGCGGGAAGACCGGGGTCCTGGTCGACGACCCCCGCGACCTGGCCGCTTTCGGGTCGGCGATCGCCGCCCTCGCCGACGACCCGGAGCGGGCCGCCGCGCTCGGCGCCGCCGGGCGGGACCACGTGCGCGAGAGCTACCTGGCGATCGACCGCCTGCGCGAATACGTCGAGCTGCTCGAGAGCCTCCTGCGAGATCGCGGCTAGCCCAGCCGCGGCACCACCAGCACCGGGCAGGGCGCCTTGTGCATCAGCTGGGTCGAGACCGAGCCGAGGAAGACCCGCGCCAGCGGCCCGTAGCCGCGCGAGCCGGAGACCACCAGGTCGGCGCCGGCTTCCTCGCAGGCCTCGGCGAGCGCGGGGCCGGGCTGGCCGGAGAGGACGCGGCCGGTCGCCGCCAGCCGCTCGTCGACCGACTTCACCGCCTGGGTCACGATCGGCCCGGCCTCGGGCGGGATCGCCGGCGTGTAGCCCGCCGCACCGGGGACGACGGCGACCGGCGCCGCGACGGTGTAGACGACGATCGTCGCCCTGCAGGCGAGGGCGATCGCTTCCGCCCGTTTCAGGGCCGCCTTCGCCTCCTCGGTGTCGTCGAAGGCGACGGCGATCGTGCGGAAGGGCCCGTGCTCCTCGCCGGCGTAGCCGCGCGGCGCGGTCAGAACCTCACACGGCGCCCCGTGCAGGAGCCCGTCGGCGACGCTGCCGATCAGCGTCCGCCCGACCGGCCCGCGGTGCGGCGAGCCGACGACGATGGTGTCGACTGCCTCGCGCTCGGCGAGGTCGTTGATCACCCCGGCCGGGCTGCCGCCGCCGAACGCCCGGGTCTCGACCTCCAGCCCGCCGAGCCGCTCCCGCGCCTCGTCGAATAGCGGCTGCGCCCGCTCGGCTTCCTCGTCGGCGAGGATTTCGTAGGGGATCGGCAACGGTCCATAGGGAAGGACGGTGACGACGAGGACGCGCGCGCCCATCGCCTCGGCCAGAACCCGCGTCAGCTCGAGCGCGTCGCGCCCGCCGTCGCTGCCGTCGAAACCGACGAGAACGTTCATGCTCGCACTGTAAGGATGCCGCCCGGCTCCCCTATCCGGGGAACCCCACATGCGGCAAACCCGCAGGCGATCGGGCGGCTTTTCCCGGATGGGGCCCTCGGCCCTCAGCTCCACACTTCTGGGGATGAGCAAGGCAAAGGTCCTGATCGTCGGCGGCGGCGTCGGCGCCCTGGAGGCGGCACTCGCCCTCCATGACCTCGCGGGCGACCGCGCCGGAGTCGAGATCTGCGCCGGCCGCGGCGACTTCGTCTACCGGCCCTTCGCGGTGGGAGAGCCCTACGGCGCCTCCCGCGTCCTCCGCTACAGCCTCGAGCGGATCGCCGACCTCTGCGACGCCGAGTTCCAGCTCGAGAACGTCGCCTCCGTCGACCCGGCGCTGCGCCTCGCGACCAGCCACGACGGCGACGAGATCCCCTACGACTACCTCGTCGTCGCCCCCGGCGCCCGCCTGCTCTGGTCGGTCCCCGGCGCGACCACCTTCTGGGGAGTCCCCGACGAGGGTGAGATGCGAGACGTCGTCTCCCGCCTGCGCGAAGGGCGGCTGCGCCGGCTCGTCTTCACGATGCCCGGCGGACACGGCTGGGCCCTGCCCGCCTACGAGCTCGCCCTTCTCGCCGCCACCGAACTCGAGCGCTCCGGCCTGACCGGGACCCAGCTGACGATCGTCACCCCCGAAGAAGGCCCGCTGCAGATCTTCGGCCGCCGCGCCTCCGAGCAGGTCGCCGAGCTGCTCGCCGAGCACGGGATCGAGGTGATCACCGGCACCCACCCGGTCGCCTACGAGAACGGCGCACTGGCGGTGGTTCCCGGCGAGGAGATTGAAGCCGACGCCGTCGTCAGCCTGCCGCGGCTCGAGGGCCGCCACATCGACGGCCTCCCCTACGACGGCCGCGGCTTCGTCCCGGTCGACGACCACGCCCGCGTCCCCGACCTGCCCGGCGTCTTCGCCGTCGGCGACGTCACCAGCTTCCCCGTCAAGCAGGGCGGGATCGCCACCCAACAGGCCGACGTCGCCGCTGAGGCGATCGCCCTCGACCTCGGCTGCGAGGTCGAGTCCAACCCGCTTGACCCGGTGCTGCGGGGGATCCTCTGGACCGGCTCGAAGCCGCGCTACCTGTTCGGCTGGCTCGGAGGCGGCCACGGTGAAACCTCGGTCGCCAGCGAGCGGCCGCCCTGGCCGATCGACAACCCGAGCAAGCTGATCGGGCGCTACCTGACGCCCTTCCTCTCCGAGCTCGAAGCAGCCAACCGAGCGCCGTCTTCAGCCGCAGGCTGAACAAAGTGCGGAGAAACACGGATGCCGTCCCCACCGCGGCGCGAGAGGGTTGGAACAGGTTCCCCGATCGGAGAGATGAATGAGCCAATCCCTCGAATGTCCACGCTGCCACTCCCACACTGAGGCAAGCGGCAGCGGCTGGCAAAGCCGCTCCTGTCCCCACTGCGGCGCTCCCCTGGTGCTGGCGGCGGGCCCGGCGGAGACGCTGGTCCGCCGCTACCTCTACCGCGACCGCCCGGCACCTGTTGGCGCCCCGCCTCCAAAGGGTTGGCGTTAGGGGGTTTTTTCAGGTGCCTTGGAGTGCGACCCGGAAGCTCCCGCGCCTTCGTCGGTCGCCTTCGCCTGGCTGTCCGATTGTGACTGCGGCGCCTGTGGCGGTTCAGGCGCCGCCGGGGGAGGGTTTTCGGGTGCTTCCTTCGGCGGTTCGGCTGGCGGCTTAACCGGGTGAGTGGATGGGGCCGGATGGGTGGGCTTGGGCGCGGTCTCCGACTGTCCGCCCTCAGGGTCGATCGCTTCTGGCTTGTTTTCGGCTGCCTTTTCCTGGCCCCCGGCGGCGGCTTCCGGATGCTGCTTTTCGTGCCCTCGCCCGGTTGGGTGCTCGCTGGGAGGCACCGGCGCCTGCAGGCCCCTGTGACCCTTTCCGTGTCCCTCGCCATGCCCCTTGGAGTGGGCGGCGCCCTTTCCTTCGCCCGTTGCCGAAGCGGGGGGAGTGCCGGTGGCTCTGGCCGGCCCGTCGGCCCCGTTGCCCTGGCCGTGCGAGCCCGCGGAGGACTGTGCCGGTCCGACGTCGTGGGAGCCAGCGACTCCCGGCGCGGTCTTCGCCGGGTTCGAGTCCCCCTCGCCGGGGAGCCCCAGGTGGATGACGCCGGTGCGATCGGCAGCGCCGACGCCAACCGCCGCGACCACCGCGACGGTCGCGACGCCTTTGGCCGCGGCGGAGGTGGCAATCGTTTTCGCGGCGCCGCCGCCGAGGGCCGCCGCGAGACCGCCGCCGGTTGCGCCGGAGCCGCCGACGAGGCCCTGCAGCATCCCGGCCGCCGCGATCGCCGGCAGCGGCGAGAGCGCCGAGAGGTCCTGCTCGCGCCCCTTAATTTCGTCGCGGAAGGCGCGGCAGTGAGCGCAGGAGCGGAGGTGGGCGCGAACGTCACGGCGGCGGGTAACCCGGCCGTCGCCGTCGGAAAGGGCTTTGGTGATGGCGCCGCAGCTCATCTCACGCCCTTCCTCCATCTGCCGCAGGCTCATCCGCGCCTCGTAGAGCGTCTGCCGCGCCACCGCGCCCGAGGTCTCCAGCGCGGTGCCGATTTCCTCGAAGTCCAGCCCCGCCAGCTCGCGCATCACCAACACCTCGCGCTGGCGCTCGGGAAGTTCCCGCATGTCGGCGACCAGACGCCGCAGCCGCTCCCGCGTCGCCGCGTCCTCGGCCAGCCCGTAGCCAGGCGCCGCGTACTCGACGTCGAGCGGCCGCGTCTCCCGGCGCCGCCGCAGCAGGTCGATCGACTCGTTGTGGGCGATCCGGTAGAGCCACGGCTTCAGGTCGATCTTGCGCTCCTCGCCCGGCAGCGCCCGCAGCACCTTCATCATCGTGTTCTGCAACGCGTCCTGGGCATCCTCGGGATTGCCGACGATCGCCAGACAGAAGCGATAGAGGCTCTGGTGGTAGCGGCGGAAGATCGCCGCGAAGGCGCGCTCGTCCCCCCCGACCGCGCGCCGCGTAAGTCGGTCGTCGGAGAGCAGGCGGCTGAAGCCCGCCGGGGCTGCTGCTTCGCTGCTCATAGATCGATTTTCCCATCGCGGGCCATCCGATCAAGGGTAGGGGCGTGCCGACTCTCTCTAAACGGATCGTCGGCGCGACCTGTCAGTGCTTTTCTCGGCAGCTTCTTGATCAAAGGCCTGACGGAGCGGTGAACTACCCGTTTTGTTTAAGAAATCAATCCAATGCGGGTGGTTCCACCGCAGCGAGACAGGAGGGATTCGCAAAATGGTCGGTGCCCTGATCGGTCTTCTGATCATCGTCGCGATCGTGCTGGTGCTGCTGAAGGTCGCGGTCGCCGGCGGCATCCTCGGCCTGATCGCGCTGATCCTCCTTATCCTCCTGCTTCTTGGCCGGATCTGAAAATTTGCCCAGTGGGTAGGGAGTGCCAATGCCGCAGCTCGTCCTAGGCCCGCTGCTCCGCTACGTCTCCGACACCGAGGCGACCGTCTGGGTCGAGACCGACGAGGCCTGCGAGGTCGAGGTGCTCGGCCACCGCGAGCCGACCTTCCGCGTCGAGGGGCACCATTACGCGCTCGTCAGCATCGAGGGCCTAGAGCCGGCGACGCGCTACGAGTACGAGGTGAAGCTGGACGGCGAGGTCCACTGGCCGCAGGCCGATTCCGATCTGCCGCCGAGCGCAATCCGCACGATCGACGCCGACAAGGAGCTCGACATCTGCTTCGGCTCCTGCCGCGTCGCCGTCCCTCACGATGCCCCCTTTACCGAACCCAAAGACGAGACCGAAGCCGGCCACGAGGTCGACGCGCTCTGGGTCCTCGCCAAGCAGATGGCCGAGGGCGTCCGGGACGACTGGCCCGAGCAGCTGTTCCTGCTCGGCGACCAGGTCTACGTCGACGAGGGCTCGCCGAAGACGCGGAAAAAGATCAAGGAGCGACGCGGCACCGACACGCCGCCGTTCGACGAGGTCACCGACTTCGAGGAGTACACCTGGCTCTACTGCGAGAGCTGGGAGGAGCCGCTGATCCGCTGGCTCTTCGCCAACGTCTCGGTCTCGATGCTCTGGGACGACCACGACATGAGCGACGACTGGAACATCTCCCGCGGCTGGCTGCTGGAGATGCAGCAGAAGTCCTGGTGGCACCGGCGCGTCGTCGGCTGCGTCGCCAGCTACTGGATCTACCAGCACATCGGCAACCTCTCCCCGCGCGAGCTGCGGGAGAACGAGATCTATCAGCGGATCCGCGGCAACCAGACCGGCGAGGAGGTCATCTTCGCCTGGGCGCACCGGATCCAGTCGATGGGCGACGGCACCCGCTGGAGCTTCTGCCGCGACTTCGGTCGCACCCGCGCGGTCTTCATCGACGCCCGCGCGGCGCGGGTCCTCGAGGAGGGCCGGCGCTCGATCGTCGACGACGAAGAGTGGGAATGGATCGTCGAACACTGCGAAGGCGACTTCGACCACCTGCTGATCTGCACCACGATCCCCTGGCTGCTCTCCCCCGCCTTCGAGCGGATCGAGGCCTGGAACGAGCAGCTGGTCGAGGGCAACGCCTGGGGCAAGCCGGTCGCCTGGGTGAGCGAGAAGATCCGCCGCGAAGTCGACTTCGACCACTGGCCCGCCTTCGGCGAATCCTTCGGCAAGCTGCGCGACCTCCTCCACGAGGTCGCGACCGGCCAGCGCGGCAAGGCGCCGGCCTCGGTCGTCGTCCTCTCCGGCGACGTCCACCACGCCTACCTCGCCGAGGTCGCCTGGCCGCGCTCGGCCAACGGCGACGGGGCCGGGCGGGCGCCGGTCTACCAGGCGGTCTGCTCCCCCTACCGCAACCCGCTCGACGAAAAAGAGCGGCGCGTCGTCCGCATGGGCTTCGGCAAGCCGCTGACCGCCTTCGCCCGTCTGCTCGCCCGCGCCGCCGGCACGCCGGACCCGGGAATCCGCTGGCGCACCCTCAACGGTCCCCACTTCGACAACCAGGTAGCGACCCTGGAAATCGACGGCCGCAGCTCGGTGATGCGACTCGACAAGACCGTCCCGGGCGAAAGCGGCAAGGAGGCTCTCGAAGAGAGCTTCCGCCGCCGCCTCGCCTGACCCTTTTTGCGCGTAGTCAATATTGGGTAGAGAGGGCGGATGCGGATCTTCCTGGCGCTGCTTCTCACTGCCGTCAGCGGCGTCGTGGCGACGGGGGCGGAGGCGGCTGACCTCTACGGCGGCGACGTCCCTTGTGCCGAGCAGCCGAGCAACGGCAACGTCCGCCTCTGCGGCGGCGAGACCACGACCTGGGACGGCGCCACCCAGATCGACGTCAACGTCGTCCTGCCGCCGGCGCCGAGCAGCGGCGACGACGGCCCCTACCCCTTGATCGGGGTCTTCCACGGCTGGGGCGGCAGCAAAATCGGTCTCGAGGACAAACGGGTCCAGGACTGGGCCGAACGCGGCTACGCCGTCTTCAGCATCAGCGACCGCGGCTGGGGAGACAGCTGCGGCGGCATGGACCCCGACCGCCTGCTCGAACCCACCGCCTGCGCCGCCGGCTACAACCACCTGCTCGACACGCGCTACGAGGTCCGCGACGCCCAATACCTAATCTCCGTCCTCGCCGACGAAGGCGTCGCGATCCCCGACAAGATCGGCGCCACCGGCGTCTCCTACGGCGGCGGCATGTCGCTGGCGCTGGCGGCGCTGCGCAACCGGACGATGCTGCCCGACGGCTCACTAGTGGCGTGGAAAAGCCCGGCCGGGACCCCGATGGAACTCGCCGCCGCGGTCCCGCAGTGGCCCTGGAGCGACCTCGCCTACTCGCTGATGCCGAACGGCAGCACCCTCGACTACCGCGCCGACAACCCCTACCGCGGCCCCGGCGGCGACGCCCCGATCGGGGTCGAGAAGTCCTCTTATGTGACCGGCCTCTACGGCATCGGCCTCGCCTCCAGCAACTACGCGCCGCCCGGAGCCGACCCCGGCGCTGACCTCACCGGCTGGTACACGTTGATCAACGCCGGCGAGCCCTACGACTCGAATCCGCTGGCGAACTCGATCGTCGCCGAGATCACCACCCATCACTCCTCGTACTACATCGACCACAGCCAGCCGCCGGCGCCGCTGCTGATCCAGAGCGGCTGGAACGACGACCTCTTCCCGGTCGACGAGGCGGTCCGCTTCTACAACCGCACCCGGGCCCAGTACCCCGGCGACCCGATCTCGCTCTTCCTGATGGACGACGGCCACGCCCGCAGCCAGAACAAGGCGGCCGACGAGGCGCTCTTCCTGCAACGCCTGAACGCCTGGTTCGACCACTACCTGAAGGGGGCGGGTTCGGCGCCGAGCTCCAGCGCCGAGGCGCTGACGACGACCTGCCCCGCGGCGAGCGCCTCCGCAGGCCCATATAAAGCGGGCGACTGGCTCTCGCTTTCGCCGGGGGAGATCCGCTTCGGCGATGCCGCCGGCCAGACGGTCCTCCCCGGCGCCGGCGACCCCAGTATCGGCACCACCTTCGACCCGATCGCCGGCAAAGACCCCTGCGCCACCGCCTCGGGCGCCGACCAGGCGGGGACCGCCAACTACCGCCTCTCCGTCCCGGCCCCCGGCTTCACCCTGCTCGGCTCGCCGACCGTGATCGCCGACCTCGCCACCACCGGCACCAACTCGGCCCTAGCCGCCCGCCTGCTCGACGTCCTCCCCGATGGCAAAGAGCGGCTGGTCGCCCGCGGCCTGCTGCGCCCGGGACCCGGCGGGGACGACGTCGTCTTCCAGCTCCACCCGCAGGGCTACCGCTTCGCCGGCGACGACACCGTCAAGCTCGAGCTGCTGCCCGCCGACCCGCCCTACTCGCGCCCCTCGAACCTGCAGGCGCCGATCACGGTCACCGACCTCGAGCTGCGGCTACCCGTGCTCGAGCAGCCGGGGGCGCTCGGCGGCCTCGTGCAGACCCCGGCGGCGCCAGGGCGCGCCGCCGCCTCCCCCGTCGCCGGGCCGAGCACGCGCAACGGAGTGGCGGAGCTGGCCGGCCGCCTGCGCTCCAGCCGCCGGGCCGCCCGCGTCCCGCTCCGCTGCGCCGGCGGTCCCTGCTCGGGTCAGCTCCTGCTCAGGTCGGGCAAGCGCGTCCTCGCCCGCAACACCTACTCGATGCGCGACGGTGCCAAGGAAGGCATCCCGGCCTCCCTCACCAAGCGCGGCCGCAAGCTCATCGCTTCCAAACGCCGAGCCGGAAAGCGCTCCCTGAAGATCCGCGTCCGACTGACCGATGCCGGCCGCCCGGCGCCCATCAGCCTCAAGCGCCCCCTGCGCCTGCGCTAGGCCCGCTCCACCGCCAGGGACGTCGCCGGCAGCCTCGCTTCCTGGCGCCGCTCCCACCAGCCCCAGGCCGCCATCACCGCGCCGGCGTAGACCCAGCCGAGGGCGACGTCGAAGAAGTAGTGCTCGCCGGTCGCCATCAGGGTCAGGCCCATCAGCAGCGGATAGAGAAGAAGCAGAGGCCGTAGCCAGCGGCGGCGCACCCGGCTCCAGAGGAAGAGGGCGACGAGGGTGACGAAGGCGGTGTGGAGCGAGGGCACGGCGGCGACGAGGTTGCTGGACGCCTGACCCTTGGAGAAGAGCGACGCGGTGCCGACGCTGAGCACTTCCCAGCCCTTACCGGTGCTGCGGTGGACTTCCCCGATCAGCCCCATTTCCCCGGCCAGCCAAGGCGGCGCCGCCGGGAAGGCGATGTAGGTGGCAAGGCCGCAGAGCGCGAGCGTCACCAGCCTGCGGGTGAAGCGCTTGAAGGCGAGCCGGTCGCGCACCCAGAAGTAGCCGGCGAGCGCGAACGGGACGATGAAGTAAGAGGTGTAGGTGAGCGTGAAGAGGACGTCCCACGGGGTGACGGACCCGGGCTCGTAGAGGTGGTCCTGCAGCCATTCGGTCGGCACCTGACCGCCGAAGATGAAGCTGTCGAAGTCGATCATCACGTGGTAGTGGATGCCGATCCCGAAGGAGTCCGCGGCCCCTCGCGTCAGGTCGTAGATCCAGAGCACGGCGACGATCGGCAGCCAGTCCAGGACCAGCTGCAGGATTTCCCGCGGCGGCCGCCCAATCGAGGCGCAGGCAAGAGCGCCGCAGGTCCAGAGAATCACCAGCTCGCGCTGAACCGGGATCCCGTAGGTCGCCGTCCAGAGGACCAGAGCAACGACGTAGATGCCGAAGGCGTAGGGGCGCAGGACCGCAAGCGAAGCGAACTGGAACCCCGCCGCCTGGTCGGCTCTGGTCTCTGCGTATTCGCCCGTCGACATGCAGTCAATCTAAGCGAAGTTCACCGGACGTTAGCCTCCGTCGAGATGAGCGCTGTTAATGCCCACACCACCACGCTCCTGATCGGCGGCGAGCGGTTGGCGGTCGAGAACCCGTTCCCAACCGAGACGACGCGGCTGAGCTAGCCGCTGCCGGCGGCGACCCGCGACGCCTCCCCTGCCCCCAGGTAGAAGGCCAGGATGAACTCGACCAGTTGCAAGCGCAGGGTGGCGTAATCATCGTCGCTGCCCCGGTCGAGGACCCTGGAGATGACGATCGAGATCGCGCCGACCAGCGCCTCCTCGGTGATCTGCGGCAGCGCCACCGCGGCGGGATAGCTACGGCCCTCCGCGAGTAGCTCCAGCAGCCGGCGTT
>Ga0209152_10000468_pt1 | contig 18625 bp, 20 predicted proteins | sample GraSoiAngelo_107_FD_185873 | JGI IMG/M metagenome (GOLD analysis project Ga0209152, IMG submission 185873) | Grasslands soil microbial communities from the Angelo Coastal Reserve, California, USA - 14_0903_09_30cm (SPAdes) (version 2) | ecosystem: Environmental > Terrestrial > Soil > Grasslands...
CTTCAAAGGTCTACGGTCGAGGGAGAACCCTGACTCAGAGCGTGCTAGACCAGATGGCCGAGAAATATGGCCCATGGAAGGGGTACTGGGCCTACTATCTGAGAACAGCGTCTATGAAATCCTGAATTCCGAGCAGAATTTCTCTTTGACCTATCTGGGGCTTGCCGTCGTCAGAGGCTGCGCTTTTCCCAGGGCGTGTTCGACGAGGACTGCTCTTCCCCACCCATGGTGAGCGAAGTCTTCGGCCGGTGGCAATTTGTCAATCTCGAACCATCTTAGCTCTGCAACCGCTTTCCCGGGCGAGACGTTCATGGTTCGCGTGAAGGCTAGATAATCGAAGATAAGATGCCAAGTCTGATCGTTCCCTTTGAAAGATTCAATCTCTGCGAGTTTCAATGTTGAATCGTCTATTCCTGCCTGTTCCTTCAAGATCCGCCTGGCAGCTTGCTCTGGATGCTCAAGGTGATGAAGATCATCGTTGGGTAGAAACCATCCTTCTTGATCGTCGGGGCCCGCTCTGTATTTCACTAGGAGAGCTGAACTGTGATGCAGGGCTGCGACATGGGCTACTAGTGTATGCGTGTTGCATTCCATAGGTGAAGTCCTAGCGATTGTCCCTATCATAGAGGACGAGATTAGCCTTTAGTCGCGCAGAATTCCTTCGACAACGTTGCCTTGCAACAGTGAATCTTCAGACTTCTCTGCTTTCTCGAAGAGTGTAGTTTCGTCCACCTGAATCGAAGCTCGTTTCTGGTAGATCTTCGCGACTTGTCGAAAGATCTCTGAAAGCTTGTCAGATTTTGGCCGGACTTCCTTGCCGAGTCGTCTTGTCAATATCTCGGCGCAATGGTTCACAACCATCCTTCTCCCGGTCCCGAGAATCTCGCCGAGAGCCTTGTCGAGCTCCTCAATTCCATCAGGTAGCTTGTTCATGTCTACATTGTGTCTCCGTCTGGCATAATGAAGAATCAGCTCGGCCGTCGCGCCTCCTAGACTCTGAAACGCTTCTTCAACAGAATCCTTTAGCTGCATGGCTAAGTCGGGAGGAAGATGTACTAGCCGGAACAAACCCCGTTGGGACATCGGTAGCACTAGACTAGCTGCCTCTGCCAATCTTACAACTAACGTTACTAGGCCGACCTACGATAGGTTGCACGCAATGAGCCGAAGCGGGCCAAGGGGGTACCCAGAACCCGCAAACCGGACGCTAATTAGACGCGCGTTACTCTTTCAGTTCTCGAATGAGCTGTTTAGCTATCGTTAGCCGTTGAATGTCGTTTGTTCCCTCGTAAGTCTTGATGATCTGCGAATCTCTCAAGAACCGCTCGACCGGGTACTCGGTCGCAACGCCGTAGCCGCCGTGTATCATCATTGCCAACAATGCCAGCTTTTCTGCTGTCTCAGTTGATGTCACCTTCGCGATCGAGGCGGCTTTGACAAACTCCTTGCCCTGATCCTTGAGCGATGCTGCCCAGTAGGTGAGCAGACGTGCCGTATGAAGACCCATTGCCATCTCGGCCAGCTTGTACTGGACTTGCTGAAAATCGATCAGCGGCTTCTCAAAACTCGTCCGGGTCTGCGCATAACTTATCGCGGCCTCGTACGCTGCCTGGGCAATACCGACGCCCTGAGCGGATACGTCGACCCGCCCTCGATCGTAGGTCTTCACGCCAATGTAGAACCCGTCACCCTCCTTTCCCACGAGATTGTCTGTGGGGACCTTGACGTGATCAAGGATCAATTCCGAGGGTTGCGAGCCTCGAAGACCTGTCGTTTCGATGTGGCTGCCGATCTGGAAGCCTTCTGTTCCTCTTTCAACAATGAACGCGCTCAAGCCCTTGTGCCGCTCCTTACCGCTGGGAGCTGGACTCGTCCGAGCAAAGACTAGGTAGAGGTCTGCGATTTCACCGTTGGTGATGAATGTCTTCTGGCCGCTGATCTCCCAGTGGGTCCCGTGAAGCTTTGCAGTTGACTTGATCCCTGCAACATCAGACCCGGCTCCTGGCTCAGTCATCGCGTGAGCCCCGATCTTCTCGCCTGAGACCATCGGGACTAGGAAGCGTTTCTTCTGCTCCTCATTTCCCCACTCGTTCAATGGTTCAGAGACGAGATGGCTTGCAACGAAAACCGTGGAGCAAGCCGCCGAGACACGCGCAATCTCTTCAATAGCAATAACCATCGACAGAAGGTCGCCGCCAAGACCGCCATATTCTTCCTTGTAGGTGATCGCGGTCAGACCCACACCGGCGATACGTCGAAGAAGATCTCGGGAAATCTTGTTGTTCCGGTCAATCTCAAACGCGACAGGCCGCAACTCTTTCTCGGCAAAATCGCGGATTGTATGACGAAGACTCTCGTGATCAGGAGTAAGCTTGACTTCATAATCGGCAGACCGAGGCATCATAGTGCTGGTCATTCAAAACCACGCAACCGACTACACGTCTACCGTTCCTTTAAGCTTTGGACTTAGGACAGCAGGATAGCATGACAGCTTTCATACAAGTCTCAACGACCCAGATACTAGAGCCAATGCGGATAAGATCGCGAAGAAACTTCTCCAAGGGCGACTCGCGGCTTGTGTGCAGGTCGTTGGGCCTATCCCACCAGCTACTGGTGGAACGGCAAACTTGAACATGCAAACGAGTGGTTATGCCTGATCAAGGCTCGGTTGAAGGACTATCCTCGGATAGAGTGGGCAATAAACAGAGTGCATCCCTACGATGTTCCAGAAGTGCTCGCCTCTGCCATCGTTCAGGGCAGTCCCGCGTATCTGAAACGGCTGCGGCAAGAAACCTCTCACAAGCGAAAGGTTGGTTAGTTTGCAGTCGCAACTTGACTCTTCCGGTTCCGTCGCTTGTGTCTACGAATCAATAACCCAAAAGCAACTGTACCCGCAACTATCGCTACCGCGCCAACTGACTCAAAGAAGAGTATCTCTTGGGCAGACGGGCTTGTGGACGAAACCCTGACATATGAGAGGTAAGCACCGCCTAATGCAATCCATTGGCCGTCTCCAGATATCGCAACGGATGCGCCTAGAGGAGATTCGCCTGGTGGTACTGTTGCTTCGCAAATTGACTTGCCTGAACGGCCATAGACGAACAAGTGACTGCCGTTAAAGAGCGCGATTCTTGATCCATCTGCAGATACCGCTACATCCAATGGCCCTGATGAGTTCGCGTTCGCTGAGAATAGTTCCAGGCCCGTAGTTAGATCGTAGACTTGCAATGTCGCGAGTCCGGAGAGAAAAGCCAAGGTTGAGCCATCTTGTGAAACACTAAACGGTTCCCACGGAGAGGTAATCGTCAAGAGGGTCTGATTGCTGCTCAGTCCGAAAACACTGATCGTCGTATTTGTCCGGGCGACTATGCGATCTCCGTTCCCGCTAATAGCAGCGCTAACCCAGTAAGCTTTGCTTGTCCAAAGGGTCCGGTTGTCGTGTTGGGAGAAGACCGAAAGTCTCGGCATATACCCAAGGTAGTCACCGGATGGGTCTACCGCTACGACATATGCCCCCTCGTGGGAGATTGACAAGGGAATGGGAGAGCGAAGTGCGTTGTAGTAGCTGGTGTTGAAGTACCATAGGAGTGTCATAGTTGGATTTCGGCGCAGAGTGAGAGAACTCTGGGGGGCTAAGTTTTCGGTTTGGCTTCGAAGGACTGTGTATTGGCCGTTGCCTGAAACTCGAGCATCGAACCAAGGAGGTGGATATCCGAACGAATTGTTTCCAAGTGTCCACACAGGCTTATTGCTGAAGGATCTGAAAAGTCCAGCACCCCGTAATCCAGGTGTGTAGTCGCCGCTGACTGTGAGATACCCTCCATCGTCCGAAATTGACGTGAACTCCCATACGGTTCCATTGGGAGAGAGAGTGTAGTTCCAGAGGGGGTCGCTGCTGTTGTTACTGAACATAGAGAGAGTGGTATCTCCAAAAAAGTTTGGCTGTTTCACCATTGCGATGTATCTTCCATCGTTTGACATCGCCAGCGAACTCACATGACCTTGATTCTCATAGGTCCAGAGGACTTGACAGGCCGGTGTGAATCCGAAAAGAGCAAAGGAAACTCCTGGACCGGCCGTGAATGAAAAGAAAACTAGTACCAGACTTTTCCACATCAAATCGTTCGCCGAAATTATCGTTCTACAGGGTTCTTCTCTGTAGTCCTCGTGCGTCCTGACCCTACCCTTTCTGTTTGAGTTTCTGACGCAAAGGAACCAGTTTTGACATTCCCCGCCCTTTCATAGTTCGCAACGACTACTCCGCTTGGAGTAATCTTATGGTAAGCTAGTTTGAAGCCCGCAGGAAAGGTTCCTTCGGCGAAAAGCTTCTTGCCTTTGCCGAGGACCACCGGGTATATTTTCAGACGAAACTCGTCGACCAAGTCGTTTTTGAGAAGCGTCTGGATAAGGTTACCACTTCCATGCACTTGGATTTCGGGACCGTCTCGGTCTTTGAGATCTTTGATCTCCTGAACAACATCCTTCTTGAGAAGAGTAGAATTTGTCCAGTCCGCTTTCTTCAAAGTCTTGGACGCGACATATTTCCTCGCGTTGTTGATTCTCTCCGCAAACGGGTCCTTCACGGCTGGCCAGTGAGCAGCGAATATCTCGTAGGTTTTCCGGCCAAGCAATATATCGTACGGCCTCGACATTTGTTCATTCATCTCACTAGCTAGCGAATCATCCCAGTAGCCAACGGACCATCCACCATGTTTGAACCCGCCAATGGTATCTTCTTCTGGCCCGCCGGGTGCCTGCATTACTCCGTCAAGTGTGACGAAGGTGAGTACGACCAGTTTTCTCTTTGACAACTTGTCATGGATGATCTGACGTTTCGATAAAGGTTCTTCGATGGTGGGGCGGGTGGGATTTGAACCCACGATCACCGGTGCCCGAGACCGGTATTTTCTATGCCCGGATGGCATCTTAGACCAAGCTGTCCCCACCGAAGCGTGGTCTGGACCACCGCCCCTAAGATGAGGAAACTCGGTTTACAAATAAACCATTCAACCGCTCCGCTGGGGACATCAGACTAGTCCCTACGCCGTTAACCCAGCCTACGATTCGATGCTGATTATGTCCGATTCCAGACTACTTTGACTTTTTCTCTTTCATGTGCCCGTTGAAGTACTGTCTGATGAGATGTTCGAAGAAGATGCTGAATCCTCCAGTCCTTCCAAAGTACAGCTTGCCCACCTCGTCTCTTACCAGCTCCTCCGCCTCGTCTGATAGAGAGATCATTACTTTTCCCATGGTAGCTCAAGACTTCCAAAGATAGCTACGAACGGTTTTATAGTTATCCCCTATCCGGGCGACCACCATCCGCAAACAATAAGAATGCAGACGGCGTATCTCATCTTGAGCATCGTTAAGAGACCTCGCTTTCGTCTCTCACTTTGTTCTTAGCGATAGGCTTGAGTCCGCATTATCTAAGCACCAAACCTCCTAGCGTAGAGGTGAACGACCCTGAAGGTTCTAGACGGCGATCCCGGCCCACCAAATCCTAAAGCACCTCCCGGATAGGGCTTGAAAGAAGCTTAAAATGGATAGAAAATCCCCCTTTTTCCGGCTTCCTTGAGCACGATCACTGCTGATGAATTCTTTGACAGCATACACAGAATAGTATCTCTTCTAGACGAAGAAAACATTGCGATCCTCAGGACCATGAAGCAGCATGGCCCCAGAAACCTGCTAGGGATCGCTCGGAAAGCGAAGCTACCCTACACAACCGTATACAATAGAGTGACAAAGCTCGAAGGCCAAGGAGTTCTGAAGACGTGGATTCAACCTAACTGTCCGAAAATCGGGTTAAGCAGGGCTGTAGTTCTAGCAACTCCCCATCCGGGAAAGGAGATCTTCACGAGAGAAGCCCTGAAAATCCCAGGATTCTGGTTGAGAATTGCCCGCTGCATCGGAGACTGCAATGGCTACTACACGCTTCATGGTATACCTACCGCAAGCCGCCAAGAATTTGAGTTGTATCTCGACCAATTGTTGGAGCGTGGACTACTCAAGAACTACCGGCTCTTCTGGGTTGGAGACACGAAGTTCCCGCTGACGAATTTTGACTATTACAAGCCCAAAGACCGAACCTGGAAGTTCGATTGGAAGGGATGGTTGGATTCTTTTGTCACGAGTAGAGCCAAGCCTGAATCTAGCAAACAGTCTTCTCAACCAGTTTCCTTCGACAAGAAAGATCTGATCATCCTCAAAGAGCTGGTCAAGAACGCACGGACAACGCTAGCCGATCTGTCGAAGTTACTGTCTCTCACCTTGCCCGCAGCGAAATACCGTTTTGACCGGCTCGTTGAGAGAGGATTGATTCAGGAATGGGTAATTGACCTCCTACCATATGCGCCGCAAGTCTCTGAGCTATCAGAGGTACGTTTCGATTTCAAGAATGAGAGTTTCATGAGAGGAGCTGAAAACGTTCTTGAGACTCTTCCGATCGTTCAGAGCTATTCTCCAATAACTGGGCTGAACTCAATAACTACACGGCTCTATCTTCCACGCAACGAGGTAAGCAACCTCCACACCTTCCTGTCCCTCCTCGTATCAAAAGGAGTCCTCACAAGCTACTCCTATCTTGTGATCGACCCTATGACCATACAGGCACAGACCTTCGCATACAAAGACTACAGTGATGACTCGGGATGGAACTATGCAGGCCGAGAATACCTAAAGGCCGTTGACAATCTAGTGCCGAAGTTGACCAAGGCCGAGATGGAGCTGACCCTGCAGACACTGCCGTCTCTATCTCTGAAACTATAGAAGTGCATAGAGTCACGAGGCAGTCGGAGATTCCGCAGTAACACCCAGCGAACTATGCTTTCCCGAAACACCCTCGGTTTTCCTAATTTATCCGAAAGATAGAGCTCATCGTTAAGGATTGGGGGCATCTGAGTTTAAGAGCGCAGGGACCACTCATCTTCATGGGTTCCCTTGCAACAGATCGATCCCGGAACGATGGCGCTGGTCGTTACCGGCCACGACCCGCAGTATCCTGATCCCTTGACAATGGATTCTGGCGAGGCGCTGAAGATCGTGAAGAGAAGAGACGAAGAATGGCCGGGATGGGTGCTCTGTGAAAGCCAGAGCGGGAAGCGCGGCTGGGTCCCGGAGAAGAGTATCAAGATAGACGGTGAGACTGCGGTCGCACGGCAGAACTACGTGGCACGTGAAGTTACAGTGATGGAGGGCGAGATTGTAAGGATAGAGAGCGTTGAAAGCGGCTGGGCCTGGGTCACAAACATGACCGACGCGACAGGCTGGGTCCCACTGAAGAATCTGAAAATCGTCGAATAGTGACCATACGATTCCGCTGCCTAGATGTAGGTGACGCCTGGTAGGCGCCTTAGGTCTGGATCTCCCGTGTATAGGGTCGCGTTGTAGTGACGAGCTGTGGCATAGACCAGGGCGTCTGAAAAATGCAACCCGTGCTCTAGACTGAAGTCTGCTGCTTCCAAAGATAGTGTTTGATCCACCGGGACGATCTTTGTCTGGCTGAGCACTGCGACTGTTTCCAGTGCTACCTGTTCATCTCTGGAGTTCTTCACTTTCCGGTATGTCTCATAGACAACGACGACTGAGGTTAGTATATTCTCTTTGGATGACGCGTCAATTATCCGGTTGTAATGTGATGCTTTCGGGCCCTGTGTGAACCGTTCTATCCAACCATAACTGTCGATGCTGATCAAGTCTACACGCGATCTGTCTCGTCTCGGAGATTCCGGGTGTCCAGTCCGCGTATCATGCCCTTGGTCTCACGCAACGGTCGGACTGGCACGTATTGCAGAATCCCGTTCTTGAGTATAGCCACCATACGGTCGCCAGCGTGGATTCCAGCTTCCTCGCGTAATTTTTCGGGTATAACAACTTGGTACTTCTTCGAAACTCTAACTGTCTCCATTATCGATGCCCCTACTGTAATACGAGACCATTATCGATGGTAAAAATGTTCCGATTGTGCTCTGCTGAGGGGAGAAGCTTTCGCCCTACTTGCCACCTCACGGATACATGGACGCCATCCGGCTAGGGACAAATTGGGGACCAACGAGAAGCGATAGTTTCACACTACTTTTTTAAACAAGGAATCGGAGCCGGGCAAAGGACCTCTTCTTTGCAGCGATCTTACGAACGTTTCAGCTCGGACGTTCTTGATGCTGCCTCCGCTCCGGTCCGGCTTCATGTCCTCAAGCTTCTGGTCTCTAAGGGCCCTCTCCCGTACACTGAGATAATGTACGAGGCAAAGCTCGATCCTGTACGGGACGCCGGCAAGTTCGTCTACCACCTCAAGACACTGCGAAAGGCCGGTCTAGTTTCGATCGAAAAAGGCACGAAAAAGTACAGCGTAACCGAACTCGGAAGGATTCTGGTCGAGTTCTCCCGGGACCTGGAGGAGTATATCGCCGTAAAGCGCGGCAGACTCTTCGTCCGTACATCCCGGATGACGATCGAGGAGTTCGACCGTACCAGAATCGCCCGATCTCTCGTTGGCGAGGCGAGAATGCCCCAGACTCTCGCAGACGAAGTTGCAGCGGAAGCAGAAGAGAGACTTCTCAAGTTCGGAATCGTCTACCTCAGCGCTCCCCTGATCAGGGAACTCGTCAACATAATCCTCATCGAGAGAAAGCTAGAGGAGTACCGGCACAAACTCACACGTCTGGGACTACCGGTCAACGATGTAACGCTGCTACTCCGGGAGGCCGGCCAGAAACAGCTCGACGCGAATTGGGTACAGAAATCCGCAGGAGAGAGAGTCATCGAAGAATATGTTCTGCTCGACAGCCTTCCCCGAGCTACAATTGATGCACACCTAGCGGGTCAGATACACCTCGAGGACGCTGCCTCATGGATTCTGAAACCGAGCATACTCTTTCACGAAGCCAGCCTCTTCTTCCGAAGAGGAACGCCGGCCACCAACCCTCCGTCTTCTCTTGAAGATGCCTTGGAATCGATTCTGAAGATCCTACGAACAGCAGAACGAGAAGTCTCCAGCGAACAAGTACTCGACCACTTCAACATAACACTAGCACCTTTCATCAGAGGACTCCCACACCAACGCATCCAAGAATCGATCAAACGATTCTTGTACGACCTCAACTGGGATGGCTTCTCCAACACGATATCAGCCCAAGTCACCGTAGGATTGGATCATCAGATCCCTGATTATCTTCAGAATCGAGAAGCGGTGGGTCCAAACGGAAAAGGCGAAGGTATCTATGCCGACTTTTCGAGAGAAGCCGAAGAGCTATTCACAACAGTAATCGAAGCAAGTCTAGAAATCGGCCATCAGCAGCCCATACTCAACCCATCAATTGTAGTAAGGAATCTCAGCGGGAAGATCGAGTCCTCAGACGAGCTTCTCAACACGGCTTTCGAGAGCTCCGCCAAACACTCTGTTCCCAACTTTTTGGTGCAATCCTCAGACCAGAACTATTCGGTATCGTCCGAGGGACCAATTCTTTTCGAAGACAAAGACGGGACGAAAGGGGCAGGCGGTGTTGTTGGGACGGTCCAACTTAACATCCCTAGAGCGGCCTATGAAGCATCGGGAAGAGACGAGAGATTCTTTCAAGCCGTCCAGTCTGGAACCATTGAAGCGGTAAAGGCTCTACAACTTAGACAGCAAGCCATCGACGAGAGAGTCTCGGAGGGAGTCTTGCCACTCTTAGCATGGCAAGCACAAGGAGGCGCGTATTACGATTCGAGAAGGGCTCATGGAGAGATAGGCTTGCTGGGACTGGCTGAGGCTGTAAAGCATCATACTCGGGCTGAACTCTGGGAAAAGCCGAGCCTGGCCTTTGCAAAGAAGATTGTAGAATCTGCACGACGAGCGGTTAGTGAAGCTGACGCACGAGATATTCGAGTAAGAGTCGGGCTTCATTCGTCTCCTCAAGCTTCGGCGCGTCTTGCTTCGATCGATGCTGAGAAGTTCGGGTTTTCGACTGTTGTCTATCAGGGCTCTAAGAAATACCCGTACTATAACGACGTGCCAGGGATTCCCTTAACTCAAAAAGTACCCTTTGCGACTCGAGCAGTTATTGAAGGAGAATTGCAAAGATCCTTCGACGGAGGTGCACTGCTTCCGTTGATGGTTAGATCTAAGGTGGACAGTCAGGCCTTGTCAAAGGCTTCGCGAGAACTAAGCGAGGCCGGAGTACGATACTTCACTTTCTCGTCCCAGTATTCGCGTTGCCAACGTTGTTACGCTATAAGCGCCGGAGTCAGGGCCAGATGTGATAACTGCGGATACGAACACTTGACAGTACTTGCAAAGCTAGGAGGAAGACTACTTCCATTAGATACTTGGTCCGAGGCCAGAAAGAGAGACTTGGACCGCGTTATTCCCTACGATTTCTCATAGCTCTCGGACGAAATCGACGCATGATATCTGAACTCTGGTCTACATCTATTCTGTTCGAAGGAGTCAAGGGTTGACTCTCGCCCAGAGCATAACTCTGAGCAATCTCGAGCTGACGCGGTTTTTCATCGCCCTGGTGCTTCTTCTCTTCTCAGCTTATGCCGGCTCCTTTATTTTCGACAAGCTCAAGCTCCCACGGGTCATTGGGGAAATCTTCGGAGGACTCTTATTGGGTCCAACTGTATTCGGCTATCTCTTTCCCGCCAGCGAGAACTGGATATTCTCCGCTTACCCCTCCGAAGGCCAACTCCTCTCCTTAGTATCTTGGCTTGGACTAATCCTTTTGATGTTCATCTCGGGAGTCGAGATTCATGGAACATTCAATCGAGAGGACAAGCGTACCGCGGTGGCGTTTCTTCTCGGAGCAACAATACTTCCGTTCTTGATCGGAATTGCAGTCTCGAGACTGTACGACTTTAGTCCATACGCAGGTCCCAACAGCAACCCACTCTCCCTATCGATAATCATAGGAATTGCTGTGGCAGTCACATCAATACCAGTGATCTCGAAAATCTTCCTCGATCTCAAGATAATAGGCACCCGCTACGCAAGGATCGTGCTTGCGATTGCGACCGTTGAGGACAGCATCCTCTATGCAGGACTTGCCATAGCTACCGGCGTGGCCGGAGCTTCCGCTGCCTCCACATCAACGATAACCTCCACAATCGGCCTAACTGCCGTCTTCCTAGTCTCGGGACTACTAGTTCTACCGCGCGTTCTCCGTCGGTTGAGTACATCAAGGGCGAAGCTGATGATGGAAGCGTCTCATTCGAGATTCGCCCTCTTCCTCTGCTTTGTCTTTGTAGCGGCCGCCGCCCTTTCGAACGTCAACGTAGTGTTTGGCGCGTTCCTGGCTGGCATAGCGATCGGAACCATGCCACAAGACATGTTCGCGAAGGCCACTGGAAGCATCAAGAAAATTTCCCTTGCGCTCTTCACGCCAGCATACTTTGCAATCGTCGGCCTTGAACTGGACCTCATTCACCAGTTCGATATTGCCATTTTTCTAGGTTTCCTGCTCTTCTCATCCGGTCTCAAGATCGCCGGGGCGCTGGGAGTTGGCAAGCTTATCAGGAGAAGCTGGCTATCCAGCGTCAATCTCGCGATCGGCCTGAACGCGAGAGGAGGGCCGGGAATCGTCCTTGCCACAATCGCCTTCGGCGCCGGGCTAATCTCCGAGCCCTTCTTCGTAGCTCTCGTCCTCATAGCAATAGTAACGTCACTGGTGACAGGATACTGGTTGAGATATACGCAGGCCAAAGGATGGCCTCTCCTAGACGAGGACAAGACTTCCCAGCAGGGCAGGTTCTGAAACTATGAGTTTGTTCTTGCAACCTAAGTATCGAATATGCTAGATTTAGAGAGCTCCTAGAACCAGTCCCAAGAGTCCCATCCTCAGAACGACTCCGTTCCCGACCTGCTGGAAGTACTTCGCGTGAGGCGTGGAGTCAACGCCCGGGTCCACTTCGTCAACTCGGGGTAGCGGGTGCATGACAATCGAGCTCTTCTTGGTCTTGTCTAGATCCTCGGCCACCAGCCGGTATGACCCTTTGACTTTCTCGTAATCTTGCAGATCTGCGAATCGCTCCTTCTGCACCCGGGTCATGTAGATCACGTCTAGCTCTCGCAAGTGGTCCTTGAGAGAAGGCGTCTCGGTAACTTCGATCTTCTTCGAAACTTCCTCGGCCACTTCCTTCCGCATCTGGAGAATGTCTGGAGAAATCAGAACCAGTTTCACCTTGTAGAGGGATAGAGCATATGCTAGGGAGTGTACGGTTCGACCGTATCTCAGGTCGCCGATCAGTCCAATGGTCAGCCCGTCAATGGTCCCTAACTCTTTCCTAATCGTGTAGAGGTCTAGTAGCGCCTGGGTTGGATGCTCCTCTGCCCCTGAGCCTGCATTTATGACTGGGACGGAGGCGAACTCCGCGGCCATACGGGCCGCTCCTTCCAGGGGGTGTCTGACAACCAGAACATCAGCGTACTTCTCAGTAACTCGGACAGTGTCTGCGAGATTCTCGCCTTTCTCCACAGACGTACCCTTGGTCTCTGCGAATCCGAGCGCTGTCCCTCCGAGCCGTGTAATGGCAGACTCGAAGCTCAGACGTGTCCGAGTGCTCGCTTCGTAGAACAGCGTGGCCATTATTCTGCCGTGAAGCATGTCGGACCCTTTCTTGGCCAGCGGCTCCATGACTTCGGCCATGTCCAGAATGTGATCGATCTCCTTTCGAGAAAAATCGCGGATTGAGACAATGTCACGCCCAGCGAACGACGGGCTTTCAGACATGGCTTCTAGCGACTTGTTTCTAACAAGAAGCGTTCTATAACACTGTTTGCGAAACAGGATCGGAAAGCCTTGCGACTCGTCGCTGCAACTTCTGACCTGTTCCTACGTTCACGGATCGGGGAGCTGGCGAAGCAAACCGGAGCAGACTCCTTCTTCGGAACGGAACCTGACGAGCTGAGACGACTAGTTGGCGAGAATCGGCCTGAACTGGTCATCCTCGACCTTTCTTCCACGGATTACGATCCGTTCTCAGTCGCACGGGACTTGAAGACCACGTACAATGCTCGTCTATTCGGGTTGTATCCTCACGTCCGGACTGAGCTGAAGAAACAAGCTGACGAAATAGGGTTCGAATATGTTGTGCCGAACTCAAATTTTCTCCCAAGCCTGAGACGTGTGCTGCTCGAAAGGGCTGAGGATGATTGAGCTGGATCATCACGGACCTATGGAAGACCCTCGAACTTCACCAATCAGAATATGCGAATTTGCTGACCGATGACGATAGAATCACGGCCTATGAAATCATCAATCGGATAGCTTCTGATGTCGGGTCCAAATGGGGGGTGTTCTTACAGTTGAATTTCCCGCCGGGACAAACGAATGTCAGTTCATCTAACCTAGGCCATAGAAATCTGACGGTGCTAGTCTTTCGTGACAGAAAGAAGTTCGCAAACGTCTCTGAGTCTGAGGTCAAACAAGCTTTCGACCCGCTGAATCCGGTCGCAATTGACAGTGCGGGCTTTGGGTATGAAGGGTTCAGAGTGAGACTGTCAAACGGTCGGATTGACTGCCTTCCCGGAGGAGTCCATCTCTGGTGCGAGATTACTCCCCAGGTTCTAGAAGTTTTGGACTGGCTATTCGCGAATGCTTACGGAATGGAGCAAACAGAGTGTTAGGAGAGGGGCACGAGCCTCTTTCCGAGCCTTCTCTCTATCTCTATCTTAGCCCGTTTCAACTGCCGAGCTCTCTTCAATAATTCGACAAGATAGTCCAAGTCGACAACCGGCCTAAGCGACGGATACTCCCACGGTGTCTTGTTGATCTCGTCGGGATAGATCATATAGCCCGTCGGATAGTGGGTAACAAGTATTCCTGTAGGGTCCGCCTCCAGAACCTTAGAGAACTCCCGGAGAGTATAGCCAGCCTTCTTCAGCATCTCAAGGGTCTTGTCTAGCTCGTCGCAGGCCCTTTCAAGCTCCGCGTACAGCTCGCCTCTATCACCATCATTGGGCACTGCGATAATCTCCCAACCGCTAACACAGAGGCAAGGGCTAAGCGCGGGCATAAGCGTTCTTTAACCGAGATACCGGCACCCGCGGAAACAGGCCGTCTAGACCAGTTTTGAAACTGGACAAACCGGGTCCAATGGTGAGACTCAGTCCATAGTAGTTTCCTGTGGAGTCTTCACGAATTTTCTCTGGACGTTATTCCGACCGGAAATCCATCATGCGGACCTGCATCGATTGAAGATTAACAACCGGCAAGAGCCCCGGCTGAGGCACTAAGCCCATTCTCTTCTGATAATCAGTCTGGCCCTGCCATGCCCCACTATTCACAATCGTCGTCCCACGATAGACTCCTGATCCTGGCACGTGGATGTGTCCTGACTGGAATACGTCCGGGACATGTTCCACCACCAGCCAGTCCTCCACTTCCGGCCCAATAGGCGTCGACTTACCATACTCCGGCGCCAGATGCCTCGCGCGCAACTGGTATTCCATAACCTCCACCGGCCGTTGATAATCAAAACCCGGTGCTGAACTCAGAATATCCATAAGGCTCGTTCCATGAAACAGCAAAAAATCGACACCCTCCAGACGCACCTCTGAAGGATCACCTAGCGACACAATCCGCCGGGAGTCATAGACGGGACCTGCAAACTCCTTGAGAATAGCAGGCTGCGGCAGCGCCTGTCTGACAGCATCGTGATTCCCGGGAATCAGAACCACTTCCATGTGTTCCGGGATCTCCCCGACAAGCTTCGCGGCCAACCGATACTGTTCGTAGATATCAGGGACTTTCAAATCCACTTCTTGCCGAGGATATACTCCAATCCCGTCCACTAGATCACCGCCGATCAGAACATATTTGACGTGATCAGAAATGTGCCGCTGGTCCGGTCCGCCGACCTCTCCCTTCAACCAGCCCAGGACCCTGCCAAAAGCATCCTCCATGAACACCTTACTCCCGACGTGAACATCCGATATCAGAACCGCGTAGACCTCCTCGCTAGCGCGCCCAGGTTTGTGATCCGGAATCTCTGGCAACACTATGTTCTCGGCGACCAGCAACTTCCCAGAGCTCTTCCGCGTCTCCAGAAACAGCACTTGATCTCGAGAAATCCGACGTGCAGTCTGCCAGACCGACGGGTTCGAATCACCCACCAAGACCGTCGCCTCGTCATCATAATCATCGACTGTTAGAAAGATGCGATTCGCTTTCTCGCGTTTCTCCACCACCATGCAGACGAATCGTCCCCTTCCATTCGTCCCGCCAGCCAGAGCGTCAGAGATAGTCCCAGCGCTCCTCGTATCAATTCTCTGTCGGAAGAGAGCACTCATCTTCTCGAAACGGCTACGGAAGTATCGGAGAAAATCGTCAAGAGCCCCGGTCGTTCCCAGCTTGCCAGTCGGATCGAAAACCACTTCAAGTCTCGACTCCCGATCCTCGGCAAACCTTCGCCCGTGTCCCAGCCCTTCAACCGGGACAACTGGACCAGCTGCGAGATCCAGCTGTTCAGCCGCCCTCAAAACCAGATCGGTGCTGATGAACAGCGGCCTTGGCTGAGCCAAGCTCGCCATTTTCAAGACCTCGTCCACGAGGGGTTTGAGAGAGTCTACGCGGCCTTTCTCAACTAGGGTCTTGAAGGCCTCGGATTCCATCTGGAAACCTGCCTCCAGTATGGTCCCTACGGCTCTTCGCATCTCCTCAGACAAGCAGCCTCGCCCCGACCTTCTAGGCTAAGTGAACCTTCGAGATTTATGCTGTTATCGAGAAGCTATCTTGTTATCGTAAGGTCCGAGATGTCGACTGAGATCTCGCACATCCTGTTCAGGGCAATCGTGACCGCCACCAAATGATTGACGAGTGGTCTCGCCGAGCCTGCGAGTCGTGCCTCAGCCTCGGAAAGCTGCTTCTTAGTATCCTTGAACCGGGGTCCCACCGATGAAGCTAGTTTCAGGTCTCGAGAGAGCACAGACCCTACTGCGTCCCGATACATAGCGTTCACAGATGTACCAATCTTCTCCAGCAGCGCTTGTTCTTCTTTCGGGATGGTTACACCGTCTTGTGTATTCTCAGCTATGGTAACGGAGTAGTCGGCGAAAGTTTCGATATAGCTCGCGAGTAGTCTAAAGTCGAGGCAGTCCACTGAGGAGACTTTGATCTTCTCAAGAAGGTACGTATCAGAGATTGCCGCCCGGACAAGCCGGACCAGCAGGAAGTACCACCGGTCGACTTCTTCGTCTCTCTCCACGACGCCTTTGGCGAGCTCTCTGTTTGACGAGACGAAGGCCTGAACCGAGTCGAGTTGCATTGGCATGGAGAGCATCTCAAGACGGCGTAGAATGCGCTCGGGATTGAGTAATGAGGGTTCTACGAGGCATTGGAGAACTATTCGTTTGGAATCCTCTTCTAAGACCTCTAGTCCTACAAGCCGTTTGGTTGTCCGTCTGACCTCTTCTCTAATGTCAGGAGAGAAACTGTCTTTTGATTGGACTCTGATTATGTCATAGCCCAGCAAGTATCTCTCGATAATCTCTCGCCTAACGAATGGAGACGCATCTAGAACAACTTCGAGTGGAGCTCTCTCTTCGTCTATCTTTGGGGAGAGCAGCAATCTTCCATCTTGGCGCTCTTCGTAGGAGACTACTGATCCCGCTCCGAGTCCGACTCGCTTAGCCCATGCTTTCGGAATTGTGACAAGGAAGGTGCCGTCCGGGGTTCGCTGTAGCTTTCGTAATTCCAACTAGGATGACCGTTATTCTTGGTATGGCAATGAAGAATTTTAGGGTTTTGCTGAATCTACTATGATTAGGTCGGTAACTCTAGAGTTTCCATCTTGCTTCCACCGTTCAGGTGCTGGTAGCCTAGCCGCAAGACCTCTTCAGTATTGCGTCCTTTCAGCGCACTGAGAGCGACTTGCGGTATGCCTGGAAAGAGCCTGGAAACTAGCGCCTTCCCTTCTCCCAGTTGGCTCTCATTAGATTTGTCGACTTTGTTGATGCAGACTAGAAGCGGAACATTAGGGGCGATCTGTTTCAAGATCTGGCTTGACGCGTTGATTTTCCGAAAGACTATTTCTTCGTCCTCGCTGATGTCGATGAATAATAGAATGAGGTCGGAGTTAGTTATCTCGCCGAGCGTAGTGTTGAAGGCTTTGAGAATTATAGGATGCATGTCTTCGATAAATCCGATGCTGTCGACCAGGATGAAACTGAACGCGTCTGTCCCACTGTTATAGTCGACCCTTCGGGCGTATGTTGACAGCGTTGTGAATGGACCCAGTCCGGTAACTTTGTGCTCTGAAACAACCCGGTTGAAAAAGGTCGTCTTCCCGCTCTGTGTGTAACCTGCTAGCGCTACTATCGGGAATCCAAGCTCTCTACGGTGTTCCCTGAGGGTTTTGCTCTTCGCATAAACGTCGCGCAACTCTTTCTCTACATGAGAGATTCTTTTACGTGCACCTCTCTCGTAGTCAGCGTACGGGTATTCTCCCGGACCACTCCAGCCCACCTGTTCGCCGAGAATGCCCTTCAGTCTCAGAAACTCTTTGCCCCAGGAGAAAGTGTACTTGAGTTTAGCTAGCTCGATTTGCAGTTTCGCTTCTTTCGTCATTGCGCGCCGGTCGAATACCTCAAGGATCAGCATGTTCCGGTCTATGACATTGATGTCGGTTCCGCCTAGAACCTTCTGAATCTTGAAGACTTGGGAGCCGGGCAGTCTGTTAGCGAACAAGACCGCCTCGATGTTTTTCTCTGATGTTAGCTGTTTGACCTCGTCGAGCTTTCCGGGTCCGATACAGTATGTGTGGTGTAGGCTCTTTCGGTGTTGGATTACTGTGTCAACCACGTCGTAGCCGATGCTTCGGGCCATGGTCTTGACCTCGTCCGCCCTAGATGGGGCGGTGGGCACGACGCATTCGACTACAATGGACCGCACTGCAGAAGACCGACTCTCTCTAGAGGAGCCGTGCGTTATTTGAACATCCTGTGTCCCGACACTTCGCTTATTGAACTCTGATTTCGACGCCGACGGTGCGCTTGATCAAATCTGCCAGGAGGTCGACCTGAGCCTTGCCCCCCTTGCGTGTTGGAATCGAGACTACCAGGGGAAGTTCGATCTCCTTCTTGCTCTTTCCCAATCTGTCTTTGATCCAGTCGAAGACAGGCTCTGTCGCAATCACTAGGGAGACGAGTTGTTTCGCTTTGATCTCATCAAAGGTCTTTACCGCTTCTTCTTGGGATTTGACGACCCACGTGTTCTTGACGCCGCCGAGCTTGAAGTAGATGCTGGTCTCCTTATCGGCCATGACCCCAATCTTGCCCATGTTTTATTTCCTACTTGAATATCCAGCCTGTCTCTCTGGACCAGAAGAGAAGATCAAGATCGGCTATAGGTATGCCTATCTCTGTCGCGAATCTTCGCAGTTTCTCTTCAATTTCCATATACCGCTTCTTTGTGATGGTTGCCGGTATCTCTGGGATGACTCCGAACCTGTTCAGGTTTCGTAGGATGTGTCTGTCGAGGATAGCGAACCCTTCTCCCAGTCCGATGTTCCTCAGAAAGTGGCTTGCCTCTTTGTAGCCGAGACCCTTGACGTTTTCGACAAGCCATTCGCGGAGCTCGAAGGGATTGTAGAAACTTGAGATTTGAGATTTCAAGTCCAGCTTACCGTCTTTTGAGAACATGTTTCT
>Ga0209152_10000473_pt1 | contig 18523 bp, 20 predicted proteins | sample GraSoiAngelo_107_FD_185873 | JGI IMG/M metagenome (GOLD analysis project Ga0209152, IMG submission 185873) | Grasslands soil microbial communities from the Angelo Coastal Reserve, California, USA - 14_0903_09_30cm (SPAdes) (version 2) | ecosystem: Environmental > Terrestrial > Soil > Grasslands...
GACGAAAACAAGGTAATAGAAGGGAGAAAAAAAAGAGGATAAGAGCAAAGGGGTTTGTTGGAGAGCCGTGTTTAGAGTATCTCTCTTGTGAGAGCTTCTCTGAACTTGACCCTGCAGTCCTGGCACTGGAAGAGCCCAATTAGCACGTTCTTCTTCGACTTGCCGCCCTTGAGCTCCCAGACCTTCGCCGGCTTCGGAACATCAGCACCGCACTTTGGACAGACCACCTTGTAGAACTGACTCGGAGGCGCGAGGCCGACCGAGGACAGATCCGGTGAGCCTTGAATGCCTGGAACAGCTTCTGTGCCTGGAATCGCTGGCTGGACTTGCGATGTTTCTGTGGTTGCTACTTGTGCAGATGCCTCGAGTGTGGGAATATCATCTACGACTTTGACGACAAGCGCGTCAGCAACATCCTCCGCAACGTCTTGCGATGGAGCTATGTTGAATGATTCGTCAAGAGTGTTTGACGGTGCGATGTCCGATGATGCTACTGGAGCATTGACTGGGGCTGTGCTGGCTGCGAGAGCGTCCAGCGGAGTAGTGGATGGTGCATTGGTTGTTTCTGGAGTAGGAGATCCGGTGCCGTTGCTCTCTGGAATGGCCGGAGCTGGACTTGTTGGTTCCGGATTCGCCTCGACAACACTGCTGGGACCGAGCACTGACTGTGCTGGGCTTTGCACCGCGGGCCATTGTGGCTGGCTTGGAAGGGAGGGCTTCGCCTGGGCGATAGAACCTATTCCAACCCAGCTAACAGCCGCGGGCTTGTTCTCCGGGTATGTCTGTTTGAATTCTCCGGGGAATAGTGGTTTGGTTTCGATGTGGCTGAGAGTGTCGATCATCAGTTTGATTTCTTCGATGCTCTTGAGATTGTTCTCGAGTAGGCCCTTGAACTCTGTGCGCTGAGTCCGATACTCAGACTCATTGACATCGCCAGTCACGAATTTCATTTCTAGATTCAGCAGTCGCTGTGGAGTAGTCGCCATCTGGTCCTTTGTCTGTTTCAAGTGCTCGTTGAGGGTGTAGCCGAGTACGTTGATCCGGTCTTGCAGATCGGAAGAGGCTCGTCCATATTCCTCGTGTATAGTCCGCATCTTCTCTTTGTAGCCGTTGATCTCAGTGATCAGTTTCTCTATGGTCAGATCGTTTAGACCCATTTTTTCTACCTAGGATTCCGTCATCTATGAGGTAAAATGGTAAAAGCGTTCCAACGCAAAAACAGCCGATAAGAGAGCGTCAAGAGTCCGATTTTCGATACATGATAACAAAAACAGTGTCAATGATCAGACGGATCGCGGATGATTCTAAGCTAGCAAAGATAAATCAGAATTGTGCAAAACCCAAAACCGATCCACGTTTTCAGGATCGCATATAAACCAAAACCGTCTTGTGGACCCCACAACAAGCACCGACATTATCCGTCGAACACACGTTCTCTATTGCCTAGCCTTGAAAGATCAACATCGCCACCTGTTCAAACCACACCTAGCCATGTCAAGAATTCAATTGGCAAAACCCGCCACCAACCGGGGAAACAAGAGGAAGAAATTCCCACATGTCCTACAAGTCTATGAAGAACTGGGACCGCGGGAGCAGAGAACCACTGCTCTCGAAGATAACCGAGCGCGTCCACCACCAAGAACCCCTCAAAGAGAGAATCAGCCAAGTCGTCTACAAGCTGAAAGTACAGCAGAACCGGCTCGAAGGAGCCAACATGAAGACACAGCAGCACGACAAGACGCTATTCGACAAGTGCGTACAGGCACAAATGGTCCACGACACCGCACGCAGCACAATGTACGCCAACGAGATCGCAGAGATCCGCAAAATGGCAAAGATCACACTCCGCAGCGAACTCGCCCTCGAACAAGTAGGCCTCCGACTAGAGACAATCCAGGAATTCGGCGACGTCGCAGCCACAATGGGCCCGATCGCTGGCGTAGTAGCAGCCATCAAAAACCAGGTACAAGGCGTCATCCCGCAAGTCGGATACGAACTAGGCGAGATCTCCGAATCACTCAACAGCGTAGTCATGGAAGTCGGCGAAGCAACTGGACAGAACTACGATTTCGAAGCGTCCGGAGCAGAGTCACAGAAGATTCTCTCCGACGCCAACACCATCGCAGAGACAAGGATGCGCGAAAAATTCCCGGAGCTACCATCACCCGCTCTCGGCACACTCGAGAGCACGGTGCCGAGGTAGCCCGGACCAACCTTTTTGGAGAATATGATCATGCCCATAACCCTTGAACAAATCAGAAGATTCCTCGGCAGACCCCTACAGGACCCGTACGGGCGCACGTTCGGCAAAGTCGTAGGAATCAACGCCAACCTCAAAGACGAAGTCACTGGCGTAGGAATTGAAGTCGGAAACGGAGAATTCGTACAATGCCCCGGCGACCGGGTAACCATCAGCGCCGACTCCCTCGTACTCGCCCCGACCTGGAAGGTTGAGGCAGAAGAGTTCCGCAAGGAATTCGACGTAGTCACGAGACGACTCAAAGCCCTCGACGAGCTCTTCAGCGTCGGCGACATCCAGAAAGACGTCTACGAGGATATGCGAAAACAGCACGAAGACGCGATCAACGAACTCAAGTCCAAACGCAAGTCGATCCTCGACACTCTCAGCCAGAGAAGCAGCACCCTCAACACCCAGCTCCGACAGCTCCAGACGCATCTCGCTGGCAACAAGATGTTCCACGCCTCGGGAGAATTCGATGACCAGAGCTACAAGGCAGTCAGCGACGCCATCGACACCGGCCTAGTCCGAGCAATGGCCGAGCGGAAAGAGGTCGACTCTATCTTCGGATACCTCTCAAAGCTAGACTCCTCCAGTTCCACCGTCCCAGCCCCGGCGATCCAGACACCCGCAGCTGGCCCAAGCCCCGCTCCATCTGCTCCAAGCCAGCCGAAGGACCAGGTCATGGTCCTTCATGTACGAGAAACCTAGGGGGTTTCGTGGCCTGTTTAGAAGCCTCGAGGAAAAAGTCCACCCAATTCCTCTGAAGGAGCGAGTGGATCAGGCTCTCTATCGGCTCGCAACCCAGAAAGAAAAACTGGAGCACATGTCCTCAAGGCTCCAGCAGCGAGACAAAGAGATGTTCCAGCGCTGCATAGGCGCCCAATTATCGAAGGACAGCGCCCACGCAGCCCTCTACGCTAACGAGTGTGCTGAGATTCGAAAGATGGCACACATCACACTTAGTAGCGAACTCGCGCTTGAAAGGGTTGTTCTCAGACTCCAGACTATCGAAGAGTTCGGAGACATCATGGCTCAAATCGCCCCCGTCATCGGAGTCGTACGCGAGACCCGAGGAAGAATCGCAGGAGTCATCCCCGAAGTCGCCACCGAACTCGGAGAAGTGAACAACATGCTTAGCGACATGGAACTCGAGACAGGAGAGATCCCGGACCAAGGCCCCGACGTTCAAACCTCTAGCGATGAGGCGAAAAAGGTCCTCGAAGAGTCCAGCGCTATCGCTTCCCAACAAATGAAAGAACGCTTCCCAGAGCTACCCTCGCCAGAACCGAGGCAAGCAATTGCCGCCCCAAGACCACAGGCACCAGAGCCCAGAATTCCCATCGCGGTGACCTCTGGCGGAGTCGAAGAACAGCAAGAGTTGCCTCTGGAAGAGCGGGTCCTGGACTACATCAAGAGTCACAACGGCGAATTGAGCCTCAATTCCGCCTCGGAGGAACTAGCTGTTCCCGCCGATGAAATTCGCGGGTCTCTCCAGAAGCTGAAGGATGACGGCAAGATAGTCATGGACTAGGGCGAGGCCAACCTTGCCGCGCCCCGTTACGATCACAAGGAGGAAAGGCTGATCTCAGCTTCAGAAGAATTAGAATCCCTCGCAGTGAAATACGCTCACGAAGCGATAGAACTTGAGAGAAAGGGCTCCAAACGAATCGCCGGGACAAAGTACCAGCGAGCTATCGAGGTTCTACTGAAGCTCTGCTCACTCTATCCCAATGCTCCACAGAACAAGGTGTACCTTGAGCACGCAGAAGCCTACCGTAGGCGGGTCCAAGAACTTCAATCCGACTCCGAACCAATCGCACATCCATCTGACTCGATCGAGACCAAGGAGTCGAAGAACATCAAGTTCGACCAGTGGGTCCTCACCGAGAAGCCTGACATCAGCTGGGACGATATCGCAGGTCTCGAAAAGCCGAAGCGCGCGATAGAGGAATCAGTTGTCTTCCCGGTGCGGCGTCCGGATCTCTTTCCGCTCGGATGGCCTCGCGGAATCCTATTCTTTGGTCCGCCAGGATGTGGTAAGACCCTGCTCGCTGCTGCAGTGGCGAGTGAGATAAAGGGAGTCTTCTTCTGCGCAGACGCAGCCTCTCTAATGTCAAAATGGCTAGGAGAATCAGAGAGGAACGTTTCCCAACTCTTCGTGAAAGCGAGAGAGAGTTCTGAGAAGGGTCAGCCCGCAATCGTATTCATCGACGAGATAGACTCCTTAATGGGAGTTCGGGGAGAAGAGGTCGGCGGCGAAGTCCGTGTCCGGAACCAGTTCCTTAAGGAAATGGACGGGATTCTGGACAAGAACAAAAAATTCCACGTATACCTCATCGGAGCAACGAACAAGCCGTGGGTTCTTGATGAGCCCTTCATCCGCAGATTCCAGAAGAGAATCTACATTCCACTTCCCGACATCAAGACTCGAATGGACATGTTTCAGATCTACGCTCACGATCTAAAGCTGGACAATAATGTTGATTTCGCTGAACTTGCCCGAATGACCGAGGGATACTCGGGCGGAGATATCAGAGACCTCTTCCAATCGACGCAGCTGAGAGTTGTCAGGAACTTCTTCACTCATGGAAACGTGAACGATCTCAACTCCGTTCCAGACGCCATCACAATGGAAGACTTCCAGTCAATAATTACCGGCCGACGACCCAGCGTTTCACCAGGAATTCTCAAGCGATACTACGATTGGGACGAATCGTTCAAGGCAACCTAGGAGAGTGCAAGAGTGAACTTGGATGGGACTGACTTTCGAATCCTCGCCGAACTCGTAGAGAACTCCAAACAGTCCTACGTCGAGATCGGTCGAAAGCTCGCTCTCCATCCTAACGTCATAGCCTACAGAGTCAACAGACTCGAGGATCAAGGCATCATACGCGAATACACGACCCTTGTCGACTTCTCAAAGCTCGGGCTATCCGAACAGGTCGTCGTGGCGGCAAACTTCCCCTCTGACTCGTCGAGAGAGGACATCATGAAGCAGATCTGTGAGATTCCAGAGACAGTCAACGTGATCAGTTCTCTCGGAACTCCGGAAGGTCTAGTGTTTATCGTTGCTCGCAACAAGGAGGATGTAAACGCGGTTCTTGGGAAGCTTCGGTCGATGAATCTTGACATCGACTTCGCCTCCTCGGTAATCCGGACTTACGATGAGGGCCGTTTAGGAACTTACTTCAGGGCCATGGCCGGGACTGACGAGAGGTAGCTGGCTATTGGAGAGACCCAGCTGGGCTCCAGTCGTACTCTCAGGAGCACTTCCCAGAGAACTATCGGACCTGCTTGCAATATCGATTCTAACTCTCGCTAGCCTCGAAAGCGTATTCGCCCAGCTCCAGCCATTCAATCAGCCTGCCTGGTTCGCAACCTTGCTAGTTCTTGTGCCAATGACGTGCGCTCTGGCAGCTCTCTCTAATTCATCCAGAACCCAGAAGGAGGAACTTGCACTATTCGCATATGGAGGATCAGGATTGCAAATTCAGCTTCGGTACATTCTACGGGGAGTTGTCGTGTCAATCATCGGACTATCGCCTCTCTGGCTAAGATTCTTGGCGACCGAGAGTATTCTCTCAACCAACCTGGGCTTGCTCCTCGGCTCCGCAATTGTCGGAGGATTAGCCTATGCTGCGCCCGCTCTCAAACGGACCCGTTCGCTGGCATTCGTTGAACAATACAAGGGCTAAACAAATGAAACCACTCTTAGAATGCAGGAACATAACAGTCGCCTATCCCATCGCCGACGGGATTCTCAGACTCTACGGCGAAGGAATATCCTTCACCCTCGAAGAAGGAGGATTCCTCTCAGTCGTCGGAGGGTCCGGCTGGGGAAAATCAACACTAGTCAACATAGTACTTGGTCTAGAGAAACCAACCCGTGGAATCGTTCAGCTAGATGGAGAAAACATGACCGAGCAATCATTCGTAAAACGATCCGCACGAGTCAAAACTGCCGCCGTCTTCCAGCGACCAACCGCGCTTCCGCAGCTAACAGTTCTTCAGAACCTTCACCTCGCGCTCTCAATGATGGGGATTCCGAAGCGCGATAGAGATGAGAGGATCAAAGAAGCGATGACGTTCTTTGGACTCGAGAAACTCTCGCACTCCTACCCAGACTCGCTGAGTGCAGGACAGAAGAGGAGGATCGACCTCGCGCGAGCACTTGCAGCCAAACCTCGCTTCCTCGTGTTGGACGAGCCGACGGGAGATCTCGACTCCTCAGTAACGAATCTAGTAATGCCCTTGCTTAGAGGACTGAACAAGGATCACGGAATGACAATACTCATGACCACCGCTCTTCCTCGGCACGCGTCCACTGCGAAGCACCAGATTCACCTTAGGCCCCCGATATTCCAAACGGAACAACCGATAGCAAGGTAAGAATCGTGTTTAGAGACAATCCATCGATCACAGACAGGCTTCGCGAGGCAATCAAGCCAACACCCGTCAAGCGAAGAATTCAGTTTGCCGCTTACAAACTTCGCACCCAGACCAATAGACTCGAAAAAACGATCAATCAGATGGAGCACAGAGACAGAATACTCCACGACAAATGCGTCAAAGCTCTCGAAGTCAGAGATACTCAGAGCGCAACCCTGTTCGCGAACGAATGCGTCCAGATTCGCAAGCTAGTCAAAACGTCGCTCAGCAGCCAGATCTCGTTGGAACAGGTACTCCTCCGACTGGAGACCGTTGAACAGTTCGGAGATATGGTCCATAGCATGGGAAGCGTAAGAGGCATTCTCACCACTGTCAAGAACGAGCTGGAAGGAAAGCTCCCGGAGATTTCGACTGGCATACACGACATCGAGGACTCCTTGGAGAACCTCACAACCGAAATCGGCGAGGTAGTGGACGCTGATGGAACCTACGTGCTTCCCAGCGACGACTCTGCCAAGATTCTCAAAGAGGCAGATCTCATGGCAGAGCAAAAGATGAGAGAAAAGTTCCCGGAGATTCCACAGATTCCTATCGACGCCCATAGAGTGAGGTAGGCCAATCATGCTCTCCCCGGAGCTCGAGACCCGAGCCTTTCTTGGGCGTCCAGTAGTGGACATCTACGGTAGGAGCATCGGGCGAGTAATCGGAATCGAAAGAAACGCCTTCGGAGAACTCGAGGGGGTCCAAGTCGAGGCCGCGGGAGGGCTCATCGTTAGCGCAAAGGCGAGACAGCTAGGGCTCACGCCGAAGATGATCACCCTGACACCTGACTGGAAACTGGAAGCGGTCGACATCATCTCCGAGCTTTCCCTGTTGCGCAAGCGAATCGGCGCTCTGGAGTCGTTGAAAGACACGAAGGAGATCGAGGGAGAGATCTACACGGAACTTTTGGACTCACAAAGAGCAGGCTATTACGACAAGGTAAAGACCGGCGAAGCCTTGTCAGCATCGATGAAGCATAGACTCTCAGAGGTAGCAGGCCAGATTTCCAGTCTGACGCGATACCTGGTGAATGCCAAACTGGATCACAAGAGCGGCGAACTCGATGAAGAATCACTGAAAATGGCTCAAGGTTCCATAGAGCCAACTCTTCATCCCCTGATCGCTGAACGGAACGATTTGGCTGGATCCTTGAAGACCCTTGAAGAAGTCCTGCCGTCAAGGGTTACGATTAGTCAGAATCGACAATAGCTCGGTTCTCGGCTACATTTTCTAGGAATCACCTCACTCAACGGTAATATAGCCTCCGCGTCAACTAGCGAGAAGCAGGTCCTCATCCTGATTGCCGATATCGACCGGGAGATGGAGAAGAAAAAAGTCGAGTCCGTTCTGGTATTCGGGGATGCGACAGTTGGAAACCCAGATCTGCGTTATGTTGTCGGAGCTTCCCTGGCCAGGGGAGGAATCTATGTCAAGCGCAAGTCGCACGATCCCACACTCATCGTCAGCAACATCGACGTCGGAAGCGCCCGTCTAGGGCGGGTCCAGAACATACGGACGTATTCGGATTATGGGCTTGAACGTCTCTCCGGAAGGTATGACAGAGATGAGGCCAGAGCAAGGTTCTACGAGAGAATAATTCGGGACACTGGTGCGAGCGGCCCGATAGTGTTGGCTGGACGAAACGAGACCTCGAATTCTCTATTGCTCATCGACTCATTACGTAAGAAGGGGATCAAGGTCGTTGGCGAGAAGACCCCTACAATCCTCGAGGTTGCGCGGGAGACCAAGGAACGGAGTGAAATCGAGAAGCTGCGAGAAATGGGCAGAAAGACATCCAGAGTGGTCGAAAAGACAATTCGATTTCTGTCAAAAGCCAAGGTCCGGGGACCAAGAGTCCTTTTCAAATCGAAACCGTTGACTGTTCATACGGTCAAGACAGTCATCAACGGACTTTTGGCCGAGGAGGCAATTATTGCTCCGGAAGACACAATCTTCGCGGCGGGAAGAAGATCGAGCGATCCTCACTATGATGGGAAGAGCGGCGACGTTATTCGCGCCGGGGAACCAATAGTTTTCGACATTTTCCCTGCGGAACCCGATGGGTACTGGCACGACTGCACGAGAACCTACGCGTTCTCATCGCCCCAAAGAAGAGTCAAGGAGATGTACGATGCAGTGCTGGAAGCGCAGACATCTGCGCTCGACATGGTGCGAGAACAAGCTTCCTGTAGCGAACTGATGATCCAAGTCTGCAAACTTTTCGAGAAGAAAGGATACCCGACCGCCCGATTGCTAGCCAAGGGCAACAAGGAAGCGAGAGTCAGGGGGTTCATGCACGGTCTCGGCCACGGAGTCGGCCTGACAATTGGCGAGAGACCCTACCTGAGTCTTTTCGGCAAGGAGAGGTTGAGGAAGAACTCGGTCGTCACCATCGAACCCGGACTCTACGACCCGAGAGTGGGGGGAGTAAGAATCGAGGACATAGTCGTCGTCGGCTCACCTTCAGAGAATCTGACACACTTACCAAAAGATCTGCAGATATGATCACGGAAGGAATCTCGTAGATGGCAGATTGGACAGGGATGCAGCCCAGACCCCGAGTCAAGGTCATCTCATCCGGGGGAGTCGTCTACCGCGTCGAGAATGGCGTACCCCTGTTCCTCCTCTTGACCAGCAACAAGCGGGGAATCTGGTGCCTGCCCAAGGGGCTGATCGAAGAGAATGAAGACGAGGTCACAACTGCAATGAGAGAGGTTAGAGAGGAGACCGGGGTAAGTCGTGTCAAGCTCCGCGGAAAGGTGGGGCAGATCAAGTACCAGTTCGGATTTCGAGCAAAAACGTTCGACAAGACAGTCCACTTCTTCCTTTTCGAGACAGACCAGGCCGACGCTAAGGTAGGAACAGAGCACGACGCCATGGAATGGATGCCCTACGAGAAAGCGCTGCCGACGCTCTCGTATCCGAATGAGAAGGACATGTTGACCAAGGCTTGGAACATGATACAAGCGAAAGCAAACCAGCCAAAAGCCCAGCCTCCCGCGTAACGAGAATGGCAAAGATCGATCGATAGGACCCTGAGCATGTCCCAACAAAAGCAGTCGCGATTGAAAGTCTACAATACGCTAACCCGACACCTGGACGACTTCGAACCCATTCATCCAGGGAGGGTCAACATGTTCGTCTGCGGCCCAACAGTCTACGACGTATCCCACATCGGACACGGCAAGAGCTACGTCGCCTACGACATCATCGCTCGATATCTTCGAAAGAAAGGATACAGCGTCTTCTTCGTCCTAAACATCACAGACATCGACGACAAGATCATCAACAGAGCAAAGGAGTCCAAGGAAGACCCTCTCAAACTATCCGAGAGATACGCCCAAGCGTTCTACAAGGACATGAAAGACCTACACGTCAACAGCATAAACCTCTACGCGAAAGCCTCAGACTACATCCCTGAGATCATCAACCAGATCAAAGGACTAGTCGACAAAGGAATCGGCTACAAGATACAAGGAGGAGTCTACTACGATATTTCCAAATTCCCCGAATACGGCAAACTTTCAAGGCAGAACCTAGAACAGCTGACAGTTCACCGGGTCGATCCAGATCCCGAAAAACGAAACCCTGGCGACTTTGTCCTCTGGAAGCACCAGAAGCCCGGAGAGATTGCCTGGGACAGTCCATGGGGCAAGGGACGACCAGGCTGGCACATCGAAGACACGGCGATAACACTCACGCATTTTGGCCCAACTTACGATCTGCACGGGGGAGGGACTGAGCTGATATTTCCGCATCATGAGGCTGAGATTGCGCAGGCTGAGGGACTGACCGGAAAGAAGCCGTTGGCAAAGTATTGGGTGCACACTGGGCTGCTTAGCATCAAGGGGCAGGAGATGCACAAGTCGCTGGGCAACTTTGTCCCAATACAAGAAGCGATACAGAAGGTCGGAGTCGAAGCTCTCCGTGTTCTCTACGCATCGACCCACTATCGCAGCCCGTTAGACTATACAGAGGATACGCTTGTCCAGGCGGCCAGTCTCGCCCGGCGATTCCGACGAGCATACGACCAAGTGGAGATAGCAGTTGGATTGAAATCTGAAGGTAAAGACAAACCCAGCACTCTGAAGCGGCAGGTGGATGAAGCACGGACGGAATTCTTCACCGCGATGGACGACGACTTCAACACTCCTCGCGCACTTGCGGCCTACATTCGAATCGTAGGAATTGCAGAGGAACAAGGAAGGCTGCTGAGCGCGGAATCCGCGGTGATGCTTCTCGAGACGATGAAGGAGCTTTCCTCAATACTTGGGCTGTTGGAGACGGATTCTGTCCCAAGGCGGGAATTCCTCGAGCTTGTGAACATGCTCACCTCGTTGAGAAACGAGTTGCGAGCGAAGCGCGAGTACGCGTTATCCGATCGAATTAGAGAACAGATGCAGAAGGCAGGCGTCATAGTTGAAGACGAGGCCAAGTGAACGGTCGGTGACGGTTCGGTCAGCCGACGGCTGACTGTTTCTTCCTGCTCTTTTCAGGTTTGAGGACGTCTTTCGCCTCGTCCAACTGTTTGAACGAGCCAATGTCGTAATGTCGCTCTTTCGTGAGGAATCCGTAGACTTTCTCGCCCTTCGCGATAACTTGCGGAAGAATGTCTGCAGCCAGGTCCGTTCCAGCTGACAAGTACGTCAAGAACCTAGGCTCGCAAACATAGACGCCGATTGAGACAGGGTATTCGGGCAGGATCGGTTTCTCGGCGAAATACTCGATCCGCCCATCGCGATCAACACGCCCAACACCATAATCGATCTTGACACCCGTACTCAACGCCAAAGTACACATCGCTCCCTTCGCTTTGTGGTATCGTATCATCTCGCTCAAGTCGAGATCTGTAAAGACATCGCCGTAGTACACGACGAACGTGCCATCAACATGGGATGAAGCCTCCCTCAACGCGGCCGCTGTTCCCATTCGCGGCGTGATATTGTAGCCGATATTCACACCAAACTTGGAACCATCATCAAGATGATTTCTGAAAACCTCGGAGTCAGCATCCGACAAGAGCATAATGATATTCTTGACACCATGCTTCGAAAGATAGCTCACCACGTAGTCGATGAAGGGCTTTCCTCCGATCGGGATCATCCCCTTCGGGACGTAGCTGGTCAAGGGTGAGAGGCGGGTCCCCGCTCCGCCCGCGAGCACGAACGCCTTCATCGAAACTGTGCCTTGCGGGGGACTGAACAACCCCATTCTATAAGAACTTCAGGGATCGATACCAAAAGCAATCAAAATCGTTCAGAACAAGCCCTGATCCGGAATCCGGGCAGGCGATTTGAGATCACGCAGTTTGCACGTTGACCTGCACGCTGAGCTACGCGATGTCGAAAACAGCCGACCGGCTGATTCTGGGCCCTATTTCGCATGACTCGCCCGGTCCAGCTTCAACTGGCGGCACCCCCTCTAAAAAAATCTCAAAAGTAGTTGCTCCCCGCGACACAAAGCAGCTCTTTGGAAGAGTTCTCCACGGAAATCGTCCGGTCTAACATATTCTCTTTTTCCATTATCTTTTCTCTTTCCGTTAACTTTTCTTTTCCCACTAACTATTTCTTGACCCCCCCGGGGGTATGCTAGAACAAAAAAGTCCTTCACACTTTACAAGGCACTTACAACCGCAAACCCGGAAAATCGAAAGCCTACCGCTTTCGCGGCTCCGGCCGAACCGTCGCCACGGCATGGACAGGGCTGCGAGCCGGACCCGCCAATCTCCTATGCCGCCTTCTCTTATCAGTCCGTCTAATTTCTTCTTGAGACTTTCGCATCCAGTCAGGAATAACGAGGACACGTATCAGCTCTTGGACGGTAACGCCCCTACTCTTCGCCATCTCCTTCAACTTCAAGAAAATACCACGATCAAGAACCTGCATGAATTTCACTGACTCTTTACCATCGCGCACCTGCGATCAACATCCCCGAACCATGCCAACACACTCCCGCTATAGATGGCTCACCTACTCTTCCTAGAGAATAACGTACAATCCGTCCAGCAATCCATTAAATCACAACCCAACAATTGCCAGACACATGCTAGCATGCTTCCTAGAAGCCCCGCGAAAAGTCGCAGTCAAAGACGTTCTGATCCCCAAACTAGCGGCAGGTGATATTCTGGTCAGGATGGAAGCCAGCGGGATCTGCGGAACAGACCTGGAAAAAATAGAAGGCCAGCTCGGCCCCGGAGGCATTCTCGGACATGAAGTCAGCGGCACAATCGAAAAAATCGCAGACAACGTAACTGACCACAAACCCGGCGAGCGAGTAGTAGCACACCACCACGTCCCGTGCTACCAGTGCCCAGACTGTTGCAGCGGCAACTACACACTCTGCAATGAATTCAAGAAGACCAATATCGACCCATGCGGCTTCGCAGAATACTTCCGAGTCCCACAATACAACGTCTCGAGAGGGGCAGTAATCCCCTTGCCCCCAGAACTCTCCTTCGAGGAAGGCGCCATGATAGAACCCGCCTCATGTTGCATCCGAGCAATCCGGAGAGCGAATATCAAACAAGGAGACAACGTTCTCGTCGTCGGCCTTGGACCAACGGGCCTCACCCAGATCCAACTACTCCGCCATGCAACAACAGGTAAGATAATTGCTAGCGACATAGTCGAAGCGAGGCTCCGACTCGGCAAGAAGCTCGGCGCCGACGACACAATCAACGCCTTAGAGCAAGATGTTCAAGCCCATATCGGGAACATCACCAAAGACGGAGTCGACCTCGCGATAGTCTCGACAGGTAACGAGAAGGCGCTCAGCCAAGCCTTCAGCTCAGTGCGGAAAGGAGGCAGAATACTCCTCTTCGGCGCTCCCTCCCACGGAGCCTCATATCCGCTAAACGTAAGCGAACTCTTCTCACGCCAAATCACATTCCTCTCCAGCTACTCTTGCGTCGAGGCGGAGATGGAAGAGGCGATAAGACTCGTCTCGGAAAAGAGACTAGACTTGAAGAGTCTCATCACAGACCGTTTCAAGATTCGAGACGCCGAGAAGGCCATGGAATTCGCAAAGACATCGAAGACCTCAATCAAGACAATCATCCTTCCCTGACCCATTCTCTCATCCTCACCCAAAGGCTCTAAAGTTCCAAACAAGAGCAGGTACTCTTCATTGCGCGGCTCTCACGCGAGGCAACTCGCGACTCTAAAAACACGAACGCGCACAATCACCACTGGTCGAAGGGAAGCCTAGAATGCAACAAGGATTTGGCGAGAGAATCGACCTTCTCCTTCAAAAATCAGTGAGGGCCGCTTCGCGACTCGTCAAGGAGCGCCAGAAAGAGGCACGCGAGAAAGGAATGCATCAAGAGCCCCCGAGCTTCGAGGAGTTTAACGCCCTCGTGAATGAGCTAATGGAGAACGGCAAGAGAACCGATTTGGACCGTCTACGAAACCTAAGCATGAAGGAACTCTTCGAACAGACATGGTCCCAGAAGCTCCGCAACTACGCCATTCAGAGACAAATCAAAGACGCATACGACGCCCTCGTCCGACGCTCAAAGAGAGATTCCTGAAGGAGTCTCCCAACTCGAACCTCTCTCCATGAGGAAAAGGGTCTTCCAGAGAGGCGGTTCCCCATCGGTCAGTTTTCGTTCAGATCATGAACAATTTCACTCTTCAGAGTTAGAAACCCGTAGTATTTGTAGGAATCACCTATCTTCAGCCGTGGTCCACACTAACGAGCACGAAACACCCGCCATTCCACCCAAGCCCCTCGTGGGGTCTTCGCCTTTCTGCGTGAGTGTTTTATACCCCAACTGTGCTCAGTCGCGCTCAGTTGAGAACGAAATGCCAACAGCATACTGTGTAAAATGCAAGACAAGCATCGAGATCAAGGACCCACAGAACGTGACGCTCAAGAACGGCAAACCAGCCGTCAAAGGCGTCTGCCCTAACTGCGGAACCTCAGTCTTCCGCATAGGGAAAGCATAAGCCAGCCCTTTCTACAACACAGCCCACCTATTCCTCGTTTTCTTGGAGAACCCGACGTTCGCAGAACCTTTTAACTTCGAAGTCGACTTTTCCTTAGTAGATTGCGCCGTCGAGCATCGATAATTATCGTTACGCTTTTCTTTATTCTCCTTATCGCCGCTTTGTCGCCGAGAGAGGCGCATGCTTCTGCACTGGCTCCTAACGTAAACAGATCCTTCTACTTTTCCGGTGCATCTCATCCCAACGCCTCAATTCCAGGATCCCTCAGTAGCAGTCCTCTCACTGGGCCCGTGATCAGTGACAATCTCTCTCGCGTTCCCACGTTCTTCGTCCTCCCGTCATTCTTGCTCTCATCTCTCACTGTGTCAGGATTACCGACCTTCACGATATGGCTATCGGGAAATGCTTCCAGCGTCACATCAGTGCAGGTTCAAGGGGTCTTCAGTTGGAAGCCCTTGAACGGCCTATGGTCCAACTCCAGTACTCTTCCAGTACCATGCCCTATCGGTCGTTCACCGGCGGCGTGCACGCTCAACTATGTCCAGCCGTTGGCTCTCTCTCTCACATTCGGTACTCAGGTTCGAGTTGGTATCAACGCAACTACTCCAGCAAAGATGATCGTAACGATGTATTGGGGCGAGCCTTCGACTCCGTCGTTCGTGCTACTCCCTTTATCAGGGTATTCTTCAATTGGACCGGTCCAGATTCTTGATTGGACTGGAAACGCTGCTGCTAGTTTCAATCTCAATGCAACCAAAGGACAAAATACGGTCTTGGTGCAAGCACCTGTCACATCAGCGTTCGGCAAAGACGACGTTAGAAGCGTAAATCTCACGATAGTAGACCCTTCCGGGCGACCTGTTCCGAACGCGGTCAATATTCCATTTTCTCAGATCCCTCCGGTCTCTCAACCTCAACAGACGTACCCCTACGTTGCGGACTGGACTTATCCTTCGAACCTTTCTGAGGGAAACTACCAGGTTTGGATCGACGTTGTCGACATACAGGGCAATATCGCCTACAGCCTCCATGGACCCTCCGGTTTCGGACTGTTCAAACCCGGCATTCATCCTCTGGACCTGATACCCTACGTCGTGGGTGCGGCCGGCGGAACCATCGCAGGTACATTCTATATCAAGAGACGACGGAGGAAGGAGTATCTGGCGCCCTTCGACCACTTCTACTCTTTGACCGGGGGTAGCTTCCCTCAAGGCATAATGGTTACAGTAGAAGGTAACACAGGCGCGGGCAAGACTCTGTTGACAGAACAGCTCATGTACGATGACCTAAAGACGGGGCGACCTTGCGTTTTCGTCTCAACCGCTGACTTTCCTGGAAAGATCCGGAGTGGAATGCGGTCTTTGGGATTAGAGACTGAACCCTATGAGAGCAAAGAGTCTCTGAAGTTTGTCGATTCCTACTCCATGGAAGCGGGTCAACCGTCCCAGGAGAAATTCTACGTTTCTTCCAGTGGAGACCTCACGTCTCTTGGCGTCAAGATCTCTTCTGCAATGTCCACGCCCGGCGATGGTGCAAGTGTTTACTTTGATTCTCTTACTCCACTTGCCCCACGGTCCAAGTCCGAAAGCATTGTTTCCTTCGCTCAGACTGTAGGAGCGAAAGCAAGAGGAAGTGGAGGCAAGATCTTCTTTACGATTGGGTCGAGCGTTGACGATCTAATCTTGCGACAACTCGAAGAAGCCTCGGACTGCATAATTCAGATGGAGGCCTTTGAGGAAGGTGGCCTAAGGAGGCGAAGGATGCGTATTATCAAGTTCAGGAATAGAAGTTTTCATGAGGGCTGGGTGACCTTTACCGTGGAAGACAATAAAGGGATAATCTTCTATTCGAAGAAACCGAGAAAATAGGATCCATTAGAATACCTTGTCTCTCGGAAAGACTTCTATTCCCTTAACTCCAAACTGGTATGGACGAATCTGTGTGTCGTGAGATATTCCGCGCATCTTTTCTATCTGAACCGCCCTCACGACGTTGCCTTCATGGAACAGCGAATGTAGGAGGACTACTCCATGAGACAGGAATTCCTCTAGCTGGAATCGCCTGTCCATCAATGACGTCTTCAACTCGCTGGTTATCAGTGATGTGCAGCCAGAATCGGCTAAGGCGTCAAAAAACGCGACCGTCGCCCTCCGCTTCTTCAACTCCTCCACATATCGGAGCATCAGAGAAGTAACGGGGTCCAAGGCGATCCTTCGAACATTCTCTCCCTCCACAACCTTGTTGATAGTCTTCAGAAGCTCTGTAAAGTCTGAAACGTCAGTCGCGGACCCGCCGTATGGCGACATACGGCTGCTTTCGCTCCCAGTTCTTCTCAAACCGCTTGCGTCAATGAACAGCAGCTTCCCCTTCTTCTCCATCCCATCTATGTCCCAATCGTAAGACTGAAGGTTCCTCTTCACATGATCAGGATGTTCGTCAAGTGTAACGTAGAGCCCTGTCTCTCCTAAGATCGCTCCATGATACAGATATTGCAAGGCGAATGTAGTCTTTCCCGAACCAGGGCTCCCAACAATCAGAATGCATCTTCCGTCCGGGAATCCTCCTCCCAATAGCTCGTCTAGGCCTTTGATGCCGGTGGGAACCCTGTCCAAGAAGAATGCCAAGCATCTTCCGTCCCCTGATCGTATAAAAACAGTATCTCGAAAGACGGTCTAAACTTCTCTAAACTCACCCTGGGGAGTTTGAAGCCATATCTTAGACGATATCAGATTGGACGAGATCTTCTCCGAAAGAACGCTCCTGACGATCTGTCTGTTCGCCGGATCAGCAGCGAGGTTACAGCCTATCGCAAAGCACCAGCAGACCCCCATGAACAATAGCAGGTAGTGGATTAGACCGCTAATGATAGGCTGAGTGAGAATCGAGTAGAGAAGAGTGAAACCCCCAGACACTCCCACGACAAGTGAGAGAATGGTCGTATGAAACGGACCAACGTCTATCGTTCGAAGCCTCAAGCCACCAAGGTAGGGAAGTGCAAGCGCAACTACTGGAACCATCAGCGACCCTAACATTGTTAAGGTGATCTGGTCCTCGGTTATCAGAAAGATTACATCCGACGTTTTCGCCAAAGGCGAGACAACTGGCACAAGATGGTGTTTCGACAGATAGATCGCGAAGGACACGATGACAGCCAGAATGAATGGGAAGTAGGTCAGCTGGCGGCGGAGAGTCAGTCTAGCCCCTTTTCCAGATCTTATCGATTCGAGCTCGGATACCTTTGCTGTGACGATGTGTGTTCCTCGAGTAATCAAGAGGTAGAGTTTGATGGCCCTAGTGGACACGAACCCTCCAAAGAAATACATGTACGCGTAACCAAGAGGTATCGCAAGTAATGAAATCACGATCGCATTGATAATGCCGAGTTCTAAAGACAAGATGCGATAAGATAGAAGTTGCACCGAACCGATTAGGAATAGCAGAAACGATGCTATAGAGCAGACTAGGAAGTTTCTGCGATTGTGAGAGTCGGAAGATCTCGATTCCAATTCGCTCCAATCGAAGTCCGGTTCAATCTACCATATTTAGGAGAACTGGTCTCATATCAGCCGAGTCCCATTTAATTGGTGAAGAGCCTTACCTGAAGAGACAGACCAAATTCTGAAGCTCGTCCGAACCTATAGACCTAACGGTCGCATATCGATAAGAAGAATGGGAAGCTTCGTCAACGACGTCTTTCTCATCAACGTTGACGGTGAGAAGTTTGTTGCGAAACGGTACACGAATTGGATTTCTCTCAAATGGGTCACACTCAGCCTGTACGGTCTTGGCAGTGTTCGGTTCTCGATCTCGGGCCGCCGGCGAATGGAGGCGGAGTACGCTTTCAACTATCTTCTTTCCAGACGGGGACTGAGGGTCCCGGAGATCCTAGGCGCTGACACGAAGT
>Ga0209152_10000479_pt1 | contig 18417 bp, 19 predicted proteins | sample GraSoiAngelo_107_FD_185873 | JGI IMG/M metagenome (GOLD analysis project Ga0209152, IMG submission 185873) | Grasslands soil microbial communities from the Angelo Coastal Reserve, California, USA - 14_0903_09_30cm (SPAdes) (version 2) | ecosystem: Environmental > Terrestrial > Soil > Grasslands...
GATCGATTTCAACGACATTTACTATTACCTCAAGCCCACGGAGAAGAAGCAACGGAGCTGGGACGAGGTACCCGAGAATATCAAGAACACCTTTGAAAAACTGGGGATCCCGGAGGCGGAGCGGAAGTTCCTGGCCGGGGCGGGAGCGCAGTACGAGAGTGAGTCTGTCTATCACAACCTGAAGGAGGAGTGGGAGAAACTCGGGGTGATCTTCCTCGACACGGACTCGGCGCTGCGGGAGCACCCCGACATCGTCCGCGAGTACTTCGGCACGGTGGTTCCACCGGAAGACAACAAGCTGGCATCCTTGAACTCGGCCGTGTGGTCGGGCGGCTCGTTTGTCTATGTGCCGGAAGGCGTGCACGTGGACATCCCGCTGCAGGCCTACTTCCGCATCAACGCCCAGAACATGGGGCAGTTCGAGCGCACGCTGATCATCTGCGAGCCTGGCTCGTACGTACACTACGTGGAGGGCTGCACCGCGCCGATCTACACCACCGACTCCCTGCACAGCGCCGTGGTGGAGATTATCGTGAAGGAAGGCGCGCGCTGCCGCTACACCACGATTCAGAACTGGTCGACCAACACCTACAACCTGGTCACCAAGCGCGCCGTGGCCTATCGCGACGCCACTATGGAGTGGGTCGACGGCAATCTGGGCTCCAAGCTCACCATGAAGTACCCCAGCGTGTTCATGGTGGAGCCCGGGGCCAAGGCCGAGATCCTGTCGGTGGCGTTCGCCGGACGGGGCCAGCACCAGGATCCCGGCGGCAAGGTGATCCATGCCGCCCCGCACACGCAGTCGGTGGTGGTGAGCAAATCGATCGCCAAGGATGGCGGGCGCGCCGGCTACCGCGGGCTGGTCAAGATCTATCCCGGCGCGAAGGGCAGCAAGTCGGCGGTGCGCTGCGACGCGCTGATCCTCGATGATCGCAGCCGCAGCGACACGTACCCGACCATGGAGATCGACGAGCAAGACGTCTCGATCACCCACGAGGCCACGGTGTCCAAGGTGTCCGACGAACAGCTCTTCTACCTGATGAGCCGCGGCATCAAGGGTGACGAGGCGATGAATATGATTGTGCGCGGGTTCGTCGAGCCGATCGTGAAGGAATTGCCGCTGGAATATGCGGTGGAGCTGAACCGGCTGATCGCGCTGGAGATGGAAGGCTCCGTCGGATAAGCGAACGACGCCGGGCGTTGGCGGTGACTGGTGGAGGTTGAAGGGTGAGGCTCCAACCTTCAACCTTCAACGTTTTTGGTGAGGCGCATGTCTGAACAGATCGGACAGATGGCTCGGGCCGGCGAGTTGACGCGCGACGCGGTGCTGGCCCTGTCGGCGCGGCACGCCGAACCAGCCTGGATGCGCGCATTCCGGCTGGCGGCGTGGGAGGCGTTCGAGCGGCTGCCGTGGCCGGCGGCATCCGACGAGGAATGGCGGCGCACCGATCCCGGCGTGTTCCGCCTGGAAGGCGCACGGCCGGGTGGCGAGGCGTCAGGCGGGGCGTTGCCCGCCGACCTGCAGCGCGCTGCTGCGGCCTGGGAGGCTCCGGCCGGGCTCCTCGTGCAGCGCAACTCCCTCACCGTGCGCGCGTCCCTCGACGGCGATCTGGCTCGCCGTGGGATCGTGTTCACCGACCTGCACACCGCGCTGCGAGAGCATCCCGACCTGCTGCGACAGCACTTCATGACGGCCTGCGTGAAACCGGAGGAAACGAAGTTCCGCGCGCTGCACGCCGCGCTGTGGACCGGCGGGGCGGTCCTGTACATCCCCGAGGGTGTCGAGGTGACGCGCCCGCTGGTCTCGCTCACCTGGATCGATGCCGACGGTCTCGACATCTTCCCGCACACCTTGGTCATTGCCGGCCGGGGCAGCACGGCCACCCTGATCACCGCCGCGGTCTCTCCCCCGGGGGAGTTGCCGGTATTCTCCGACTCGGTTGCGGAGGTGATGCTCGCGGACGGCGCGCAGGTCAGGCTGGTGACGCTGCAGGAGTGGGGACGCAACGTGGTCGAGGTGGGGATCATCCGCTCTATCCTGGCCCGCGACACCACCCTGCGCAGTCTGCTGGTGGGGCTGGGGGGCCGGGTGGTGAAGACCAACGTCGAGTCCGTGCTGGACGGATCGGGGGCCACGTCGGAGATGTTGGGTCTCGTCTTCGGCGATGACCGGCAGCATTTCGACCTGCACACCGTGCAGGAGCACCGGGCCATGCATACGCTGTCCGATCTGCTCTACAAGAATGCGGTGAAGGATCGCGCCCGCAGCATCTTCTCCGGACTCATCCGGGTGCACTACGGGGCGCAGAAGACCAACGCCTTCCAGGCCAACCGCAACCTGATCCTCTCGGAGGGGGCCAAGGCCGACTCCATTCCCAATCTGGAGATCATGGCCAATGACCTGCGCTGCACGCATGGATCGGCGACCAGTCGCCTCAACGAGGAGCACCTGTTCTACTTGATGAGCCGTGGGCTGACCCGGGAGCAGGCGATGCAGATGGTTGTGGAAGGGTTCTTTGCGGAGCTGCTGGACCGCGTCCCGCTGGAGCATCTCCGGTCCCGCCTGCAGCGTGAGATCGAGCAGAAGATGGTGGCATGACCGTGACCGCAGTATTTGTGAGGGTCGCCTCCGTCGACGAGGTGCCGGCGGGGACGGGGAAAGCTGTCACGGTGGACGGGCAGCAGGTCGCACTGTTCAACGTGAACGGGACCTTCTACGCGATCGACGACACCTGCACCCATGAGGAGGCGTCGCTCGCGGCGGGGGCGGTCTATGGAGAGATCGTGGCGTGTCCGAAGCACGGGTCCCGCTTTCACCTTCCCACGGGCCGGGTGCTGTCGTTGCCCGCGGTGGTCCCGGTGTCCACCTACCAGGTCAAAGTGGAGGACGGGCAGGTGCTCTTGCTCCCGGTACCGCAGCGCGGGCGGGGTATGCCGCATAAACTCTAACAGCGGGACTAGGGACTGGGGATTGGGGACTGGGGCTAAAAGCATGAATCCGATCGTCGTGACTAGTCCCTAGTCCCCAGTCCCGCCCTAGGGAGCTAAGGAGAATCGCACATGGTACCGGAATCTGTACGGGATGACTTTCCCATTTTGAGCCGGACGGTGCACGGCAAGCGGCTGGTGTACCTCGACAGCGCCGCGACCTCGCAGAAACCCCGACGGGTCATTGACGCCCTGGTCCGCTACTACACCACGTACAACGCCAACGTGCACCGCGGGATCTACGAGATGGCCGAGGAGGCGACGCGGCGGTACGAGGAGTCCCGCGCCACGCTCGCCGCGTTCATCGGCGCCCGGCGGCCCGAGGAGCTGGTGTTCACCCGGAGCACGACCGAGGCCATCAACCTGGTGGCCTACGCCTGGGGCCGCGCCACCATCCGGTCCGGCGACGAGATCATCCTCACCGAGATGGAGCACCACAGCAACCTCGTGCCCTGGCAGCTCCTGGCCGCGGAGAAGGGGGCGAAGCTGAGGTTCATCCCGTTTGACGGCCAGGGGCAGCTGCAGCTGGACGTGTACGAACGCCTGCTCTCGCCCCGCACGAAACTGGTCGCCCTCGCGCACCAGTCCAACGTGCTGGGGACCATCAATCCGGTCAAAGAGATCGCGGCGCGGGCGCATGCCGCCGGGGCGAAAGTGCTCGTGGACGGCGCGCAGAGTGCGCCCCACATGCCGGTGAACGTGGCCGACCTGGGCGCCGACTTCTTTGCCTTTTCCGGTCACAAGATGTGCGGGCCGACGGGGGCCGGTGCCATCTGGGCCCGCTACGAGATCCTGGATGCGATGCCGCCGTTTCATGGCGGTGGCGAAATGATCATGCTGGTGCAGCTGGAGACCTCCACCTACAAGGAGCCGCCCCACAAGTTTGAGGCCGGGACTCCCAACATTGGGGATTGCATCGTCTGGGGTGAGGCCGCGGATTACCTGCAGGGCATCGGGATGGGGGCCATCCGCGAGCACGAGAAGCGGCTCACCGCCTACGCGCTGCACGCGCTCGGCGATGTGCCGGGACTGGCGGTGTTTGGTCCGCGAGACGTGGAAGACCGCGGCGGGGTGGTGGCGTTCACGCTGGAGGGCGTGCACCCGCATGACGTGGCGCAAGTCCTGGATCAGGAGGGCATTGCCGTGCGGGCAGGACATCACTGCACGCAGCCCCTGCATCGCCGGCTGGGCGTGGCGGCCACGACGCGGGCCAGCATGTACCTGTACAATACTGAGAGTGATATCGATGCCCTGGTGCGTGGGCTTCACGTGGTGCGGAAGCTGTTCTCGCCCCGGCCGGCGCCCGCGCAACGATAAGTCTACCCAGTCTTCCCGGTCTACCCAGTCTGCACAGTCGACCCCTCGGTGCGTTTTGACGAGCCGCGAATGGCGGGGTAGACTGAGAAGACTGGGAAGACTGTGAAGACTGGGGAGACACATGGCACTTGATGATCTGTATCGTGAAGTGATCCTCGACCATTACACCCATCCGCGGAACAAGGGCTCCCTCGACGGCGCCGACATCAAGGTGGACGGTGCCAACCCGTTGTGCGGGGACGAGCTCTCCATCTACGTGAAGCTTGCCGCGGGTTTGATCTCGGACGTGCGCTTCGTGGGACGGGGCTGCTCCATCAGCCAGGCATCGGCCTCGATGATGACCGAGCAGATCAAGGGTAAGACGCTCCCCCAGGCGCGGGCCCTGGTGGGACGGTTCAAGGCGATGATGCACGGGGAAGACGTGCCGGAAGAGGAGCTGGGCGACCTGATGGCCCTGCAGGGCGTGCGCAAATTCCCGGTGCGCATCAAGTGCGCCACGCTGGCCTGGGTGGCGCTGGATCAGGGGGCGGAAGAGTTTGAAGGCGCCCGCGGCAAGGTCGAGTCCACAGCGACCAGTGAAGTTGAGTAGCGACGTCATGGCACGGCAGCAGCTCTGGCGGGAACTCGCAGCGCAGTTGCGCGTGGACAGCATCCGCGCGACCACGGAGGCGGGGTCAGGCCATCCCACCTCGTCGATGTCCGCCGCCGACCTGATGGCGGTGCTGCTGGCCGATCACCTGCGCTACGACTTCGCGAATCCGAAGCGTCCCGGCAACGATCACCTGGTGTTCTCGAAAGGGCACGCGTCGCCCCTGCTGTATGCGCTGTTCAAAGCCGCCGGGGCGATCACCGATGCAGAGCTGCTGACCCTGCGCAAATTCGGCAGCCGCCTCGAAGGCCATCCCACGCCGGTCCTGCCGTGGGTCGAGGTGGCCACGGGATCGTTGGGGCAGGGGCTGGCCGTCGGCGTGGGCATCGCCCTCGCTGGCAAATATCTGGACAAGCTCCCGTATCACGTCTGGGTGCTCTCGGGCGACAGCGAGATGGCCGAAGGATCCGTGTGGGAGGCGGTCCAGCACGCCGCGCATTACAAACTTGGCAACCTGATCTGTATCCTGGATGTGAACCGCCTGGGCCAGCGGGGCGAGACGATGCTGGGGTGGAATACCCGCGCCTACGCACAACAGGCGCAGGCCTTCGGGTGGCGGACTCTGGAGATTGATGGCCACAACCTGGACGAGATTGATCGGGCCTACGCGCAGGCGGAAGGGCCGTCTGAGATCCCAACGATGATTGTCGCCCGGACCATCAAGGGGAAGGGGGTCAGCCTGGTGGAGAACAAAGACGGCTGGCACGGCAAAGCCCTCTTGCGGGAACAGGCGGTCCAAGCAATCGCGGAGCTCGGTGGCGAGCGGCGTGTGACGGTCCGCGTACGTCCGCCGGAGCCGGCGCCGCCTGCCCCGAATGGAGTCCAGGGGCCTGCGGCCCCACCCCTGCAGCTCCCTGTGTACAAAGAGGGCGACAGCGTCGCCACCCGCCGCGCGTACGGTGATGCGCTCCGGGCGCTGGGCGCCCGTCCGGATGTGGTGGCCCTCGACGGCGAGGTAAGCAACTCCACGTACGCCGAGGACTTCGCCCGCGCCTACCCCGGCCGCTACTTTGAGATGTACATCGCCGAGCAACAGATGATCGCCTCTGCGGTCGGCCTGCAGGTGCGGGGGTACACCCCGTTTGCCTCCACCTTTGCTGCCTTCCTGACCAGGGCGGTCGACTTTATCCGCATGGCGGCGGTGTCGCGGGCGAATATCAAACTGGTCGGCTCGATGCGGGCCGTAGGCGGGAGCACGGTCCTATACCCGTGCGACGCTAATCAGACCACGCAGCTGGTCGTGCAGATGGCGGACCGGCCCGGCGTCGTCTTCCTGCGGACCACGCGCGAGAAGACGCCGGTGCTCTACGCCCCGGAACAGCGATTTCCCATCGGCGGCAGCGTGGTGCTGCGGCGGTCGGAGCGCGACGCGGCCACGATTGTGGCTGCCGGCATTACGCTCCACGAAGCGCTGCGGGCACAGCAGCAGCTGGCTGGCGAGGGAATCGCCGCGCGCGTCATCGATGCCTACTCCATCAAGCCCATCGACGCCGCGACGCTGCGGCAGGCCGCAGGCGAGACCGGGCGAATCGTGACCGTCGAGGACCACTGGCCGGAAGGCGGACTGGGCGAAGCCGTCTTGGCCGCGCTGGCCACGGGCGAGCCGGTGCCGCAGGTGCGCCTTCTCGGCGTAAAAGCGATGCCGGGTTCTGGCACGCCGGAGGAGCTGCTCGACGCGGCCGGCATCAGCGCGAGACACATCGCACACGCGGTTCGCGAGTTAGTCGGCGCGCCCAGCCCCACGGGTGCGGGCAGACACTAAAGGCGCCCTTATCTTGCCCTTCCCATCGTCCCTGCCTTGATCAGGCCGATCCGGTTGCCCTCGGGATCAGCCAAGAATGCCAGCGTCGGCCCCCCGGGGACTTCGCTCGCAGGCATCACCGTTTTGCCTCCCAGCCGTTCCGCCGACCGCAGGTACTCTTCCAGGTTCTCAACTTCCACATAGAAGGTCACTCCGCCGGGACCTTCCTGCGCGGCGGCAATGCCACCGTTGATGCCCTTCCCGCCGGTGTCGACCATTCCGTATTCCATGGGATTGTTCGCATCGACCTTCCAATCGAAGAGATCGGCGTAGAACTTCTGCAGGCGCTTGCTGTTCTTGCCGGTCACTTCCCAGTGCACGACAGGCTTGCCCATCTCGATTCCCTCCCTGAGTGCTCGATTCCCCGCCTACGGCAGGGGTGGATCACATCTTGCGCGGTTGGGCGTTGGGGTCAGGGCCGGGGTCTCGGCCGCTGGCCACGATGGCCAGCCGGTTGAGATAGAGCTCCCAGCCCTGGGCGTGTTTGTCGCGCTCTTCTTCGGGAAGGTCGCGGTGCACGAGTCCTACGATCGTCCCATCCCCGTCGGGTGTGAGGGTGATCTCCACAGTGCTCGAACCTGGTGGCACCGGGCTGCTGCCCTCCTTTCCGCCCTCCCAGCCCCACGTAAATACCACGCGGCGATAGGGGATCACCTCCACATAGCTTCCTCGCGCGATATCGCGGCTGTTGAATTGGACCCGGTAGACTCCACCGGGGCGCGCGTCCAGCTCCGCCACCTTCCCCTTCCAGCGAATGTACTTCGCCGGGTCGGTCAGCAGGGCGAAGATGGTTTCCGGTTTGGCCGCCACACGGACTTCACGCCGGATGGCACTGCGTTCCTCGACCGTCATCTGCGAATCCCTCCTTACGGGGCATCGCGCCGTCTCGCGCGGCGGTGATGTCGCTTCCGGTGCTCTTCAGCTTCCGCTGCGTGTTTCAGCCGGACGAGACTCTCATCCCAGAACGCCTCCAGAAACCGCCGCACTTCCGCGACGGTCTCTGGCCTGGCGCGATAGAGACGCCGCGTGCCATCCCGGCGCTCGCTCACCAGCCCCGCCTCCTTGAGGACTCGCAGGTGCTGCGAAATCGCGGGACGCGTCACGGCAAAGTGCGAGGCGATGTGTCCCGCCGGCAGCTCCCGGCTCCAGATCAGGCGCAGAATCTCGCGCCGGCGCGGCTCGGCGATCGCCTTCACAGCGTGCTCCATGGCGATTATTTAAGCACAGACTTACGAAAGTGTCAACTAACGGAATGACGCCGGCGACAATCCCGGCAGGAGGTTTGCGGTTTGACGTAGATTTTCTCTACCCGTATCATCAAAGTGAGAGCACACGCGCACGGCGCGGGCATCGGGGAGGACATTCCCAGCGCCGCGCCGTAGCAACAGTCGAGCCGGCGATGTGCAAGGAGGTGTGAGGCGTGCCCACAGATCCCCAGTCCGTCCCCCGCAGCCAGGTTCTGCCGCTGGACAAGGCGCTGGAAGTCATTGACGCGCTGCCCGGCGGGGGCGTGATCCTCACCAAGGTGGAGGACGTCTTGAACTGGGGGCGGGCGTCCTCGGTGTGGCCGCTCACCTTCGGGCTCGCCTGCTGCGCCATCGAGATGATGCAGGCCTTCGCCACCCGCTTCGACATGGACCGCATGGGCATCATCCCCCGGGCCACCCCGCGGCAGGCCGACTGCATCATCGTGGCCGGACGGGCGACGATCAAGATCGCGCCGATTGTGCGCCGCCTGTGGGAGCAGATGCCCGAGCCCAAGTACGTGATTTCCATGGGGTCGTGCGCGACGTGTGGGGGCCCGTTCTACTACGACAATTACTCGATCCTCAAGGGCATCGACCAGGTCATTCCCGTCGACGTCTACGTCCCGGGCTGCCCGCCGCGGCCCGAGGCGCTGATCGAGGGCTTCCTCAAACTGCAGGACAAGATCAAGAAAGAACCGTTCCTCCGCCGGCGCGTCGCTAGAGCCGCCGCCGCGGCGGCCGCGACGCCGACCTAGCCCCGATGGCCCTCCACACCGAAGAACTCATGCTGAACATGGGACCTCAGCACCCCAGCACGCACGGGGTGCTGCGCATGGTGGTCACCCTCGACGGGGAAAACATCGTGGACGTGCAGCCCGATATCGGGTATCTGCACTCCTCCGTCGAGAAGATGATGGAGAACCGCACCTACCTGCAAAACATCGCCCTGGTCGACCGCGGCATGGACTACCTCTCGGCGATGGCCAACGAGGAAGTCTGGGTGCTGGCCTGCGAGCGGCTGGGCAAGATCGAGGTGCCTGAGCGCGCCCGGTACATCCGCACAATCATGCTGGAGCTGCAACGGATCAGCAGCCACCTGATCTGGTTGGGGACCTTCGGCATCGATCTCGGCGCGTTCACCGCATTCCTGTGGGCGATGCGCGAACGCGAGCGCATCATGGATCTGTTTGAGTCGGCGACCGGCGGCCGGTTGCACCACGTGTACTTCCGCCTCGGCGGTGTGTTCGATGACCTCCCGGAGGGATGGACCGACCGGTGCGCGGAGTTCTGCGACTACTTCCTGGACCGGCTGCCGGAATATGACGAACTGCTGACAGGCAACCCCATCTTCCTGGCCCGCACCCAGGGCGTGGGGGTGCTGCCGCGGGATACGGCGATCGCCCTGGGCGCGTCCGGCCCCGTGGCCCGGGCGTCCGGCGTCGCCTATGATGTCCGCAAGGCCCACCCCTACGAAATCTACGAGCGGGTCGAGTTCGAGGTCCCGGTGCGCACCGAGGGTGACTGCTTCGCGCGCTACCTGGTGCGGCTGGAAGAGATGCGCCAGAGCGTGCGGATCATCCGGCAGTGCCTGGAGGGCCTGCCGGGGGGAGAGATCCGCTCGAAGGTGGCCGTCACCGTGCGGCTGCCGAAGGGCGAGGTCTACGCGCGCACGGAGTCGCCCCGCGGCGACCTGGGGATCTTCCTGATCAGCGACGGCGCCGACAGACCGTACCGGGTCAAGATCCGGGCGCCGGCATTCAGCAACCTGTACGCCCTGACCGAGATGATGCGCGGCTGGAAGGTCGCCGATGTGATCGCCATCCTGGGCAGCATCGACATCGTGCTGTCCGACGTCGACCGATGAGCACCCCGACGATGCCCCAATCCGGCGGTCACCGATTCTGGGTGGCCCGCGTCATCGCCGGGATCGTCGGCCTGGTGGTCGGCCTGCGGTCCACGCTGCGCACGATGTTCGAACCCAAGGTGACGGTGTCCTACCCGCTGCAGAAGGTGAACGTGTCCCCGCGCTGGCACGGTCTGCTGGCGCTGCCCATCGACCCCGAGACCGACAACGACAAGTGCATCATCTGCTTCCAATGCGAGCGGGTCTGCCCCGACCGCTGCATCCACATCGAGGCCACCGGCAAAGCCAAGGACCGGCTGCTGACGCGCTTCGATATCGAGATGGACAAGTGCTGCTATTGCGGGCTGTGCGTGGAGGTCTGTCCCACCGAGGCCATCGTCTTTGTGCCCCACTACGAAGCCAGCACCTACAACCGGGCCAACCTTCTCTATGATCTGGACGACCTCCACCGCGCCGCGCCCAAGGAGCCCATCGCCACCGGCGTGGTGAAAGGGAGAAGTCGATGACCTGGGAGCTTGCCGAGAAACTAAAGGCCCGCTTTCCCGACGTCGAGCTGTTCCCCCGCCCGCAGGCAGAACCGCCGGAGCCCACCGCCCGGGGCCCGGAACCGGGTGCGCAGCCTGCACCGGCGGCACGGCGGCCGGCCCATGAGGTGCCGCCACAGTACCTGACTCCGGGCGTCTATGTGCCGCGGGACACGCTGCTGCCGGTGTGCACGACGCTCGCGCGAGATCCTGAGTTCGGGCTGACATACCTCTCCTTCGTCAGTGCCATCGACTGGCCGGAGCGCCACGAGCTGGAGGTACTCTACCATCTCTACGCGCACCAGACGCGGCAGGAACTGGCGCTGAAGGTGCGCATCCCGCGTGACGATCCGCACGTGCCCTCGGTCACAGGGGTGTGGGACGGCGCCAACTGGCACGAGCGCGAGGCCTACGATCTGCTGGGGATCATCTTCGACGGGCACCCCAATCTGCGCCGCATCATGATGACCGACGACTGGGTCGGGCATCCCCTCCGCAAAGACTACGTTTACCAGGACCCACCCTGGCTGGTCGAGGTGGCCAGGGAGCGACAGAAGGACGCCGAAGGCCTCGGGCTGGGAGAACGATCCTAGCCCCGCTTCCATTCGTTGGCTTCCCGGTCGCTGGTTTACCGGACTTTTACACAACCCTCGTACCGTATGATCAGAGCCACGGGAGGGGTCCATGAAGGAACGCATCGCGCGCCAGCATGTGAAAGACAGATTGCCCCCCGGGCAGTATCTGACTGAGAAGTGGCCGGTGCTGCATGCGGGCAGCATCCCGCGCTTCGACGCGGCACAGTGGGACTTCAAGGTCTGGGGGCTGGTGGAGCAGCCGGTGCGCCTGACCCACGCGGAGTTTGCCGCCCTGCCGAAAACCACGCTGCGCTGCGACATCCACTGCGTGACCGCGTGGAGCAAACTAGGCGTCACCTTTGAGGGCGTGCCGGCCAAGGCGGTGCTGGCGCTGGCGAAGCCCAAGCCGGACGCGAAGTTTGTGATGGTCCACGCCGAGCAGGGCTATGAAGCGAATCTCCCGCTGGAATACTTGCTGGCCGATGACGCCCTCTTCGCGTCCCGGGCCGACGGGCAGGACCTGACTCCCGAGCACGGCTGGCCGCTGCGGCTGGTGGTGCCGCGGCTGTACTTCTGGAAGAGCGCCAAGTGGGTGCGCGGCGTGGAGCTGCTGCCAAAAGATCGCCGCGGCTTCTGGGAACGGAACGGCTACCACAATCACGCCGATCCGTGGAAGGAGGAACGCTACTCCTCTCCCTGGGAGTAGCGCAGGGGTGTCAAGCCGCCCGCGGCACCACGGACCCGAGCTCACCCGGCGCGAACTCCTGAGGCGGTCCGCGGTGCTCGCTGCAGGTGCTCTCGCGGGCCCGGCACTGGCCCAGTGGGTGCGCGGCACGCGGCAGAATCTCGCTGCGGCCCAGGGCGTGGAGGTGCGCGGGCTGCCGGCGGAGGTCACCCCCACCGGCGAGTTCTACATCGTCAGCAAGAACCCGCCGGGGTTCGATCCGGATCTGGACGCGTCGCTCTGGCGGCTGGAGGTCGCCGGCCGCACCCAGCCTCTGCGACTCAGTTATCGCGAGCTCCTCGCGCTGCCGTCGATGGAGCGGTCCCACACCCTGGAGTGCATCAGCAACGAAGTGGGTGGGAATCTCATCAGCAATGCGAAGTGGCGCGGGGTGCCCCTGCGCATGATTCTGGAGATGGCTGGGGCGGACACCACCGTGAGGAAGGTGGCGTTCCGGTGCGCGGACGGGTACACGACGGCGATCCCCATGAGCGATGCCCTGCACCCGGACACGCTGCTGGCGTATGAGATGAACGGAGAGCGGCTGCCATCCAAGCATGGGTTTCCTGCTCGGCTGCTGGTCGGCGGGTTGTATGGCATGAAGAATCCCAAGTGGATCACGCGCATCGAGCCGGCCGACCACTTCCTGGGCTACTGGGAGCAGCGGGGCTGGAGCCAGGAGGCTGTGGTGAAGACGATGTCCAAATTCACCACGCCGAACTCTGGAGCCACCCTGCCCGCCGGCCGGCCGGCGCAGCTGGGTGGTGTGGCCTACGCCGGCAATCGTGGAATTCGCGCGGTCGAATGTTCCATCGATGACGGCCGCAGCTGGCTACCGGCCGCGATCAAGTCCGTGCCCGGGCCCGACACCTGGGTGCTGTGGGCGATGGACTGGACACCGCCTGGGCCCGGGTCGTATCTGCTCCGGGTCAGGGCTGCGGACGGCACCGGACAGTGGCAGACAGCTGATGAAGCGCCGACGCTGCCGGACGGCGCCTCTGGTCTGCACCGCGTTCGAGTATACACGCGGGCGTAATCGGGGAGTCTGATTGCCATGATGACATCTGTCACGCGGGTAGGGTTTTGGGCCGGTCTGGCCGCAGGACTCCTGGTGGTCATCGCCATGTACTTCGGCTGGTTTACGGGGCACGTCCCCGCGGTCGCCCTGGCATTGTGGGAACGGCAGATGCGGCTCATCCCGCTGCAGGTGTTTTCCTTCCTAATCGTACGCCTCAAGTTCGCTGCCAAACCGGCGGCGTTTTGGGGCATGCTGGCAGCGCTGGTCGTGCTGCTGGGCCTGATTGGCGCGCTGCTGGCGCGGTGGATTGGACGGCGGCCGGGGCGGCTGCTGGTGGCCTCCTGGGTCGTCGTCACCGGCCTCCTGACCGCGCTGGCGTTTGGTCCCGCATCCCGCTATCTGGCGGAGCGTCTGGCCGCGGAGGGCCGGGCCAGCAGCGGCTCCACGGTGCCGCTGGCTCTGGCCGCCTACGGCGTCTTGTTTGCGGTGGTCTACACCGCGCTGATCGTGATGCAATCACGCCGGACCGCGACCGGCACGCCGGCCTCTGGAGGTGTGACCCGTCGCGAGGTCCTCTCCCGAACGGTGACGATTCTAATCGCGTCAGCTGCCGGCATCTCCGCGGCCCAGTGGGTGCTAACGGCAGTGCACCGTGCCACCGCGGCGGTGCAGAGTGCGTTCGCCCGCGTCCGCGGGCTTCCCCCGGAGATCACGGTCAATGAGCAGTTCTATGTCGTCAGCAAGAACCCGCCAGGATTTGATCCCGTGGTGGAGGTCGCCCGATGGGCGCTGGACATCGGCGGCCTGGTCGGCGCGCCTGTCCGGCTCAGCCTTGGTGAACTGCGGGCGATGCCGGCGGTCGAGCAGCTGCAGACGCTGGAGTGTATCAGCAATGAGGTGGGCGGGGATCTGATCAGCAACGCGAAGTGGAAGGGCGTGCCGTTGCGCGACGTCCTCATGCGCGCCGGAGGCCCGGCCGCCACGGCGGTGAAGGTGGCGTTCCGCTGCGCCGACGGCTACTCGGAGTCGATCCCGCTCACCGATGCGATGCATCCCAGCACGCTCCTGGTCTATGAGATGAACGGCGAGCCATTGCCGGCCAAGCACGGCTTCCCGGTCCGCCTGCTGGTCCCGGGATTGTTCGGGATGAAAAATCCCAAGTGGATCACCAAGATTGAGGTCGTGAACTACGACTTCCGCGGATATTGGGAGGCGTCCGGGTGGAGCGAGGAAGCCGTCGCGAAGACGATGTCCGAGTTCATCACGGCGCCACGCTCCGCAGCCGTCGGGGACATCGGGCTGGGCGGTGTCGCCTACGGCGGTGACCGCGGGATCAAGGCTGTCGAATACAGCTCCGACGGCGGGGCGACGTGGGTAGTGGCGGAGGTCAAGCCGCCGCTGGGGCCATTCACCTGGGTGCTGTGGGCGGCGCTGTGGACGCCGACGGCACCAGGCGAGTACACCCTGAAAGTTCGCGCGAAGGATGGCCTCGGTGTCGTGCAGACGGCCCGGGAGGTTCCGACGCTGCCGGATGGCGCGTCGGGGTACCACGCGGTCCGCATTCGCGTCACGAAGTAACCGCGCACTGTTCTCGATGGAGCGGGGAAGGTTTGCTTGACGCCTCCGGCGTCGGACCCTATAGTGGGAACGGGACCCGGTGCCGATGCGGCCCTTTCGCCATTTTTCCCTCGACGAGGCCAATCGGACGCTTGAACAGGCAGCGCCGTTGCTGGCCCGCCTCAAAGACCTGCACGCCTCTGCCATGTCGTTGAAAGAGCGCCTGGACATTCTCTGGCAGCGCCTGGACGCCGGGGATCGTGTGCTCGACGAGATCGCCACGCGCCAGCAAGGACTCGACACGCAGGCGCGGGAGATTACAGAGCTGCTGGGGCGTCTGCAGGAGATCGGTTGCGTCGTCCGTGATCCGCAGACGGGGCTGATCGACTTCCCGGCACAGGCCGGCGGCACAGAGTTCTATCTGTGCTGGCGCCTGGGGGAAGATGCCGTCCACTACTGGCATGGGGTGCAGGAGGGGTTTGCCGGGCGGAAGCCGCTGAGCACGATGCCCGGGCGCCTGATTCACTAGGCACGGAGGACCTGTTGGCGATGCCTGATCCGTACGATCTCATCGTCATCGGCGGTGGTCCCGGCGGGTATGTGGGTGCCATCCGCGCCGCACAGCTCGGGCTCAGAGTGGCGCTGGTGGAGCGGGAAAAGGTCGGCGGGACCTGCCTGCACATCGGCTGCATTCCCACCAAGGCCATGCTGCACACCGCCGAACTGCTCGAACACCTCAAAGATCCCCGGGAACTGGGCCTGTCCGTGGACAGCGTGGCCGTCGATCTGCTCGCGGTGCAGCGCCGCAAGGCCCGCGTCGTCGATCAACTGCACAAGGGCGTCCAGTCGCTGATGCGCAAGAATAAAATCGATGTCTTCATCGGCGAAGGACGTTTTCTCAGCACCACGAAGATCGGCGCCGCGCTGGCCGACGGGTCGGAGACCGAACTGACCGGCAAGCACCTCCTTGTGGCCACCGGCTCGGCGCCCCGCACAGTCCCCGGCATCGCCTTCGATCACACCCGTATCATTGACAGCACCGACGCCCTCAATTTGGAGGCGGTGCCGCGGTCGATCGCCATTCTCGGGGCCGGCCCGGTGGGCGTGGAGTTTGCCAGCCTGTTTCGCGCCTTCGGCAGCGAGGTCACGGTGATTGAGCTGCTGCCAACGTTGGTGCCGCTGGAAGACGAGGAGATCGGGCAGGCGCTGGAGCGGGGATTCTCACGGCGGGGGATCAAAGTGCTCACCCAGGCCACGGCCAAGTCGGCGGAGGTGGCCAGCAACCGGGTCAAAATTACAGTGGGACGGGGAGACCAGCTTTCCGCCCTGGAGGCAGAGTACCTGCTGGTCGCGGTGGGACGCGCGCCGGTGACCGATGGACTGGCGGTGGCCGAGGCAGGTGTCTCGCTCGAGAAGGGTGCCGTGAAGGTGGACGGACAGTTCCGCACGACGGCCGCGAACATTTATGCCATCGGCGACGTCCTGACCGGACAGGCGCCCTTCCGGCTCGCCCATGTCGCCAGCGACGAGGCGATCGCTGCGGTGGAGACGATCGCCGGCCAGCGCACGCATACGCCCAACTACGATACGGTCCCGCGGCCCACGTTCTGCATTCCGCAGGTGGCCACGGTCGGGCTGAGCGAGCGGCAGGCCAAAGAGCGCGGGCGTGACGTGAAGGTAGGGCGGTTCAGTTTCCAGGCGAACAGCAAGGCGACCATCGAGGGGTCCCGCGAGGGACTGGTCAAGGTCGTGACCGACGCCAAGATCGGCGAGCTCCTGGGCATTCACATGATCGGGCCGGGGGTGACCGAGTTGCTGGCCGAAGGTGTGGCGGCCAAATACCTGGAAGCGACGGTGGCCGAACTCGGTATGGCGGTCCACTCGCATCCTACGCTGTCTGAAGCGCTGAAGGAAGCGGCGCTCGACGCGATGGGGCGAGTCATTCACATGTGACGGGTAGGGGGAGGGGGCGGCGGGTGAGCGCTGAGGCCAAAACGGTCCAAGCCCGGCACCGGGTCCTGGGATTGTCCGATCAGGACGTCCTGGAGATGTACTACTATGTCGCCCTGGCCCGCGCGCTGGACGAGCGGATGTGGGTCTTGCAGCGGGCGGGCAAAGCGATGTTCGTGATCTCCGGGGCGGGCCATGAAGGCTGCCAGGTCGCGGCGATGTGGCCGATGGACAAGAAACTGGACTGGTTTGTTCCCTACTACCGCTCGGTGGCCGCCTGTCTGGTTAAGGGCATGACGGCGACCGACATGCTGTTGGGATTGTTTGCCCGCGCCACCGATCCCAGCAGCGGCGGCCGGCAGATGCCGGGGCATTACGGCCACCCGCGATTCAAGATCCTGTCGACGAGCAGCCCCGTCGGGACACAGTACCCGCATGCGGTCGGAATCGCCTACGCGAGTAGGCTCCGCCGGACCGGCGAGGTCACCATGGTCAGCATCGGCGAAGGCGGCACCAGCCAGGGGGACTGGCATGAAGCCCTAAACTTTGCCGCCATTCACAAGTGTCCTGTCCTCCTGATTGTCGAGAACAATGAGCTGGCGATCTCGGTGCCCCTGCGCAAGCAGATGGCGGTGAGCAGCGTGGCCGTGCGGGCCGCCGGGTACGGCATGCCAGGCGTGACCGCGGATGGAAGCGACGTCTTGGAGTGCTTCCGCGTCACCAGGGAGGCGTACGATCGGGCCAAGCGCGGCGAAGGGCCCACGTTGATCGAATTCGCCGTCCCACGCCTGGGATCGCACAGCAGCGATGATCAGCAGGAGCGGTATCGCTCTCGAGAGGAGTTGGAACAGGTCCGGAAACGCGATCCCCTCTTGACGTTTCGGGCCTACCTGGAGCGCGTGGGTTTGCTCACGCAGGGGACGCTGCAGGACATGACCGACCGCGTCCGGCGTGAGATCGACCTGTCCACCGATGAAGCCGACCGCGCCCCGCTGCCGCAGCCGGATACCGCGACGCGGCACGTGTTCTACGAGGGGGAGTAGGCGCCCCATGGCGGAGATCCGGTACATCGACGCGATCAACCAGGCCCACCACGAGGAGATGGCGCGCGATGCGCGTGTGCTCGTCCTGGGTGAAGACGTCGGCCGCAAGGGCGGCGTCTTCGGGGCGACGATGGGGCTGGTCGAGAAGTTTGGGGAGGATCGGGTCATCGACACTCCCCTGGCGGAGTCGTCGATCGCCGGTGTGGCCATTGGCATGGCTGCCAATGGTTTGCTGCCGATCGCCGAGTTTCAGTTTGCCGACTTCATCCACCCGGCCTTCAACCAGATTGTCAGCGAGGCGGCACGGATGCGATACCGGTCCAACGGCCTCTACGGTTGTCCGGTGGTGTTCCGCGCCCCCTACGGCGGATCGCACGGCACCGCCCTGTACCACTCGCAGTCGATCGAGGCCTTTTATGCCCACGTCCCAGGCCTGAAGGTCGTGGCCCCCTCCACCCCGTACGATGCCAAGGGCATGCTGAAGGCCGCCATCCGGGATCCCGACCCCGTGATGTTTCTGGAGCACAAGCGGATGTATCGGATCGTGCGCGGCGAGGTTCCGGACGGCGACTATACGGTGCCGATTGGCCCGGCGGTGGTGCGCCGGCAGGGCAGGGATCTCTCGCTGTTCGCCTACGGCTGGATGTTGAACGAATCGCTGGCAGCGGCCGAAAGCGTGGCCGCTGAAGGGATCGACGTCGAGGTCACAGACGTCCGGACCCTGGCCCCGCTGGACACGGATACGATCCTCACCTCGGTGGCGAAGACCAACCGCGCGTTGATTGTATATGAGGATAACCTGTTCCTGGGCTACGGCGCCGAGATCGCCGCGCGCATCGCGGAGGCGGCATTCTTCGATCTGGATGCGCCGGTGACGCGGTTGGCCGGACCCGATGTCCCCGGCATCCCGTTCGCCAAGCCACTCGAGGAATGGTTCTCCATCACCAAGGACAAGATTGCCACGGCCATACGCAAATTGGCAGCGTACTAAGAAGTCTACCCAGTCTTCCCGGTCTCGCCAGTCCACTGCCGGTGTGATCTGGCAGCGTCAGTAGACTGAGAAGACTGGGAAGACTGTGGAGACTGTGAAGACCGGAGGCTCAATGCCCGTCGACGTGACGCTTCCACAACTGGGCGAGAGCACCTACGAGGGCACGATC
>Ga0209152_10000489_pt1 | contig 18211 bp, 12 predicted proteins | sample GraSoiAngelo_107_FD_185873 | JGI IMG/M metagenome (GOLD analysis project Ga0209152, IMG submission 185873) | Grasslands soil microbial communities from the Angelo Coastal Reserve, California, USA - 14_0903_09_30cm (SPAdes) (version 2) | ecosystem: Environmental > Terrestrial > Soil > Grasslands...
TATTTAGCTTTAGAGGAAGGTTCCCCTTTATTCAAACAGATATACCATTTTACTTAAAAGCTATTCTACTTTAGTTCACATTAATAGTAGAATCTCGTTTGATTTATTTTCCTAAAGTTACTTAGATGTTTCAGTTCACTTTGTTTATTATAAGATTTCTCTTAGTCATTTTACTTTGGTTTATAGCAATTTATTCATAATAGTTTCTTTTTATACTTGCCTTGATAAATATATATTTACCAAGAAATATTATGTTCCTTATACTTATTATACAGGACATAAAGCGTTCGGTTTATAATTAAAATAAAAGAAAATAAAAGTTTTTTCTTTTATTTCAACCTTATTATAAATATTTAATATATATAATTTATTATTTGATAATTATGTATCCAATATTCATCTTGAAACTAGTTATTTACAAAAACTATTTGTTTTCAATTTTTTATTTGAAAACTACTTACTTGTCTACTATCTATTTTTAGTGCATTTTTACCTAACTCAAATACAAAACCTAACGTTAATATAAAGAAGAATACTAACATAATTATTAAACCGTATATACCATTAGAATATGCACTTACTATATATGGGTATACTAATAATATTTCCAAATCAAATAGTAGAAATAATAATGCAAAGATAAAAAAGGAAATGCTGAATTGTGTTCTATTTTGACCTAAAAAAGAGTGAAATCCACATTCAAATGCGCTATTTTTTTCTTGATAAGGGTTATGAGGTGATAATGCTATATTAACTGCTAATAATATTAGCGCTAATATAGGTATAAATATAAAAAAAAATGTTAAACTTGTCATATTATATATCTAAATTAAGGGATAAAAAGTAAATCTAAAAGTAAAAATCTAGTGAAAATTTAAGTAAGTAGAAACTTGCTTTTAAGTGGAACATTTATGGTTTAAAAACAACCTTTTACTTTTTGTATATATATTAACAATAAAAACTTTAAATATCTAAAAAGTTAATTATAGTTTTTAGAATTTGTAGCTAAATCTATTAAACTATTTTCTAATAACGTTACAAATGGTGTGATTATTAAAAAATGTGCAAAATATAGAGCTGTAGATATTTGACCGAATTCTATAAAAGGTGATTCTACGTGTTTAGCTCCTAATTGCATTAATATTAAGAAATTAACTACAAATATGTAAAAGACTATTTTACTTAAAGGTCTGAATTGTATACCTCTTAATTTAGATAAATCAGTAAATGGTAAAGATAATAATGCTAATAAAGCAGAGAACATTGCTATTACACCTAGTAATTTATTAGGTATAGATCTTAATATAGCATAGAATGGTAGTAAATACCATTCTGGTACTATAGCAGGTGGTGTTTGCATAGGATTAGCCATAACGTAATTTTCACTATCACCTAGAAGATTAGGCATAAAAAACACAAATATAGATAAAATTATAATAAAGATAAATATTGTAATTAGATCTTTAAACAAAAAGTATGGAGCAAAAGGTAATCTATCGTAATTACCTGATACTCCTAAAGGATTACCTGATCCTGCTGAATCGTGCAATGCAATTAAGTGCATTAAAGCCAGGGCTGCTAAAACAAATGGTAAAACAAAATGTAAAGAAAAAAATCTATTTAAAGTAGCATTATTAACACTAAAACCACCTCAAAGAAATTCTACTATATCTTGTCCAATTCAGGGTATTGCACTCATTAAATTAGTAATAACAGTTGCACCTCATAAAGACATTTGACCATAAGGAAGTACATAACCTAGAAATGCTGTTGCCATCATTAATATGAGAATAACAGTTCCAATAGTTCATACTAATGTTCTAGGTGCTTTATAAGATCCATAGTATATACCTCTACCTATATGAAGATATACTATAAAGAAAAAAGCTGATGCTGTATTTGAGTGTAAGTAACGTATTAATCATCCATTATTTACATCTCTCATTATATGTTCTATTGAATCAAATGCTTCTAGTACACTAGGAGTATAATGCATACCTAACGTTACACCTGTTACTATTTGTATTACTAAACAAAATCCTAATAATGAACCAAAATTTCAAAGATAACTTATATTAGATGGTGTTGGTGAATCTACTACATATGAATTTACCATTTTTAATAAAGGATGACTTTTAAATATTCTCATGTATATATATATATATATATATATGTTATCTTTTTTAGATTATTAAACCTTATTATAGGTTATTAAATTTTTAATAATAATTGTTATACAGTAAAAGTTTATTATTTAATTAGCCACTGTATTTAAATTTTATTTAATGTAATATAAAAATATTAACAACTAAAAAAACTTAAAACAGAATTAAAATCTTATATTACATAGCTTTTAAAACTGGTATATTAATAGGTATAGTAAATAAACTTACAAAATTTATTTCTCTTTAGTTAAAGGATATATTTTGATCCCCATGTATAAAAATCGAGAAACCAAGAACAGCACCCTCAGCATTATAATAAAGGATAAACTTTTTTTATTTAACAAAGCTAGTGTTATTCAAGTAACATAATTTATATTAGTAGGTTTTCTATTTATACTATAAAAATCTTTCTTTCTTTGAAATTAGAATTAATATTAACAAAAGCGAATAGTATTAATAATAGCTCTAAATAATTATCAGGAGTTTTACCGTAGTATAAAATGGAAATATAGAATATTAAACCTATTAAGATATATAATGCATATGAAGTTACTACACCTGTACTTAAACTACCTATAGATTTACTTAAATTTGTTAATCTTTTTTCTAAACCATATGGTCCAAATAACTCAATTGAACCCTTATCCATTACTTTAGTAGTTTGGCCACCCAATTTAAGTATAATACCACTAATATATTTGTTATAAAAAAGTTCTATTAAAAATCTTTGATTAAAAAAGCTGAATATATTATAACCAACATTAGATAATTTAAATTTTATTAGTAACTTAGGATAAAATTCGGTAAATATTATTGATAGTAAACTTAAAGTTATAGTGAAAAATAAGGGAAGTAATTTAAATAAAACAGGTACAGCAAATTCAGTATCTAACATTATTTCATGTAAAGGATGAATAAACAAACTATTGTCTGAAAAAAAACCAGAACCCAAGCCTAAAAATATATCTTTAGATATATAACCAAAAAATATAGAAAATGCAGCTAGTATTATTAAAGGAATACTCATAAATATATCTCCTTCATGAGCGGCATGGCCTTGTTTATAATTTACTAAAGGTCCATTAGGATTAGTTAAAAAAGTTAAGTATAAAACTTTAACAGAATATAAAGTAGTGAACATTGCACCTATGGTAGCAATAAAATAAACTATTATACTAGATAAGTGGTATTGTCCATACGCTGACTCAAGAATAAAATCTTTAGAGTAAAACCCTGTCATAAAAGGTATAGCTACTAAACTAAGAGAAGCTATTAACATAACTGAATATGTTAAAGGTAAATAAGCTATTAAACCTCCATATTTTCTAAAATCTTGATTATCAGCTACTGCATGTATGACTGCACCTGCACCTAGAAATAATAAACCTTTATAAAAAGCATGATTAACTAAATGAAATAATGCTATATTATAAGAAGATAAACCTACGGCTATTACCATCATACCCAATTGACTCATAGTAGAATAAGCTATAACTTTTTTTATATCTTGTTGAAATAAACCTATAAGGGAACTAAATACTGTAGTAATAGCACCCACTCATAAACAAAGAATTAATACAGTGGAGCTGTATTCTATTAAAGGTGATGTACGCATTAATAAATACACACCTGCTGTTACCATAGTGGCTGCATGTATTAAAGCAGAAACAGGTGTAGGACCTTCCATTGCCATAGGCAATCAAACATGTAAACCTACTTGAGAACTTTTAGCCATAGCACCTATTAATAAACATATACCAATAATAGTAATAACATTTTCGTTAAAATAAGGAGATAAAGAAAATACTGTATAATAATCTATATTACCAAATGATCATAAAATAGCAAACATACCTATTGTTAAAAAACAATCACCTACTCTATTTGTTAAAAATGCGGACATAGAGCTTTGATTTGCTGCTATTCTAGTAAATCAAAAACTTACTAGAAGATATGAACATATTCCCACACCTTCTCAGCCAACAAACATTAATAGAAAGTTATTTGCTGTTACAAGTATGATCATCATGAAAGTAAATAAACTTAAATAACTAAAAAATCTTTGATTGTGTGGATCATGACTCATATAACCTATAGAATATACGTGTACTAGAGAAGATACAATTAATACAGGTATTAGCATAGAAACTGTTAATGAATCAAAATTGAACCCTCAAGATATGTTAAGAGTTTCTGAATCTATTCACTTAAAAAGATCAATTGTAACAGGTATATTATTTATACCTACTTCTATAAATGCCATTATAGCTAAAAATGTTGTTATTATTACACAAGTACATGTAATTAATTGTGATCCGCTAACTCCGACTTTTCTACCAAAAAAGCCGGATACTATTGATCCTAATATTGGTAACACTATTAAAGCTAGATACATTATTTATACTCTATTGCTATACTTCCTCTTAATCTATAAAAAGCTACTAATATACCTAAACCTATGGCAGATTCTGCTCCAGCTATAGCTATTATATATATAGAAAAAGTTTGACCTAATATATCATCAAAGCTTAGTGAACTTATCAATATTAAAAGTGTTATAGATAATAACATTATTTCAATTGAAATAAGCATTAATATTATATTTTTCCTGTTTAAAACAAAACCTAATATCCCTATTAAAAACAAGATTAGTGAAAATTTCATTATATATATTACAGATTAATTTATGAATGAAAAAAAGAATTTAGATACAAAATTTTGTAAAATTGTTTAATTAAATTATATTATAATCTATTAATTAAACAAGGAATAGGGAGGAATCGAACCTCTTCATAAGGATTTGCAATCCAATGGTAAACCATTTACTACCTACTCCTTTAAGTTTAATGATCTAAATTTAGATCATTAAACTTGATTAATATTTAAAATATTAATATATAATTTATATAAAAAACTAAAGTTATAAAATAAATTTAATAATTATTAAATTTATTTTATAAAGTATTTAAATGTAAACGGCTTTTTAACAAACGCACGAATCTAGGTAAAATATATTTAGTAAACATATATATTATTAATAAAAGTAAAGAAAAGTTGAAGATAGCTTGATTTACGAAAAAAAATGGTATTAATTGAGGCATAAATCTAAGATTATAATATTATCATTTATATATCAATACCCTAAATGGGATATAATAAGGTATACTTATGAAATTATGTATAATATTTTATTTGGTGTATAATATTATTTAAATTAAATAAAAATTAGTAGGAATTAAAGATAAACTGTAAACTACACAAGGTACTAATATTATAAATGCAATTATTATTGGTAATAATATAGTTCAACAATAAGACATTAGTTGATCGAAACGAATTCTAGGTAAAGATGCTCTAGCTCAAATAAAAACAAAAATCATTAAACAGGATTTTAGTCCTAACATTAAACTAGAAATTAAACCATCTAATAATATATTGATAAAATTAACATTTGTTTCAGTGTAAATATTTTTAAAAAAGTCTATATTGATAATATCAAAAAAAAAGAATCCATTTACTAAAAAATCTAATGAAAACATTTTCAGATAACCACCTAGAAATAATAAAGTAGTAAATATACATATTAAAACTATGCTTGCATACTCTGCTAGAAAAAAGAATACAAAAATAACAGCAGCATGTTCTGTCATAAAACCACTAACCAATTCAGATTCTGCTTCAGCTAAATCAAACGGAGCTCTATTAGTTTCTGCTATACACCCTATAAAAAATATTATAAATATTGGTAATAATGGTAAAAAAAAAAAAACAACTTTTTGTGCTTCTACATTAATAGTTAAATTTAAATTACCTGTCAGTAGAACAACTATTAATATAGCAGAACTTAATATTAGTTCATAACTGATTAACTGAGCAGTACTTCTTAATGAACCTAAAAAGGCATATTTCGAGTTAGCTGATCAACCTGCTAATAATATACCATATGTAGATAAAGAAGAAACAACTAACAAATACAATATACCTAGATTTAAATCTGCTATAGTAAGACCAGGACCATAAGGTATTACTGCATAACCTAACAATGAAAATATTAAAGTTATTATCGGGCCAAGAAAAAATAAAATTAAATTAGCCTGTGTTGGTCCTACGTATTCTTTTAATAATAACTTTAAAGCATCAGCAAATGCTTGTAATAAACCATAGTATCCTACAATATTAGGACCTAATCTTCTTTGCATACTAGCCATTGTTTTTCTTTCTGCTATTGTTACAAATGCTACTGTTAATAATGCCGGTACTACTACAAGTATTACTTCTATTACTGCAATAAGTGATTGTATATTTAACATTTTTATTTATTCATTTATTTTATTTATACATTTATTTATATGTGATTTTTAACTTTATAAATATTTATTCAAAGTTTATAATCTATCTTTTTTATAAATTTTTTGTATATATTTAATAAAATTTTTATTAATTATTATTATTGAAAACTAGATTATATATAATAAGCTTTTTTAAGAACCTATTTGATCATATAATCAATATAAAAATTTACCTAATTTAACGGATTGTATTGATATTGGCATAGAACTATGTAATATTCCACATAATTCTGAACATTGACCAAAATAAGTTCCTTCTCTATTTAAATATACAGATGATTGATTTAATCGTCCTGGGTATGCATCAGATTTTATACCCAATGCTGGGACAGCATACGAATGTACTACGTCTGCACCCGCCACAACAAAACGTATATGTGTTAATTCTGGTATAATTACACGATTATCCACTTCTAACATTCTTAGTCGTCCTAGTTCCAAATCACTTTCAGGTATTATATATGAATCAAACTCTACAAATTCTTCATCATTATTTGTAAAATCTGGATATTGGTAACTTCAATATCACTGATGACCTTCACTGTATATTACTAAGGATGGGTCTATAACCTCATCCATTAAATAGAGTAATTTAAAGGAAGGAAAAGCTATTAATATTAGTATTAAGGCAGGTGTAATAGTTCAAATTAATTCTACCAATGTACCATGGTTCATGTATTTATTAGATATACGTGATTTAGTATAATTTAATGTTATAGAAATAAATATTCAAGTTACAGCAAACATAATTATTGCTAAATAAAACATAATATTATTGTGTAATTCTTCTAAAGCTTCCATTTGGGGAGTAGCATTATCTTGGAAAAATAAACCTCAAGGTTCAGGGGTATCATATTTTGTTAAAAAGTTTTTGTACATAGTTAGAAAATTATTTTCATTTAAAATTGTGGCATCTGACTCAAGTAATAATAACTTTTCACGGGGACTAGCCATATATAAACATATGATTAATATATTGTTCATTTTTTTAGGTTATTTGTTTAGTTATATTTGTTTAAGATAAAAATATTTATTACAAAAATTTAATTTAAAACATTTTGCGTGAATATATATATATATATATTTACTGTTATATACTAAGATCCTCAATAATAAACAGAAATATATAAAAATAATCACACTACATCCACGAAATGTCAGTATAAAATAGCTGACTCTAAACCTAGATGATGATTTTCAGTTAAATGATAAGCTAATACACGTCAGAAACCTACTGCTAAAAAAGCAGTACCTATCATAACATGTAAACCATGAAAACCAGTACCAAAATAAAAACAAGATGCGTAAGTACCATCACTTATAGTAAAAGAAGATACTGTATATTCTATACCTTGAAGTGATGTAAATATTATAGCTAATAATATTGTATATATTAATCCATATAATGCTCCACTTCTATTACCTTGTATTAAAGAATGATGTGCATACGTAACTGTAACACCCGAGGATAATAAAATTATAGTGTTAAGTAATGGTAATTCAAAAGGATTGATAGATTCTATTCCCATAGGTGGTCATTTTGCCCCTAATTCTATTGTAGGTGATAAAGCACTATGAAAAAAAGCTCAAAATATAGCAAGGAAGAATAGCGCTTCTGATACTATAAATAAACCAACTCCCATACTTAAACCACGTTGTACTGCTAATGTGTGATTTCCTATATAAGTACCTTCCGATATTACGTCTCTAAATCATAAAGACATACAATAAACAACACTTATAAGAGATACAAATAATAAATTAACACCTTTTTCAAAACCTTGAAAACTTAATACTGCACTAAATGCTGTAGCTAATAAACAAAAACTTGTATTTAAAGGTCAAGGTGATGGTGATACTAAATGAAAAGGATGAGCTTGAAATTTACTTCGAATTAAGTTAGTCATATATTTAAATATATTTAAATAGTTACACTTTTAATAAATCTGTTTAAATTATAATTTATTACTTAGCCCTTTAAACTAAATTATTATATAATATTGTAGAAAGTGATAATTTAAAATTTATAAACTTACATGAAGGAAGGAAGGAAAAAAGGAGAGTAAGTTTATATATGCAAACTTAAAATTTACTATCAATATCAAACAACTATAAAATATTTATTTTTACATTTAATTAAAGTTAATAGTTTCACTTAAGGAACTAGCTAATAAACTACATAAATTTAAGGGTTCATTGGGCATTAATATAAAAATTGTTATAGTTAATGTTAATATAGCTATAATAATAGATAGATAGTTTGAAAGTGTAACTTCGACAAATAAATAAGATTTTTTATAGTCAGTTTTATCAAAATATATTGTTTTTACAATGTATAAGTAATAAACAGCACCTATTACACTAGTTAATATACCAACTATAACTAACATGGTATTATTATTATCTAGAGCACTAGTTAATACCATCTGTTTTCCAAAAAATCCTGCTAAAGGAGGTAATCCTACAAATGAAAACATACTAATTGCTAAACACAAGGCCAATAGAGGATTAATTGAAAAATACCCTTTTAATTGACTAATTAATTGTATAGGAGAATTGTTTTTTTCAGATAAGTTGTTATATTCTGAAATATTTGTATGATATAGATATAAACTAAAACCTATAGCAATTATAACAATAAATGCATTTAAATTTGTTAGAATATATTGCATTATATAAAATATGAAAGCTTGATACGACTCTATACTATGAGCTATTAAAGCTAATAATATAAAACCTATATGAGATATTGTACTATAAGCTAGTAATCTTTTTATTCTTATTTGTGTTAAACCTAAAATAGTACCTATTATAAGAGAGAAAAAACAACTTATAGATAAACTTATAGTTCATGAATATAGCTGTATGGTTGAATATATTAGTGTACTAGTATAATGGGACAATTCTAATAAAAGTATTAGTATAGATATTTTACCTAATATTGCTATAAAAGTTGTAACTATTGTTGGTACCCCATCATATACATCAGGAGATCATCAATGGAATGGAGCAGCAGCTATTTTAAATAAAAATCCTACAGATATTAAAAGGAAAGAATAAAATATATAAGTATGCATATATCATGTAGAAAAGTTTAAATATCTCTCAGAATCTGAGATTATAGAATATATACCATCTAGATTTGTTAAACCTGAATTAGCATATATCAATGCTACACCTAATAATATAAAACATGAAGATAACCCTCCTAATAAAAAATATGTAAGAGCAGACCCTGTAGATGATTCAGAATTTCTATGCATAGCTGATATTATATATAAACTAAAACTCTGTAATTCTATACATAAATATATAGAACCTAAATCACTCGATGCTAACAAAAGCGTTGCACCTGTTATTACAAATATTATTATTAATGCGTATTCTATTATAGTAAACTGCTCTGATACTTTATTTATAATACTTGTATATTGTTTTACTTTCTTTGTAAGTGTATCTAATAAGGACATCGAATCACCTTTATATTTTTTTCTCGGATAAAACCCTGTCATTAACAATATTATACCACATACTAACAATATAAATATTTGAAAGCTGTGGGTTATAGGTGTTACGTTGAATAGTCCATTGTATAGACCTATTCCTTTTTGTAAATAAGTTATGTGAAAACTTAACATTGAGGATATAATACCATAAAATACTATTAATAAACCTATTCTAGAGTATAAAATTGATGTATCAGGTCTTATTGTTAGACCATTTGAAAAAAGTAATAATAAAAGAAAAGTTAATATCATTTTTGTTTTTATTCGATTTTGTCTTATTTAAGGGATAAATAAGGTGCTTATTAATATATAATAATTTATTTTAAAAGAGATTAATAACAGTAAACACTGTTTTACATTAAAAAATTAGTTGCTATTGTCATATCAAAAAAGTTACTTATTTTACTACTCATATCAGTAAATAATTTTATTATTTACTGATATGCAAAATTACTTATTATAATATTTTGTTATGTTTATATCAATTAAACTAAACTATCAAAAGTAAACAAAACAGAATAAGTAGAATAATGCAGACCATCTAATATAGGAGCAGGGTATATACCAAAAATTACAGTAAATAATACTAAAACTAAAAGAATATTAAATTCTCGTTTATTTAAATCTGGTATATAATTTTCTCAAAAATAAATAAAAAATGACCCGGCAAAAGCTATTCTGTTATACATAAATATAGTATATGCTGCAGAAAATATAATAGATAGGGATGCTAATGCTCCTGCTAAAGGCAATCTTTCAAAAACACCATATAAAGACATGAATTCTCCTATAAAATTTAATGTTAAAGGCACAGCACAATTACCTAAACATAAAATAAAAAATAATATGGAAAATAAAGGCATTACTTGGGCAATACCTCTATAATATGTTATTAATCTTGTAGATGATCTATCATATAATATACCTCCAGCACATATAAATAAACCTGATGAAACAAAACCATGTGCTAATCCTAAAGTGATTCCACCTTCTATACCTTGCAAAGTATTACTAAATACACCTAAAAGATATACAGCTGCATGACATACAGATGAATAAGCAATTAATTCTTTAACATCAATAGTTCTAAGTGTGCTTAAACTAGCATATATAATAGTTAGAACTCCTATTAAAAATACTATATACGTATAATACATAAAAGCTTTGGGTAATAAAGGTAAAATTAATCTAAGAATACCATATAGACTTAATTTTAAAACAATACCAGCCAGAATTATACTACCAGATAAAGGTGATTCAACATGGGCTTTTAATAATCAGCTATTTACATAAATGACTGGTGTTTTAACAGCAAAAGCTATAAAAATTCCATAGAATAGAAACAATTGAGTGCTAAAAATAAAATTTGTCTTAGATAAAACATCGAAGTCTGTAGAACCTATTAAAGATAACATTGTTATTATAGATAATAACATAAATAATGAACCTAATAAAGTATATAAGAAAAAATAAAAACTAGCTCTTACTTTTTCATTAGAACCATAAAGCCCTATTAATATAAATAAAGGAGCTAATATACTTTCAAAAAAAATATAAAATAATAATATATCCAATACTAAAAAAACTATTAATAAGGATGTTTCTAATAATAACATTATTATTAAAAAGATAATTGTATTTTCTTTTATAGACTTTCAGTTAGATATTATTGATATAGGCATAATTATAGTTGTTAATAACACAAAGTATATGGACAAACCATCTATACCTAAGTAAAAATCAAAATAACTTATTTGATAGTGTTCTTGAACAAATTGAAATTGTTTACTACTACAATCAAATAATATATATATTATTAAAGATATAATTAAATCTACAATTGTTACAGCTAAGGCTGTAATTTTTAACAATTTTGTATTATGTGCTGTAATATTATAAGTTAAAGCAACGGACAAAATAAATATACCTATTAAAGGTATTAATATTAAAAGTAATAAAAACATAATTTATTGAATAAAAATTTTTCTTCTATTATATGTAACGCCTAGCACATCTGCCGGCAAACCTAAAAAGTGAAATCGGGTTATTATGATTCGAACATAACAATTCCTCAACCCAAATGAGGCGCCTAACCAACCTGGCTCTAACCCGTAAACAGAGAATATCCGATTTGAACGGATGTGATCGTTATGATCAAATAAGTTTCAAGCTTATCACCTTAAACCGCTCGGTCAATTCTCTTTTAATAATTCTAACAATTGATTCTTCAGCGACTCGAACGCCAAACCTACTCTTATCAAAAGTATACTTTACCGATTAAGTTAAAGAATCTTTAGAAATAATTCTATTTTACAACATATTATTACTCCTTATTTAAGCATTAAAACTATATTTTTACATAAAGATAGATATCAAGAGCACTCAGATTTGAACTGAAAACACGAAGTTTGAAGCTTCTTATTTTACCTATTAAACTATACTCTTTATATGTAATAAACATATAACTTAACATAATCGGAAAAGAGATGAATTGAACATCTAAGTGTAAAAATACACAATATTTAGCAAATATCTTACCTTACCAATAGCAACTTTTCCTTACGAGTTAGGCCGGCTTCGATCCGGCATCTATTTCCTCGACAAGGAAACCCTTTACCAATTAAGTTACTAACTCTTTCTTAGCATACTTTGCACTATAATATAAATACTGTTATAAGAGAAGATTATACAAATATATAAGATAAAATAAAATTAACTATAAAGATAAAGAAATTAGTATAGTATAAAGTTATTAAAATTATCTATTTATTTACCTCTTCATAATTTTGTCTGATATTTATTATTATTTTTGTAACACTAAACCAATAGTTAATTTATAAAGTTTTAACCAAAAATAATACGGCCAACCGAAATCGAATCGGTATTTTTTATTTGGAAGACAACTAGTTTACCATTAACTTATGGCCGCTGAAGATTTTGAGATAAAAAATAATTTAAAGTATTTAAATGATCTCAATTATAAAAAGTTCTATGAATAGAAATAGAACTTTTTATAATTTTAACCTCAATAATCTCTTGATCTGTTAAACGTTCACCCAAATAGTTTAATCCTTGTAAGAAACATAAATAATCTAAATGTTTACTAGTGATTAAAGGGTACTTATCAAAATAAAATATAGTCAAGTGATGTTTACTATTTGCTTGCAGGACATAAAGTGTTTGGTTTATAATTTATACAACTAAAAGTATTATTTTTTTCCCTTAGCTACCATTAACTTATAGCCATTATAAACCAGGAGAGAAATTTGAATTCTCATTCTTAATGCATGAAATTAATGTTCTGACCTATTGAACTATCCTGGCATAATTCTTATCCAAGATTCGAACTTGGATCCAAATATTAGAAGTATCATGCTCTACCATTGAGCTAATAAGAATAAAATAGGAAGAAAAGGATTCGAACCTTCGCTAGCTTAATGCTATTGAGTTTACAGCTCAACCCGTAAACCAACAAACGGACCCTTCCTTAAGACCTATGGGATTTGAACCCGTATTATAGCGATTAAAAGTCGCATGTTTTACCAGTTAAACTAAAGTCTCTTTTTATAGATATTTAATATATAGCAAAAATATTTCTAATACTTTTGCTTAATAGTAATAACTATTGATCCTACCATGGCTAATAAAAGTATAATAGAAGTTATTAATAATCAAATTGAATAACTTGTATACATTACATTACCTATACTCATAATATCTGTACTATCTAATAAATTCCCATCTCAATTTTTGGAAGTTACATATGGTATTTGTTTAGTATTAGTTAGATCTTGTAAAAATCTATTAAGCTCAAATCCCATTACATTAAATTTAGTTTTAGCATCTGGTAATAAATTACTAAATGGTATAAAAAAAGCTATTATAGTCATTAAAGCCAGAGGTATATTATTATTTGTATCGCTAATAAGTTCTGATACTCTAATATTAATTAACATTAGTATAAACAGAAATAATATTGATACAGCTCCTACATATACTAATAAATAAGATATACCTATAAATTTTATACCTATAAAAATTAAATAACAAGATATACTTGAAAATAACAATATTAAATATAAAACGGATATTATAGGATTTTTAGTTACAATAATAAATATACCTAGGAGTATAGATAAAACTGCAAGTATATCTAAAAAACCTGTTGAGTAACCAAAAGACATTTCGTATAAAACATAGAGGTTTGACATAAAATTATCATTAAATCTTTTCTTTTTATAAAAATTTAATTTCAAAGATATAAATCCAAAATAAGTTATAAATATATATTATGTTTTTACATAAAAACATAATATGAAGGTTTTTATAAAAATATATTATTATCTTTTTGGAGTTGAACCAAAGTAAACTTAAGTTTGTTTAACCACTAAAGATAATGTAAAAAAATAATAAAAATATTATTTTTTTTTTTAGCTAAAAATGTTATGTTACATATGTAATAACATAATATTTATGACTTAAATTTTTAAAGATAATTAATCCCGTGCAATTTCCATTACACGAACCATATTTCGACTTAACACCAATTAGAATCACGCATACGAAAGTTACATAAAAACGATTATATAATTAATTAAATATAATAAAGTAAATAAGTAACCAAACTTATTGCACATATTCCTTTCAGCGCCTGACGAGTAGTTAGTACCCATCTGAGATAAACTTCACCGTGACGTGGTGATTCACGATTACTAGTAATTCCTTATTCATGCAGTCGAGTTTCAGACTACAATTCACGAATAGTTATGTCCAGTTTTGGGGATTAGCTCCATTTTGCAATATAGCATCCCTTTGTAAAGGCATATGTGGCACGTCTATAGCCCACGCTATTAAGGCCATGATGACTTGTCTTAGTCCCTTTTAACTTATCCTTTATAATGGAGAACTACTTTATAAAAACAAATAAAGCAAGGGTTTTCGTTAATTTATGGAACGAACCAAAATCTCACGACATTAACTGAAGACAGCCGTGCAGCACTTGTAATAATTGAATAATATTCAATGCATAATGTGGTAAGGTTATTCGCGGATCATCGAATTAAATAACATACTTCACTACTGGTTTCAGAAACGGTCTAATGATTTCAATTTGGGCGTTGCCGCTTTACTCATGAGGTGGAATGCTTGCACTTTCATTTATAGGCCAATTTAATCTAACCTATGACATTCATAATTTTCTCCAAGGACTACTAGGGTATCTAATCCTTCTCGTTACCCAAGGCTTCGTCCCTCAACGTCAGTTTTTACATAAAAGGTTGCCTTCGCCGTTACCCGTCCTTCCAGTATCACAAAATATCAACTTTCCTCCGGAAATTCGCCCCTTCTCTCATAAAACTCTAGGGAATTAGTTCCTATTATGGCTTGATTTCCCGTCTAGGTACCCTTTAAACCTAATAAAGATGAATAACACTAGTCTTCTACGTGTTACCGCGACTGCTGGCACGTAATTTGGTCAAGACTTATAGATAGAAATTTGTCATCATCATTATTCTACCTAGAACTTTATACGACTTATTCGTTATACGTTCTTCCAAGTTGCTGGTTCAGCCGTTAGGCTATTGACCAATATACCCCACTGCTGTACTATCTGCCGTGGGCTTTTTTCAGACCCAATGTGGTCGATCGACCTCTCAGTCTCGACTGCCGGAACATGAGCTAGCTTTATGCTAATACTCTTCCAGGATATACGCTAACATCTTAAAGCGAAACTTTCTATTTCTTTCTTGTTATAAGGAATTTTCTCCTTACTTTAAGGCAGCTAGGTTATCTTTTACTCACCTGTACACCACTTCTAATTAAATTTTATAAAATTAGACGTTCGATTAGCATGTGTCAAGCATTTGGACAGCGTTCATTCAGAGCCATCATCAAACTCAACTTTTTATTGTGGTGGTTGTTGCCACTACTATTGTTTTTATTTTAAATAAAATATTTTTGTTAACGGAAGTTTTTGGATATATTTAAGCGAGTTATTGTATTTATTGTACGTGTACTTTTTAAAGCTAAATATGAAACGTCCATTTCATGATTTTTTATAAAATATATTTTTAATATATTTATTATACATAAATCTATTACTTTCTGTTAAGTTTTAAAGTTTTTACCCTTGTTTTATAAAATATAAATATTTTTATATATACACATATCAAATTAGCTCTTGACTTTCCTATGTTAATATTAATAACATCATACATTATTAATCACTATTTTTTATAATAAATTAGCTAAATAATTTATATATTTTTATTTATTTATTATAATTATTATGTTCAGTTATGTAATTATTTAAATTATTGAATAAGTCATCACTCATGTATATTGATAAGTATAAATCCAAATATTAAACAAGTAATAAATTAGAGATTTACAGTTAATAATTAGTAATTAAATACATTATTTTTTAACCATCCCTAAAGAAATCTTATATCCTTTGTAAGGTTTGTTTCTTATTAGGTAATTACGAATTTGAGTATGAGATGTATCTAGGTATTTTGCAGCTTCTTTCATGAGAGGAAATTCTTTATAAGTACCGGTATTCAGGTTAGTTAATACGATCGGTTGTCTTTTATTATTATTAAGTGCCATTTTTAACAATGTATCTTTGGTATGTTTATGTCCCAAAGAAGACTTACTTATTAATTGTCGAGTATCCTGAGATAGCTTTCTACCTTTAGTAGTAGCACTAATTCTTAATTTAACCTCTTCAGATAATGTACGCTCTTTCATTTTTAATAATGTTTCCTTGGAAAATTTACGATCCTTGGCTATTTTACTCATTAGTTCTCTAGTGGCCTCACTATGTTTAAATCCAAAAGAAGACCCTGCAACTTTTAAGATATTATATTCAGGTTTAAACTTATCTAAATAAAATTGTTCTCTTTCGATTAATATCTCAGGAGGGCAATATTCTAATATTTCTAATATAAACGCTGTATAACCGTAAGTTAAAATTGCTCTATATATAGCCATTTTATGTTTTGGATTAGAGATGTGATTATAATTAAAATATTGGCTAAATCTCTTACTCAAATCAATACTTGAACCTATATAACTTTTACCTGATTCTATGTGTACTCAACGGTAAATACCTGACTTTCCTCTATTTTGTTTAACTGGTAAATCCTTATTCGTATCTGCATTATTATAAATAATAATTGGAGTAATAAACAATGTTAAAAACCCTATTAATATTAAGTTTTTTGTTCTATTATTTTTAATATTTATAGAATAATGTGTACTAAGGTGAGACATTGCCAATATTAATGTAATTCTAAAGTATCTTTTATATAAGAAGCAGACAAAACTACAAATACCTGAGCTTGTATGAAAGCAATACCTATCTCTAGTCCCGAAAAGGCTATTATAAATAATAAAGGCATTAAACCTAGGAAAAAATAAATAAGACCACTTGTCATAATTTTGTACGTAAAGCCACCTAAAATGTTTAATAACATGTGACCAGAAAGTACGTTAGCAGCAAGTCTTAAACCTAAAGATACATTACGTGCTAAATAAGAAATGAATTCTATTAAAACTAATAAAGGTAATAAACCTAATGGACAACCTGAAGGTACAAATAATGAAAAAAATTTTAGAGCATGTATTTGGAACCCTAATATTGTTGCTCCTATAACAACAACAAAACTTATAGAGAATGTTATTATAAAATGTGAAGTAGGTGCGAAACTATAAGGTACCATACCTATTAAATTATTTGTTAATATATATATAAATAGTGAAAATATTAGAGGGAAAAACATTTGCCCTTTATTTGAGTTAATTTGATTCACGATTATACTATAAACAGTAAAATATATAGATTCTTGACTTATTGATCAAGAATTAGGTGTTAATATATTATAATTAGTTGCTAGTAAATAATACACAAATATAATAAAAGTTGTTATAAGTAAATACAAACCTATATTTGTTAAAGATATTTGTATGTTGTCTAATAAGTCACCTTTAATACTAAATAGGTCTCTAATAACAAATTGGTCTAAGGGACTTTGATTTCAAATTGGAGCATGTTTAAATAATGAGTCTTGCATATTTAAATTATAAAATTTATCTATTACTTATTGTTAAAAGGCTATTATTGTAGTTAAAATTTTTAATAATTTAAGATTTTTTATCTTATTTTTCGTATTTTATTTAGGCAACGTATAAT
>Ga0209152_10000495_pt1 | contig 18029 bp, 21 predicted proteins | sample GraSoiAngelo_107_FD_185873 | JGI IMG/M metagenome (GOLD analysis project Ga0209152, IMG submission 185873) | Grasslands soil microbial communities from the Angelo Coastal Reserve, California, USA - 14_0903_09_30cm (SPAdes) (version 2) | ecosystem: Environmental > Terrestrial > Soil > Grasslands...
CGACGGGCTGCCTGAAAGCACCAGAAGCCACCGCGCCACGCGCTGCCTCCCCTTGGCGCTTTGAAATCAGTGTCTGAACTGTGCTTCCTCGAACACGCGTGCATCGGCGAGTTTCCTTCATCAGACTCAACCAGGGCCCCAACCGCTTGAGCTTTGCGGTCCGGTTCGGGGAAATGACCTCCGCCATAGCCTGCACAGAATTTTCGTTAGAGACAATACGTGATTCGCTATAAATAATGAAAGAGGAGCGGTCAGGTCGGGATCGCAGCATTGTGTAACGAAACCCCCTTTTTGAGGGGGTTTCGTTACATATAATGGTTGACCGATCAGGCCGGAATTGCTATACTTTTCATCAAAACCCCCTTTTTTGGGGGGTTTCATTACAGGGAATGACATGGAGCCCAGAGCCCGATCTCTATCGACGCAGGAAAGCAAGGTCGTGCTGGCCCTCACCGAACGGGGGCGGCGCGAGGCGACGCGGGCGGAGATTGTCGATCTGCTCGGCGGCAGCGCCAAAGCCGCCGACCATGTGATCGAATCCCTGCGCCGCAAAGGGTGGCTTCAACGGGCGACCTGGGGCGAGTATCTTCTTATACCGCCGGAGCAGGGACCGGACGCCCTCGGCAACAGCAATCTTCTGGCGCTTGCCAGCCGCATTGCCGATCCTTACTACATCGGCTTCAGCACCGCCGCCGCCCATTACGGGCTGACGACGCAGCACCGCAACGTCATCTTCGTGGTAACGCCGGTGCGCCTGCGCGCGCGCGAAGTAGGGGAGGCGCGCGTCCGGATCGTCAATCCATCCGCGAACAAGTTTTTCGGCTTCGAGCCGGTCGATGTGCTCGGTTACAAGGTCATGATCTCCGACCGCGAAAAGACCGCCATCGACTGCATCGACCGCCCGATACTGGCCGGCGGGGTGGGCGAAGCCGCCACCATCCTGGCAACCGCAAGCCGCCGCTTTGAATGGACCAAGGCAGCCGACTATCTCGAACGGATCGGTTCCGGCGCCCTTGTGCGGCGCTTTGGCTGGCTTGCCGATCACGTCAATGCCGACATGCCGGCCGCGATACGCGAACGCCTCACGAGACTGACCGGTAGCGGCAGCACGAGAGCCCGGCTCGGTCCGCCGCACTACCACACGGTGCAGGACGCCATTGGCTATGACAAGACCTGGCGTCTGTTCGTCAACGTACCGCGCGAGGAGTTGCACGGCAGCGCCGGGCTCGGCCGGCGCAAAGCCATCAGGAAAGAAAGTTAGGAATGCTCACGCAGCCGCAGGTGCAGCGTTACTCCAACGACTCCGGTCTTCGCGACATCATGATCGCGGAGAAGGAAGTAGTGCTGACATTCCTGCTTCAGCTTCTGTCCGAGCGCGGCATCCTCGACAAGCTGGCCTTCAAGGGCGGCACCTGCCTGCGGAAAATGTTCATCGGCAGCCAGGGACGATTTTCAACCGATCTGGATTTCACGGGGATCGAGGAGCACGATCACGAGGACATCATCCTCGAAATGATGCAGGCCTTCGAGCAGCCTTTTCACGGAATCCGGTTCGCCATCCCCGACGACAGCTACTACGAGACGCAGGACGGCCTGTCGTGGGGAGTCAATCCGACCTATTCGCATGACTGGAACGCGAGCGGCGTGAGCGAGGTGAAGCTCCAGATCAGCCGGCGTGAAACGCCGACGCTGCCGACGGAGCGCCTGCGGCAGATCGAACAGAGCTATTTCAGGCTGCTGCCGTTCGCGCCTGCCGAGATGCGCCGCCGCTCGCCACAACGCCTCCATGTACGCTTGGTCGATCCGCTTCGGCAAGCGGCTATAGGGTGTGATCTTCGGACCCTTCATCCAGCGCAGCGGGCTGATCTTCCACAGACCCTGGCGTACCAGGTAATCGCCAAAGCCGCGCATCGTGCTCAACATCCCGTACACCGTCGACTTCGAACGGAAGCTGGCACATGCCTCCATGTAACGTGTGATCGTGTCCGCATCAATGCGTTCAATCGCGACTCGCGGCCGTCGCTTCTTCAGCCATCGCCCCCAGCGATCCAGACGAGACTCCGTGTAAGAAATCGTGACTGCACTTACCCCTCGCGCCCGGTACTCCTCCATGTATGAATCCTGCAAACGATCCCATCTCCTCATCGCGTTCTCCTTGCGTCCTATGCCGGCTCGCTTCGCTCGCCGGCATAAACGTTACAGAAACAAACAATATGGCCTCCGATATGACTTCCTCGGAGGCCGCGATGAGCCCTGAACTGAACTAAATGAATCGTAAGTAATTGAAACCAAAGGCACGGATCGCCACAATTTGACGCAGAAAGCACCCTCAGGAACCCTTCGTGAACCCTCGGCTGGCATCGCCGGCACTGGGCGGTAACGTAGGAAAGCGAGTGAGAGCATGGATAAATAACTCGGACGTTGTGTATAATATCCGAGGATTATATCCATTGTTATGCCTCAAATTTCTGCAAATCTCGCGCTCGCTCGGAAAGCCTTTCGCGAGCACGGAGGAATGCTTCGGACCACCAACGCGCTGCGTCTGGGAATTCACCCGCGCTCCCTGTATGCTCTTCGGGATTCCGGCGAGGTCATCCCGGTTGGGAGAGGTCTGTATCGTCTCGCAAACGCTCCTGCTCTCACGAATCCCGATTGGATAAAGGTCGGTCTTCGTATCCCGCGAGCGGTGATGTGCCTGATCTCCGCTCTCGCACACTATGAGCTGACCACACACATAGCGCACTACCTCGATATTGCGCTTCAGAGTCACGCCCAAGTACCAAAGGTGGACGGCGTGCCCGTTAGAGTCTTCTGGTTTCCACCTCGCGCCTTTGAAGCCGGAGTTGAAACCGTTACCGTCGATCGGGTGCCGATCAAAATCTACTCGCCCGAAAAAACAATTGCTGACTGCTTCAAGTACCGCAACAAAGTCGGAATTGATGTCGCTATCGAGGCGCTGCGAACCTATCGTGAGCGAGTCCGAAAACTCCCCGTGAACAAGCTCATGGAATACGCGCGGATCTGCCGGGTTGAAAGAGTGATGCGGCCGTATCTGGAGGCCGTGCTTTGACCAAACACGACCTCGGTGCCTCGGTGCGCGCCCGTCTGTTGAACCAGGCCCACGCGCATAAGCGACCCTTTCAGGAATTGCTTCAGTATTATTCGATGGAGCGCTTCCTGTATCGCCTTTCACGTTCTCGCAACGCGGAACAATTCGTCCTAAAAGGTGCGCTACTGTTGACGGCCTGGCGGGCACCGCTCTCGCGCTCCACGATGGATATCGATCTCCTCGGGCGAATGAGCAACGAGCTTGAGCACATTCATGTTCTGATCGCTAACATTTGCGAACTCGAATCCGAACCTGACGGGATTGAATTCGATGCACAATCGATAAAGGTCGCCAGGATTAAAGAGGATGCCGAGTACGAGGGCGTGCGCGTTCGCTTCCATGCAACCCTTGCTCGCGCTCGAATCCCAATGCAAATCGATATTGGCTTTGGCGACGTTGTTACACCAGCAGCAGTTGAAATCGAGTACCCGACCCTTTTGGAATTTCCGGCTCCTGTCCTGCGGGCTTATCCAAAGGAAACGGTCATCGCCGAAAAGTTGGAGGCGTTGACCATGCTTGGAATGCTGAACAGCAGAATGAAGGACTATTTCGATTTGTGGGCGCTCTCTCGCCTGTATAGTTTTGAGGGTCCAATTTTGTTAAATGCGATCAAGGCAACGTTCGCGCGGCGTAAACATGATGATTGAATCCCACCCCGCCGGCTTGAGGGACGAGTTCGCTGAAGAAAAATCTGTGCAGTGGACTGCCTTCATTCATCGTTCACGGCTAGCTACTGCACCCACGCGCTTTGCAGAAATTGTTCTCGCTGTAAGGAATTTCGCTCACCCTTTGCTGTCAGCCGCAACATCGGACGATCCGTTCAATCGAACCTGGCATGCCGGCGGACTGTGGTCAGCCTGACACACAGGCCCTAAGAGCCGCTCTTTTGATCGAATACCACGTCTCCATAGAACTGCACTTTGCGATCGACCACGACCGCAACGTAGTGCCGCTGCTGTAGAAACTGCATCACCTTTTTTCCTTGTCGTGCCAATTGTGCCCAGCGCGATGCTGTCTTGGGATTTTGTTCGAGACCACGCAATTCGTGACCTTCAAATTGAAAATCCAGTTCGCGCAATTTTGATCGACTGGTTAGTCGGACCGGAAAACTGCGGTTCTCCAGCTTCACGCTCCTGGCATTTTCAATCATTACCTGTTGCCAAACCGAAATTAGCGTCTCTTCTAAGCTCGCGGCCATCGTTTGTCATCCCCTGAACTTCCGAACGTCCCGTCGATCCTTCTCATGATCCGCTCCGCCCATTGCACGGCTGATCCGACCAGCGACTCGGTTCGCGGACTGGGACGACTGTCATGCAGATCTTCCGTCGTCTTTAGATGACGTGAGACCAGAATGCTGGCCATGATTCCCAATACTCGTTTTCGTCCTTCCTCCATCTTGTTCACATTAGGCCTGAGCTTGTGTCATTAGGACAGCCAGCAGCGGCCTGCCGTTCTTGCGGTTTAGCCGCTCCATTCGACGATCAAATCTTGCCTTGATCTCACGATATGGGCCTGGAGCGATGTCGCCCACTTGAATTGCACGGGAAAGTTCATCAAGCGCCTGTTGCACTATTTGTCGAGCTTGCTCGGGTTCGCGAGTCTTATGTTCGTAATACATCGCGAGCTGCTCGCGTTCGCGAGTCTTATGTTCGTAATACATCGCGAGCTGCTCGTAGGCGTCATAGCCGTGCCGTGAATTACCGAGTGCATGTTTCCAAAGCTCACATGCCAGATCGAAATCACCTTGACGCTTTGCAAGCCTTGCAAGAGAGCGCCGTGCGATCCTGTCGGTTTCGGTGGGCAAGAAGGAAGCAATGGACCTCTGGTACAGGTTGCGGGCTCGCGTGTGCTCTCCTCGCTTCTCGCAAATACGAGACACGCCAAACAGTTCCAGTCCGTCCTGCCCGAGGTTTTCAGCGTCGCTGAGTAGGGAAAGAATCCGAGTGGACAGTGCCGCGAGTCCACGTAGGTCCATTTGGTTGTGGTTGAGTACCGGCACTAGCCGTTCGGGTGGACCTCCGCGCACGTAGTCGAAGTAGATTTGCGGGATCATACCTGAGAGCAGATCAGCTCCCCGGTCCCAACCCAAGACGTGGCGTTCGAGTTCCGATAGGCGTACTGACCCCAGGCGGAGTTGCCACAGATTTCGTGCTGGGTGGAGAAAATCAAGATGCGCGTGCGGAATTGGTACAGAAATCTTCCGGCTCATGCGATAACGAGTTTCGAGCAGTGGCCAGTCGAATGATTTGCCGTTGAACGTAACAAGTACTGGATGTTCCGCTATCCGCTCTCGCAAGGCGAACAGCAATGCCCGTTCTTCGCTGTACTCGCGCATGAAGAACTGCTCAATCTCAAGCCCGCCACCCTCCCACCAGCCAACACCGACGAGAAACGCGTACGTGCCGCTGCCACCGGCAAGGCCTGTGGTTTCGGTGTCGAGAAAAAGCCATTGGTCGGGATCGGCGATCTCATTCGGTGCTTCCGGCAAGAGCAGTTTCAGAGCACGAGCATCAGGGGAATATCGCGGCGGCCGAGCGCACCAACAGCGCACGGAAAGATAATCTCCGTATTGATTCGTTTTCGTTGTGGCTCCCAGGATCTGGGCCATGTGCTCAGGGTCCGTCCGGATTGGCCTCGCGCGGGATGGAGATCCGGCGTCATCCGCTAGCAAGCGGTGAGGCCATGAGCTCTCCGGAGTTTCTGAGCGTTGCGAATGAGACCTCTGCAGCGCCTTCAAGCTGACGTAGCGGACGCTCATGCGCTTTCTGCCGTCCTCTCGGCCACGAACTGAATGTCTCCGCACAGCCGCCCAAGCATTTCAAGAGCGACCTCTTTAGTTCTTTCGCTACGATCAACGGTAGGCCCGACGCAGGACGGACACCCGTTGTCGCACGGACACGCCCTGATCAGTTCGAGGGTGCGGTTCAACAACGCGTCGCAAGCGCGGTACAGGGGCTCGCTGATTCCGATTCCGCCTGGGTAAGCGTCGTAGATGTAAAGGTTGGGCTCGAAGAATTCCTTGGCCTCTGAGGTATCCGCCGGCCCTGCGAAGTCTTCCCAGTTGATCTCGCTTATTGCACTGGGAGGCCGTTCACCAACGGCTGTGCCAAGGTCACGGCGATCGCACATCATCAGGAGGGTTGCCATTGACCCGAGCGCGTAAAGCAATCCAAAGATCCCGTTCTGACGTTCGGAGAGACTGAACGGCAAACCGGCAAGCAGGCTGTGTCCAAGAGTTAGCCAGAATGAGGTCGTGTGCATCTCGTTCTCCGGCAGTTCAAGTTTTCCCGAGCCGACGTTCTCGTTGGTAAAGAACCTGATTTTCTTGAATCCTACGACTTGCGACCGTACGAGCACGTCGCCATATGCGCGAGCTCCCGGACCACTAATGCTCTCTTCTTCGGCCACTTCAAGGACGCGGACCTGCGTATAGCGGATCGCGTCCGTGAAGTAGTCCACGTTGACCGGCTTCACGTAGGCTTTGCGCTTTTCGAAATCCAAATGCTCGACATGGTATTGCTGGCCCTGGTGGATGTAGATCGCCTTCGGATGGACAGTGGTGAGCGCAGAAGAGAAATCGACCTCGCCGATTACTTCCGGTTTGCCCTTGTCCTCGCCGGTTGTGTCGATGATGACGAAGTTGTCTGACGTGACTGAACGCAAGCTGACCGTGTCCGCTGGATAGGCTTCGTCGATCCAGTGCCAATCACCACCGCTCTGATGCAGAAATCCCGCTTCACCGAGTTGTTCACAGAGTCCTGGAAGATCGACATTGCCCAATGTCTCATCAGGCGAGATGGGCAACTCGAATGCCGCGCACTTCAAATGATTGACGAGAATCTCAAGATTGTTTGGCTGAATGTGGGCGTGTTCAGGCGAGCTGCCGAAAAAGTAATCGGGATGCTGCACGATGAATTGATCGAGCGGAGCTGATGACGCAACGAACACCGCGCACGAACTTCCCGTCCGTCGTCCGGCGCGACCCGCCCTCTGCCAAGTGGACGCAATCGATCCCGGATACCCAGCCATAACGCACGCGTCGAGCGAACCTACATCGATCCCAAGTTCGAGTGCATTCGTAGCAACGACACCGAGAATGCGCCCGTCGCGCAGACCGCGTTCAATCTCGCGCCGTTCTCCCGGCAGATAACCTCCGCGGTAGCCACGAATCGCTTCCGGCTGACCTGGCTTTGGAGGGTTCGCCTGCTGCAGGTAGGTCAGAATGATTTCGGTATGCAATCGGCTGTTTGCGAAGACAATCGTCTGCAGCTTCCGGGCGAGAATCTCTTTCGCAACCCGCGTCGCTTCATTGATGTAGCTGCGCCGAATCCCGAGATTTCGGTTCACGATCGGCGGGTTGTAAAACACGAATAGCTTCTCGCCCGCGGGCGCTCCGTTTTCTTCGACAACTTTCACTTCATTCTCGATCAGCTGTGAGGCAAGCTCGCCTGGATTCGCAATCGTGGCGGAACAACAGATGAACTGCGGATCGGAGGCATAGAACCTGGCAATGCGCTTGAGCCGCCTCAATACGTTGGCGAGATGGCTTCCGAATACGCCTCGGTAGGTGTGCAACTCATCGAGCACGATATAGCGCAAGTTCTCGAACAGGCGCATCCATTTTGTATGGTGCGGAAGGATGCCAGTGTGCAGCATGTCCGGATTGGTCAGAACAATGTGCCCGCGCTCCCGAATTGCTTTTCGGGCATCGCTGGGAGTATCGCCGTCGTAGGTGAACACTCCGAAACTGTTGTCGAGACGTTTCGCCAAGTCCTGCAATTCAGCCAACTGATCCTGGGCCAGCGCTTTGGTTGGGAACAAATAAAGAGCGCGAGTATCAGGATTCTCCAGGACTGCATTCAAGACCGGAAGGTTGTAACAAAGCGTTTTGCCCGATGCGGTTGGCGTCACAACAACGACGTTCCTGCCTTCGCGCACGCGTTCCGCGGTCGATGCCTGGTGCGAGTACAAATCGCGGATTCCCTTAGCCCGATATGCCTCAGCCAAGGCACTTGTCACCCAAGCAGGGACGGGACGAAAGTTGGCATCTCGGGCCGGAATCTGCCGCACGGTAGTGAGCACTTCCTCTTGGCGATGACGGGCGACGAGCGTTCCAAGGATGTTGTGAACGGTTTCAAGACTTGCTGGCGGGGCTAAGGACGGGAAAGCGGACATGAGGGACTCCGGCAGTATTCGCCTTTTATTCGCCTAGACTAGCACTTCCCTTGTAGTGCGGGCAATACTTCTGTTTCGAAGGCGAATTCGCCTCGGAAACGGCGCCTTCCCATCAAAAGATGGCCCTAGATACAGCCGGGAGTGGCTTGCTTCTGAGCGAAACATTTTGAGCCCGTGGATTATGTATATAATCCAATAAGCTGATATGCGTTACGAACCGGAACACAAGACGCGAACCCGCGATCGTATCGTGCGAAACGCCGCTCGCAAGCTTCGCGCTGAAGGGCTGAGAGGTCCTGGCGTGGCCAGTGTAATGAAGGCATCGGGCCTCACCGTCGGCGGCTTTTACAAACACTTTCGGAGCAAGGATGAGCTTCTCGCCGATGCAATTGCGGAAGGTTTCTCGGAATCTGGCGAGAAGATCTACTCCTCTCTGCAAAACGTACCGCGCGAGCACAGGTGGAAAGAGCTCGTTCGGTTGTACCTCTCACCCGAGCACTGCGACCATCCCGATTCCGGCTGTCCGGTGGCGGCTTTAGCGCCTGAGATGGCGCGCGCCAAGCTCGGTGTTAGGAAGCGAATTTCCGGCTTGATCAAAGACCGCGCGGAGCGGTGGGTGGAGTTCATGCCGGGACGGACTGCCACTGAGCGTCAGCAAAACTTTTCTGTCATTTTTAGTGCGATGGCGGGTGCCGTGTCCGTTGCGCGCATTCTTACCGACCCTGCCGACAGGCAGAAGGTGCTGGCCGATATGCAAGCTCATCTTTTACGCACCTTTTGATTTTTTGTGAATCGGTTGGATTATACCCATAATCTTATACGCAGTTACGAAAGGACTCTCATGAAACTCACTGGTCGCACGATCCTTATCACCGGAGGCTCAGCCGGCATCGGGCTGGCTTTCGCCCTAAAGTTCCTGGAACTCGGTAATGAAGTCATCGTTACTGGTCGGCGTCAGGCTGCGCTCGGTCAGGTGAAGTCGAAATATCCGAAGCTCCACACGATCCAGAGCGATGTCGCGGACCCGGCGCAAATCGCCGCCCTTGCGGCACGCGTGAAATCGGATTTCCCCAAGCTCGACGTGCTGATGAACAATGCGGGCATCCTCCTTTACAAGAACCTCAAGTCCCCGGCCGCTGACCTGACCGGGTTAATGGCGGAGATGAACGTCAACGTGGGCGGTGTCATTGGAACGACCTCCGCGCTCATTGACGTCCTCACGGGCAATAAGGGCACAGTGATCAACGTGTCCTCCGGGCTCGCCTTTGTGCCGCTGCCAGCAGCGCCAATCTACTCCGCCACGAAGGCCGCGATCCACTCCTACACCCAGTCGCTGCGGTTCCAATTGGAAGAAACCGGAGTGGAGGTCATCGAGCTCATGCCTCCTGCGGTGAAGACCGACATGACGACGGAGCTTGCTGAGGGCGGCGGCAGCGTGATCAGCACCGATGAACTGGTGAAGCAATCCTTTACATTGTTGAAGGCCGGGGCCCTCGAGATCCGGCCAGGGCAGTCCAAACAGCTCGCATTCATGCGTCGCCTCGCCCCCAATTTCATCAACAGGCAGCTCTGGAAGGCGTCTAAGAAGCTAGTTCCGGTCAGCGTATAGAGGCCGGTTGCAGCTGACGAATTTGCACGCCGCTGCCAGTTGGAACAAAGAAGGAATGTTCGTGGCGCAATTGTCTGAACACCCAAGTGTGAAGCATTTTTACCAGGAGAGGGCGAACCGGGGTGACGTCCCCAGGGATCACGTCCTTGATGCAGCTTGGCTTCGGCAGTTGTGCCTGGATGCGGGCGCAGACGATGTGGGCTTTGTTGAGCGGGACCGGCCAGAAATTGCCGATCAGAAGGCTGACATTGAGAACGTGTTTCCCAGAACGAGAACGCTCATTAGTGTCGTCTGCCGCATGAACCGGGAGAACATCCGGACGCCGGCTCGTTCCGTCTCGAATCTCGAATTCCATCACACGACAGACGAGACCAACGAAGTGGCGCGCCGAATCGTCTCGGCACTGGAAGAGGTTGGGATTGGCGCGATCAATGGCGGAGCCGTTGGGTTCCCTATGGAGGCTGATCGTTGGGGATCGAAAATGTGGGTGATTTCCCACAAGCCCGTAGCGGTGGCGGCCGGCCTCGGACAGATGGGGATTCATCGCAACGTGATTCATCCCAAGTTCGGGAATTTCATTCTGTTGGCAACGGTACTGGTGGATGCAGAAGTCTCCGAATATTCACATCCGGTCGTCTATAACCCCTGCCTGGAATGCAAGCTATGCGTTGCAGCCTGCCCGACAGGTGCGATCAGCCCAGACGGTCAGTTCAATTTCTCCGCCTGCTACACCCACAATTATCGCGAGTTCATGGGCGGATTCAACGACTGGGTGGAGAAGATCGCGGATAGCAGAAATGCACACGATTACCGCAAAAATGTTTCAGGGGCTGAGACTGTGTCCATGTGGCAGAGCTTGTCGTTCGGCGCCAACTACAAGGCCGCTTATTGCATGGCGGTATGCCCTGCGGGTGAGGACGTAATAGCCCCCTTCCTCACGAACCGCAAGCAGTTTCTGGACGATGTCGTTCGCCCCCTGCAGAACAAGCCAGAGACCGTCTATGTTGTTCCCAATTCTGACGCGGAAGAGTTCGTAGCGCGGCGCTTTCCCCACAAAAAGACCAAGCGTGTGTCGAACGGCCTCGCCGGCCAAGGAACCATTCGCGCCTTCCTGCGAGGCTTGAACTTCGTTTTTCAGAAAGGTCAGTCAAAAGGTCTTAACGCTGTCTATCACTTCACGTTCACGGGTCACGACGAAGTGAAAGCAACAGTCGCGATTCGAGACGAAAAGTTGCAGGTTTCCGAGGGCCACAATGGGCAAGCCGATCTCCGACTTACTGCCGACAGCCAGACCTGGCTGCGCTTTCTGCGCAAGGAAACCAATCTCATATGGGCGCTGCTCCGGCGGAAGATTCGCATTCAAGGGTCGCCCAAGTTGCTGCTTGCATTCGGGCGCTGCTTTCCATCGTGAATAGGTAACAAAGGTTGCGTAGTGCATCGCGACTGGATCGTTTTGTGTCATCGCAACTTCCAGGGTGCTGATCCGTTCGAAAAAGACGTGGACAATCGGCAGCTCGCGATCAAGCCTAGTCGCAATCTTTACGCGGATAATGGCAAGTCCATTTGCCGTCCTCGCCAGAGCTTCGGCATCTGCTTGCGAAGGAACGTTCGCGCGAATTCGTTCACAAGTCGAGAATCGTCATCGCATCGCATAATCAAGCAAGTTTCGAACGATAAAGACGGATCGGAAAGCGGGCGAATGACAACCCCTTCGGCGCGAAGGCCCAAGGTACTTGGCTTAGGCAAGATTGCCACTCCCGCACGTTCGTATACCAAGTGAAACGCCTGCTGCGCCGTGATGATCTCATGGGCCTGCCTTGTAGGAATTCCTTCTCGCCCGGCCGTCTCCAATATCGAGTCGTGGATCACCGGATTGACACTTCTTGGAAACAGAATCCATTCGTCACTTGCGAGATGCTGAAGTTGAAGTCGCTCATTGTGAGCCGCCACGTGCGCCTCGGGCAAAACGACACAGAGTTGAGTCTCCGCGAAAGAAACGACCGTCAGCTTGGCGTCAGAGACTGGAGCCGTAACAAGCGCCATATGAAGTTCGTTCGCGAGCACACTTCGCACTAATTCCATCGCGAAGAGGGTCGTCAAGCGCACCTTCAGCTTGGGAAACAGCGGCAGCCGAATTGTCAGCAGTATCGAGACCCACGCCTGATCAGCATGGTGCGCATGACCAACTAACAAGACATTGTCATATCCATGATGAGCCGCACGCGCCAGATGATGGCGCGATCGGCGTGCAGAAGCGCGGATCGGGCTTCCTGAACGAAAGTGCGCCCGGGCTTGGGTTTTGAGCAGCTTTCCCAGCTGGTGCTGCGCATGCCGGCCAACAAACTGACCGCAATGATACTGATTGGGTTTACTGCCTCGTCAGATCTGGGGACTGCGTGAGTTTGCGGTAACCGATCCAGATGGCTACAATCTCTGTTTCTGTACGCCTAGCACCGATAGAAACCTCAGTGAAGTCAATGAGTGACATAGAGATTTCGCAACGCCACAGCTTCCATTTCATAATGAGGCGTGAGGCCGATGGAGGTGACCGATGCCTGTCGAAACCGTGACGAGCGCGAATGTAAAGCAGGCGGTGCCGTTTTTCGCCGTGAGCAACATGGAATCGTCGCTGCGATTCTATGTGGACGGGCTTGGGTTCAAAATGAAGCGCTGGTGGATTCCAGATCAGTCTGATGGTCAAGATCATTACAAGGCTGATGGGAAGATTCGCTGGTGTTGGCTGGAGCTTGGCGAGGCTGCAATCATGCTGCAGGAGTTTTTGCCCGAACGCCAACCGAAGGAAACGCTGGGTGTAACGGGTCACGAAGTTTTCCGTGGATTTTCTCACGAAAATTGCGGGTACTTTCTCGCATTCCTTCCGGTTCTTCCTTCGGGTTTTCCACATGTTTTGCCGTTGTGACGGTGGGATAGGATACTTGCTTGTGCAGGTGAAGGCCGAGTATCCCACCGCTTTCCGCAAGAAAAGATTGTTTGGGCTTGAGAAGAAAATGGAGAAGCAACGTTCTCCAGGTTCCGCCCCTTCGGGGCGGGGATTTTCAAGTGCATCCGGGGTCTATCGTCCGATGCTTTGTACCGTGCACGATGAATATAGGATTGCGGCAGCGCGAGAGGTGATTGTTCCCACGCTGCCCATGATCGGCTCGATGAGCCCCGCCAGGTTATCCCTCAGCAATGGTTGCGTCCCCGCAGTGCCCGCTTCTGTTTCACCTGGCAAAAGCTATTTTAGTTTACGAATTGAGAGAACAGCAGCCGACCTTGGCATCGAGCTGCGCTATTGCAACTGAGCCACCAATCACAATCGCTTCCGGCCAAGCAGAACTTAATTTGAGAAAAATAGCTTTCGGCCAGAGGAAAAAACGTGACGCGTTACAGCTGGGAACAGGAGTCAACGTCTGCTTTCAGTGCGAAGACGCGCTGGCGCTGTATCGCGAGTTCAAATCGCGCGGAATTCAGACTCGGACACGCCCATCGGTGGGAAACCGCTTGTGGGTTGTGCCGGTGACTGATCCTGACGGCTATCGCATGGAGTTTTCGAGCCCGACTGACACGCCAGAAGATACCGAACTTGAGGAGTAGTCTTGGGCGGCAAGTGATCCTAACAGGGTTCAGACTACTCAAAAGCCAGCGTGAGGGTTCAGCTTCGCGGTTCCAACCAACGATCCAGCGCCACGGACCGCATCGCGTCGGGATATACCGACGACCTAACACTCTCGCGATGGCGCCCAGTTCAGGGCAATCGGGATAGCCAATCCAACCGGCAACGATATGAGAGGCTCCGAACCATCCAGCAATGACCGCCGCCGGCCACGCGATCGCATGAACCGGTCACACGGAGAACAAACCACGCCAGCGTGAGCCATCCGAGCCCGACGACTACCCTCGCTAACCGTTGACCGGTTGTGATTGCGTGCGACGGAGCCCTATCCTCGCCAATCGTGCACTTGGAACAGTACGGCATCTTCATGGGCGGTGCCTCACAGGACACGATAGTGCAAATGAACTACGCTGTCCGGAAATTTCTTGGTCGAAAGCAGTTTGAGCGGAATGGACCGGTGCTGGGGCTTAATCAATGGTATGCCGGCGCCGATGAAGATCGGAATCACATGGATGCTGAACTCGTCGATCTCTCCTTCGTCCAGAAACGAAGCAATGATCTCGCCACCTCCCATCATCCAAATATTTTTACCCGGCTGCGCGCGTAATCGTTGCATGAATGGCTTGATGGGCTCTCTCACCAACTCGAATCCCTGCAGCAGTGACCCTTGCGGCTTGCGGGAGAACAAATAGTTCTTGATCTTTGGGCCGAACCCTCCGTCTTTCATGCCCATCTCAACACCTTTGATGTACGTCTTTCGTCCCCACAGGATCGTATCGATCGTCTTCATGAAAATGCCCATTCCATAGTGGTCCTTCGGCTGCGGACGATCCAGCCATGCGACATCTCCATCCGAGCGGGCTATGTAGCCGTCTGCGCTGGTCGCGATCTCTACGATAACTTTCCTGCGCCTCTTCATGGGTGGGCTGTCTCCTCAGACAAGGTCGTCGTCATGTCCGCGATTGTTCTCCTTCATAGCCAACGCCGGACGGCAGCTTTGTATTCAGAATACGGAATGTGGAAATTGCGTTCGAGGAATCGTTCCTCCCGCGGGATGATCATGATAGAGATGAAACTGCCGAACGCTGCCAGAGCCACGAGCAACCATAGGTTGTTTAACCAAAGTGCCAATCCGAGAAGGAACAAAACGAAAGCCAGATAGATAGGATTGCGGCTGAATCGGTAAGGACCGGTGCGGACAATCGTGGTGGTGCGTTCCGTTCCCCGCACGGAAGTCCCATGAGCTCGAAATTCCCTTAGCGAAAGGACGAAGAGGAGCACCGCCGCGAAAACGATAACCGGTCCCGCCTTCACGAGTGCCGATGTGATGAAGCGGAGAGGCCAAATCAAGTTCAGTACAACTCCCAGAGCGATCGCGGCCAGGAGCACGAGCGGGGGCCTGAGGAGGCCGGGTACCGCCACATCTTTGGAGGTGGTGTCGCTTGAGTTGCTCATTTTCAGCAGCAGGAGCCTTCGACAAACGTGGTCCAGAAGATCGGTTAAGTTTACCTCCTTTCTTTCGTCATACACTCTAACTCAATCCGGATCATTAGCTATTCCCGCAACGCGTAGGCGACAAATGCTTCGTTCGATGGAAAGACGATCGAGAGTGCCGATATCGTCGTAAACTCAGCTTCTCCCCGAACAATTGGTTGGGCTTCGTGGGGTTCTTCGTAAACGAACGCACATCCGCCGACGGACAGTGACAGATTGCCGGAGCCTCCGTCGAAGACAACGATCCCCGCCTTCGGGCCTTTCGCGCCCGGAGAAAAACGTGACTTGGGGTACGTTCGCCCGCGTGCCCATGGACCAATTGACGCCGGGTTCATGGATGCCGCGAAAATGCTGCCGAAAAGGAGATTCGGCAATGATTAATATGGGAGCCGATTCGTCTCGCCACTTTTTGCGAGGAACGGGATGGTTCTTCATAGGCGGCGTAGCGGAAAAACGAGCGAATGGCAGTCAACCGCAGATTTCGGCTTCGTGCGGTAATACCGCGGCTCTTCTCCAGATTTTCCCAGGAAAGAAGTAATCAGCGGTGCGTCGATCTCGTCAAAAGCCAAAGCGGAAGGCGGCTTGTTCAGTATTGCTGGGCGAAGCGCAATAGCAGCCGAAAGGTATCCCGATAGGAGCGCAGAGTGTGAGCACTGGCTTGTCTCTGATTCATTAAGCGCTGCGTAAAGAAGCCCTCAAGCAGAACAGCGAGAGTCGCGGTGGGTTTCATATCGGCTTCTCCCAATGCTCTTCCAGACGCTTCACAGCCAAACCCATCAGTTCGGGGCAACTTGTCAAATACCAGTAGGTATCGCTCACGTGAACATGCCCGAGATACGCGGACAAGATCGGTAGGCGCCGCTCAGCATCTTGTCCGGAGCGATACCACTGGATCAGGGTTTGGACCGCGAAGCGATGGCGATAATGCCGATATCGGCATTATCGCCACCGATTCGCAACCAACACGCTGGTAACGTGGTATCGGTCCAACCTAGATCCAGAACGCCTCCTGCCGATCTTGTCCGCGTACCTCGGTCATGTCCACGTCGCGGACACGCAATGGTATTTAAGCAGCTCTCCGGAGTTGATGCGAGAAGCCATCCGCCGGCTCGAGCATCACTGGGAGGATCGGCCATGATCACCCCAGTCACCCTGGCTGCGCTTCTGCAGCGTTTCTTTACCCAGCGCTTGATGCAGCAGCGCCAGGCGAGCCCACACACCTTCCTATCGCGATTCCTTCCGTCAATTCCTGAAGTTCGTTCAGCAGCGGCTGCGTAAGCCGCCGTCACGCCTGACCTTCGAGGAGATCGATGCTCCGTTGATCGTGGCTTTCTTGGATGAACTGGAGAAACACCAAGGCGTAAGCGTTCGCAGTCGTAATCTGCGCCTCACCGCGATTCACTCCTTCTTTCAATACGCGGCTTTCGAGGCACCCGCCCATTCTGCACAGATCCAGCGCGTGCTCGCCATCCCCAGCAAGCGCTTCACCCGTACCTTGGTCCAGTTCCTCACTCGTCCCGAAGTCGATGCCTTGCTTGCTGCTCCGGATCAGTTCACCTGGTCTGGTCGGCGCGATCACGCCTTTCTGCTCGTGGCGGTGCAGACCGGCCTGCGCTTATCGGAAATGACCGGACTCAAACGCGAGGATCTTATCGTTGGCGCTGGCGCTCACCTGCGCGTGGTTGGCAAGGGCCGCAAAGAACGCTGCACACCTCTTGCCCAATCCACACTCGCCGTGTCCTGGCTTCGGGAACCGCAACGCGGTGACGGCGACGTGCTTTTTCCCAGCGCCAAGGGTGAACGTCTCAGCGTCCACGGCGTGCAATACCTGTTGACCAAGCATCGCATGGCAGCATGCAAAGTCTGTCCCTCGTTGAAGGAAAAGCGGGTCACCGTTCACCGCTTGAGGCACACGATGGCGATGGACCTTTGGCAAGCGGGCGTGGATCGTTCTGTGATTGCATTGTGGCTTGGACATGAGTCGGTGGAGACTACGCAGATCTACCTCGAAGCCACACTCGCAATGAAGGAGCGCGCCCTTGCGAAAACCCTACCACCGCACGGCAGACCGGGGCGCTATCAACCTGGAGACCAACTGCTTGGGTTCCTCAACAGTCTGTAGAGCAGAGAAAACGGAGAAAACTATGTCGGGTGATTGATCGACTCAATTTGCGCTGCGAACCGCAATCGTTGAACGATCGCCAAGACTTCTTCATATCACTCGAAATAGTCAGAGAGGGTAGATAGTGACGGCTATGTACCCAGAGACATAGGAGGCATACCATGGCCATGCAGCTGCTACAAGCCGGTGTCGACCGAGCCATCATCGCTCTTTGGCTGGGGCATGAGTCGGTCGAGACTACTCAAATCTACCTCGATGCAAACCTCACACTAAAGGAGGAGATCCTGGCAAGAACCATATCCCCCGAAGGCAAGCTTGTCCGTTTTATGCCCGACGACGAACTCTTGACCTTCCTTAATCATTTGTAGTCGCAACCAGGACTATGCCGGGTGAGCGTCTCGAGGAACCAGCGGAGACTCTCGAATAATCGGCTCACGCCCGTTCGGTTCGCTCCTCACCCGGGATAGTCCGGAAGTCGGAATAGTGCCGCCTATTCCGGAGCCGGAGTAGGCGCCACTCCTACACGACCCTGTTGCGCCAGAACAACAACAACCCCAAAGTGGTGCAAGGCCTGTTACGGCATGCCTCGTACTCAATCACGATGAATGTCTACGATGAAGCCATGTCGGAAGAGAAGCGCAACGCCCATCGTGGAGTGATTCAGCAGCTAAACCGTAGCGTAACCCGTAGCACGCCAAAACCGGCAATTCCGCAAGTTGTTGATAAGGTTGGCGTCCCCGACGGGATTTGAACCCGTGTTACCGCCGTGAAAGGCCCCGCCCTTCATGGCTTTACAACAACTTAGAGGGCGCAGGTGGTGCTGTAAGACCCTCGAAAAACCGGCAAGAATTGCCTTGCGTTACTTGATCGTTACATGAAGAAAAAATGAGCATTTGTTTACCGT
>Ga0209152_10000503_pt1 | contig 17887 bp, 15 predicted proteins | sample GraSoiAngelo_107_FD_185873 | JGI IMG/M metagenome (GOLD analysis project Ga0209152, IMG submission 185873) | Grasslands soil microbial communities from the Angelo Coastal Reserve, California, USA - 14_0903_09_30cm (SPAdes) (version 2) | ecosystem: Environmental > Terrestrial > Soil > Grasslands...
GATTTGACGCAGCAGCGTCAAGCGCGGCGTCGGAGTTCCCCTCCCATCGTCGTGCATAGTAGATCGACTCGTAGAGGCGTCCAATTTCGTACTCGCGGCTTATTCGCAGGCCTACCGCGTAGTCTTCTCCATAACTCGTATTTGGAAACCCGATTCGCCGCAGGATTGGCACATAGAAAGCTCGGGGCGCGCCGAACCCATTAATCCGTAGGGCATTGTTTCGCCCGTTATCGCGCGTCCATTCCTGGTGATCAATCAAACCGGGGGGTATTTCGTTCAGGTCAAAGTCCACGATCGTATAGGCGCCAATCACCATCGCATAGGAGCTTTCATCGAATTTTGAAGTGATTTTCCTCAGCGTGAGGTGATCTTTATACAGATCGTCGGAATCGAGCTGCAAGGCAATCTCTCCACAATGGGTGGAATATATGGCTTCGTTCCAACAACCGCCGATCCCAAGATCACGGGCCTTCGGAATCAGATGAATCAAGCGATGGTCGGAAGCAGCCAATTGCTCTAGTATCGCCGTAGTTCCATCGGTCGAATGATTATCGACGACTATGACGTTGAATTCGAATGAAGCCGTTTGCGAAAGCGCGCTTCTGACGGCATCGGCGACGGTCCGAACTCGGTTTCGCACCGGAATTATTATGCTGGCCTTAACCGGAAAGTTAGCTGCGTCACGATCGACCTGTCGAAAGCTCGGAGGGAGCCAGACTTCGGCACGCTTCAGGTGCTCCGTCGCGATCCGCTCCATTTCCGCTTGATATAAGCGCTGGCTCGGGTCGACGTAGTCGAATTGACCGGCGGGGCCGGTTTCAGATTTGACCCTGGTATACATCGGTTCCGGCAAACGGACTATTCGCAATCTGCTTGAGATCTTCAGCCGCAGATCGTAAAGCGCGCCCCACTTCACGGATTCATCTATCGGCCCGTGAAGCTCGAGCGCTCTACGAGCCGCCTCAGTCGAAATCAATACGACCGATCCGAAATTGAAGTTGTCGCGGATACTTCCTCGCTGATAATCAATCAGCGGCCGGTTAACAAGGCCTCCCGCGGCCTCATCGAAATAATCCGAATACAGCCATCCCGCGCCCGACTCTCTCGCGACTGTGCACATACGCTCCAATGCACCGCTGGTGAACTCGACGCACTCACCAGCGAGTACAATCAGCAAGTATTCGGTTTCGATTGATTCGAGCAGCCTGCGAAGGCCTGGCCCAGATATTAATTCGATATCAGTCAGCGATAATTTTTTTGAATCAACTTTTGTAATAGCTGAGGCCCATTGATTCTCTGGACAGGTTACAACTACCTTCGTCACAAGATCGGCCCCGACAAGCTGACCGAGCATTCGGCCGGTCCGAAGCCCGGGCCCGTCGAATAGCGCTGCGGAAATTAGCGGCATAGCCGTAATGATACCTTGAATCCTGCATCGTGCAGAGTATTCTTGGGAATCCCGGGCGCATAGCTGGAGCATTGAGTCAGGTTCGTTGACAATCACAAAACCTCCGCATAAAAAGTGTGTGCTGAATTTCGGCGATGCAAAACATCTATACACTCACACGGAGGGTTTGGAATGTCATTCCGGGATGAAACGGCCTGGCTCGATGCGACGGCTCTCGCGGATCTGGTTAGACGGAAAGAGGTCACTCCGAACGAGCTCGTAGAAGCAGCCATCGAGCGGATCGAGCGCATCAATCCGGAAATCAATGCGGTCGTCACTCCGATGTACGACCTGGCGCGCGCGGCTGCGAGAAGCCCGATCCCCGATGGACCATTCACTGGTGTTCCGTTCCTGCTCAAAGATCTTCTCGCCGCCTTCGGGGGTGTGAGAATGACGTCTGGATCGTCTTTCTTGTCCGATTTCGTTCCGGAGGAAGATTCCGAGCTCGTCAAGCGATTCAAGCAAGCCGGTCTGATTATAGTAGGAAAGACGAATACACCGGAGTTCGGAATTCTGCCCACGACTGAGCCGGCGTTATTCGGCCCGTCTCGAAACCCGTGGGACATCACCAGAACCACGGGAGGTTCAAGCGGCGGTTCGGCGGCCGCGGTTGCCGCCGGCCTTGTGCCGATGGCTCATGCAAATGATGGCGGAGGCTCAATCAGAATTCCGGCCTCGGCGTGTGGGCTCTTCGGGTTTAAGCCGACTCGAGCGCGGATTTCGCTCGCACCGGATTTCGGAGATATGTATAGCGGTCTCGTGTGCGAGCATGCGGTTACGCGCTCCGTGCGAGACAGCGCCGCGTTGCTTGATGCGGTCTCCGGATTCAAGGACGGCGACCCCTATTGCGCGCCTCCGCGGAACCGGCCTTTCAGTCGCGAGATCGGCGTCGATCCTGGGAAGCTCCGAATTGCCTTCACCACAAAAGCGCTAGCCGATGTACCGGTTCATGAGGACTGCATCGCCGCCGTCAAAGATGCGGCTTCGCTGTGCGAGCAGCTCGGCCACTCTGTCGTAGAGAGTAGTCCGAAGATCGACGGAGATAAATTGGCGGATGCATTTGCCATCATGTGGTCAGCGGGTTGCGCCTGGACTATTGACGGACTCGCGCACACATCAGGCCGCGAACCTACTGAAGAACGGTTCGAACCCGGCACATGGTTTCTCTATCAGAAGGGCCGAGAGCGAAAAGCGTCCAGGTATCTTGCCGCGGTTCAACATATGCAAAGAGTGTCTCGTACCATCGCCGAGTTCCTTTCCGGCGCGGACTTGTTGTTAACCCCTACGCTCGCGCAGCCGCCGCTCCCGATTGGCAGCTTCGACTCGACAAAGGAGAATCCGGTTCGAGGACTGAAACTGTCCGGCAATTTCTCTCCGTTCACTGCGCTATGCAACGCGACAGGTCAGCCGGCGATGTCCGTACCGTTGTTTTGGAATGAGGAAGGACTGCCGATAGGAACACAGTTCATCGGAAGATTTGGCGATGAGGCAACTCTATTCCGCCTCGCATCCCAACTGGAAGGCGCTCGGCCCTGGTCAAACCGGCGGCCCGCAAATGATGCGTGAACCGCGAGCCCTCCCAAAAGACAGTGCGTGTCTGAGACGTCTGAGACGATATTGTGTATAATCGCCCACGTTCCTTCCCTGATGCTTTCCGGCAGCGCTCAGGGCTGAATCGGGAAATTCCAGGGCAGGATTCACGATCGCCAGCGAGTCGGAAGTAAACCTCATAATTTGACCAGCACCGGTGGCTCTTGCCTGAATTTGAACTAGAGGATTCCAGTTTGCCGTCTGTTTCCGATCTTTCGTTCGGCGCGCCGATTTGGCGTCGCTTCTGGGTGAGGGTTCTCCTCATCCTCGTAATCTGGACTCTGTTCGGTCTCTTATTCGCCAGTCAGCTTTACTTCGCTTATAGCAGGAGCGGCCGGCCGATGCCGTGGTACAAGCCGGTTTCTCTTGAATTGACCTACGCTCTAATTTGGGCGGCTCTGACTCCCCTCATCGTCTGGATGGCCCAGCGGTTTCGGCTCGAACGCGGGCGCATCAGCAGCAATTTGCTGATTCATATTTTTTGCGGCCTCTTTATCGGCGTCGCCACCCGAATGGTTCACGACCTCGTCTTTTATTATTTGATCTATGACTCGAACAGACCGCTGAGCCTGATGTGGCTTCTTCAAAACGCATTTCTGATATTCGACTATGGCGCAATGAGCTACTGGCTCATTCTCGTGATCGTATACGCGCTTGAATCATCGCAGCGGTCACAGCAGATAGAGCTTCGAGCCTCTCGGCTTCAGGCGCAGCTCGCGCAATCGCAGCTACAAGCGCTCAAGATGCAATTGCATCCTCACTTCTTGTTCAACACTCTGAATTCGATCTCCGCGCTTATGAATAAAAACACAAGCGCCGCCGACACGATGATAGCCAGGCTCGGCGACTTTCTTAGACTGACGCTGGAGAATTCGGGCAAACAGGAAGTCTCGCTTTACGAAGAGCTCCAGTTTCTCAAGTGTTATCTCGAAATCGAGCGCATAAGATTTCAGGATCGAATGTCGGTGAAGATGGATATCGAGGCCGAAACTCTCGAGGCGCGACTCCCCAACCTGATTCTCCAACCGATAGTCGAGAACGCAATATGCCACGGGCTGCAACCTCAGGATATGCCGGGACAGATCGAGATAGAGTCAAAGCGACTGAACGGCCATCTGCGTGTGGCTATTACGGACAACGGTCCTGGATTGTCTTCAAAAGAGGGTTCCGATTCATTAGCCAGAAGAGGAGTCGGCCTGACGAACACCGAGGCAAGGCTGCGGCAGTTCTACGGTCATGACTATCGCTTTGAATTGAAGAATGGCAAGGAGGCCGGCCTCACGGTAACCATCGAAATCCCCTTCAAGATTGAATGAAACCAGGGACCAAATCCGAGCGTTAGAGGCCCATAGGAGAAGTCTATGTCGGATTCCGTCCAGATACGCGCCCTCATAGTGGACGATGAGGAGCTTGCTCGAGAGAGAGTTCGTGACATGCTTCACGGCGATCCGGAGATCGAAGTCATAGGTGAATGTTCCAACGGCAAAGAAGCCCTCGAAGCGGTAAAAAAGAAATCACCCGATCTGATATTCCTCGACATACAAATGCCCGGCAAGAACGGCCTCGACGTGGTAGACCTGTTGCCGCCCGACCGCATGCCGGCAGTCATCTTCATAACCGCGTATGACCAATACGCTGTTCGCGCATTCGAAGTGCATGCACTCGACTACCTTCTAAAACCCTTTGACCAGGCGCGATTTCAAAAATCTCTCCAAAGAGCGAAAGATCAGATTCTGAGCGGGAAAACGGGCGAGATCGGCCAACGAATAATGTCGGCGCTTGAGCAGATTAGAACCAGGCCCGAGTATCTCGAACGGCTCGTGGTCAAGACCAACGGCCGCGTCTTCTTTGTTAAGACCTCGGAAATAGACTGGCTCGAAGCGGAAGGAAACTACGTGCGGCTTCACTCCGGCAAAGAATCTTATCTTCTACGGGAAACCATTACCGCTCTTGAATCGCAGCTCGATCCAAAGGTATTCATGCGAGTTCACCGATCCGCCATCGTGAATATAAATCAGATCCAGGAGCTGCAACCCTGGTTTCACGGCGAGTACCGCGTAATGCTGAACGGCGGAATTCAACTCACTCTCACCAGAAGCTATAAAGATCGTTTGCACGACCTGCTTGGAAGGTCGCTCTAACCCTGGCAATCGATTGCAGCGCCGGTTGCGCCAGGCCCGCCGTCGCTGCTCTCGCGGATTCGGCGACCAACGGCTCACGCGCAATCCCGCGCCAGGACATTGCTGCCGGGAGCGGTTGCGCCTTGCCCTCATGCGAATTTAGGCTATAATACCCCGCGTCACAGAAGGCAAAATTCATCAAGTGAGTTCCTGATTTGAACTCGCTCTTAGCTACGTGTACCGGAAGCTCATATGCAGCAGAAGATGGAAAAGGGTGTGAGGGACATTTTTGAAAAGGCGTCCGCTTTCACCAAGGCAGATGAGTTTCGCGCGGCCGGCCTTTATCCCTACTTCACGGAGTTCACCGGGGCAGTCGACTCCGGAGAAGCCGAAGTATTCATGGGAGATGACCGCGTCCTCATGTTCGGCTCGAACAACTATCTTGGCCTGACGACCCACCCGGAAGTAAAAGCAGCCGCGATTGAGGCGATCGAGAAATACGGCACAGGGTGCTCTGGATCTCGAATGCTGAACGGCACTACGGATCTCCACGTTCGGCTCGAACATGAATTGGCGCGATTCATGAAGCGAGAAGCCGCGCTCGCGTTCGGCACCGGCTTTCAGACAAATTTCGGAGCGCTCTCAACCATCGCCCAGAAAGGCGATGTGATCATCGCCGACCGCAATATTCACGCATCGATTCTGGACGGATGCCTTGCCTCCTTTGCAAAAACCACGCGATTTCGCCACAACGACATGGACGATCTGGAAAAGATCCTTCATAGCCTCCCGGCCGACGAAGGAAGATTAATAGTTGTCGACGGCGTTTTCTCGATGGAAGGCGACACCGCAAATCTTCCAGAAATCGTGCGCCTGGCGCGCCGCTACGGCGCAAGAGTCTATGTCGATGAAGCTCACTCAATGGGCGTGCTCGGAAAGGAAGGACGAGGAACAGCGGAGCATTTCGACGTCGAAAGCGATGTTGACATCGTTATGGGAACGTTTTCGAAATCCCTGGCATCTATAGGCGGCTTTATCGCCGCAAGACGCGACGTGATTGAATACACAAAGCATCACTCACGGGCATTTGTTTACTCCGCTTCGCTCGCGCCGGCCAATGCCGCGGCGGCGCTGAAGGCTCTTGAGGTAATGGAGCGCGAGCCCGAGCTTCGCATTCGCCTCCAGCAAAACGGCGACGAGGTGAGACGCGAGCTGAGCACCATGGGATTTCGGCTTCTAAACGGCGAGACTCCGATCATACCCGTCGTAATCGAAGACGAAGCTCTGGTATGCAGGTTCTTCTGGGACTTGTTGAAAGAAGGCATATATACTAATCCGGTGCTCGCGCCCGCGGTCTCACATAGCCTCGTGCGAATCAGTGTCATGGCAACGCATGCGCGCGACCATATTCAGCAATTGCTTGAATCCATGCGTAAAATAGGAAAGCGCCTCGAGATCATTAATTGAAGGTCGAAGATGTTCAGCCGAATATGACCAAGAGACGCGTTGTAGTCACAGGAATCGGGGTTGTATCGCCTGTCGGCGTTGGCACTGAAAAGTTCTGGTCGGCGCTATCGGCCGGTCGGAGCGGAATCTCCGCAATTGAGGATTTCGACACCTCGGCGTTGCGTACTACCATCGCGGGCGTTTGCCGCGATTTTCACTCGGAAGAATTCTTCGACGAACGCGAACTCTCACGGCTCGACCGCGTGTCTCAAATGGCTCTCGCGGCCACCGAAATGGCCGTCAAAGATGCGGCGCTCAAGGCAGGTGACGTAGGCGGCTTCGATACCGGCGTGATACTCGGAACGGGTTTTGGAGGACAGCGATCAATCGAAGATTTTTGCGGAGCATTCTTCTCCAACGGGCAGGGGCCTTCTTCCAACATCGCAATTCGATTCAAGGCACGAGGTCCGAATATCACAGTTACGACAGCGTGCTCATCCGGAGCAAACGCAATTGGTCAGGCCTTCTACCTGGTTCGATACGGACACGCGGAGAGAGTTATAGCAGGCGGGGCGGATTCGCCCATTACTCCCGTTGTGATGGACGCCTGGAAGGAAATGCGGGTTCTTTCTACTAAGAATGAGCAGCCGGCTCGAGCATGTAAGCCGTTCAGCGCCAATCGAGATGGGTTTGTGCTTGCCGAAGGAGCCGGAATAGTAATTCTGGAAACGCTCGAGTCCGCGGTCGCGCGCGGCGCGCCGATCTACGCGGAGATAATGGGCTACGGCTCCACGGCTGATGCGGCTCACATCACATTTCCAGACCCTGAGGGGGAGGCTACGGCAATGATGCGGGCCTTATCGGACGGTTCTCTTCAGCCCAGCGAAATCGACTACATTAATGCTCATGGCACGGCGACGAAGTTGAACGACGCTTCCGAGACGGAAGCCATTAAGCGCGTATTTGGGAGCCGCGCTTACGAAATTCCGGTGAGCTCGAGCAAGTCTATGCTGGGCCATTCCATGGGGGCTTCCGGCGCGATCGAACTCATTGCCGCTACCATGGCTATTAAGACCAAAGTGCTGCCGCCGACCATTAACTATGAGGAACCTGATCCGCAGTGTGACCTCGACTATGTGACGGAAGGGCCCAGAGATGTAAGCCGCTTGACTGGAGTGATGACCGCGATGTCGAATTCATTCGGATTCGGTGGGAACAATGCGGTGCTGACGCTGCGCGGAATTTCGGTTTAGGCAGTAGCGATCGTATCGAAATATAAGGAAGCTAGGCCGAGGTGAAATCTCATGATGACCAGTGAGGCTGTGCAATCCATAGAAGTCACCGTTAGGAGCATCATCTGTTCAGAACTTCGAGTCGAGCCGGGCATACTCACCAATACCACTCACCTCATGAAGGATCTTGGAGCCGACTCCCTCGACGCGCTCAATATCGCGTTGCGGCTGGAAGAGACATTCGAGATCAAGATTCCGGACGAAGCCATTCCAAACTTTCTCACTATCGAGGACATCATCACGGGCGTTCGCAATCACATGAGCCATACCTGATTCGCGCCGCGTCTGTTTCCACGCGACTATCCTCAACAGGACACCCTGTTCCAGACAATAACTCAACCGTCTGGGCGCTTGCGTCCCTCTCCGAGCCTGTGGAAGTATTCCCTACTCGCGTGAGTCTGATCGCGTTTGAAATCGAGTCAATTCGGGGAGGTCTTGGTGAGAAGGTTAGTAGCAATGTGCGCCGTTCTGAGTGCTCTTGGCGGGTTCCTATTGATCCCGCGCGTAGACGGTGCGCTATTTGTTTTGCGTGCTGATGTCCGAGTCAGCCCCTCAGACGATCCGGATCCTCGTGATGAAACTTCACTCTCTGTAAATCCGCTCGATGATAGATCCATTGTCGGCGTTTCAAAAGTGATTATCGGCGGCGCGGCGGCCGGAGCGGGAATCAGCCGGGTCGCTTACTACCATTCGTCGGACGGCGGACTCACCTGGGTAACCTCTCTTCTGCCGCTCGAAACAAACGAAAGAACATTCACTCTCGCGACGGATCCATCCGTTGCCTGTGATGCAAACGGCGCTTTCTACATCTGCGCGTTGATGCTCGATAATCAGAGCCGGGCAAGCGGCGTCCACGTATTCAAATCCACGAACGGAGGACAAACGTTTTCGAATCCTATTGCGGTAACGTATGAAGACGGCCTTTCATTGAACCCAAAGCTCAACGACAAATGCTACATCACGGTCGACGCATCCGCATCGAGCCCGTTCAAGAACACGATCTACGCAGTCTGGAGCAGCACCGATTTGGACCCTTTGGGGAGCCCTCGGGCGACAATGCGTTTCTCGTATCTCAGGCCCACGGGTACGGCGTTTTCGCAGTCGCGCGCCATAAGCCACGAAGGCGACATGCGAGGGGGTTCAATCACGACCGGGCCGAACGGCGAAGTCTATGCCGCATGGGAAGGCATCGGCAGCCCAAAGGTAATCCTCTTCAACGCCTCTACTGACGGCGGTGTGACGTTTCTTCCTTCAGAGGCTGCGCCGGGCGGCGATGTCAATATTCATAATTTCATGGGCTCTCTTTCACCTCCCAATCCGACAATGATCATTCAAGGTGTTGCTCGGATGAACAGCTTTCCGGTCATCGACTGCGACAGAAGCAATGGCCCATCGCGGGGTATGATTTATATAGTGTGGGCCGAGACGTCCAACAGAATCGACGCGGATGTCTTTATCGAAAATTTTCCGCCGCCCAACGGCGCCAGACCGACTCCAAACATTCCTACAAGAGTCACATCGATCGGCTTTGGAGATCAATTTTTTCCGTGGGTGCGAGTCGATTCATCCTCTGGTTCGATCAATGTCGCTTATTATGACCGGCGTGACAGCGCAAGCGGAGTGAACGCATATCTATCGCATTCAACCGACGGAGGCGCCAGCTTCGAAGACATCAAGGTCAGTTCGGCCGTCACGAATCCGATCATTCAAGCCGATATTCGAGGCGCCAACGGATCGTCAATTGGAATCGGCGATTACATAGGACTGACCGCGAACCGCGGAAAAACGCAACTGCTTTGGTCGGACACGAGGTCGGTCAAACAAGAGATATTCTTTGGAGTCGTCGACTTTGGATCAACGGGCGGCGGCCCCTCGACTCCGTTCAACGACGCCTGCACCAGTCCTACCCCGATAGCCGCGCTGCCTTATTCGGACAGCGCCGATACGACAACGGCTACCGTCTCGGGCGATGACCCTCAAGCGTGCCCCGGTACTCAGGGAGGTAACACCGTTTGGTACTCGCTAACGCCTCCCGCCGATACCGTGATCGGCGTCGATACCGCGGGGAGCGACTATGATACGGCTGTGGCCGTCTATCTGGGCAATTGCGGAGGGCTTGTGCCGGTTGCGTGTAATGATGACGCGGCGCCAGGTACGGGACTGGCGACTCGCTCGCTTTTGACATTTCCCGCCAGCGCCGGCATTCCGTATCTAATCGAGGTGAGCGGTAAGACGACCGGCGGATTATTAAAACTCCGGGTCGGATTCCCAACCGTAGCAAGCCTCGAATACACCACCGGGCCGGATGGCTCAGCCTCGTTGAGGGTGACCGGTTCGGGCTTTTTGGTGGACAATTCACAGGTAGTAGTCACGCGCGATGGGGACGAGATCGCATTACCTTTTACCTTCTACACAGGGGCCCGCCAGGCCGACGGAACCGTGACGGAGTTGTTCGGAACGCGAAAGAAACTGAAGAAGGTCGTTCCCGGAGGTATTCCGGTAATAGTTAGAGTCGAAAGCCCCGTCGGAAGCGGCCGATTCTCCCTCCCATTCACCTTTGTAAGATGAGCTAAGCCTACCCGAGAATTCCGCGAGTTTTATAACTCAAGCGCCTTCCGCCGAATGCCCGAAGGCCCAAAGAAGGCTCTGTGAACCGTTTTCACGTCGGCGCCTCAAGAATAATTTTGTTGACAGCTACTTGAGTGAATGCTATAAACGCACTGGCAAGCACAATATTTTGATGTAATCCGACTGCGGGCCACAATATCTGGGAGGTAAGCATGAATCAAGGGGATCTTATTGAGAAGGTCGCCGTTTCAGCCTCAATTACGAAGGCAGAGGCCGAACGCGCCATCAACGCGTTCAAAGGGGCGGTAACCGACAGCTTGAGAAAGGGCAATAAGGTTACCCTCGTTGGATTCGGCACTTTCGGCGTTTCTCACAGAAAAGCGCGGCGCGGCTTCGATCCCTATAACGGAGAGACCATTAAGATACCGGCGGCAAAAGCGGTAAGATTCGCGGCCGGCAAGCAGCTTAAAGAGGCCGTGAACAAAAGAAAAAAGTGAAAGGCCGTGCCTCCTGATCGGCGCTTCCCCGACACCCTCTGTCGTAAGTCGCTATCGCGGCTTTCCCTTCTTCGATCGATAACCTGCACTATTTCGTGCCCCTCATCCTGAAATGAGCACCGTGCCTTAAAAAAGAGGCAACGAGACAATCCTTAAATCACATCACTGTGAAGGCGAGGCTATTAAGATGGTGGAACGGAGCTTGCAGCTTTTATAGTTGTAAGCTTGAACGGGAGGCTAACAAATGGCTTCCTGACCTCCAGATTCGAGGGTTTTGAGAGAATTCTTTACTGATGCATTTGGCTCGCGGTTCTGATAGGCTAGTTCGCTGTCAGTAAGCGTAAAGCATAGTAGAAACAGCTATGAAAAAGCTCTTCCTTTTCCTTGTTCTGATCCTTGCTTTTGCGGTTGCGACTCCGCTTGCGAGCCCTGCCGCGGCAGCGATCTACGAACAGAAAAAGGACGACAAAAAGAAGGATCCGCCAGGCCCACCGGTCGTTCGCGATAAACGCGATCGAGGCAACCCGCCTCCCAACCCTAAGAAAGACAATCCACCGCCGCCTAAGAAGAAGAGTTAGCTTAGGCTTTCTGAAAACTCTCGAGCGCCGAACGCTCGTCGTTAAAAATCTCGAATACTCCGTCGAGCTTCGAAATCGACAAGATATTCCTTACCGACTGAGAGGGAGACAGGAGTTTCACCTTTCCCTTCTTCTTCAAGACAGCACGATATGTCTTTATCAAACTCCCAACTCCAGTGCTGCTAACATAGGTCACACTGCGGAGATCGAGCAAAAAGTCAGTTTCGTCCTTCTCGATGAATTCCTGAACCATCTCGGATAGCTGATCCGGGCCGTCCCCGGGGTCAAGCCGCCCGCTCACCTTTATTAAACAGGCTGTACCGGCCTTTCGGCTCGAAAGCTTAATAGGACGTCTTATCATAAAATATTCCACAGACTCCAGAAACCTGGGGTAGGATTGATTGGTGGGCGCTACTGGGCTCGAACCAGTGACCCCTGCGGTGTGAACACAGTGCTCTACCACTGAGCTAAGCGCCCTTGGCCCTCAAGACTCCGTGAAGAGTAGCAGAACAAGCCTCGGATTTCCAGAATCAGGCACTCAAAGCCTGTAGGTTTTTCTTTCACAGAGACTCACAAGGAGATTAGCCGGCGAAAGATGCCTGAATCTTCTCTGAATTTCTTGAACTCATGCTTTTCAACCGCCCGAAAACCGGCGGGAGTCACGGGTCGAACAAACAAAGAGCGCATATCCGGGTTCTTGCGTAGGATCTCCCGTATGTCCTTATAGAGAAGATGGATCAGGAACCCCTGCGATATCCTGTCAACGCCATAAACCATCGATAGATATAGCGCCGCTGCCCGATCGCCGCCTGAGCATATTAGATCATCGGTTATCTGGCTGCTCTTCAATATACGGCCATCCTCGATCAACATCTCGCATTCTCGGTTGATAGGATAGAGAAGGTAATATCCGGCCAGCTCCGAAGTCGATTTCTTTCTCAGAAGCCTCATTATCTGGTTATTTATCGCGAGTCTCCTGGTCAACAATGTCGAATCCACATTAGCCGTTCGCTCGAGAATTCGATCGTCGAAGGCGCATATCTCGTCGACGGAATTCAAATCTGGATAATGAATGGTGTACTGGCGCAGGAATCGACGGAGCATCCGTGTGGAAATCGCGTCAGTCAATAAAGCCGCCTTCTGAAGCTCTCGGTATCGTAGCTCTCAATACGAGCGGCAACAATATTAGACCGGCAAGTCGCGCAAGGCGAGCAGAATGACGCGAGAAAGCGATGCTCGCTCGCACTCGCAAACGTTGCTCAATAACAACGAGCACGCTGAGCCAGGGGAGTAATTCGCGATCTGACTACTGAAACACGACCGGGTTTGAACGCCTGTCCTCCGGGAGATTGGACACAGTCACAACGTCTCCCGACTTGATCTTGATTCGAGCATTGAGAGTGTTCGCATCAGTCATACTCGTAGGCCGCTGGATCCCATTTACCTCAACTGTCGAACGCGCCGTAAAGCCCGTCCCGGTAACACCGAGGAATTTCTTCGAGACCTTGGTGACCCCGGTGACTACTGGAGCGCCATCACCCGGAACGAGTGATAGATTGAGCCGGTAGAAACCACGAGTTGTCTGCTCGAATGAGCCGATGGTTACGACGTACTGGCCCGTAAACGGCAAAGTTATGTTTAGCCGCGAGTCGTCTCCATCGTACTGATCGTTAAAGAAAAGCTCGGTTCCGGTAGCGGGGTCTTTGAGGCTGATCCGGGAATCGAGTTTCGATCCGAGCGCCTCGGCATCAACATCCACGATCAGGGTCTGACCGGCGGTCCCGTTGAACGCGTAAGAGTCGATATCGGGCTTGACGTTGATAGCGCCAAACACCGTTGCAGGCAGCGCCGAAAGGACCTGGGGCGCCGTGTCATTGGACTCTATCTCATCCACGTCCACGCCCCTTACAACGTTTAGTATGTAGTTGAATTTCGAGCCGCCTTCGTCAAACAAATCGACGATGCCGGCAATAAGCACTTGATCGCGAGGGCTCGTGTAACGAATTAAAGGATCGGAAACATCGTCGCCCACATCCTCTGCAAGTAAATTACCGTTCTCATCGAACAAAGCTATATCGGGTATCAGAACTGAGCCGCTCAATCGTGCGGCAAAGGCCTCAATGGTGACCGGCTGGCCCGCAAACGCCGGAAACGCGAAGAAGTCTATATCACCGTCGAAGCTCAACTGACCAAATACGTTGACTGGCAGCGAGACCAGTTGCGCGACAGGGTCATTTGGCTCGACTTCAAGGATGTCTCCTCCACCTGTACCGAGGCTTTGAGTAGTTAGGGAGGATGGTATGGGGTGTGTACGCGAAAGCCATCCCTGTGTCAACGAGTGCTCAGACAGCTTACCTGCAATGGCGTTGCCCCTCGTTCGTCGTTCACCGGTAAGATCAGTTGGTGCGTAGGATTCTCGACGAAACCCAGTATCGCCGACGATTGGAGCGCGGGCCGCTCCTCGCGCTACTTGACTCTCTTGCTGCAGCCTGCCGCCGCCGGAAATGGAGCGGTTCTGAACCATCGCTATCGAAGCGATTGGAGCCGTCAGCGAGATTACCAGGGCCGCTATTAGGCCCGATCGGGTCGTCATTCGAAACATTTGAAGCCTCCCGTCGCGGTAAGATGGACTTGAGATGCCGAGTGGTCAAATGAAGTTCACAGGAGTTCGGCTTTTTTGTTGGGATTGGGCAAGCCGATTATTCTAATTCCAAACAGCCCTTTTTTTTAGAGGCTCGCTTGAACTCCGATTAGTTCCAATCTGACTTCTTCAACACAGGCTTAGGCTCCGCCCCGCGCTAAGCCTTGACTTATTTTATGTGCATTTCGCTCGAGCGCGGAAAGGTTCCGCTTGGAGCACATTGAAGGTAACGGAGCGGCTATTCGCTGGGTCCGTCGTGCCCGTACGAGCAGACGGATGCCAACAGGGTGGTGCATAGAACGTAGCGTTGAGCCATCTAAAGCCCTTCAACTGTGGGAAGTAGAGCCTGAGGAGTCGGCCATCAATGTGGCATTTCAGACCCCAGGATGCCATTTCGAGCATCAGCCAGTCCATGTACGGTGTCGCCGCTATCTCAAGAGGCCAATCGGGCGGAATGTGAAATATATAATGAGGTCCGCTTTGGACAAGTGCAATCTCGATCGAATCGAGGCTCTCGGTGCGTTTTGCTATCGAGATCTCGACTTCAGTTCGCCTCTCTGGTCGATAGAGAAATCGGATGGTATGTCGGTTGCGCCACGGTTCAGTTTCGCCGTGACGAATTCGAGCCTGAGCGCCATCGATTGTGACAACGTCAAATAGGGATGATGGAACAACCGAGAGTTTTTCGCGAATCCGCTTTGCAAGATCACTCGGGGTGAGCCGTCGCAGGTCAAGATATCCTGTTGTTGGGAGTATTCCCGGCAGCTCGGTATCGTCAAACTTAACAGTGAGTATGTAGTCACCCGCCTCCTCAAAGGCACGAGCCTGAGCGCTTCTCAACTCGTGCTTACACCAGAGTTTTTTGGCATAGTGAGCTGAGAGGAATACAACGGCATAACGCGCTTTGTTCTTGTATACATCGACGAGACGAGCGTAGAGGTCTTTCCCCCAAAGATCAACTTCCTCATATCGATCGTAAAAGACTCGAACTCCGCGCCGTTGTAGAAGTGCAGCCGTCTTCACAACGTATTCTCGGTCTTCGCCTGCGAATGATAGGGCGACGTCATAGTCATGGGTTGTGATTTTGACCATGTCCACTATCCATCTCTCAGCGCTGTAATTCCGGATAATCTTTGCTACGCGTAAGCAATCGGTAGCTGGGTGAGAGTCTCCCCTCATCCGGCTTAGCCTTACATAATGCCTCAATTGACGAGACGCGGTTTTACCACTTTCAACTCATGGTCGTAAACTTTGACATCGGCCGAATTGCAAATGCCACTCCCACTCCTGTTCAGACGTGGGTATCATGATCGTCGTATTCAAATCGCTATGCCCCAAAAGATAGAGGCTTGTAGCTATTATCGTTGGCGGCAAAAAAAGATCGTTAGCCGGCCCCAGGTAGAGAGATCTCAAAGGTTGTGCCCATGCCGGGAACGCTATCAAACTGAATCTTGCCATTATGAATCTGAACAGCGCGGAAGGCCTGCGCCAGCCCTATGCCGGTTCCGTTCTTTCTCGTGGTGTAATAGAGATTGAAGATCTGATCGCGAGACTCCGGAGGGATGCCGACCCCTTTATCGCTCACCCTTATCAGCGCCGATCCGTCTTCGCCGCGCGTCGTAGTAATAACGAGGGAGCCTCCGTCCGGCATCGCCTGACAGCCGTTTATGATGATGTTAAGAAGCCCTTGTTTGAGCAGGTCCGAGTCGCCTTTGATGATTAAGGGACCTTCCACAAGATTCTTCGTTATGCTGACGCCGTGATCAACCGCGTCAGTGAACGCAAGGGCCACGACCTGGCTTACCAGAGAGTTGAGATCGAGCGGTTCAAGTTTTAGCTCTACAGGCCGGGTGAAGTTCAGAAAAGTCTGTACGACTCTATCGAGTCGCTTGATCTCGGAATCCAGGATCTCTATTTGCGGAGCCGGGTTTGAACCGGGCGTCTCGAGTTTCGCGCGCAAAATCTCGAGATGAATCACCATGGCATTGAGGGGATTCTTAACCTCGTGTGCAATGCCGGACGTTATTCGACCCAGATCGGCAAGTTTCTTTGAAAGATCCCATTGGGATTCGAACTTTTGAAATGATTCGTAGTCACGCAAGCTCACCAACGCTCCGACGGTCTCTCCCGCATCTTCCAGGAACTGGATGCTCACGAGGAGTTGGCGAGGCCGGCTATTTGCGTTGATGTGAAGAATAGTTCTCGCAACGGATCGCCGTTCCATCAGCGATCGCTCTATCAATTCAACCAGCGGATGCGAGTGTCCGAGCGTTTCATCGACGGGCAAGCCGGTGAGCTCGCGCTCTTTGGCTCCCGCCAACTCCTCGGCGCCTGGACTGGCCAGAATCACCCGTCCGTCACGATTGACCAGAAGCAATCGCTCTTCCAGGTGGCTCACAACCTGCCGCAATCTTCCGCGCATGATTTCAAGCTCTGAACGATCGCCCGCCATGCGTTCGCCGAGTTGCTTCAATCTAGCTGTCACACTTGAGACAACTTCGTCATGGGGCAGCTTCGCCGCTCCTATCTTCGCCTCCTCCTCTCCTCTGCCGAGCAAGTCGATGCTGGAAGAGATAGCTTCCAGAGGCTTCAGCAGCAGGTTCGCGGAACTACTCGCGACAATTGCAGCTCCCACGACGGCAATAAGACCGATGAGCAGATTCGTTGTTATCGGCGACCAGAGCTCGCCCCTTATTGATGACGTGAACACGCCGATATGAAGCTTGCCGGGAACCGAGTTATCGGTTGTCAGATCGCTCTCAAGATCGAATACCGGTCCTCCGAACAGGAGCCTTCCTAGCTGCATATAGGCATTTTGTTTCGAGAGCTCGGTCAGGTTATAAGTAGTTGCGGTAATCATCGGGAGATTAGACGCCAGCTTGCGCCCGTCTCGATCGACGATTATTTCACCGTCCACGCCGGTCACATATACATAGGCTATCGGGCCGGACACCGCTACCGGAGATTCAATCAGACCACGGATACCGGAATGCTCGCCCATTATCGCTTCGTAAGGGTTCTGCAAGCGATCTACGGCATTGTTGTGAGCCAGCTCAAGCGAAATCGCGTAGAGCGCTTGTTTTAGAAATTGGCGGGTCTCTCCTTCAGTACGGCTTATGATGACGCCGGTCATGTTCGCGATGTTTGCCACCGTGGTTATCGCGACGACTATAGCTACGAGAAGCGTTATCAGAGCGATTTGGCGGGCTCGAACACCCGGCTTCGGCCATAGAAGCGCTCGACGTCCGGACGCGCGCAGGCGCGCCTCGGATTGAGCAAGCGGCTGGGGGGCTGTAGCAGTAATGTCCACTTCTTAAAAATCAAACCCGAGCAGAGGTCCGATAAGGAATCGCAGCCTTATCAGTGTTCTTCTTCAGCCTCACGATACGCCTTCAACTTATTGTGAAGCGTCTTGAGGCTTATCTGCAGTACCTCTGCTGCGCGAGTCTTGTTGTAGTCCGTTCGCGCGAGCGTGCTGAGGATCACTCGGCGCTCAACCTCGTCAAGCGGCAAACCGGTCGGAATCATGATGGCCTCGCTCGTCGGCGAGGGCTCTTCTCCGGTTATGTGGGGCGGGAGGTGACGTTTCTCTAGCTGTTCTTGATCGCATATGACCACCGCGCGTTCAATCACATTTCGCAATTCCCGAACATTGCCGGGCCAGTGGTAATTCAATAAAGTCTCCATCGCTTGTGACGATACCAGCCG
>Ga0209152_10000509_pt1 | contig 17704 bp, 10 predicted proteins | sample GraSoiAngelo_107_FD_185873 | JGI IMG/M metagenome (GOLD analysis project Ga0209152, IMG submission 185873) | Grasslands soil microbial communities from the Angelo Coastal Reserve, California, USA - 14_0903_09_30cm (SPAdes) (version 2) | ecosystem: Environmental > Terrestrial > Soil > Grasslands...
AGTCGAACCCAATAACGCCGCGCGATAAGCTTCAACGATTCCAGTCATCGGGTTCAGCTTCAAAAGCCAGCGCCATTTCTCCGGCACAAGGCTCATCGGATAGATGATCGGAGTCGCGAACATCCAGAGCTGAATCCCAAACGGCAGCGCGTACCGAATATCTCGATATTTGACGTTTAACGCCGACATCCAGAGTCCGATGCCAAGCGCCAGCAACGAAGTCAACAGCACCGGCAGCGGCAATATCAGAACCGCCGCGGTTACCGGCACTCGATAGCCGGCCATCAACACGAGCATAATCAAAAAGGCAATCGCGAAATCGACCAGCCCGGCCGCTACAGCGGCTCCCGGAATAATCATTCGCGGGAAATAAACCTTGGTTATCAGGTTCGAATTTCCGACAAGGCTGTTGCCGCTGTTGTTCAAAGCGTTCGAGAAGAACGTCCACACCATCAGGCCCGCGTATGCAAAGACGGGGTAGGGAATTCCATCCGAGCCGATGCCCGCCAGCTTGCCGAAGAAGAGCCAGAATACGATCATAGCGGCCAGCGGTTGAAGCACCGCCCACGCCGCTCCAAGCAAGGTCTGTTTGTACCGAACCTTCACGTCTCGCCAGGTCAGGAAGTAGAGCAGCTCTCGATAGTCCCACAGGTCTCGAAGATTGATCGCGGCCCATTTACGGCTCGGGCGAATCCGAACAGTGAACGGATCAGTCTCTTGAGCTTCCTTAGCGTTTTGTAAAGGCAGGCTGTATGAATTCTCCATCGATCCTTTCATTCACAAGAATCCGGCGCGGTCTATTTAACGGATCGTTCGCTGTAGTCGCCGTAGTATCGATAGTAGTAGTAGCTGTCGTAGCCTTCGCGGCGAAGGTCCAGATTGTTAAGCACAACTCCGAAGATCTTCGCTCCGACCGTGGCAAGTTCCTGGCGCCCGCGTTTCAAGACTTCTCTTGTGCTCTTGCCGCCGTGAACCACCAGTATCACTCCGTCGACCAGAGTCGACAGGATCACCGGATCGGTGACGTGCATAAGCGGAGGCGAGTCGATCACTATGTGGTCATACCGCTCGCAGAGCATCGCCAGCATATTCTTCATCTTCTCGGAGCTGATCAACTCCGCTGGATTCGGCGGAATCGGACCGCAGGTAAGTATCGATAAGTTGGGAATCGGAAGCTTCTGGATCAAGCCGTCGATCGCAACGTCGCGTGAAAGATAATTCGAGAGCCCGCGCGAATGGTCGATTCCGAGCGCCTTATGAGTGGACGGTTTTCGCAGATCGCAATCGACGATGAGAACCGAGGCGCCAAGCTGCGCAAGGGAGATCGCCGTGTTTATCGCGGTGAACGTCTTCCCTTCGCCCGGCTCCCCGCTGGTTATGAGAATGGTCTTGGGTGGATTGCCTGCCGTGCTCAACAGAACGGATGTTCTCAACACGCGATAGGCTTCGGCAGCCGACGAACGCGTATCGAGCGTTGCAAGCGTCGAGGCGGCCCGCTGCAATCCGGCCGGCGCGGAACCGTTGGCGCCGAGCGCGCCCTGTCCCTTCGCGGTAAGAAGTTTCGGACGGCTCGATGTGATCGCGGGAATGATCCCGAGCGCGGGCAACTGCGCGTATCGATTCACGTCCTCGACCGACTTGATCGTGTTGTCGAAGTATTCAAGCACGAAGGCAAGGCCGATTCCGGCGACGAGACTCAGGAACAGGCCGATCAGGATTCCTCGCATGCGATTAGGCCCTATTGGTCCGCCGGGCGGCTGCGCAGGTTCGATAACTCGCATGTTGTTGTGCTGCTCGGCTACCTGCACCCGCGCCTGACTCTGCTTCTGTAGAAAATCCGTGTATAGCGTCTTCGCGGTTTCGACGTTCTGCCTCAGAATATTGAAGGTAATCGCGTCCTGATTCTGCTGAGCCGCGTCGATCTTCGCCCGCTCGAGCGATTCCTTTAGCGCCGTTTCATCGCGAATCGCGCGCTCGTATTCGGCCTTGAGCCTGGCTTCCAAATCGCCTCGACTGCGGTTGATCTGTTCCTGAATCGTCACCATCTGATTTCGAATCTCGACGACTCGCGGATGATCCGCTCCGAACTTGACGTCAAGCTCTCGCGCTTTGACCTCGAGTTCGTTCAGCCGAGCCTGAAGCCCGGTCAGTTTCGAATCGGTGAAGGCCTCCGTGGCGACATCGATGTTGCCGCCCTTGACCTGCTGGTATAGCGATTCTTTGAGTTTTCTTTGGACTTCGGCCGTGGTTACCTGAGTGTAAAGCTGAGCCAGCTTGTTGACCGCGGGCGCTTCTTTGCCGTCCGTGGAGAATAGATTGTGTTCGCGAGTGTAGTTGGCCAGCTCTTCTTCGGCCTTCTGTACTTCGGCCCTTCGCTCACGAACCATTGTATTCAACCAGTCCGAGGTCTTGGTGAACTTCTCGGTCTTGTTGCTGAAGCTCCGGTTGATGAAAGCGGCGGCTACGGTATTGGAGATCGTGGCCGCGAGCTTCGGATCGGTGTGCGAATAATTGATGACCAGCAGCCGCGTGTCTTCGAGCGGCTCGGGCGAAAGATTGCCGGACAATACGGCTACGAACGGCGCGAGGCGCGCGCTTTCTTCGGGTGAGCGGTCAAGGCCGCCTTCGATCTGAGCCCCGGGCTCGAGCACGGGAAGCTCGCTTGTGACTTCCTGCTTGAACTTGCTCCCGATCGTCTGAACAGCTTCGACCAGCGACTTCTTTCTCGTTACTTCCATGAATTGCGGGTTGTGGTCGAGACCGAGATGAACGACTACATCTTCAAGAAGGGGACGGCTCATCAGCGTCCGAATCTTTGTCTTCATCACGAGAGAGGTGTAGTAAGCGTCGTCCGATTCGTCGGTGCTTATGACCACGTCGCCGGACTTCACGAGCGTCCGGTTTTCCTTCTCGATTTCGATTGTGGTCGACGCCTTGTACATCGACTTGGTGCGAAACATTTCGAGGGTGACGATGGTGGTGACGATCAACGCAATCAGCGAAATCAGCCACAGTCGCTTGCGAACCGTGCGCCAGATTGCGCGGATGTTTATTCTGTCGTCCGCCTCTCCGTAGCCGTAGCTGCCTGTCGCGTAAGCTTCAGGATAACCGACTGCTCGTGGATAGCCCGGACGGCCAAACGCCATCTCCTCCGGCTTTATCCTTTCGATGTCGGTCCGTTCATCTGACATACTCAACTTCTCCCGTCGTTACTGGAGTATTGGCGCTTAGAAATCGGCGGAATGGGCTTTATCAGCCAATTTCAGGCCATCATCAACATCGGGAAGAGTGCTGTCCCGATGTATCTATTGCTTCCGTTGAATCCGATAATTCCGTTTATACGCTCCGTGACTCTATGGAATGGGCGCGCGCATAACGCTCATGCCGAACGCCTTGATCAAACTGCTTCTGAAAGCTTTTCCGCCGCTCTTTGGAATCTGGATGATGTCGTTTGCCACTAGCGGCATATCGTCCGCCTTGCCGTGCATTATCTTCTTGACGTCGACCTTGATCTCGGTGCGAGCGCCGGTCTTGGGATCTTCTCGGAATACAATTCCTTCGTCGGATGCGACACTGGTCACGCCCTGGGCGATCGACAACGCCTGCCGCAGCGTGGCGCCCTCTTTCAACTTGTACTCGCCAGGAGTCCGCACTTCTCCCGAAATGAAGAACACATCGGTGGCCGGAATGTTGATAAAATCGCCCGGCCGAATGTCGCGATCCTGGCTGAACTCGCCCTTTAGCAGTCCGTTGATGTGCGCCGCGAACATCTCGTAAGTGGGCGCGGATTGATCGGCCCCGGCCTCGTGCCTATGTTCACGGATGATGTAAGCAGTCGAGCCGTGATTATCCGTCAGGCCGCCGGCCATCACGATCAGCTTGAACAGCGAAGGCTGGCCTTCAATTTGATATACGCCCGGCGTTCGAACCGAGCCTTGAATCAGAAAGGTCCGGCTATTGTAGTTCTTGACCAATATACGAACGCGAGGATTCTTCAGGTAGTTCGGCTTCAGCTTATCGACTATCAATTTCTGCAATTCCGCCGGCGTTTTATCGAGAACTTTGATTTTTCCTATGTAATCGAGATCGAGCGTACCGTCGGCTCTGACAGTGTACGAACCCGACAGCGATTCCGCGTCGTCCACCTGAATGTCAATCACATCCTTCGCGCCTATTCGATAATCTTCGTCCTGTGAATACAGGGTTGACTTGGAGGGCGCGGCTTTATCCGGTGAAGTCCCGGCCGGCTCTTTGACCGCGCCGGTTTCGACCTGTCGAGGCCGGCTCTCCTGCGCAAGCGCGGCCGATGCAGCCAAAATGACAAGCCCGACCAAAGCGCCGGCTCGAATCCATCTGTGATTGAGTTCCATAATCACCTCCAGCACCGGCCTCATATGGTCGTATGAGCGACTCACAAGGCCGTACTGCATCTCACAATCCGCTCATCGCCGCCGCGCTGGGCGGAGCATCGAGTTCGATGACTTCGGGTTCAGCAACAACGCTGTGATGACGGTGCGTTCGCACCCGTCGTTTTGCGGCCACAAGGCTGATGTTCGATTGCACGGCGAGGAGCGTCAAAAACACGAGCGCGTTCGACGGCAATTGCAGATTGAAATCGATCAGGCTGTGCACAAGCATCGCGAATATCCCGCCTGCGCTGCCTATGGCTACTGCCGACACGAGCGGGTCGTGCGCACGGGCGGATTTCAACATCGATCGACCGATGACGATCAAAAACCAGAGCGCGAGCGCTCCGGCTACGATTCCGCCGTCCGCGACAAGTTGCAGATAGTCGTTGTGCGCTTGCGCTACGACAAGCGAGCCGTCGCTCTCCGAATAGATCGGATAAGCCGTTTGATACGCGCCGATTCCAACGCCGAAGATCGGGTTTGCCTTGATCATTGCGATGGTATCGCGCCAGATCCATCCACGGCTCATAAAGAATGTTTCGGATTGAGAGGCCTCGCCGCTCTTTGCTACTCGATTGATGACGGGATCGGAGCCGATCCAGAGAACACCAGCTCCGATGGTAACAAAAATAAGCAAAACGAATGCGGCCGGCGCTAGAACGCGCGCTTTTCGATGTGATTTTTTTCGCCGGCTCCTGTGTGGAGTCTCGCTGTATTCTTCGTCGTGACCGTGTCGCTTTCGCCGCGAGGTCATTGCGGCGATCAGCGCAAAAGCAGCGATGAGGCTGATCATTCCGCCGCGAGACAATGACAGCACCGAGGCTACGCCCATCACAGCCGCCGCAAAACCATAGAATAGTCTCGACTCGAAACCGACATCGGAAGCCGCCAGAGCCGCGGCGAGCGTTATCAACATTCCCATCAATCCCGCGAAGTGATTGTGATTGACAAACGGTCCGAATGGAGACGCCGATTGTGTATTGGGCCGAAACCAATAAAGCTTACCGTTCCAGGTGAAGTGCTGAACAAGTCCGAACACCGCGAGAGCAAGCCCGAATACAACCAGAAAATTCGCCGCCGCGCGCAACCGGCCGTGCGATACCAGAAAATTCGCCCCGAGCAGATACATCGAAAACGCGCTGAAGAGCGCAAGCGCCGCCGACCGAGACGCTTCCTGATCCTTAGAGAGATTTGTGATTGTGCTTTGCGCCAATGCGAGCGCTGCCAGGCCGCCGATAGGAAGCGCTGCCGCCGGAATCCTGAAATGCAGGCGTTTCTCGACCGCCAATTTTATGCCCCACAAGAGCAGCAATATGGCCGTCCCTGTTTCCCATAAAGCCGCGGACCAGGGCTCGACCGCGCCGTGCGCAAGCGCGGTGAACGCCAATAGCGCGAAGAAGCCGGCAATAATGGATCGATCGAGAATCCTGCTCATCGCCCGTCAGCCTCTCTTATTGCAAAGTCGTCGAGCCAGATCGTCCCTCTCATCGGTTCGTCGTAGCTGTACCGAGGCTCGCGCCTCAGGCCGACGTTAAGAAGGGCGCAGGATGCGCTCTGTCCGTTCATTTGTTGGGGCGCGATGAACCTTATGCTCACTCGGCGCCAATCATTCGAGCCTTCCTCAATCTTCTCGGTAGCCGCTACCACGGTCGAAGATCGGCCGTCGATCACTGCAATCTGAGGCCCTTCCGGCGCGATGAGAGATTGAGTCTTCACCCAGCATTCCAGGATGTAGGCGGCTCCGGGACGAACGAGCACCGGCTGCCGCAATTCTCCCGCGAGCCTCGTCGTATCTCGCCCGGTAAAGTCGATGCGAAGCGACATCGCTCCGGTATGGCCGCGGTGCTGATCGATCGTTACTCGCGCGAACTCGCTCGATGTGAGAGTCCAGTCGAACTGGCTAAAGTTTCTTTCGATTGACGACTCAAACCCGCCGTTCCAGATTATTGGACGATCCGATCCGGCGCCGAGAGAAGCCAGCCATAACGAGCGAGCCGCTTCGTGCAGACCCGCGGCGATTAGAGCGTTGATCACGGAGCCTAGCTCTCCGCGAGGAAGCTGCGCCGCGTTTCCGCTCGCTCCGACTATTCTGATTGCGTCGTCGAAGCGCGATTGATTGAGAAGGAATTTTGCGAGTGCGAGCTTTGACTCGGTCGTCTCGGGCGTTACTGCTTCAACGGCGGCTACGCTGCCGCCTGAAGCGCGCCAGGCGAGATCGATTGCCGAATTGAATCGATTCTTGTTGGAACCGATTGCTGGGCGAAACTCGTCGTATGATTCTGATAGCTTGCCCGAACGAACAAGCAGGTTAGCAAGCCGCCAGTGTGATTCTAGATTACTCGACGAAAGCCGAACTGCCGCGCGAAGCGACTCCTCGGCCGCGGCGCGGTCGCCTTGCATTTCTTGAACAAGAGCGAGTTGCTGCCTGAACGCATAGTTGAAGGGTGAGAGCCTGACCGCATTCTCCGCGTGTTTCTGAGCGCTGTTGAGATCGGGCTCCGCCTCGAGCAGGTAAGTGTCCGCGAGTCGCGATTGGATTCCCGATGAACCGGGCAGATATCTCGCGGCTTCCGTCAATGCGTCGCGGCTGATCTCTTTTCTCGGATCGGCCAGTGAGCCCGCGATCAGGTTCGTTGCGGCGGCATACACGAGGCCTGTGGCCGCGCCTGCGAAGGTTAGGACTATAAGCACCCGGAGCGCTGTTCGCTCCAGCTTTTTGTCCACGCAAAAGGATTGCATTTTGAAGTCGCGTTTCGAGCTGAGTGACATTCAAGCGCGGACGTATTGTCGATGATTGGCGAGAGCCTGAGACTGAATTGAGCAGGCTACGCCCACGCTCGTTAAACCTGAAGAGGAAGCCGTGGCATACGGCGATCAAATTAGCTGGGGGTTGCTTCGAAAACAGAACCCACTGCTCGAAGCTTGAGCAACTCGGGGAAACGTGTTGGGGGTATTCGGATCCCTACTCTGCTAGCTACGGGGCCATCGTAGTCCTTTGGGGGATCGGGGTATTAAAAATACTACACCAGATAGGAGGTGTCAATATTAACAATTTTTCTTGTTGCTACTCCCCAAACTACGACTCGGTGAAACTCAGATTAAATAATTTGTCGCTCCGCTATGCGAAATAGAAACATCAAACGCGCTGAAACCGCGCACATCTTATCACACGATTTCGCGTGCGTGAATCAAGATCAAGGCGCAGCCATTCGGCGCAGCTTCAACATGAAGAATGCGCCTGCTACGGGTCCAGCCGTCAACAACATAAATGCCCATCGCCATCCGATCACCGACGCCGCCAGCGGTAAGACCTGTATCGAGACTACGGTCACCGCGAATCCGACTCCGTTTTGTACCGTCAACGCGGTTCCCGTGTATTCCGGAGGACAGTGCCGAGCGGCCAACGCCGAGAATTGCGGCGAGTCCGACACAACGAAGACGCCCCATATAATGATAAAGACCAGCAGCAAGGCCGCCGGAAGCGAGAACGAAAGCGCCGAGAGCGCGCAGCAGGCGCCGCTTATGGTCAATGATGCGATTGCTACAGTTATCTCGCCGGAGCGCCGGGATATCCATCCGCCTACCGCGCAGCCGATGGCGCCCGCCCCGATCGTGATAAAGGCAACGAGAGGGAGATAGCCGAGCCAGTTCTCGGCGTGATCTCTGAAGCTTGCGCTAAGGTAGAAGGTCAGCAGAGACCAGAATGCGTAGAGCTCCCACATATGCCCGAAGTATCCGAGAGCGGTATAGCGAAACGGCTTATGCTGAAACACCTTGAAGAGCATCGCGGGATCGAACCGAGCGCGAGCCCGCAAGTACGGGCCGTCGGCTGCCGCGCTCTGCATAATGAATCCGCCGGCTATTGATGACAGAGAAGCGATCGAGACGAGGACGCGCCAATCGAACCGCGCGCCGATCGCCTGAATGAGATAAGGCGACGCCGTGCCCAGAGTCAACGCGCCGACAAGCAGACCGAGTCTCCATCCCAGTCCTGTCCGAAACCACATAGCGACTATTTTCATTCCCACCGGATATACACCCGCCAGCGTGAGCCCGGTTAGAAAGCGAAGAACGATGGCGGAAGCGAGCCCGGCTCCAAGCCAGGCAAAGGCAATGTTGAATGCGGCTCCGAGCAGGGCTGATACAAAAAAAACGCGCCTCGCGTTGAAACGATCGGAGAGATTTAGATATGCGTAAAGAAAGGTTCCAGTGATGAAACCGAGTTGCACGGCTATGGTGAGCCATGCGCTCTGAGCATCGCTCAGCTTCCATTGCTGCCTGAGAATTGGTCCAACGGCCGTTCCTGAGAGCCAGGTTGAAGAAGAAAGCAAAACAGCGATGCAAACCAGCGCGAGCGCTCGATTGGCTGAAGCGCTTGAAACCTCGGTCCGCGCCGAGGTGAGATCGCGCTCCTGCTGTAGACTGAAGTGGGGTTTGCTCAAACGCGAGATTCTACAGCGGCCCTCTCGCGGGGTAAAGAACGCGTCCAGCAACCGTGCACTGAAGAGCCCGGCTAAAAGTGAAAAGGACGCTTCGCGGCCGGAATACAAAATCGGGATTTATTTTCCGGCCTTCATATTAGAGGCCTCTTCCAATTAGAGACCTCTTCCAACAGTGACATAGTCCACCTTCCAAACATACGAGCTTACGATGAAGTCGATCGTCACGCTGTACTTCAGAAAGAACTGCGCCGACTGATTGGACACCGCCGTCATCATTATGCTGTCCTCGGGAAGATTGAACTCGCTTCTGATCTCCTCGATTCTCTTGCTGATCTTTTCGGGTTTCAGATTTTGATTCGCGGTAATTCTCGCCAGCTCGTCGACCTGGTGCTTTACCTGCTGTTCGTCCCAGTAGACGGGCACGATCTTTATCACGACGAAGAGCGCTGCGAGCGCGAGACCGATCGACAAGATGGCCTTTATGCTGACAGCTCCCCGCTCGCCCGCGCGCGATCCGACAGATTTCCGGTCCGACATTGCTCATCTCCTGAACGGCGGATTCACTTAGTCCTGAAGCGACTAAAGAACGCCTGCTGAATCAAAGGCAACCGCGGGGGCGTGATCCACTTTTTTGCGAGGGCTCCGGGTTAGTTCAAAGCAACGCTCTTCGAATAGAGGAGCGAATTACCCGGTTTGGTACGTCCGATCGTAAAACGACCTGGCCGATTTCTTTGGGGAGCACGAAGGTGAGGCGGCCGCGAACGGATTTCTTATCGTGCTGCATAGCCGCGATTATACCATTGAGCGCAATACTATTTGTTTTTGGCAGCGCTCCCACCCTGTGAATCGCCGAATCGATCTCTTCACGGCCGCTTTCCGGCAGTAGATCGATTGACTCCGATATTCGGGCGGCGGCCCGCATTCCGTGAGCGACCGCTTCTCCGTGGAGGAAGCGGCGATAGCGAGTCACCGCTTCGAGTGCGTGTCCGATTGTGTGGCCGAAGTTCAGGATTTTGCGCAATCCTGTCTCGCGCTCGTCGGCTCCAACGACCTCAGCCTTAATTGCGCAGGATCTTGCGATGAGATGCGATAGCTCATCGAGATCGCCATTGAGGATCGATTCCATCCGGTTGCTTATACGCCCGAACAATTGATGGTCTCTTATGACTCCGTATTTTATTGCTTCGAACAAGCCGGCCCTGAGCTGGCGCGGCGGTAGGGTGCTCAGTGTCTCGGGATCGATCACGACAAGAGAAGGTTGATGAAATGCGCCTATCAAATTTTTTCCCAGCGGATGATTCACGCCGGTCTTGCCGCCTACGGAACTGTCGATTTGCGCGAGAAGGGTAGTCGGCGCCTGTATGACTCTGATGCCGCGCAGATAGGTGGCTGCTACGAATCCGGCTAAATCGCCTACGACGCCTCCGCCAAGAGCGACGATTACATCCGAGCGTTCAACACGATTCGCGATCAGATGCGCATAGATTCCTTCAGCGACGCGCAGATTCTTGAAGCGCTCCCCATCTCCTATTCTGACCTTATCAATGGAGAAGCCGGCCTGTTTGAGTGATCGCGCCGCTCTGGCGCCGAAGATCGAGTCGACTCTTTCATTTGTTATCACGACGGCGCGTCTCGCGGAGTCTCCAAGCGCGTTGCGAGCGCGCGCTCCGAGCGAATCCAGGGCTCCGGATTCAATTTCGATATCATATGAGAGACGTTCCAGCTTGACCTTAATTGTCGGCATCAATATCTCGCCTTATCTTCATTGGGGCTTCGGCGGCCGGATTGGGCTTCGGCAGCCGGCAGACCGATCTTGATCGATCTCCTCAAACTTTAGAGTTTGCTTTGGCGGCCTGCCCCACGAAAAGTAGAGAATTATAGGATTGCCGCGCATTGGATGAAAGGCGCTTATCGGTTAGTTGAAAATCCGGCATCAGGTTGGCGACATTTTCACACTGATTCACAGGGGAGATCAGGCGGCCGGCCTGAGGAAGAGTTGTAGGGCTGGAAAATCGATCGGGTAAAAAAATAGGCGACGCAGCGTGGGATACTGCGTCGCCTTTCTTTTGGTCACCGTCCTCACCTCCGGTGACCAATCGAGACCAGGAAGTGATGTGTTACCATCACCCGTATCTCTTGCCCCATCCAGAGCGGAGCAATCAAAGTGCCAAATGATACCAGTACCCTGGTTGCCGTTTCTCTTCGAATTTTCATAGAGAACCAAGACTCGATCCCATCCTTCAACGTGCGCTGATGTGTAAAAAGTACATAGATGATAGAAATTATTACTTCGAAGCGTGCAAACACGAAAGGCCAACTGATTCTACTGGTGTCTGCTTCAAAATAGGGGTCGATTCGAAATCAATATTTTCATGAAAATGCAGCTCTGAATAAGGGCTGCCATTCTTCGTCAGGCTCACGTAAGATGACCGATATGCATACACGCAGCTTAATCCCATCTCGTGCACAATGCTGTTCGGGCAAATCGACCTACACTGCCATTCAAGTGAATAAATCATCATCAGGAGGCTTGAGATCATAATGACCGAGCCGAAATCCAACAGCGCGCGAGCACCCCGCGAACGAACGCCAAAATTGCTTGTTCTTCGCTCGAAGATCGGGTGTAGAATAAGTGCCAAATCATTTGAGAGCACACGTTCCGAAAGAGGTAAGAAGGTTATGCGGCGATATGGGAACATAGCGGTGTTAATTTCGCTGGCTATAGTCGGCGCTTCCCGTGTACCACAGGCGCAGGGCGCCGCGCTCGGCTCGATTCGAGGATTCATCAAGGATGGAGCAGGCGAACCGCTGGCCGGTGCGATCGTTTTTGTACTCGGAGAACCAGTAGCTCCCGCGAAATCCGAGAAACCAATTAAACAGCTAAAAACCGACGACGAAGGCAAGTTCATTGCAACTGGAATCAATCCCGGCCGCTATGTGATAAAGGCCGCGGCAGCCGGATACAAGGCCGTCGAAGTTTCCGCTCTTGTAAAAGCCAACAAAGCCACAATATTCGATTCGATCTTACTCAGGCGGTCGGAGACGCTTGCGGATGAAACACTCGAGAACTCCGATTCCAAATACGCCGCACGCGCGTTGAAACGCACGATCTTCCACTTCGATGATCAAAAGAAATATCAGAAAGAGGACTCACGGATTCTCGCCGACGCCGTTACCGAAACGCACGGCTACGTGAGCGCCTTCTTTCAATCGGCTCCGAGCGACATGCGAGGGGCATCGTTCGCGGGAACAAATTTCGCGGTATCTCAGCAAGTTGAAAAGATCGGACATCTGTTGGTGAGCGGACAGGTGGGGCAGGGAATTGGCGCCCCGCAGCGCCTTCAAGCGCTCACGTCGATCAATGCCGGAGACCGCCATCAACTTTCAGTCGCCCTGGGATATGGAAGACTGCTCGTAACCGCTCCCGGAATTGAATCAAAACTCGGTCAAGTATCGGTTTCCGCTACTGACACGTGGCAGATCAGAGGCCCCTTTATCATTGTCTATGGAGTTGAGTTTGCCCGGTTCACCGAAGGCGCGAGCGGAGTGAGTATTCTCCCGAGGTTTGGAATTGCGGCTGATGCGGGACCGCGAACCAAGCTCTTTGCCGGATTCGTTCCGGGTTCCTCCTCCGACACGCAAGCCCAAATCACTTCGGAAACAGGAGAGGTTATTTTTCCCGAGCAGAAGCCGGTCGCGGTGGCCTCTCTTCCTTCGGGTCTTTCGGAGCCAAGGCCAGACAGAAGCTTTCGACTTCAGTTTGGAGGAGAACAGATCCTCTCAGAGAACTCGTCGATAGAGTTAATGGCTTTTGTGGATACGATCTCAGGAAACGGTGTGGGGCTTCTCGCTATACCCATCGACGGCGAGCATGCGGCGAGTCAGGGACTCAGGGCTTATGACCAGAATGGCGGAGCCAAGGGCGTGACAGTGGTCTTCAAGCACAAGCTCGGAAAAGCCTTCAACGGATGTATCGGGTATGCCTTCGGTGAAGGGCAACAACTGGATGCGCGAGGGATCTCCGATCCGGCAAGTCTTTTTGCACGCGGATTCTTCCACGTGATTACGGCCAAGGTGGACGGGCATTTCGTAAGAACCGGCACGAGAATATCTACGATATATCGGCTGTCATCCGGTCGCGCGGTCTTCGGAATAGATCCGTTCCAGGGAAAGATCTCGACATACGATCCTAACCTCAGCTTTCTTGTTTCTCAGGAACTGCCGACTTTCAATTTGATTCCGGGCCAGTTGAGCGCCGTTCTCGACGTGAGGAATCTCCTTGATCAACAGGCATCGGTCAATGACGACCAGCAGGAATTAATCAGCATTCGCTTTCATAGATTGGTCAGGGTGGGCGTCGCCCTTCGATTCTAATTTGATGCGGAGCCATTTCAGGATTGGGATAAGAGAACTGCTGCCCCTTCCAAAAACGCGGAACCAATGACGCTCGCGCGGAGGCTCGCTTAGAGGATTATCAGATTTGATTCATTTTTCGGTTAAGACGGAAAGCGATGTTGGGTCGAGCGAACGAGATTTTGGAAAGTTTCCGAAACAATGGACGGAAGGCAGCTTTACGCACGGGTGCTGCGAATCGGAATTAGCGTAATCAGTTCAGTAGCTGGACGTTGTCAGCAGGAATAATAATTGCTCCGAGCGCGGGTTTTGTCCCGTTGCAATGATCGGGGATTGGGTCCCTGATATGGGTCTACTGGCAAGCAAACTGAAGCTCCTACTTATACTGTCGGCTACGACAGCGCTTGTCGTCGTGGGAGTCCTGAATCTGCGCGATCGGCTTCGTCAGAAGCCAATTCCATATGACGGCATAAGCTGGGTCGATACGGCCGACGGGGTAAAGGCTCAGTCCGTCAGTGAAGATTCCCCTCTGGCGCTCGCGCTACGGCCGGGCGATTACGTTCGAGGGTTCCTGTATCACGGTAAATACGAGCTTGTTAAACAGGCCGAGAACGTCTCCCTATATCTGGATCGCGTTAAGGTCGGCGGCGATGCAAGGTACACCGTGTACCATTCTGATCCAGCGCTGCAGAACATCCTGCGAATCTCAGAGCCTGTATACGATGTCGACTTCAAAGTCACGTCCGCGCCCAAACACATCGGCCGAGATCTCTACCTCGCGCTTATCGGGCTCGTCTATTTAATCATCGGTTTATTCGTTCTCTTCAAGCAGAAGCGGGCCGCGCTCACCTATCACTTTTTTGCATGGTTTCTTGCCTCGTTCGCCGCCTATTTTCTCAATGCTACGACTGAGTTCACGCGGCTGGACAAGACGGTCGACTTTTTGGACTTTGCGGCGACCGCGATGCTGGCCCCCCTGTTTCTGCATTTCTGCATAAGATTTTCGACAAACAGAAAGTTGTTCCGCGGCATTCGCGGCATGTCGCTGTTGCTGTACGCGCCTGCCTTCATCCTGATCGTACTCAAGGCGCTCTGGCACTACCATCCGCGAACGTTCGGCAGAGGCGCGCTTATTGCAGTCGGAGACGCTCTCGAAATCAGCGAGCTGACTCAGTATTCGCTCTTTTTTGTAGCAGGCGGAGTGCTCTTGCTGCGAAGCTTCATTCGCGCAAAGAGCCCGGCCCTCAAGCAGCAGCTCAAATGGATTGTGTGGGGGTTGAGTCTCTCCGGGCTGCCCTTTGTGGTGCTCTACTTCATTCCATACGTTTCGAACATGGAAGTGACTCCGTTGATGGAGTCGCTCGCATACGGTCCGCTGATACTGATTCCACTTTCGTTTGGCTATTCCATCATTCGATTCCGCTTGATGGACGTGGACGTGATCGTAAGGCAGAGCTTCGTTCACGTGATGGCGACTATCGCGGTCGGCGCGATCTATATGGCGGTGCTCCTGGGTGTCGGCGATCTGGTGAAATTTATCTGGGCGACGGCGGATTTGAATTCGTGGACGACGCGCGCGGTCGTAGTCGGCGGCATGCTACTGGTCGCCATGCTCTTTGCCCCGATCAAAAATCGCCTCCAGTTCTATGCCGATAGGTGGTTCTACGGGGAGCGGTACACGCTGCGAATGGGATTGCAGGATTTTGGAAGGACTCTTTCACAGACTACCGCGCTTCCCCATCTCCTCGACTCGCTGGTGCGGCGTCTAGGCGATATGTTGTCGATCAGCAAAATAGTAGTGCTGATCGAAGACCCGAGTGCGCCTTCGGGCTTCCGGATTACGCGCGCGGCGGGACTTGAAGGCGATGTATATCTCCCGGAGGGGCTGAGGAGACTGCTCAGAGTTCATTCCATCGGGCGCGGTTACGTAGCCATCGACGATCTCGACGTGGATAGCCGCAATAGTTCGTCAGGTGACGACGGTCCGGACGACAACCCCATCGCTGACTCGACCCCCCAATCATCGCGGGAGATCTATTACTACTTTCCATGCGTCGTCAGGGACAAGATGGTCGCGGTGATCGGTCTGGGCAGGACCGGCTCCGGAGCGCTTCTCAGCAGCGAAGACGTCGATTTGGTAAGGACCCTTTCGGGGTATGTAGCGGTTGCCATCGACAACAGCCTTCTATACAGATCCGAGATGGAGAAGGCCGATGAGCTTGCGAGGCTGAAGGAGTTTTCCGAGAACATCATTGAAAGCGTTTCGGTCGGCATACTGGTTGTCGATATGAGCGCCGAAATCACGACCTGGAATACCGCTCTCGAGCAGATATTCGGCATATCCAGAGAACAGGCAGTGGGCCGATTGATAGGCGATGTTGTCAGCTTCGATCTGATAGAGACGATACAGAGCGCGATGGGGACAGGCGGATGGGATGCACGCGAGGTGCGGCAAATTTACAAGTACAGCGCGTTGACCGACGACGGCCGTCCCAGAGTGTTGAACCTCGTTATCGCGCCGTTCGAGGCCGCCCGCGGAGTCGTGACCGGAACCCTGATTGTTATCGAAAATGTAACCGAGCGCGCCCAACTCGAACAGCAGCTCCTCGAACGCGAGAAGCTCTCGTCGATCGGCTTGCTGGCGGCAGGCGTAGCTCACGAAGTCAACACGCCGCTGGCCGGCATCTCTTCTTATGCACAGATGCTCCTGCAACAGGTATCGGATCGCGATCCCAATCATCTTCTGCTTGAAAAGATTCACATGCAGACGGTTCGAGCTTCGGGCATCGTGAATAATCTACTCAACTTTTCGCGAATGGGCGACGCGCAGTTCCGGGAAGTGGATATTAACAGGGTCTTGGACGATACGCTCCAACTGCTGGAACCGCAGCTTCGCAGCTCCGACATCCAGATTCGTCGCATAAATGGAGAGGATCTCCCGTTAGCGTGGGCCAACGCCTCCAAGCTTCAACAGGTATTCATGAATCTGATCCTCAACGCTCGCGACGCTATGCCGGTCGGCGGAACACTGTCGATTCATACGGGAGCCTTGGACGGGTCGCTTGTGTTGGACTTCAAGGACAGCGGAATGGGGATCGCTCCTGAGAACATCGCCAGAATCTATGATCCTTTCTTCACCACGAAGGAAGTTGGACGAGGCACCGGACTCGGTCTCGCGCTTTCCTATGGAATCATTCAGGAGCATGGCGGCCGAATCTTTGTAGAAAGCAAGCCTGGAGAAGGCGCGCACTTCACGATTAAACTTCCAACGGCGATGTCCCGGCAGATGCAAGTCGCCAGCGATTAAGACCACGCACAAGAATCAGTAACATCGCAAGGAAGCCTGCCTGGACGACACTCGCGGTCCACGCAGCAGCATCTCGGATAATGTACTTATTCTAATATTCGGAGGCGCCAATGAAGGCGGTAGGGATAACCAGTCACGGCGGACCTGAAGAACTGGAGTTGATCGACTGTCCGCAACCGGAGATCGAATCGAACGAAGTCTTGGTAAGAATCAAAGCTTGTGCCTTGAACCATCTCGATATATGGATACGACGAGGACTGCCCGGCTTGAAACTCAAGATGCCGCACATTCTCGGCGCCGATATAGCCGGAACGGTCGAGGCCGTAGGCTCCCTGGTGCGGAATACCAAGCCGGGCGATGAAGTGCTTCTTTCGCCGAGCCTCTCCTGCATGCATTGCGAGTACTGCCTATCGGGCCGCGACAATTTGTGCGCTCAATACGATATGCTCGGGCTCCGCAGCCCCGGCGGCTATGCCGAGATGGTGAAGTGTCCTTCGGTCAACGTGCTTCCCAAACCGGCGAATCTCACTTTTGAGGAAGCGGCCTCGGTTCCGCTGGTCTTTCTGACTGCGTGGCACATGCTTGTAGGACGGGTCGATTTGCGTCCGGGCGAAATCGTTTTGGTTCACGCCGCGGGCAGCGGAGTCGGAATCGCCGCCATTCAGATCGGAAAGCTCCTTGGCGCGCGTGTGATCGCAACCGCGAGTACAAAGGAGAAACTCGATAAGGCCGCGCATCTCGGCGCGGACGATCTGATCAACTATTCCGAGCACGATTTTCTCGATGAGATCAAACGCCTGACGAATAAGCGAGGAGTCGATGTCGTATTCGAGCACACCGGAGAAGCGACCTGGGAAAAGAGCGTGAGATCGCTCGTGCGAGGCGGAAGATTGGTGACTTGCGGAGCTACTTCGGGTCATAACGGCAATCTCGATATCCGGTATCTTTTCTCAAAACAGATCGCGTTGTTTGGGTCGTACATGGGCGGCAAGCCCGAGTTGTTGGAAGTATTGAAACACTTTGAGAGCGGCAGGCTGAAGCCGGTAGTCGACAGGGTCTTGCCGTTGGAAGCTGCCGCTGAGGCTCAGAAGGCGCTTGAGAACCGCGCACAATTTGGCAAGGTGGTGCTGACGCCGTAGCTTTTCCGATTAGTCTACGAGGCGTGTTCCGAGCGCAGCAAAACGACTCGAATT
>Ga0209152_10000515_pt1 | contig 17623 bp, 16 predicted proteins | sample GraSoiAngelo_107_FD_185873 | JGI IMG/M metagenome (GOLD analysis project Ga0209152, IMG submission 185873) | Grasslands soil microbial communities from the Angelo Coastal Reserve, California, USA - 14_0903_09_30cm (SPAdes) (version 2) | ecosystem: Environmental > Terrestrial > Soil > Grasslands...
AGCAGAGCTTCGCTCTTCAGGCGCGCCCCGTCGCAGGCGGGACAGGGCGTGTAGGCACGATAGCGCGACAGCAACACCCGCACGTGCATCTTGTAGGCGCGTGTCTCCAGCCAGGCGAAGAAGCGCTTCACCCCGTACCAGACCTTCTTCGTCCAGGCGCCCTCGCCCTCGATCACCCAGCGGCGCGCCTCGGCGGGCAGCTCGCGCCACGGCGTGTCGAGGGCAATGCCCCGTTGCTTCGCGAATTTCTCCAGGTCCTGCTGGCATTCGCTGTAGGACTTGGTCTGCCAGGGCTTGATGGCGCCGCCGCGCAGCGAGCGGGTCTCGTCGGGAATGACCAGCCCATAGTCGATGCCGATGGTGCGCCCGAAGCCACGGCAGGTCTCGCACGCGCCCAGCGGCGAGTTGAACGAGAACTGGCTGGGGGTGGGCGTGTGGTACGCCAGGTCGCAGTGTGCGCAGTGCAACTCGCTCGAGTAGCGCCAGGTGTCCAGAGACTGCGGCGGATCGCCCTCATCCACCACCTGCACGTTGACGCGTCCGCGGCCGACGCGCAGCGCGGCCTCGAGCGACTCGAGCACCCGGCCGCGCTCGGCGCTGCCGGCCCGCAGCCGGTCCTGCACCACTTCCAGCGTGATGGACGGCGTGTTCCCCGCGCCCTGGCCGCGCTTGCGGCCACGCCGCGCGGTGGCCCCCGTCGGCGCCGCTGCGGGTGGCGGTGCGGGAACGATGCTGCCCAGGAAGCGGGTATAGCCCTGTCTGGCCAGCAACTCACGCACTTCGTCGGCGGTGAAGTTCGCCGGCACCGGTACCGGAAAGCTCACGACCAGTCGCGGATCGCCGGCGTGCTGTGCGCGCGAGCGCAGGTCGGCGTAGATGCTGTCCGCGGTGTCGCGCCGCACGAGCTCACCGCAGCGCCGGCAGAACAACGCCGCGGCGCGTGCGAACAGCAGCTTCAAGTGATCGTTGAGCTCGGTCATCGTGCCGACGGTCGAGCGCGAGGTGCGCACCGGGTTCGTCTGGTCGATGGCGATGGCGGGGGGAATTCCCGAGATCGACTCGACCTGCGGCTTGTCCATGCGGTCGAGGAACTGGCGGGCGTAGGGGGAGAAGGTCTCGACGTAACGCCGCTGGCCTTCCGCGTACAAGGTGTCGAACACCAGCGACGACTTGCCCGAACCCGACACGCCGGTGACGACGATCAGCTCGTTGAGCGGCAGGTCGAGATCGAGGCTCTTGAGGTTGTTCTGGCGCGCGCCACGCACGAGGATGGCGTCACCGCAGGCGTCGGTCATTCCGTCACTGTCGGGTGTGGTGAGGGGTACGCACCTGCGGCAGGCAGGCGCGGGCTTCGCAGATTGTAATGTATCCCGGCGCGGGCGGATCAGAGCGCTCGCGCCGCTTGGAGCCGCGTGTGAGGGTTGCGCCCGGACCTGAGCCTGCAAGCCTGCAATCCCGTGTCACATTCCCCGGTCTACTGTACGGCCGCGTAGCTGAAGCGTCCGGGTGGAATTGCGTGTAGGTGGAGGCACTTACCTCTGCGCCCCTGCTACTCGCGACTATCCTGGCGCCGGCGCTACAATCGGCGCCGCCCCCCCCATCCTCTTAGGAGAACGCCGAATGAATTCCAGAATCCTGTCCAGTGTTGCCCTGGCCGCGGCTGCCGCGGTGATGTTCTCGGCCGTGCCGGTGAGCACTGCCAGCGCCGCCGAGGGGAAAATGAAGTGCGAAGGCGTCAATTCCTGCAAGGGACACTCCGCGTGCAAGAGCGCCAACAACGCCTGCAAGGGCCAGAACTCCTGCAAGGGTAAGGGGTATCTGGAAATGACCAAGGCCGAGTGCGACGCGGCGAAAGCCAAGGCGAAGTGAGTCGTAGTGGGCCGGGCGCGCTGACCGCCCGGCCCACGCTCCATTGTGCCCATGCTGAAGCCCCCCGCGCTCGGGTTCGGTCTTGGCCTGCGGGTCGATCACTACGAGGCGATCCTCGCCGATCCCCCGCCGGTCGACTGGTTCGAGGTACTCACCGAGAACTACCTGGTGCCGGGGGGCAAGCCGCTGCATTACCTGACGCGCATCCGCGAGCGCTACCCGCTGGCGATGCACGGTGTGTCCATGTCGATCGGCAGCACCGCGCCCCTGGATCGCGAGTACCTGCGGCAGGTGAAGGCGCTCGCCGCACGCGTGGAGCCCGCGTGGGTCTCGGATCACCTGTGCTGGACCGGGGTGGCGGGACGCAACACGCATGACCTGCTGCCGCTGCCGTACACCGAGGAGGCGCTGGCGCACGTGGTGGAGCGGGTGCGCGCCGTGCAGGAGCTGCTCGGGCGCCGCATCCTGCTGGAGAACGTCTCGAGCTACGTCGCGTTCCGCGATTCGCGCCTGACGGAGTGGGAATTCCTGCGCGAGGTCGCCTGCCGCGCCGACTGTCTGATCCTGCTCGACGTCAACAACATCTATGTGAGCGCGGTGAACCACGAGTTCGATGCGCTCGAATATCTGCAGGCGATTCCGCCGGAGCGCGTGCAGCAGATGCATCTGGCCGGGCACGAGAATCACGGCGACTACCTGGTCGACACCCACGATTCCCCGGTACCCGATCCGGTGTGGGAACTGTACGCGGCCGCCGTCAGGCGCTTCGGCCCCGTCTCCACCATGATCGAGCGCGACGATCACATCCCGCCGCTCGCCGAGTTGTGTGCCGAGCTCGCGCAGGCGCGCGCGCTGTGCGCACGTACCCTGGCGCAGGACGGCGCGGCGGACGGCGGCGGCTCGACGGCCGAGGCCAGCGCACGGCAGCGCCCGCGGCGCGCCGTGGCGGCGGGCTCGTGAGCGGCCTCGCGCACGTCCAGGCGGATTTTCAGGACTACCTGCTGCGCGAGAGCGACGCCGTCGCGGCCCACGTCCTCGGCACGACGCGCGTGCCGGTGGCCACGCGCCTCGGCATTTACGCCCGCGCCTACCGCAGCCGCCTCGCCGAGGCCCTGCAGAGCAACTTTCCGGCGCTGGCGAAGCTGCTCGGCGAGGCGGATTTTCACACCCTCGCCGCCGCGTACGTGCGTACCCATGATTCCCCGTACTTCTCCATCCGCTACTACGGCGATGCGCTGCCGCAGTTCCTCGCCGCTCACGAGGACTACGCGGCGGCCCCGGTGCTCGCCGAGCTCGCACGCTGGGAATGGACCATGACGGGCGTGTTCGACGCGCCCGATGCGACGCCCCTCACGCATGAGGCGCTGGCAGGGGTCGCGCCGCAGCAATGGGCGCGGCTGCGCTTCACCTGGCACCCGAGCGTGCGACGGCTGGCCTTGAGCTGGAACGTGCCACAGATCTGGCAGGCGCTGACCGAGGACCGCGAGCGACCGCCGGCGAGCCTCAACGCGGCGCCGCTGCCGTGGCTCCTGTGGCGCCACGAGCTCACGACTTACTTCCGCTCGCTGACACACACGGAAAGTGCGGTGCTGGATGCCGCGCGCAATGGCTGGCCGTTCGGCGAGCTGTGCGAGCTGTTGTGCGAGGAGCTCGGCGAGGCGCAGGCGCCGGCGCACGCGGCCGCGTTGCTGCGCGATTGGGTGGGCTCCGGACTCATCAGCGGCGTCGCCTGAGCGAGCGCTGGGGCGCAGCCCCCATGGCGTACAATCGCGCTCCGCCCTCGCAAGGCTCGCGCATGTCGAATCCCGCTCACGGCAGTGTACTGGAGATGATCGGCAACACGCCGCTGATGGCGGTGCGCCGTGTGGATACCGGGCCGTGCCAGCTGTTCCTGAAGCTCGAGAACCAGAATCCGGGCGGCTCGATCAAGGATCGCGTCGGCCTGTATCTCATTCAGGCCGCCGAGCGCGCCGGCGCCCTCGAGCCCGGTGGCACGCTGATCGAGGCCACGGCCGGCAACACCGGCCTGGGGTTGGCGCTGGTCGCGGCACAGAAGGGCTATCGGCTGCTGCTGGTCATCCCCGACAAGATGAGCCAGGAGAAGATCTTTCACTTGAAGGCGATGGGGGCGGACGTGGTGATGACCCGCTCGGACGTCAGCAAGGGCCATACCGAGTATTACCGCGACGTCGCCGAACGCCTGGCGCGCGAGATCCCCGGCAGCCATTTCGTCAACCAGTTCGGCAACCCGGCCAACGCGCAGGCGCACGAGGAGACGACCGCACCGGAGATCTGGGAACAGACGGGGCATGAGTTGCACGCCGTCGTCTGCGGCGCCGGCACCGGCGGCACGCTTGCGGGGCTGACGCATTTCTTCGCGCGCGCGGCGCCGCAGGTGCGGCTGGTGCTGGCCGACCCGGTGGGCTCGGGGCTGGCGAGCTTCGCCACCACCGGCAAGCTCCCCGCGAAGATGACTCCGTGGCTGGTCGAGGGCATCGGCGGCGACTCGGTTCCGCCGGTGGCGGACTTCTCGCGTGTCAGCGGCACCTACAGCATCCCGGACGCGGAAGCCTTCCGCACCTGCCGGGAACTGCTCGCGCGCGAGGGCATCATCGCCGGCACCTCCACCGGCACGCTGCTCGCTGCGGCGCTGCGCTACTGCCGGGAGCAGCCGCGACCGCAGCGCGTCGTGACCTTCGTGTGCGACAGCGGCAACAAGTACCTCTCCAAGGTCTACAACGATTACTGGATGCTGGATCAGGGTTTCCTCGAGCGCGAGCACCTCGGCGACCTGCGCGATCTGATCGCGCGGCGGCACTCCGAGCACGCCGCGGTGACCGTGAACTCCACGGAAACCGTGATGGCTGCCTACCGGCGCATGAAGCTGTATGACGTCTCGCAGGTTCCGGTGATGCACGACGGGCGCATCGTCGGCATCGTGGACGAGGAGGACATTCTGCTGGAAGTGGTCGCGAACCCCGAGCACTTCAACGAGCCGGTGACCCAGGCCATGGCGAGTCACCTGGTGACCGTGCCGGTGGATGCCCCGGTGTCGCAGCTCATGGAGATCTTCAAGCGCGGCATGGTGGCCATCGTCATGCACCACCACGAGTTTCAGGGGCTCATCACGCGCATCGATCTGCTCAATTGGCTGCGCCGCAGGCTGTGAGAGCGCCGGAGGTGACGATCGCATGAGTGACGAGACTCCCGCGCAGCGCTTCGCGACGCGCGTTATCCACGGCGGCCAGCGCCCGGATCCGCTCACCGGGGCGGTCATGCCGCCGATCTACGCGACCTCCACCTACGTGCAGTCGAGCCCCGGGGTGCACCAGGGCTACGATTACTCGCGCACCCGCAACCCGACGCGCGACGCGCTGCAGGCGGCGCTGGCGAGCCTGGAAGGGGGCGCGGCCGGCTTCGCCTTCGCCTCCGGCATGGCCGCGATCGCCACGGTGCTCGAGCTGCTGGATGCCGGCTCGCACATCGTCGCCATGCACGATCTGTACGGCGGCAGCTACCGCCTGCTGGAGAACGTGCGCAAGCGCTCGGCCGGACACCGCGTCTCGTTCGTCGATCTGTCGGACCCCACGGCGTTCGCCGGCGCCATCCGTCCCGACACGCGACTGGTGTGGGTGGAGAGCCCGACCAACCCGCTGCTGAAGCTGGTCGACCTGAGCGCCGTGGCAGCGCTCGCGCGCCGGCACCACCTGCTGGCGGTCTGCGACAACACTTTCGCGACGCCTTTCATTCAGCGCCCGCTCGAGCATGGCTTCGATATCGTCGTGCACTCGACGACCAAGTATCTCAATGGACATTCCGACGCCATCGGGGGAGCTGCGATCGTGCGGGCGGACGCGCAGCTCGCCGAGCGCATCGCCTATCTGCAGAACGCGGTGGGCGCCGTGCCCGGCCCCTTCGACGCGTTCCTCACCCTGCGGGGCATCAAGACCCTGGCACTGCGCATGGAGCGGCACTGCGCCAATGCGCTCGCCGTCGCGCAGTTCCTGGAACGGCATCCCCGGGTCGAGCGCGTGTACTACCCGGGGCTGGCGAGTCACCCGCAGCACGCGCTTGCCAGGGCTCAGATGGCGGGTGGTTTCGGCGGTATCGTCACCGCGGTACTGCGCGGCGGGCTCGAGAGCGCGCGCCGCGTGCTCGAGCGCTGCCATCTGTTCGCGCTGGCGGAGAGTCTGGGCGGCGTGGAGAGCCTCATCGAGCATCCCGGGATCATGACGCACTCGTCACTCCCCGCGGCGGCGCGCGAGTCCCTCGGGATCAGCGACGGCCTCATCCGCCTGTCGGTGGGCGTGGAGGATGTGCAGGACCTGATCGCGGAGCTGCGCCAGGCGCTCGGCTGAGCAGGCACCGCGCAGTGCGCGGTGCGCGGCGCTCAAGGGCGCAGATCCGCGGCGCTGGTCAGATACACCGCAAACGTGCCCAGCCAATGGCCGCCCTCGTAGTGCTCGCCGGTGACGGCGGGCAGCGCCGCGTCGCGGTGGCGCGCGGCGGCGGCGAGCAGCGCCGCAATACGCCCATCCTGCGGCGGCAGGCCGTGGGCGATGCCCTGAAGCATCCAGGCGCGGCTCAGGTTGAGTCCATCGAGATGCGCGAGCTTCGGATCGGCGCGATCGGTGACCACGGCCGGCGACAGCCACGGCGCCCGGCCGGCCGCTGCGGCGCCGGCCGGCAGGCGCGCAAGAAATCCCGACAACCAGTGGGCGAACGCGCGCGGTCCGAGCGCGCGACGCATGAAGTCCGCCTCCGCCAGGCACGGCGAGAGGAAATCCTCGCCCGAGGGCTCGTAGGCGAGCGGGCAGTTGCGGTCGCGCAGGTAAAAGCGCTGCGCTGCACGCCTCAGCAGCGCGCGCATCTCATCGTCCCCGGCCACGCCAGCCCAGTCCCAGACGAGCCCGAACGAAAAAGCGGTCTGGTCGTGCTCACCGATGCGGATCGGGTAGTGAAGCTTCGGCAGCCAGCTCTTGAGCCGCGCCGCCGCTTCCGACTCGAGCGGCTGCAATGCCGCCGACCAGCGCTGCGCGTCCGGGTCATCCCAGCCGCGCAGCTCCGCCGCCAGCTGCAGCAGCCACGCGAGCCCGTAGGGGCGCTCGAAGGAAGCGCGGCCGTCGCCGCGCAGGTAGGCGACTTCGGCGGAGATGTTGGGCACGGTGAGGCTGCGTGAAACTTCGGCGCGCGCCTGAGAGGCGAACGGCGCGTCGGGGAACAGCCGCAGCAGCCGCACCAGCAGCCAATGGCCGTGCACGGCCGAGTGCCAATCGTAGCAGCCGTAAAAGGCCGGCGTCAGCTCGCGCGGCGGGCGCGCGTCGGCGTCGGAGCCGAGCGTGTGCGAGATGTGGTTGGGATACTCCTGGTGCAGGCACCTGAGCGCCAGCGCCGCGAAGCGCGCAGCCGCGCCGGCGTCGAGCGAGGTGGGGTTGGGCGGCGGCGCCGCGACCGCGAGCAGTGGGCCCAGGACAAGCAGCGCGGGCGCGATGCGGCCTCTCATGGCTGCATGCTACGCTCCTGCCCGTGACCGAGCCTCTTGCCATCGTGTTGATCCCGGGCCTGCTCGACTCGGCGCGCCTGTATGCAGAGCAGATTCCGGCGCTGTGGCGCTTCGGTCCGGTGACGGTCGCGGACCACACCCGCGATGACAGCATGGCGGGGATCGCGCGCCGCATTCTCGCCGACGCGCCGCCACGCTTCGCGCTCGCGGGCCTGTCGATGGGCGGCTACGTCGCCTTCGAGATCCTGCGCCAGGCGCCCGCGCGGGTGGTGAAACTGGCGCTGCTCGACACCACCGCCCGGCCGGATACGCCCGAGCAGAGCGCCGCGCGCCGCGCGCAGATGGCGCTCGCCGCGGCGGGGCGGCTTGCCGAGGTGCTGGACGCCGCCTTGCCGCGCCTGGTCCATCACGCGCGCCGCGACGATGCCGCCTTGCGGCAGGTCATGGCTGCGATGGCGCAGGAGGTGGGTGCGGAAGGCTTCATCCGCCAGCAGCAGGCCACCATGGGGCGCAGCGACTCGCGACCGATGCTCGGCGGCGTCCGCGCACCGACCCTGGTGCTGGTCGGCGAGGGCGACGAGCTGACCCCTCCCGGGCACGCCGCCGAGATGGCGCACGGCATCGCCGGAGCGCGACTCGTGAGCGTGCCGCACTGCGGGCACATGTCCACTCTCGAGCCGCCGCGCGAAGTGACGCCGGCGCTGCTCGCGTGGCTGCAGGCCTGATCAGCGCCCGCCATGAGCCCCGCCGCTGCGCATTGGACAGTGCTGGTTGCCCATCCTGACACGGCGCGCCAGCCGGTGTCCGGCATCGCAGTCGAGGTGCGCCTGGCGGCGGCCACGCTGGTGTGCAACTACTCGCTGCACGGGGATATCGCACGCGTGCGTGTGTCCGGCGCAGGCGCCGGTCACCGCGCCCATGGCTTGTGGCAGCACACCTGTTTCGAGGCATTCATCGCCGCCCAGGGTGCCGCGGGCTACTACGAATTCAACTTCTCTCCGACGCTCGACTGGGCGGCGTATGAGTTCACGGATTACCGCAACGGCATGGCGCCGGCGAACCTCACCCAGGCCCCGGGCCTGCAGGCGCGCCGTTCCTCCGATCAGTTCGAGCTGACGGCGACCGTGCATCTCGGCGGACTCACGGCGCTGCGCGGCGCGCCCGTGCTGCACCTCGCGCTGGCCGCGGTCGTCGAAGACTATCGGGGCGGGCTATCCTACTGGGCGCTGGACCATCCGCCGGGCAAGCCCGATTTCCACCATCCCGACGGCTTCACCATCGATCTGCGTGCCCCATGAAGCTTGGCATCGAGCGCCTCATCGAGGAGCCCGCCCTGCGCAAGCCGCTCGCCGGGCGGCGTGTGGCACTGCTGGCGCATCCCGCCTCGGTGACGCGCGACCTGACGCATTCGCTGGATGCCCTGGCGGCCCTGAGCGACGTGCGCCTGAGCGCGGCGCTCGGCCCGCAGCACGGCCTGCGCGGCGACAAGCAGGACAACATGATCGAATCGCCGGACTACCTCGACCCGGTGCACCACATCCCGGTCTTCAGCCTGTACGGCGCGGTGCGCCGTCCGACCGCGGCCATGATGGACAGCTTCGATGTGCTGCTGGTCGATCTGCAGGACCTCGGCTGCCGCATCTACACCTTCATCACCACGCTGCGCTACGTGCTGGAGGAGGCCGCCAGCAAGCGCAAGGCGGTGTGGGTGCTCGATCGGCCCAATCCGGCCGGCCGGCCGGTGGAAGGTCTGAGGCTGCGCCCGGGCCAGGAGAGCTTCGTGGGCGCCGGCGCACTGCCCATGCGCCATGGGCTCACCATGGGGGAGCTGGCACGCTGGTTCGTCGCGACGCTGCGCCTGGACGTCGACTGTCAGGTGGTGCAGATGCAGGGCTGGCAGCCGCAGGCCGCCCCCGGGTACGGCTGGCCGCTGCGCGAGCGCACCTGGGTGAATCCGAGTCCCAACGCTCCGAGTCTGTGGATGGCGCGCTGTTATGCCGGCGCGGTGATGGTGGAGGGCACGACGCTGTCGGAAGGGCGCGGCACCACCCGGCCGCTGGAGCTGCTGGGCGCACCCGATCTCGACGTCGCGGCGCTGCTGGCGCAGATGCGCTCGCTGGCGCCGGCGTGGCTGCGTGGCTGCCGGCTGCGCCCCTGTTGGTTCGAGCCCACTTTCCACAAGCACGCCGGCAAGCTGTGCGCGGGATTCCAGGTGCACGTCGAGGACGCGGCCTGCTACGACCACGAGGCGTTCCGGCCGTGGCGGCTGTTCGCGCTCGCCTTCAAGGCGCTGCGCAGCCTGCGATCCGACTATCCACTGTGGCGGGATTTCCCCTACGAGTACGAGCACGGGCGCCTCGCCATCGACGTGATCAACGGGGGCGAGCTGCTGCGGCGCTGGGTGGATGACCCGGCCGCCACCCCGGCGGACCTCGACGCGCTGGCGGACAGCGACGAAGCCGCGTGGCGCGCCGAGCGCCAGCAGGTGTTGCTGTACTGAGGGGCAGGACGTGGCGCGACCGATCCGGAACTGATGATCGGTCGCTCCGACCCTCGCTTACTGTTTGTCGAACACCAAGACGTCCTCGGACTTCTCACCCTTCGCTGTGGTCCCTTTGGATTTGTGGGTCAGCGTCTTGCCGTCTTTGGACACCGTACGGCTGCCGGTTTGGACCACCTTGCCCGCCTTCTTCGTTGTGAACTCGACCGTGTTGCTGTCGACCTGCTTGACCGAGAGGCTGTCGTAGTTGGGGGTACCCGTCACCGGGTAATCCTTGCCGTCCAGCTGATAGGTTGCCTGGCTCGTTATTTCTTTTCCGTCGGCGCCCACGGTCTTCACAACGAGCGTGATGCTCGGCCCGGATTGCGAGTACGTTCTCACCTGACTCTTGAACGCCGGACCGGGCTTAAACGTGGACTTTGAGACGTTGAGCTGCCAAGTGCCGATTACTGGGTCAGGAACGGCCGCCTCGGCGATTGCGACGCTGGTCGCTGCCGCGATTGCAAGGACTGCACGTACAAGTAGCTTTCTCATGTTCGTCCCCCGTTACTTGATGATGTTATCTGACAGTCCACCCACGATCTTCGAGTGGACACGCGTGCGCAAGCATGCGCGCGCAAGTTTCCGCGGGCAAGGCCGTGCAATGTCGGATCCGCGCCGCGCTCATGGCGCGGGCTCGGGCAGCACGAAGGTCCGGCGGGCGATCTCGGTGGCGAGCTGATCGGGGCGATACCAGCGCGAGAGGGCGGTCTTGTCGAGCATCTCGGGATGAGCCCGCACGAACGCGGCGAAGTCCGGCGCGCCGCCGCGCTCCATGCGCTCGGCGATCAAGGACAGGAACGCGATGGTCGTGGTCTGATGGAAGGCCTGCGGCTTGCCGGCCTTCGCCGTCATGGCGCGCAGCGCCCGCGAGTAAAGCCAGGCGGTCTCCGCGAAGTCATGCCGCCGCAGCATCTCGAACGCCATGCGCACGTGCTCGCGGTGCGCAAATGCGCCCGGCTCGATCTCGCCGCGCACGAAGCGCTCGAGCTCGGGGCAGTCAGGGTGCATCCGCGCCGGCCTCGCGCAGCCGGTGAGAGTCCCGGGCGGTGAGCTCCAGGCCGTAGACCGCCTTCAGCGCCTTCACCTTCCTGAGTGTCGCGCCCGAGAAGGGCGCCTTGCCCTCGAAGGCGTGCAGGACGATGCCCTCGAGCAGATCACCGAGCGACAGGTCGAGCTCGGTCGCGAGCGCCTTGAGCACCTTCAGCAGGCGGCTCTCGAGGCGCACTCCGGTCTGGGTGCGGGTGATCTCTTTCATGATCCCAATGGTACCAAGTTACCAAGGTACCATCAAGCCGGCCGTGAGGGCGGCCCGCCACGCCCGAGGCCACGCCCGAAGCCACGCCCGAAGCTGCGTGTGAGGCCGTGCCCGGGGCTGCGTCCGAGGTCGTGCCCGGGGCGGGCCGCGCGCATCGCCAGGGGAAATGACCCGCAACGCGCCTTTCTGTTCTAATCAGCGGTTGCATGCAAACCGCACGCGACATCACCGGCTACCGCCGGCACTGGGCCGAGCGCTTCGGCACCGCGCCGTTCCTGCCCATGTCGCGCGCCGAGATGGACATCCTCGGCTGGGACAGCTGCGACGTCATCATCGTGAGCGGGGATGCCTACGTCGATCACCCGAGCTTCGGCATGGCCATCATCGGGCGGGTGCTGGAAGCGCAGGGCTTCCGGGTCGGCATCATCGCGCAGCCCGATTGGCACAGCGCGGATGCCTTCGCCGCCCTCGGCCCGCCGAACCTGTTCTTCGGCATCACCGCCGGCAACATGGATTCGATGGTCAACCGCTACACCGCCGATCGCCGGGTGCGCAGCGACGACGCGTATACCCCGGGGGGTGTCGCGGGCAAGCGGCCGGACCGCTCGGTGATCGTATACGCGCAGCGCGCGCGCGAGGCGTTCGGCGAGGTGCCGATCGTCATCGGCGGCATCGAGGCTTCCCTGCGCCGCATCGCGCACTTCGATTACTGGTCCGAGAAGGTGCGCCGCTCGGTGCTGCTGGATGCCAAGGCGGACCTGCTGGTGTATGGCAATGGCGAGCGGCAGATCTGCGAGCTCGCCCACCGCCTCGCGGGCGGTGAGTCGATTCACGACATCACCGACGTGCGCGGCACGGTGTTCGCGCGCCGTGGCATGCCGGCGGACTGGATCGAGATCGATTCCACTCACCTGGATGCGCCCGGGCCGCTGAATGCTCCGCTGGACCCTTATGCCATGGCGGCGAGCGCACCTGCGGCGCCGGGGGCGCCGCCGAGTGCGCCGTGCCGGGACGCGCCAGCGGTACCCGGGGGCGAGAAGATCGTGCGCTTCGTGCGGCGCGTGAAGAACGCCGATCGCGAGCGCAGCGTGATCCGCATGCCCGCCTGGGAGGCGGTCGCCGCGGATCCGGTGTTGTATGCGCACGCCTCGCGCATCCTGCACCTGGAGTCCAATCCGGGTAACGCGCGCGCGCTGGTGCAGCGCCACGGCGACACCGAGGTGTGGCTGAACCCGCCGCCCATTCCGCTCACCACCGCCGAGATGGACTGGGTGTACGAGCGCCCCTACGGCCGCGCACCGCACCCGAGCTACGGCAAGGCGAGCATTCCCGCGTACAAGATGATCCGCTTCTCGGTCGCCATCCAGCGCGGCTGCTTCGGCGGCTGCACCTTTTGCTCCATCACCGAGCACGAGGGCCGCATCATCCAGAGTCGCTCGGAAGATTCCGTGCTGCGCGAGATCGAGGCGGTGCGTGACAAGGTGCCGGGCTTCACCGGCGTCATTTCCGATCTCGGCGGACCCACCGCCAACATGTACCGGCTCGCCTGCAAGAGCCGCGAGATCGAGAGCGCCTGCCGCCGGCCGTCGTGCGTGTACCCGGGCATCTGCCCCAATCTCGACACCGATCACGCGCCGCTCATCCGCCTCTACCGCCGCGCGCGCGCGCTGCCGGGCATCAGGAAGGTGCTGATCGCCTCGGGCGTGCGCTATGACCTGGCGATCGAGTCTCCCGAGTACGTGAAGGAGCTCGCCCAGCACCACACCGGCGGGTACCTGAAGATCGCGCCCGAGGCGCTCGCCGAGGGGCCGCTGTCGAAGATGATGAAGCCCGGGGTGGCCGCCTACGACCGCTTCAAGGAGCTGTTCGACCGCTACTCGAGGCAGGCCGGCAAGGAGCAGTACCTGATTCCTTATTTCATAGCGGCCCATCCGGGCACCAGCGATGCGGACATGCTCGAGCTCGCACTGTGGCTGAAGAAGAACGGCTTGCGCGCCGACCAGGTGCAGGCGTTCCTGCCCACACCCATGGCGACGGCAACCGCCATGTATCACTCCGGCAAGAACCCGCTGCGACGCATCACGCGCAGCAGCGAGGAGGTGCTGATACCCAAGGGTCTGAAAGTGCGCCGGCTCCACAAGGCGTTCCTGCGCTATCACGACGCCAACAACTGGCCGCTGCTGCGCGAGGCGTTGCGGCGCATGGGACGCGCGGATCTCATCGGCAACGGCCGCCAGCAGCTGGTGCCGGCGTATCAGCCGATCGGCACCGCTGACGCGCAGGCCGGCCGGCGCGGCGCGCCGCTGCGGCCGTTTCGCACCCAGCACACCGGACTGCCGCCACAGCACGGTTCGCGCGGCCGGCGGCCAGTGCGCGGGTGATCGTGATGGAGACCCTCGTGTGCAGCACTGCGCACTCCTGGCGCGCCGCACTGGCGCTGCTGGCGACACTCACCCTGCGCACCGCACCCGCTGTCGCCGCGGCCGCGCCTCCCGCCGCCGACTCGGACGCCGGCACGGCCGCGGTGCTGGAAATCAACGGACCGATCGGACCTGCAACCTCGCGCTACGTGGTGCACGGCATCGAGGCGGCGCACGAGAACGGCAGCCGCGTGGTGGTGCTGGAACTGGACACCCCCGGGGGGCTCGACAGCGCGATGCGCGACATCATCCGCGCGATCCTGGCCTCCCCGGTCCCGGTGGTGAGCTACGTCACTCCCTCCGGAGCGCGCGCGGCGAGCGCCGGGACCTACATTCTGTACGCGAGCCACGTTGCGGCGATGGCGCCGGCCACCAACCTGGGGGCCGCCACACCGGTTTCCATCGGCGGTGAGCCCGAGCCGGCGTCCCCGCCGGTACCCACCCCGGGGACCAACCCGCCGCAGGACGGGAATGCCAAGACCCCCGCTCCCGCCGGCGGCGCGGCGCCGCCCCTGCCGGGCAGCGCCATGGAGCGCAAAGTCGTCAACGACGCCGTGGCCTACATCCGCGGCCTGGCCGAGGAGCGCGGCCGCAACGCCGACTGGGCCGAGCAGGCGGTGCGCGGCGCCGCCAGCCTCTCGGCCACGGCTGCGCTGCAACAGAAGGTCATCGACATCATCGCCCGTGACCTGCCGGAGCTGCTGACGCGCATCGACGGGCGCGAGGTGCGCAGCGGCGATCACACCGTGAAGCTTGCGACCCGCGGGCTTGCGGTGGTGCGCATGAAACCCGACTGGCGCACCCGGCTGCTGGCGGTCATCACCAACCCCACGGTCGCGTACGGACTGATGCTCATCGGCATCTGGGGACTGCTGCTCGAGGGGTACAATCCCGGCGCAGTACTGCCGGGTGTGGCCGGCTCGGTGTGCCTGCTGATCGCGTTATTCGCGTTCCAGATCCTGTCGGTGAACTACGCGGGGCTGGCGCTGGTGGTGCTCGGCACGGCCATGATCATCTCGGAGTTTTTCTTCCCGACCTACGGCTCGCTCGGTGTAGGGGGTCTGATTGCATTCGTCGTCGGCTCGCTCATCCTCTTCGACACCGATGTGCCGGGCATGAATGTGGGCCGGCCGCTGATCGGCGCCTTCGCCACCATGGGCGGGCTGGTGATCGCGGGCATCGTGTACCTCGCGAGCCGCTCCATGCGCCGCCCGGTCGCCACCGGCACGCAGGGCATGATCGGGGAGTCCGCGGAAGTGGTCGCGGACTTCACCGGCAAGGGCAAGGTGCGCTACGGCGGGGAGCTGTGGAACGCGCGCAGCGACGCCGCGCTGCGCGCCGGCGACCTGGCGCGCATCGTCAGGGTGGAAGGTCTGACACTGTGGGTCGAGCCGCATTGAGCGCCGCTCGCGACTGGAGACACTCATGTCGTTCGTGATCGCCATCGCCATATTCATCATCGTGCTGGTATTCAGCGCCATCAACGTGCTGAACGAATACGAGCGTGTCGTCGTGTTCACGCTCGGACGCTTCACCGGCATCAAGGGTCCCTGGCTGGTGCTCGTCTGGCCCGGCATACAGAGGACCCGCCGCGTGGACCTGCGCGTCATCGTGCTCAACGTGCCCAAGCAGGATGTGATCACGCGCGACAACGTCTCGGTGAAGGTGAATGCGGTGGTCTACTTCCGCGTCGTCGATGCCGGCAAGGCCATCATCCAGGTAGCGAACGCCTTCGACGCCACCAGCCAGGTCGCGCAGACCACGCTGCGCTCGGTCGTCGGCCAGCACGAGATGGACGACCTGCTCGCGCAGCGCGACAAGCTCAACGTCGACCTGCAGCGCATCCTCGATCAGAGCACCGAAAACTGGGGCATCAAGGTCTCGACGGTGGAGATCAAGGACGTCGACCTCGATGAAAGCATGATTCGCGCCATGGCGAAGCAGGCCGAGGCCGAGCGCACCCGGCGCGCCAAGATCATCCACGCCGAAGGCGAGGCGCAGGCGGCCCAGCAACTGGTCGAGGCGGCAAAGGCACTGGCGCTCCAGCCGAGCGCCCTGCAGCTGCGCTACCTGCAGACTCTCGCCGACATCGCCCACGAGAGAACCCAGCTGATCGTCTTCCCGCTGCCGCTCGACCTGATCAAGCCGTTCTTCGGCCCGCACGGTGAGTAGCGCCCGCACGCTCGCCATCGCGGGCCTGCTGCTGGCGCTCGCCACCGCCTGCGGCGCCTTCGGCGCCCACGCGCTGAGGAATCAGCTGGCGCCCGAGCGGCTGCAGCTGTGGGAGACGGCGGTGCGCTATCAGTTCTTTCAGGCCCTCGGTCTCATCGGCGTCGGTCTGGCGCTGCGCAGCTACGATGGCGGCGCGCTGCGCGCCGCGGCGGCGCTGATCGTGGCCGGGGTGGTGCTGTTCTCGGGCAGTCTCTATGCCCTCAGTCTCGGTGCGCCGCGCTCGCTCGGGCTGCTCACGCCCCTGGGCGGGCTCGCCTGGATCGGCGGTTGGCTGTTGTTCGCGCTGGCAGCGTGGCGGCACTGAGCGAAGGAGCAATGCAGATGTTGCAACGGAGCACCGCGCATCTCGCCGTGATCGCAACGGCCGCGGCTGCGGTCGGCTTCTCGGCACCGGGCGCAGCAGTGTCCGCGCCGGCGCCGGGTGCCGCGGCGCCGCCCGCACAGATCGGGCAATGGGGCATCGACCTCGGTTCCCGCGATCTGAGCGTGAAGCCGGGGGATGACTTCTATCGCTATGCCGACGGTCACTGGCTCGACACGCATGAGATTCCGCCCGACCGCTCGCGCTGGGGCGCCTTCGATGAGCTTCAGGAGCGCTCACTGCAGCAGCTGCGCGGGATCCTGGAGGCGTTGCCCGAGGATGCGACCCCCGGCAGCAACATACGCAAGCTCCGCGATTTCTATGGGGCGTACCTCGATACCGACGCCGTTGAGCGCGCCGGGCTCACGCCCGCCCGGGCGGGACTCGAGGCGATCGCCGCCGCCCGCACCCACGAGGATATCGGCCGCCTCATGGAGCGGGCCGAGCTGCGGCTCACCGCGCCGGTCGAGTTCCGCACCGCTCCCGATGAGAAGGATCCCGACCGCTACATGGTGACGATCACGCAGAGCGGGCTGGGACTGCCGGATCGCGACTACTACCTGAAGGACGAGCCGGTCTACCGGGAGCTGCGCGCCAGGTACGCCGCGCACATCGAGCGCCTGCTGAAGCTTGCCGCCGAGGACGATGCGGCGCAGGCGGCCCGTTCCATCGTCGAGCTCGAAACCCAGATCGCCACGGCGCACTGGCCGCGTGCCAAGCGCCGCGAGCGCGACCTGACCTACAACCCGCACACGCGCGAGGAGCTGACCACCTTCGCGCCCGGCTTCCCCTGGCCAGCGCTGCTCTCGGGCGCCGAGCTCGAAGCCCAGCCGCGTTTCATCGTGCGCGAGTCCGATGCCGTGCAGGCGCTCGGCGTGATGTTCCGCAAGGTCCCGGTGGAGCGCTGGCGGACGTACCTCGCTTACCACTACCTGGAGGGCAACGCCGACGTGCTACCGAAGGCCTTCGATGACGAAGTGTTCGACTTCTACGGGCGCACGCTGCACGGCCAGCAGCAGCAGCGCGCCCGCTGGAAGCGCGCCGTGCGTGCGGTCGACCAGGGGCTCGGGGAAGCGGCCGGGGAGCTTTACGTGCAGCGATACTTTCCGCCGGCCTCGAAGCAGAAGATGCTCGAGCTGGTCGAGAACCTGCGCGCCGCCTATCGGCGCCGCATCGAGCACCTGCCCTGGATGAGTGCGGCGACGCGCAAGGTTGCGCGGGTGAAGCTCGCCGCCTTTCACCCCAAGATCGGCTATCCGGACAAGTGGCGTGATTACTCGGCCCTCGAGGTGAGGCCGGGCGACGCCTTCGGCAATGCCGCGCGCGCGGCGGCCTTCGACTGGCAGCGCCAGCTCAAGCGCCTCGGGGGACCGACCGACCGCGGCGAGTGGGGCATGACACCCCAGACCATCAACGCCTACTACAATCCGACGTTCAACGA
>Ga0209152_10000517_pt1 | contig 17611 bp, 14 predicted proteins | sample GraSoiAngelo_107_FD_185873 | JGI IMG/M metagenome (GOLD analysis project Ga0209152, IMG submission 185873) | Grasslands soil microbial communities from the Angelo Coastal Reserve, California, USA - 14_0903_09_30cm (SPAdes) (version 2) | ecosystem: Environmental > Terrestrial > Soil > Grasslands...
TATAGGCTTTTTCGGTTTGATCCTGTATCGCGCCCGGCGGTTTGACGAAGCGATCGCGCAATGCCAAAAGGCCCTAGAGATTAACCCCAACTACGCGAATGCTCTGTGGTTTCTCGCTCTCTCCTTGGAGCAGAAGGGCCAGCTTGCAGAATCGATCGAAAAATTCGAAAAGGCATTCAGCCTTGGCGCCGGACCTCCTTGCCGGGCGTTGCTGGGCCGCGTCTATGCACTGGCAGGTGAACGGGCCAAGGCGGAAAGTATCCTCGAGGAACTGAAGACGTTGTCCCACCAACAGTACATCTCCCCATTTGATATTGCCGTCGTTTACGCCGGACTCGGTGACCTGACATCCACATTCCAACTGCTGGAGCAGGCTTATCAACAACGGGTCTTCCGAATCATCGAGCTGACGTTTCCGATGTTTGACAACCTGCGGCCTGATCCGCGATGGCAGGATCTCGTGCGACGGATCGGTCTCCCGCATTAGGGTAGACCTGCGTGTTTCGCTAACCGAGAGTCAGGATTTCGGCCACCATGTTCGAGATGCAGGCTGAATCCACATGGCGCTATGGCGGAGATGTGGCCGCGCGGATATATCACGTGTAAACGGCGCAGGGTAGACCGATGCGCCTAAATTCCCGAATGGTCGCCAACAGGAAGTTATGATCCGTGTGGCTGTAACTTCCGGGTAGACCGTCAGCGCCCCACAATCGGGGGCAAGTGCCGATGGAGTGAGTACCTCCAATACCTCCGGTCAGCTGGATGCGTAGACACTCTCGCGACCATCTCGAGATTAAGGTGAGACAGGCGCTGGGCGCACTTCAAAATTACCGAGCCGCAGGTTGTCGATCTCAAAATTCTGCCGAATGTGGGCAAGCGGTTCCACCGTATCAACCCTACCTTCTGACAAAGGCACACGGACAATTGAGAACGTAAAGTCTTGGCTTACCGGGCTGATACCGAGTTCAGCCGGGAACGGAGAATAAGAGATCGGTCGACGGGGCTCCGTAGAAGACCACACGTCTTGGACCGCTTCCTTCGCGGATTGTATGAAGCTATAGGAGACCAGCACCGGCGGAAATCGAAACGCAGAACTGCAAATCAGGAAATAGCTTTGCCGGTGAGCTCCTCCGCTTGCCGAACACACACCGACGCGCGGCACGGGAACAGAGCGGTCTCCGAAGGGAACACGCACTGTTTGCCGGTTGCCGAATAGGGTCATATACAACGATCCGCGAACTTTCAGCGGTTCATCCTTGATTTTTCTGTAGAAAGCACCATCTACGGTAGCCTCCAACGAAAACTTTTGTCCCATCTGGCTGCGTTCCTCAGCAGAAGTTGGTCCGCCTGCCACATAGTCCCATCTGGCCCCTGAAGACGTACGGAGAATCCTTCCGGCCTCGCCATCATATTGGGAGGGAGTCCAGTAATGTCGAACGGAAGCTCGACGCGAACGCGGTCGCCACCTTCGATAACCACCCGTGTCAACCACCGACTACTCGAATCGAAATCCACGTGAACCAGGGACTGGTCCACGCGATGCTTGGAGAGCCATGATTGGAGCCTGAAAGCTGCGGGCCATGGAATCAGAGTCATTCCCAGAACCGCCAGAATGCCCGCCGCCACTCCCAAACACCGACCTGCGGCAGTTCGCCGCGTTGAGTATTGCCAGACTAGAATCGCCGATGCAGCGACGGTTATGACCAAATACGCATAATAGGTCTGGACCCAATCCGACCCACCCAAGAAGCCACCGAGAACGACGTCTGGCGCGATGATGGCAACACCCAATGCGATCACGCAAGGAGTTAGTATTGCAAATATTAACTGGACGAATCCCGTGCTCAGGGCGGATAACGCAGCGATCGGTAGGATGAAGACTATCGCAATCAGGACTTGACTCCACAGCAGGCCTCGCATTTCGGCCCCGAGCGGCAATCCGTAGGCGCGAACAATGACTCCGTCAGCCAACAACATGGGAATACTTATGAAGGCCAGGATGAAGAGCGCTTTCGCTCCGAGCAGGTTTTTCCATGAGTACGGCCGCGTGATCCAGAACTGGTTGTCCCCTGGCAGGGCCTCGTCATGAAGCACCCTCGCGATGAGTGTCCACCAAGCTAAAGGCAACAGGATCATTACCAATGTCCATGCGGCGGTTCTGTTCGTTGCTGGGTCCACTAACCAGAGCGCACGACGTGCTCCTGTGAAAGTAAACGCCCCAACAACCGTAATCGCCACTGCGATCTCGAACCAAAGGTGACGAACGTCTTTTTTGAAAATATGCAGTGCTTGTCGCATTTTTAACTACGCTGCCTTTCGGCCAGCCTTGGCCAGGGTTACGAAAATCGCCCGGAGAGGCATTGGATTCACTGAAATCTGATGGGTGTTCCCGAACAAGCGGTGAACCTCCGCGATCGTTCGCTCCTGATCAAACTGCGTATCAACAAAACGGACTACCGCCGCAGACTGTTCGGTGTTCAGCCACGCCGCTGGCCAGGATATCGGTGACTGTGAGGGATTCGCGAGGGTAATTTCGATTTCGCGAAAACGGTCCACCAATGACGTCATCTCTTCGGAGAACTGCAGACGCCCACGGTCTAGGTACCCTATATGACTGGCAAAGCTCTCGACTTCTGAAAGATCATGGGATGAGATCAGGATTGTGGCCCCATCTGCGCATTCCAACACGCCCTCAATCAGCTCATCGCGTACGAGCGCATCGAGGCCTGTGAACGGCTCGTCGAGAACAATTAACCGTGGTCTGTAGGCAAGCGAAGAGGCTAGAGCCGCCTTCATCCGCATTCCGTGCGACAGATTCCTGATCTTGCGATCAGGCGGAAGTTCGAATAGACGCAGTAGCTCCTGTGCACGCATGACGTCCCAATCTGGATAGAATGGTCTTAGGTAGTTCATGAAGTATTCGACCGTCATCCACTCCGGCATCTGCTGGTTCTCCGACACGTAGCCGATTTGCGTGAAATCTTCTGGGGAGAGTCTTCGCGAGTCGCAACCGAATACCTCTGCCACCCCCTCGGTTGCCTGGCGAGAGTTCATGAGAATTTTGATGGTTGTGGTTTTGCCCGCTCCATTCGGACCAACCAACCCATATACGCTATGCTCGGGCACGATCATGTTCAGGTGGTCGAGGACCACTGTCTTGCGAAATCGCTTCGAGAGATCAATCGTTCGCAAAATGTTGGTCATTTCTTGCTCCCGTCTAGACACTTCCAATGCTGAGCGGCCGCCGATGTCACGTCATCGAAGGTCAGACCCAACCTCTTGGCTTCGACTATCAGTTGCTCCAGTTCCTTATGGAGCAGGTTGCTGCGGTCGGCGGCAGTCGAGCACGGGCGCTTCGCCACCACTGTCCCGATGCCGGAATGAACCTCGAGTACACCTTCCGCTACTAGGTGTGTGACCACCTTATGAGCTGTATTGGGATTGATCTTCAAAGTTTTGCTGAGTTCTCGCACAGAGGGAAACGGGTCCCCGGCGCGCAACTGGCCTGACACCACAGCTTTCTTAGCGGCATACACGACTTGCTCGTAAAGCGCGATACCTGGCTCGAACGCCACACGGAATGGGATCACTTGTGTGTTATAACAGCTAGTACACCATATTTCAAGGAATCGGTACAGGGTATTGGCGGGGCATCACAGGCCGAGAGCAGTCGTCGTTGGTCACGTAGAAGCGTCGTTTGCGTCGTTCTGGGCGAGTGGTCGGCATAACTGGCCAATCGTGATGCCCGCGCAGGATTAACTCATTTTCTACGTGCCAGTTAGGAGCGCGTGCACAGATTGGACCAGTTATGCCGAAAATTACCGGCCAAACTGCTTGATCCTAGGGCGCTTACGCGCGATTCCAGGTCCAAGCAGATTTGGACCGGTAATTTTTAGCAACTCAGAAGCAATGCACTTTGACGAAAAACGCGATTTCTGTGGAAGGGGCGCTTCCCGACGGCGTCTTCCGGCTAAAGGGGAGGCGGTAGGTTTCTTCCCCACGTCCCAGACGATGGATTTCGTTGCTGCAACTGCACTTGCTGAATTGTCTAGGCGGCAGAGGGCGACGAATGGACCTCGATAACGCTAAGCCATTTTCTAAGAGTGCGGCGGCTACATCCCAATGCGATTTCGGGACTGCAGCTATTTCCTTATGTTCAGGCTCCTAGTTTGCTTGCCTCCCGGATCGCTCCTACCGCTGTCAGTTTCCCAACAGGGCAGCTGAGGCGTTTACATCCGAGCAGAACGTGCGTTGTTGCCTTCGCACGCATCGGATATGCTATCGGCCGACTACAGGCAATTAACCGAACGGGGACTCTCACCCAGCTAGATTCGCAGTTTTGTCGACTGCTCCCAATTCCCGCCGCCCCTACCAACCATCCCATTTGCTCACAATGACTTAGCGATTTCGCGCGGCGGCAAATGGCGGCAATCAGAAATAAACTGAGCCTCTTGGGTGGCGCCTAGGCTCCGCTGAAAGCGAAGACAACCTCGATTTGCCGTCGCTGTGAACTGCCCAGATCGTCTCAATCGAGAGTCATCCCGGAATCATACAGCTAAGTCTTCGTCAACCATGCCCCTGGATTGCTCTCTCGTTAACTAACAAGGCCGAATCCCAGTGAATATCCGGTTTGAACCTATATTATGGGTGTATCCGATCACCGAAGTCGTTTCATTGCTCTCGGGCGGATCAGGAGACGACGCGGATCTTCGATGGTAATGCCAAGCTTGAAGTCTGGAAGTGGTGCCGCTCGCCGTCGATTCTGGTTGGCGATGTCCGGGTTTGTCATGGCGCTGGCGCTAATGCCCTTTTCCTACAAAGTCGAACGTCGCCTGGAGACAGCTGCTCACATCAAGGGCGGAGAATCCGAAAAAGTTGACAAGGAACTGGCGCAGCGTTTCCAGTCTCCCTACGCCCACCGCCTGGTTGTGGCGATCAGTGGTATTCCCGATCCGGATTCTGCAGAAAGCGCAGATGCATTGAGCTTCTTAACCAGTTCATTGCGTGGCGTGCCTGGAGTGTCGGGCGCGGTCTCGAGTCTGGATTGGCCAGATCCTCTGTTCACTGGGAACAATGGCGGGGCCTTGATCATCGTCGGGTTGGACCCGCACGATAAAGCTGTCGAGGCGTTGGTCCCGATACTGAGGGCAAAAGCAGACTGGATGGAAGGTCAGCTAAGGTCACAATACCCCAATATCAAACTGGAGATTACGGGTGAAACACCACTGACCTTCGATCTTCGTAAGGTCAGCGCCGATGACGTCAAACATGCCGAAGAACGAGCGCTGCCGGTAACGCTATTGCTGCTGTTGCTGGCTTTCGGAAGTCTTGTTGCCGCGCCATTGCCGCTGGGAATTGGAGTACTCTCCATCTCGATGGCGCTGGGTGCGGCTGCGCTGCTCGCGCACTATCTGCACCTGTCGATTCTGGTGCAGAATCTGGCGACGATGCTCGGCCTTGGCTTGGGCATCGACTATGCATTGCTGATAGTGAGCCGATTTCGCGAAGCATTGGCCGAGGGATATGATCCCGGCCAGGCTGCCGATACTGCTGCCGGGCAAGCGGGGAAGACACTGCTAATCTCGGCCACGACAGTGGCGATCGGATTTTCAGCGCTGCTGACTGTGCCCATCAGCGAACTGCGCTCCATCGGAATAGCCGGCCTGCTGGTAACCGTTCTGAGCGTTGTACTGTGTACATTCATTCTGCCTTGGGTGCTTGGTCTGCTCGGGCATCGCATCAATGCCGCCAGAGTGCGTCTTCCCGGCAGACAATTCAAAACGCGCGAAAGCCTCTGCGCGGCGAGCGAGCGGTGGGTACGGTGGGGCAGCATCATAACGCGCTGGCCCTGGACAGCTCTGCTTGTCGCCGGGGTTCCGCTACTGATCCTCGCATTCCAGGCAAGGAGAATCTCTCCCGGGATTCCTGACCACGATTCGCTCCCGGCCGCAGCCGAGTCGGTGCGAGCGCTGCGCACACTGCAAGGCATGGGAAGGTCGGGTATTGTGCAGTCCCTCCGAGTGGTCCTGGAGTTGCCGCCGCAGTCTCCGCCGCTCTCACCGGCTGGCTGGCTGGCCGTCAGCCGCTTGACGAAACGCTTCCAGAGCGATCCTAGAGCGGAAGAAGTCTTATCTCTTCCAACCCTCGCGGGAATGTCTGACACTGCTGATGAAATCGACGATCTGCCCCAGCCAATCCGCGAAAGTTTTCTTAGTAGCGATGGCCAAGCTACGTTGATTGAGTTGCTGCCCACCGCCACTCTTCCGCCCAACGAACAGATACGATGGGTACGAGAGGTGCGTTCCTCTGATATCGCGGCGATAACCGGAGTGCCCGGCGCGGTGCTGCGCGTCGGCGGCATACCCGCACTCGACGCAGATTATGACTCGGTCGTAAAAGCGCGGTTGCCGAGTGTGGTCCTTGGCGTCGTATTGGGGAGCTTGCTGGCGCTCCTGATCGGGTTACGTTCCTTATTTGCGGCTCTCAAAGCAATTTTGCTTAATCTGCTGTCCGTTGGCGCTTCTTTCGGCGCGTTAGTTGTCGTTTTTCAGGAAGGCCACGGTAGCAAACTCTTTGGGCTCGACGGACCGACCGGCACCGTATACCCGATCGTGCCGATTCTCTCGTTTGCCATCGTCTTCGGATTGAGCATGGACTACGAGGTCTTCCTGGTCGCCCGAGTCCTGGAAGAACGGCGGTGCGGCCTATGCGAAAGATCAGCGGTGATCGAGGGCCTCGCGCGTACGGCCGGGCTCATCACGAGCGCCGCGGCAATTATGATTGCCGTGTTCACCGCATTCACCGTGGGAGGCTTTCTGGTCGTCCAAATGCTCGGCTTTACGCTCGCCGTGGCGGTGTTCATTGATGCGACAGCGGTGCGGATGATTGTCGGGCCGGCACTATTGAAACTTGCTGGCGACTGGAATTGGTGGCCCTTTGGCCTATATGGGGCTCCAGCAACGTCTGAAAAGAAACTTATGCCATGACGGCGAACACCGGGGATGCTCCAGTGACAGCACAGGGCCTTGCAACAGCCTAAGTAAGCGCTTCGATTTATTTCACTTTCTTGCCTTGAGCGCTGAACTGGCTGAGATCAAAATCCTTGCGTCCAAGATTTGCCTTTCCCGAGCCCCCTTCGATTACAAGAATCGAGGAGCCGGGCTTGCCCTGCAGCTTTGCCTCCACTTGCGTCGCAGACCAAACGCCGCCGATCTGCCGAAGCCCATAGTAAATGAATTCCTTCTGCTGTCCCGTCCCCCGAAGCGTCTTTACCACATGCACAGGATGCAAAATGCCGCGGTCAATCCACGATGTTACCGAATCATAGTAAGTCCGGTCTTGAGAGCCGGACTTGCTCTTCAGGACAAAGCAATCCCGTGCGCCATATTTCTCCGCCGGCAGGGCTTCCTGATTCTTCCAGAAAAACTGGTTCTCGACCATGTCTTCATAGGAGAAGTCAGTTCCCACGAGTGGGTCGTTCCAACGTTCGAAGGGCAACACGCTAGCGGTCTTCTCGCCAGGAAGTACCGCCTCGATGGTCACGTGCCCGGTCACGCTCATATGCAAAAGAAGGCTCGTCTTCTCTGAGCCAGGCCCCGAGATCTCGCATACCAGACGCAGACCATCGGGAAACCAGTGAGCTTTGCCGACAAACTTGTAGTTCGTGCGCTTGCCATTGCCTTCCACCCGTGTGACCCGCCCGGTCATGCGGTAGTCCAATTTCTCAATACGCTGGCGCGAGCCAGTCAGCGCCGTGTCCTGGTCAGGATTCGCCGCAAAGGCCCGCGATGGATGCACCAGCGAGAACAGCACGAGCAAAGCGATGGACCCTTGAATCGTCCCAAAGATGCAGTTCGCCCATCTGGCCGCTGGATACCGGCCAAACTTGCGGCTGAGAGAGAGCACTACGACGCGGCGCAGGAAGGTCATATCTCTATGTATACAGACAAAGTCCGTATAGCGCTATCCAGAGCGACGGGCCAAGCACCTTTCCGGCACAGACGCCCTCATTTCGCGTTGCCAGAGATCACTCTCCCAGCGATAACGCGAACTTGCCGACACTAAGCAATTAGTCAGACCCGGGCAATGGACAGTGCCTGCGATTTGCATGAAATTTAGGTGACCGTTCAAGCTTGTGATAGAAGAGAGGTTGTACCCATCCTGTCCCTGGCGAATTGGCACGGTGTCAAGGCTCAAAGCAATGTCACATTGCACCGAAGCAAAACAACAATTCGCCAACCACACGTTCCAACCGTGACGGATGAGCAGAACGGAGGAAGGGCCTCGCGGAAGGTTTGAAGGCAGGAAACGAACGAGCGATACCCTCTGCGATGCCCCCTGCGGTTCGCGTGAAATAAAATGCGCCCCGACAGCGTATATAGGAGCATCGCCCACGGGAACCACTGCATGCGGATGGACCATGCATGTACGTGGCCCACATCTGCATATAAGGAGGGTGAAAAGATGAAATTCCGCGTTATCGTTTCGGCGGTGGTTCTGACCCTGCTCTCCACGGCGGCGTTCGCACAAGACGCGAAACGCCCGCCGGAGAGCAGGCCGGAGCAGACCCCACAAGCCAATCCGTTCAGCACGTTCAATAAAATTGCGTACGCAAGGATAAAGACCATCCTTGTCAGTTCCGCTGAAAAAATGCCGGAGGAAAATTACAACTTCAAGCCGACGGACCCGGTTCGCAGCTATGGCCAAATTGTGGGGCATGTGGCCGACGCGCAATACAACTTTTGTTCGCTGGCACTCGGAGAGAAAAATCCTGGCCTGAAAATCGAACAAACCAAAACCACGAAAGCCGATCTCGTCGCGGCCCTGAAAGACGCAGTTGCCTATTGCGACAAAGCGTATGACAGCATGACCGATGCATCCGGCAGCCAAACGGTCAAACTCTTCGACATGGATATGCCCAAATTCGGCGTGCTGAACATCAACAACATGCACGATATGGAGCACTACGGCAATTTGGTCACGTACATGCGGCTCAAGAACATTGTGCCGCCAACGAGCGAACAGCCACCTGCCGCACCGCAGAAGAAATAATTCAATGTGACCAAGTTTTTGCGTCGGAAGCCGTTCTGGGGGGCGTTCCATCCAGTGGAAGGGGAATAGTCATACCCCCTGCAATGCCCCCTGCAGTTCTGCCGGCGGAGCAATGGAAAAAGCGATGAATTCGTCGCGCAGAGCAGCGAAAGCGAATTCATCACAGGGCACATTGATTTCCTACAAGTCCGCGACGGGTACCTGCAGATCCTCGACTACAAGCCCGACGCGCGGAAAGAGAGGCGCGCTCGTGTACAACCTACAATCTATGCGCTCGCGCTGGCCCGAAGGACGAATCTGCCCCTCAAGAGCTTCAAGTGTGCATGGTTCGACGCGAAGGATTATTTCGGATTCCTTCCTATCAAAGGGGTCTATCGGCCAGAAGTGCAGCCTGCCATTCTGACGCCTCCTTCCTTTCGCGAGGTTGTCGAAGGTCATAACAATTCCTCTGCATGAATGCGAAGTGATTGACCGATTGGTTCATGGAACGCGGGCCTGTCCGACCTGGTTGCTCTGACTCTACGAAAAATTTAGGGGCAATAAGGGGGCGCCGCAAAACTCCTTTATTTCCAATAAAACAGTAGTTTCGATCCCCACCGCCCCTACCAAAACTTCTTGGTCCGGCCCGGACACATGGGTGACACAACGTACCTAAGACATGGGTAACACTTTTGGGCCGAACGGATTTTCGAGCGGTTCGAGCACTCGAGTCTCCAGATCGAAGTATCCCAGATCGTACTCCATAAAACTCACCAGCCAGATATCATCGTGAACTTCTTTGATGCCGACGGCTTGGCCGGCAAAGACCGTGCTGAAATTGATTTTTTTCTCGCCCAGACAGATGCGGCCACAACGGGTTACCACGATGGTTTTGTCGTGGAGTGGATAGTCGATGTCTTACGGGCAAACAAGTCGTGCGTAGGGCTGAAGTCAAAGGTCACCGTCATGGTTTCAGGTTTCAGGCGTGCTCTTGATTGAGGCCAGTAGTAGTTCCTGGTCTGCGGTTCCGGTGGTGCCGTTGGATTTGACCGCTTTGTACGCTTCGTACACCAGCTTCTTATCGGATGTTGAACGGCGGGTCCGGTGCATGGAAGGACTTTTCCATGTCTCAATTCTGTAGGCCGTTCAAGTTAGAAAGGAGCGAGTTTTAAACTAAAATCCAATCCGCCAGATTCATGAATTTGTGATTTAATCTCCGGCGCACGCTTCCCGCAGAAGCCAGGAGAACCTCATGAAGCTCAGCGTACGGTCGTGGTTGCTGATTTGGCTGTTGATCATCCTATGCGTCCAGCCTCTTTTGGCACAAAACGCGCCGCCTGCAGATTTGGACGCCTATGTGGCGCGAGTCTTGAAAACTTTTGAAGTGCCCGGTCTGTCCGTGGCGATCGTGAAAGATGGCAAGGTGGTGATGGCGAAGGGGTATGGCGTTCGCAAACTGAGAGAGCCAGCGCTCGTGGATGAAAACACGCTCTTTGGCATTGGCTCCAACACGAAAGCGTTCACAACCGCTGCGCTGGCAACGCTGGTCGACGAAGGCAAGATCTCCTGGGACGACCCTGTCTATGAGCGCCTGCCAGGATTCCAGATGTACGACCCGTATGTCTCACATGAAATGACGATTCGGGATCTGTTGACTCACCGGAGCGGCATGGGATTGGGCGAAGGCGACCTGCTCTTCTGGCCGCACACCACGTTCACGCGCGCGGAAGTCATCTACCGGCTGCGCTTCATGAAGCCGGCATCCAGCTTCCGCAGCCGATTTGCCTATGACAATTTGCTGTATATGACCGCGGGGCAGATCATTCCCGCTGTAACCGGAAAGTCCTGGGAAGACTACGTTCGCGAGAAGATTCTGCGCCCGCTGGGAATGAACACCACGAACCTAAGCAATGCCGACTTCAAGGCCGGTGATGATTACGCCTGGCCGCACTCGAAAGTCGACGGAAAACTTCAGCCCATCGAATTCGTGAACCTGGACAATGCGGGTCCGGCGGGCTCGATCAATTCATCCGTCGCCGAAATGACCAAATGGGTGTTGCTGCAGTTGAATCAAGGAAAGATGCCCGGACGCGACGAGCGCATTTTCAGCGAACGGCAATCGCGAGAAATGTGGAGCGCGCAGACGATTCTTCCCATTGGCGCTGGGGCCTCGCCACTTGCGACGAAGAGGCCGAAATTCGCCGCTTACGGACTTGGCTGGGGCCTAAGCGACTACCACGGGAGAAAAATGGTGGCCCACACTGGCGGCGTGGCCGGCATGGTGTCGCGTGTGATGCTGGTTCCCGAAGAAAGCTTGGGCGTCGTCATCCTAACCAACGCTGAACAAGGAGGGGCTTTCGACTCCATTCTTTACCATATCCTGGATTCTTACTTCGGGCTTGCGCCCACGGATTGGATTGCGGCGCACAAAGCTGCGGAAGAGCAAGGGGAGAAAGAGGCGGCCGAAATCATGAAGCAGCAGGAGTCGGGCCGCGCCGCTGACTCAAAACCTTCTTTGCCATTGGAGAAGTACGCGGGAGTTTATACCGATCCGTGGTATGGCCCGGTTACGATTCGAATGGAGGGTGGCAAACTCGTCTTTACGCTCGACCACACACCGCAAGCCGTTGCTGACCTTCAGCATTGGCAATACGACACTTTCAAAGCGCATTGGCGCGACCGCACCATCGAGGATGCGTTCCTCACCTTTACGCTGAAACCGGACGGAGCCATTGACCACTTCACCGCGGTAGCGGTTTCACCGCTCGCCGATTTCAGCTTTGACTATCAAGACCTGTACCTGACTCCGAAAAAAGAGGGAGCAGGAAGGAATTAGCGTAGGCCGCTTATTCCTGTTCGTTGAGGAATTCGACTGTCGGCGGTCCCGGGAGCAGTCCGGCTTGCGTGCCGCGTACGATCAACTCTCTCACGGCTTGCCTGCCTTTTTTCGCCTTAGCCGAGCGTCCACTTATTCACTTACATGCCGATAAAAGTGTCGGCGAGTTCCATGTTCATCTCTCGCGCGAATTGCATCGCGTAATTCAGCGCTTCTACACGAAAGGCAACACTGTTGCAGATCGTTTTTCGGCCAGATCCATCCCCCGAGAACTGCGGTGGCCAAGTCACTGTCGATTTCGATTTGAATTTGTGGAAAAGCAGAATGGAAACGGAGGGTCGGTTAAACCTTCCGTTTGAACTGCTAAAGATTCGACCCGACGAGCGCCTGTGCTTTGAGTCAAGCTAGCGGCCCGCCGCTTTTGCTGCGGGCCGAGTGAGCCAAGTTTCGAAACGCGTTTCGCCAAGTCGGGCGTCTTTGCCGGGGACTAGTGTTCGCTCGCCGACCTCCGCGCCGGAGTAACGCGCGCGTGGGTCGGCAATGACTTCGCGGGGATCTTTGAGGGTGGCCAAGCGCCGCCGGACTAGTTCATCCAGGCGAAACTGTTCCGGCCCCCCTATTTCGACGATGCCATTTCCCGGCGGGCCGACAGCGATCCTGCCTACGCCACTCGCGACATCGTCGGCAGCCATCGGCTGGAAAAGCACAGGTGGCAAATGCACCTTGTCGCCGTCGAAGGAAATGTCGGCAAGCCCCTTGAGGAACTCGAAGAACTGCGTCGCGCGCACGATGGAGTAGGGGATTGAAGATTCTTTGATCAGTTTCTCCTGAGCGATTTTAGCGCGGAAGTAACCGCTTTCGGACAGCCGGTCGGTTCCCACAACCGATAACGCAACGTGATGTCCTACCCCTGCGGCCGCTTCATAGGTGAGGAGGTTACGAGTTGATGTTTCGAAGAACGTCAGCACTGCTGCGTCCTCCCAGGCGGGAGAGTTTGATACGTCAACGACTACCGAGGCACCTTTCAGCACTTCGGCCAGTCCCTCGCCCGTGACAGTGTTGACCCCCGAATTGGGTGATGCCGCTGCCGCATCGTGCCCGTGCTCGCGCAACTTGGTAACCAGCTTTGACCCGATGAGTCCACTGCCGCCGATCACTACGATTTCCATGAATTCGCCTTCCCTTCGACCTGGGCTTTTCAAAACTGCCCGTCGTACTCGCTAAGACTAGCGACCCCATCGTAGGAAACCTGCGTGCGATTCTAACCTCCGACACAAACGCTACTCCACCGGGTCATACTCCGCAACCAAGAAAAAACCTGCCTCGCGAAAAATTTGAGCATCACGTGTCAACAATTCCGTTGGTAGTCGGTCTTACTGCGAGCGCGGCAACGGTTCAAACCTCACTGCGACAGCACGGACACTACGTTGCTGAAACGTGCGACGACAGCTAAATCCAGCCTGCCATTCCCGTTAAAGTCACCGACGGCAACGCATTGCGGAGCACAGGAAACCCGGTGGCGCAAGCTAGTCCTCATGCGACGCCTCCGCGCGCGGGGCGGCTACGTCCTAACGCACTTCGTTCTTGGCACGGTTTAATTTGCCGCAGTTTCGGCCACAACCGGAGCAATCTTAGAAAAATGGCAAAGCCAACCTTTTGGGCTTCGCGTAAAAACATCAGTAACATCTTGGTCAAAGAATTTTGTTGTATCCGGGGTTTGCCGATACTCCTCGATGTAGGTCACGACGGCAGTGTCCGCAAATATAAATACTCTCATGTTCTTCTATTCGATTGTGTAGGGATTTTCGCCATTTCCGTGGTTTGCAAAATTGCTCTTCACGCTGTCCTCAAAATCTTTGGTTATGGTTTGTGGCCGATGCCGAACTGGTCGCCCGCGCGAACGGGTCGACCGTTGGCGAACACGACCTCCAGTAGTTTTTCGCTTTGTACGTGCTTTCCGGTTTCGTCTTCAAGCGTGGTAACAATACGCTTGGTGCTGGTGTCGATGACGTCGCCGGTGGAGGGATAAGCGCGGCGGCCGTCGATGCTGAAGGTGATCCAGCCGGGCTGGTCGCGCAGTTTGATGCTCGTCGTTTGCTTCGGCGGCATCACGGTGGCATCGAAGATATGAATGCTGCTGTTGGCGCTGTCGGCAAGCCACAGCTCTTTTTCGTCGGGCGTGAGCGCAATGCCGTGGCTGGGGCAGCCATGCCGCTTGGTCGGCCCTTTCTGATAGCCAGCAACCTCGACGCGATGCAACATTTGCCCGGTTTTGCAATCTCCTACTTCAAAGCCGAGCAACTCGTTGACGTTGACGAAGCAAAGGGTCTGGCTGCCATTGATTGTGAATGGGCGAATGGAATTGCTGAAGGGGCCGATCTGGTTCACAACCGTGTGGGTTTTCGTGTCCGCAACAGAAAGAATGGGCGACCGCAGGCCGGCAAGATAGACACGGGAGCCATCCGGTCCGTAGATCGTGTTATGCGCGCCGGAATCGAGCTTGATCTTCGCGATTACGTCTCCGGTTGCAGCGTCGACGACGTTCCAGTGCGGACCTTCGAGGGAAGGCACGTAGAGTATTTTTCCGTCAGATGAGATGGCTAGGCGATCCGAGCCGCCATCGTAGGTCTTCTCCCAGACCTTCTTTTCGGTGATGAGATCAAAACAGGCTACGCGCTTGATGGTGCTGACGTAGAGCTTGCCGGTCTTCGCGCTTGCGGCAGTACCCTTTACGTTTTCAGCGGCCTCGCCGGGAGGCACGTCCCAGGTCGGAATCCGCTTGATAAATTTGTAGCCGACATCAATGTCGTAGACCAGAATGCCGACTCCGCCGTATTCCAGATCATTGCGAATGCCCGGAACCGCGACGTAGAGCCGATGCTGCTCTTTTTCCGGCGGTCGTGTGGCACGGAGCTGTAAAAAAATCACAGGAGCAAGCAGAAACAAGGACCAGATTAGGCTCTTATGCAGATTCATGGTCTCTACTCCAGCGACGCGAGATCAGGGCAGATATATCAGAGCATCGCAAGCGCGTCGAGAGCGCATTTGACGAGCGAACTGGGAGTGATACGAACCCAGACAAACAGCCAAGACTGGCGCCGCTGATCGTGGTCAGATCCTGCCCATAAAATTGTCTGAACTAGGGGTTCAGCCGCGCAGCCATCAGCCCATGGCTTTAATTTGTCTCGGAGTGAATGATTTCTAACCTCAGAACTCCTGACATGGTACCTCGGAAACCTGTCCGCTTTTTGGTCTTGCTGGGCACGCTGCGATCGCGTAATGGATCTCGAGTTGAGTTCCTGGAAACCGCGTGTGGGTTTGATTCAGGGCCTGGCAGAGAGTCTCGAGAACTCGCGATCGATGAGGCGAACTGAGTGGGGCCAGCGTGATACGGAGCTGATCTTCGATGGGTTCGAGATCGGCGGCGTCTTGTAGGGCGGCCTGAACAAACGTGCGTCCTTCTTCCTCCACCCGTTTGTAGTGAGGCCGGATCAACTCCAGTAGATCACTGTCTATGTGGTAGGCAACCATCTTGAGCACGTTGGTGAGGTGCTTGCGCTCGGTGGATAGTTTTACCACCGCTTGTCCCTTTTGGGCCTCGGCCACGGGCACGCGCCGAGGAAGAGCGTGGTGCTGAGCCTGAAGTTTTTCGAGACGGGCTTTGGCCTGGGCGATCTCGGTGCGGAGTTTCTCCTTGGCCTTCTTGGCGGCAGTGCGGGGAAGTCGCCGAGGGCGCGCCTCGAGAGTGATGGCTGCATAGTTGGCGCGCAGCTTGGCGAGCTGGACCCGCATGCGGCGCAACTCCTTCTCGATCGCTTTGCGGGCGGGGTTCGGAACGGAACGATTCGCATCGTCGGGTTCGATCTCATAATCGGCCAGGGCATCGATCAAATATTCCTCACGCACATACTTGAAGAAGTTTTCTTGTCGCCAACGCTCGAACATGCGATAGGCCAAAACGATAGCCCGCAGGTCCCAGCGACTGGTGACGATGGGCGTTTGGTGCCCGCCCTCGGTCAGGCGAGTGATCTGGCGGAGGCGAAGTTTTCCTTTGAGGAAGCGCACGGGCTGCTCGTGGAGAAGGTAGCGCACGCGCCGTCCGTCCAACTTGGCTTTGTGCTGGGTGAAACGCGCTTCCGCAATCCTCCGGGTACGCCCCTTGCGATAGGTCAAAAGATCAAAGTCCAAGGCCAGCAACTCGCGAAACAGTTTGGGACTCCAGCCCCCACGGTCAAAGACCACCGTAGCACGTCGCTTCGGGCCCAACAGCTTTCGCACTTCACCCAGCACCGTGGGCAGCATGCGGGTGAGTGCGGCATTGGCCTCGGCCGTGACCACAAACAAGGGATCCCCGCGCTTATCGTTCACCCAATAATCGGTGGTCGCCGGGGCGGCCAGTCGCACTCGAGTGACATAGGCTTTGGGAATCGTGTGTTTGCCATGATAGGCGCGAACATGACCATCGACGTAAAGGAAGCCGAACACGTGGCCATGTTCTCGGATACGCTGCTGCGCGATCTCCTGACCGAGTGCGTGGCTGCCTTTGCGTGCCGCCAGCTGGGACAGCTTGCGGCGCAAGATCTTGACTTCCGGCATGCGGTCCAGCCCTACAATGCGGCCCAGTTCCCCGGGGGAATATTCCTTGAGCGCCTCCGGGCGTGGGATGCGGAGAAGAGCTAACAGAACATAGGCGACCAACGTTGTGCGCAGGCCATAGAAGGAGGGGTGGAGGCTTCCGTAAATCTTCTCCGCCGCCGACAGCAGCCCACTGGCGACCAGTGCCGGGATGGCCAATAAAACGCCGGCGCGCGGCAGGTTCTGTGCTGGAGCAAACAGGGGCAGCGCGTCGTCGAGCAGCCCCAGGGCCGCCCAGAGACGATCCATGGAGCGGTCCAACGGATTCTGATCGAAGCTCTGAGCCGCCGGTTTGACCCCTGGTTCTTGCCTCTGGGGAGGTGGCGGTAGTGGCGCGGGGAGTGAAATCTGGTCCGCTGAGCTATCGGAAATCGTGACGGGCTTAGCTGGCGCATCGGCCTGGGGCAAGAGAGGAAGAGTGGCTTCCGGAGCCGGTTGCCACCCCAGTCGACGGAGAATTTTCCGAATCATCATCTCGCTGAGTCCCAGCCGTCCAGCGATTCCGCGATTGCTGATGCCCTGGGCCTTGAGGCGCAGAATCGTACGGTCGCGTGGGCTGGGCTTGGGTAGCGAACCATCTGCGGGTCGTCCCTCCGGGCGGACCAGGGCATTCAGTCCTCGCGAATGCAGGCGCTCTTGGAAGCGACGCAGGGTTCGTGTGGAGTAACCGAACAAGCGTGCCAAATCGTTCTGATCGGCGTATCCGGATTCGTACAGCGAAACCAGGGCATAGGTTTCGGCGGTGCGATCCTCCCGGGAGTAGTGAGAGTGGACGACGCCATGGACAAGAATGACGCGCTGGTTCCCTTCGGTCTGGAAGGAAACGCGTTCATTCACGAAGACCATCTGAGGAACCGGGGAGAAGTCGGGAAAGAGATCGCTTGTATGCGCATCCGGGTTCATGGCCGGATAGGATGTCCCGGCTTTCCGGAGAAAAAAAGCGGACAGGTTTTGGTTCGCACCCTGGAGGGCGAAAAGCCAAGCCAGATGCGGTTGGGATGCAAGTCGTGCACGGCGATTTCTTGCTGGGGTCGCGGGAGATGCGAGCGGCATCCAGACAGGCGGTTGAAAAAGCGGACAGGTTTTGGTTCGCACCCTGGAGAGCGAAAA
>Ga0209152_10000518_pt1 | contig 17590 bp, 7 predicted proteins | sample GraSoiAngelo_107_FD_185873 | JGI IMG/M metagenome (GOLD analysis project Ga0209152, IMG submission 185873) | Grasslands soil microbial communities from the Angelo Coastal Reserve, California, USA - 14_0903_09_30cm (SPAdes) (version 2) | ecosystem: Environmental > Terrestrial > Soil > Grasslands ...
TGGGATCTCCTTCTTAAGATCGGCTGTTGGGGTTATCACTCCCTTGGATTCAATTATGAACGACTAGTAGTTAGCGAATGCTAATTAAATCTTCTCTATAGCCTATAGAAAAACTCTGGTATTACAACAGATATAAGTTAGGGTTTAGTCATTGCATTTCATTGATTTTTTTAGATGCAACCTAATAAATCAAGTAAATGAGTGTTGCTGAATCAATATTCGTTTAGTGTAAATTCATATCTATAATAATTAGGTCTGTGAATGCAAAAATGTTGATATTTTATAGATTTTTAGAATTTGATGGGGTATGTGTCGATCTCCCGCTCCGCATGCCTCTAAACTGAAACTGGATTTTTCGGACACTCGATTCCCAATTTGGATTTTTCGGACACGCTGCAATCCTTTGAATTCTTCCAGAAGAATTTAGCCTGCAACCTCATAAACTAGGTAAATCAACCCTGCTGAATCGATTTCTGTCAAATCTACATTCGCCTCTCCAATAATTAGGTCTGTGGATGCCAAAATGTTCATGTTGCCGGCTGTCAGAATTTTGTTGGGGTACTCGTCGATCTCCCGCCCTGAATCTTACTAAACCGAAACTGGATTTTTCGGACAGTTGAAACGACGATTCCCGATTTGGATTTTTCGGACGCGCTTCATCAATTTGGCCGTTCACCGCCAAACCTGGCTGATAAAGTAAATCAGAGTGCAACCGGCAACAATATTAGCTTCGTCAGCCGTCCGGAACAGTGATCCGTGATGGATAGTGTACTTAATGGATGCAGTCTCAATCCACCTAAACGTTAGCTGCTGCTGCTTTCAAAGCTTATGATCCAATTTTCTTTCCCGTCGGCGTGCTGATTCAACCTTATGCGGTTACGTATTCTTCAACTCTTTAGTGATGTCTTCATTCTGCCCGATTCCCCGAAAGACTCTTATGCAACTATCCTTTTTCTGTCTCATCAATGACATGTAAGAAGCAGGCTAGAAACTACAGTTTCTAGACCAGTCTCCAGTCGAAAATAGTGTTATCAGCCTATGATAAAGTACATCATTCTTGACTTCTCATTTTCTTATCTTTTAACGCTACTGCCCCAGCTTACAGAAGTAGTAGATCCCATGACCTCTTTATCAAACTAACAACTCCTCCCTCCGCACTGAGCCAACTCTCACCAACTGCAGAGGTCTCCACTCCTAGCCAGTACATACACACTGAGCCAACTCTCACCAACTGCAGAGGTCTTCACTCCTAGCCAGTACATGCACACCGAGCCAACTCTCACCAACTGCAGAGGTCTTCACTCCTAGCCAGTACATGCACACTGAGCCAACTCTCACCAACTGCAGAGGTCTTCACTCCTAGCCAGTACATGCACACTGAGCCAACTCTCACCAACTGCAGAGGTCTCCACTCCTAGCCAGTACATGCACACTAAGCCAACTCTCATCAACTGCAGAGGTCTTCACTCCTAGCCAGTACATGCACACTGGTTTTCACCCTATATCAGAGGTTAACAATCACTCCCAATTCCCCGTTGGCGACACCCAGCCAAACTTTGGAGGCTACCCTATCACACACCGTCGTGTAAGCTCTCTGGTTGCAACCTCGTTCCCCGAGGCTCGCTCATACCCAATCCAGGCATACCCAACTCAGGCTCGTATTGATCAAACCTAGATGAATGTTTTCCCTAGATATCTACTGAATAGTGTTGTTACTCTGCATTTTAAGTGTGACTCTGCTTCAGTATTCCTCTCGCGGAAGAATTCTACCCAGACCTTAGCAAAATGCCTCCCAAAGGCCGTCCGAAGCTTGCATTAAGTCAGAACGAACGGCTTATTCGGCAGGCCGAGCTTAAACGTCAAGCGAGGCAGCGTAAACGATCAGCACAAAAGGCAAAATCTGTTTCCTATTTACCCTTCCGAATTATTTGGTCTATGTACTAAGATTTCCAGGGCCGCATTCCCAAACTATCCCAATTTGAAAGCATTGTCGACTTGACTGTCGATACAAATGCAAACTCTTTTGCCCAAGAGATCTTGAATCATTTAACCCCAGTGGACGACGGAAATCTCGATCTTCCAGATCCTTCAAACGAGTCAGTAGAAGTACAGGCAACTGCCGAGCATCATTTGGACCCTCTCCCAGACGGTGGGTTGGAAACTATAGTTTCCACCCTCCTTTAATCTAACTGTTGACACCAATAGATTGCACTTCCTCTCTAGGTTCTCCTAGATCCCCGGTGGAAACGGCAACATCGTCACAATCCCTTGCTACACCATATGGTTATTTCATGAGCGGTGGAGTCGGTGCAGGAGATACTCCAGCAATCCGCAATCAGTCTCCACCGTTTTGCGTGTATCCAGCTGAGCCATTCGGCCCACCATTGATACGAGTCCGTCCGTCTGATAGTGCTCAGGCTTCCGGCCCAGCTGGCGACCGGCACTCGCCACCAACAGAACCGGCAGACCAACCGGGCGTCATGCTACCTGAAAGGCTGTCTCCTGCTGTTCGGCGGGTGCGGCAGGGTTCGGTACCGCCTCCAACCGTCTCGCCTGGACACCAGCCATCATCCATGTCATCTACATGGCGACAGATACTTAGGCGGCTTCAAAATCGAGATGTTGCTGTTCCACAGACCAATCGCTTAAGTCTGCCGGCCGCTGAGCAGCAGACTCGTCCTCTCGTGAGCTCCAGAGATGCCCGGCCATCATCCGGATCCCGCCGTCTCTCCAGACTTATCGCTCGGCTGTTAGGGCAACCCCAATCAGCAGTGTCGGGGGGGGGTCTTCCTGGTACTCCGGTGGCCGAGTCTGACCGCGTTCAGGAGGTCTTTTGTAATACCAGGCCTAGCCTGAAAATCGTCCGAGGAGGACTGTCGGTGGCCGAATGGCTTGAGGAGGTCAATGACGTTGCCATACCCTATATGCTTGATTCAACATCACTCAAGGCTGGGGGAGAGCTTGGCTATACGACGGCGACCCAGCGACAGCGACTGTTCTGTGGATATATGCACCATCAAAGACCTTCAGATCGACCTCTTCTCTTACCCGCCAAAGATCCGCCGGTTAATCGAGAGCCCTACGAGGCCTGCTTTGATGTAGATAGCTACGTGGCGCTTGCATCGTCGTTGGCAGTAGCTGTCGACGGGCTCAAAATCCTTTTGGTCCAACGTCCTACGCCGCCGATCAAATCAAGCCTTCATCTCGGACGGTTTCCGGTGTGGTACCACGACGATCCGGAGGAGATTGTCAAGGGCCGCGCTCATCTTGGTAAAATTCCTCAGATTATGGTTGGTAGATTTACTGCTAAGGACGACCTCGAATTGACCATTGCCTTCCCCCACGCCGTCCGTACCAATCAACAAACAGCAAAGTTGACCGACGAAGACTTTGCACAATGGATGGACGAGATCTTTATTCCGACGCTACATGATGTCCTTCCAGCGTCGCAGAGTCGTACCCTTCCGATTAGCCATGCTGATGCCGTCTCCAAGTCGCAGATTCGAGCTCGCAATCTGCTGACCGAAGGACGGGTAGCCACCCAGCTTTTGGCTTATCATGTTCAGCCTCAGTATCTACGTCGGATCTGGACAAGAATTCTAGAGCTTCTTCACAAGCAGTATCCCCTCTTTCAGGCTCCGATCCTCGTGGTCACTGCAAAAGGCATCAAAAACCAGACCTCGTCAACCTCGTGGCATGAACTTCGTCAAAGGACACGGCGAATGTTAACGCGCCACATCAATAGGCAGTTTGTTCGCACCGCATTCTACGACATTGGCAAAGAGTGGATCTATCCAGAGTCCGCCGTCAGTCGCAACGGCCAGAGGTCGGGCCAAGTCGCCCTGTGGAACATGAAATATTTATATTCGGCCGCCAAGAAGCTTCGAAATATATTTCCAGACGCCGGACCGTCTGCGTTGAAGACAACCCAGTATCCTACATACTTTCTTCACGGGGTTGGATCGGTTACTGTCGAGGCCAGCGACACCAGTCCATATCGCACACACGGCCTCTTGTACGCGCAATGGTACAATACTGTCAAGGACCTCTACGCCGCGGGCGACAACTATCTCGCTGCCAACCCCGCCGTCGCCGACTTGGGTCTGGACCCCAGCAAACTTGCCGCCCTTCGACATGCGGCGCAGACAGTATCGCCTACGACGCAAGATGCCCTGATTCGGTCCTATCTCCACATGAAACACCACATCCACAACCTCCAAGGGGGTATCAAAGGTAAGTCGTACGGTCTTCGTGAAGAATACCGGGTCCGCCAAGACCTATTTGACCTCGTTTCCGAACACATGGACACCTTAGAGGCGGGGATCGGAGATGGCCTAGAAGTACTAGAGACGCCGGCCAGAGGCGCCCTAGAAACTACAGTTTCCAGCCCGCACCCAGGCGGGTTCGCAACACCCACGAACAGGTCTCTTCTCCGGGATCCCCAGGTCCCTCTCTGGGCGCCTGCCGACGAAGCATACACACGGTTGACGACTCAGGCCTTTGCGGACTGGACGGCATGGAACACCAATCGGCTATGTTTCGGTCTCGAGTTTGTCTTCGCCAACGTACCCGCCCAGACGATGATCTCGTGGGAGCAGACGCGCGCGATTGCCATGTTTTTTCTGGCCATTCCTTGCTTTCTCGGCATGCTAAATACAAGCGGGCGTTCGGCAGAGTTTTGGCACGACGAGTTGCCACCACGCAGCGATGACGACGAGCAACGAGGCGGAGCGCCGCGACAGGGAATGGGAATGTTGGATGCGCTCGAGCATGCCGGCTTTCCCTGGTTTATGAACAAACTCAACTGGGCATCGCTGACCTTTAAGGCGCAGCTGTCCGGTTATCTTGGATTCCAGCGGCTGGAGATTGAGCGACGGCTGCGTCGCCACGCGTGCGAGGTCCTCGCCGTGCGGGATTTCAGCGAACGCATCGAAAATTCCTACCCGTGGCTGGTCCGCTTCGGCCGCGTCGATGCCTGCCGCCAGCTTCTTTTCCTGTTCTACTTTCAGATCTGTGCCCACCAGTTTCGTCGGGATACATTAAAAGCCGTCCGCAGCGCAATCAAGGACAACCGGCACGGCCAAATCCAGGCCGGAGAGATTCCTCTCTGCTACGACGCTCTTGCCGACGCCATGATTCGTGGGCCTCGCGGGCTGAAAATCAAAGGACACTCGAAGGACAAAATCAAGAGTTGGACACAGTTGTCGCGGGCGTTGTTCCTCGACCAGGTACCGAAGCACGCTCAAAATGTGTCATACCACCTCGTCTACCAATCGGCTATCGACACCATTACCAACGCCCTCGGCCAGCCACATGCCCAAGCTTGGTCCAGCAGCTTTTTCCTGTATCTCCGCGCCACCAACTGGCTTCTTCCCTATCCGCAGAACAACCGCTTTGTAAACCGTGATCCGGAGAGCCGCGTCCACCCGGACGGTAAGCCCTTTCTCTTTTGGAGCTCGTGGCACCGTGAGATTGACAAGGCGGTCGAACGGCACGGCCGCCGCGTCCCTGTGCCCCTCCCGATCGACTGGGAGCATCGATACCGCGGCGGTTGGGCCGATCACTGTAAGGGTATGCTGTTGAAACCTTCGCCCTCCTCTCCTTCATTGCTGACGCCCGTTGGTATAGTTTCGCAGCCAGGACGGCCGGAACTCGATATCGCCCTCATTGTTCTACCCTCAACCGACCTGTACGACCGGCTTGTCGAGTTGGCCGGTCCGGAGTTTGACCTTGACGACTCTGACGACGAGGAGTATCTTCCGGATCACGCCGACCGCATTGTTCTTCGACCTAACGAACTATTAATGGGTGACGATCAGGCCGCCCCACAAAACCAGGTGATACAAACTCGAGCCCAACGCCGGCGTTGTGAGGCAGAAAATCATTCAGAGAGGGACGTTGAAATGACTGAAGAGGCATTTGCACACGAGGCGGCTGGGGGCGGTAGATCTTCGTCGGATGGTCAGTCTGATCTCGAGTCAAGCGATTAACGAACAGATGTATTGAAAACTGAAAATAAACAAATTTGCTGCAGTAACGATGGATGAGACGGCACCAGTAAATAAAATGACGTAACGTCAACAAATCAATCATTTCTACCCACCCGCAGCCTAAAAACTATCTGCCTTCCATCTTTCATGCCTCTTGCCGTCTCTGACCTCTCCTATAGATCCAGGCCATCCTCTTCAGTCGATTTTCACCAAAGCCAAGGCTGATCCCAGAGCGAGATTTAGGCTCAGCAGGTTTTTCAACTCCTCGCCCAGTGGCCTCCCGAGATGGAGTGACCTTGTTTCTCGCCGAAGATATCTTTCATCCTGACCAGCATTCAGACCGATTCACATATTTAAAGTGGGGCGAAAATTTACGTTTGAATTCACCATTCCTATCTCTGAACAAACGGTTAGCACAGCAACTGGCAGCCGTTCTTGACCTCGGCGGCGCCTCCGGTCCACCTCCCACCTGTATACCACCAGTACTGAAGTCATAGAGAACCACCCGACGACGTCTTTGACACAAATACCAACTTCAACGCCCCTCCTTAACCTCCTACACTTGTCATAAAGATAGATTCAAATCATAGTCGTCAACATCCTTTCCTCTTTTCCATCCTGTTACAAATAATCAATCAAATTAAATCACAATCTTAAACCGGAAGGTTAGAAACTATAGTTTCTAATCCCTCTATTCCTCTTCAGGTTATCACAGTCAAGGCGATGAACATCCTCTGATTTCCATTTTCATACATTTCACACTTCCTTAACCCATCATTTCTCTAATCCACCGTGACGACCTACGGAGAAAAAAATGAATCTATACATTATCAAATTATTATTTGGTAGCCAATTCCGATGTCACCCAAGACCAGGCCGACAGGCGAAGGACTACAGTTTCCCACAATTTTCGCCTTCGAATAGTCTCATTGGTAATATCAACACCATCAGTCACTAAGCTAACTTCCATTTGATGAAGCCAGTCGGCAAAGGTCTAGAAACTATAGTTTTATTTTGGAACACCGAAGGGTCTCTCAATTCACTTTTTTGTCATTCACTGTTTCCTTTATTTTGCCTCTTCTTCTGATTCTATTTTCAATCCAAACCCTTCTTTCGATTCTAATTTCAACCTAAACCCTTCTTTCCACTCTTCCGCAGAAACTCTCGTTTCTATCTTTCTCTCAAACTCTCGTTTCTAGATTTGTTCTCTGCCGTCTGTACCATTCAACACTTCATTTGCAACCTCGCTCACCATGGCTCGAGCTCGCAAGGGCAAGGGCAAGGCCCCCATCTCCGACCCAGTCGTCGCCCCCAGTGATGATTCACCAGACCCTCCAGATCCGGTGGACACGCCTGCTGCAGGGAAGCGAAAAATGGGCCAGGGAGCTCAAACATCCCGCAAGAAGAAAAGTCAACAAGAGATAACGGCTTGGGCACGACAGCAGAATCCTGCCGGTGTGCGCATTATTGAGCGCAACACATTTGAGAATGCGCAAGCCTTAGCAGGGTACCTCGGCTTTGACAACACGGACGGGGTGATAGCCCTTCTGCACTCTCTTGACTCCTTCTTTCACTCCTTTGACCGCCTGCGAAGCCAAGGATTCGGCATTCCAGAATGGAGTGAACGTTCTCAGATCCAAACCAAACAGATCTTCAAACTCCTCAGGGAAGACAATGACCGAGTCGACCGTCTGCGGGGGGTCGGGAACCCTCTGACCCTCGAAGACCCCTGTTTTGAGGGTTGGAACAAGACAAAACCAACCTTCGCCCTCGCCATTTACGTGGCAGTGATGTTCTTTATCATCAAGTCACATCCCACCTTGTTCACCGAGGCTGCAGACGACAACGCGAACGCCAACCCTCCCGCCCCGGATGTGATCTATCACAACACTTCTGCCGAAGATTGGTACCGTGCATACTCGGTGCTTCGGTACGCGTTACTCTCCATCAAAAAGGACAAGGAGGTCCCCAGGGCCCCCGCCCTGCAATGTTCGTATCTGGATGAAGACACCACCGAGGCTGTAGAAACTACAGTTTCCACCGATCAACAAGACACCTCTCTTGCCGAGAGACTGCAAGAGGGGTGGGAGGAGGACGATTTTGACTTGGAAACGCCGACGATCGTCGGCCGGGCCGACCTGGCTGATGCCCAACTTAGGCAGTGGGATCAAGCAGAGATAACCGGGGAAGAAGAATTCTCACGGTACCTTGATGGCGAAAGCAAACCCTTGCGACCTGGAATCGACAACGTACGCGAGCCGCTCAGCAAGCCTCAAATCGCACAGTTTCTGGCCGTCCAAGGCCGAAAGGTCACGGTGATCCACGATGAATTCTACGATGCCATCGAGCATGGCGACCTCTCCATCAATGACGCCGAGAACCGTCTGGCCCAGGAGGACGCAGACGACCAACCGAGCCAGAAGGCCAGTCAACAATTTTGGGACCTCAGGGCCAAACTGTCGGTCGTCTCTGCCGCCATGCCGACCTACGACGAGGCCTGTAGGTTGCTCTCGTTCACGCCCGAGGACGCGAGGGCCGAAACAACCCGGATTCGGCATGAAAAAGGACAGGGATTCAGCCCGGTCAGGCCGAACGCCTGGCAAATTACGGCGGCAGCGTGGATGGGGTTACAGGAAACGGGTCCTCTCAAAGGTGGCGTCCTCGCCCTCGACTGTGGTCTGGGTAAGACCATAACCAGCCTCATACACATCGCAAAACAGGCCGAGCAAGCCGAGCAAGCCGAAGCACGCGTCCGGCTAGGGTCGGGGACAGCCGATTGTCGGCCCACTCTTATTTTATGTCCCAACAGCATAGTAGACGTCTGGTTTAAGGAGTGGCGCTCCTACTTCCGCGGCGTGTTGCACTTCCGCCAGTTCTACGGCTCCGAGCTCGACGATCTCGCAGTCTCGCGGAAGGAGCTCATCCTGCCGCGGAAGGCAGAGGCAGCTCGCAAGGAGCTGCTCCAGAAATTCCCGCCCAACACGCCCTCCACCGCGCGCCTGGTCGTCGTGTGCTCTTACGAAACGTGGGCGAGCCGGACCTTACGTGCGAGTACCACCGACGAAGAGCGCAGGGTTCTTGCCGCCCGCACAGATCGACCTAATGGTATGTTGGTCAATGCCTGGCTAGAAACTACAGTTTCTAGCGCCCCCGTCAATGCCTGGCTAGAAACTATAGTTTCTAGCGTCCCCCGTTTCAACCGTTTTGTTTGATTTTTACCTTTCTTGTTTGGCAATGCATTAACATTGTGTCGATTGTTGCTAATTTGTGGTTTAGCTGTCTTGGATGCCGCACCCGACGCCCCCGGCCCCGTGACGCTCTCGAACGCTGAATCCCGGGAGCTCGATCTCGACCTGCCCCTAGGAGTGAACCTACAACAGGAACGCTCAGAAGTCTATCACGCCATTACAGATGACGATGCATCTGCCGCCCACTCAGATATCGACGAGACCAAGGTTTGGACCAGCGTCTTCAGGCACTGTTTCCGTCGGATCATATGCGACGAGGGCCACAAGCTGAAGAACAGCCGCACGAAGAACCACCGCGCTGTCTTTAAGGTGTTTGCCCCCTCCGTATGGATACTCACCGCCACGCCAATGCTCAACAGCGCCGTGGACGTGCTGGGATACCTAAACCTGTTTTGGCGCGAAGAGTGGGACCTTGAAGAGGAGTACGACGGGTCACTCGAGGACATGTACAGTGACGCTTTCCGCGCCCGGTTCCGCCGAGAGCACCCCACGTATGGCCAGTCCCTGGAGCCCGGTTTCCAGCACCTCGACCTCTACCTGCTCCACCCTAAGCATTTTGCGACGCTGAACAATCGCGCCCACCTGACCGGCCTGGTCGCGTACAATGTGCTACGGTCAATCCTGACTATGCTCCAACTCCGCCTGTCTGTCGCCCACCAGGTGGAACTGAACGGCCGCCGCATCCGCGTCGGCGACCAAATACCAATGTACCGAATCACGACAGTTGAGCTTGGCATGAGTCGGTTTGAGGAGTCTCGGTACCAACAGATGTGGAATGGCTGGCACGCCTATTTGAGCAAACGCACCACCGGTGGCGCCGGTGGCCACAATCTGTGAGTTTAGAAACTGTAGTTTCCAGACCCAGTTTGAGTGACTGACTGTTTCTAGGCCCAAACCCCAGGCAGACACTAAGGGGCTGCGCAACATGCGCGTCCATCGCCACATTAGCCTCGGCACGTTTGACTTGAGGCTCCACACTCTGCTGACGCGCGAGAGGAAGACGCTGGCTCACAATGTCCAACATTGGTATGCCAAGAACCGGGACCAGGGGGCCTCTATGTACTTTCGTCTCACACGCAACGACCCTGGGGTGCCCAACTTTGTCGACCGGTGGTCCCTCTGCGACTACATTTGCTCTATGTCCCCCAAGCTTCGGTACCTCTGCAGGATCCTGGCTTCGGCCCTGTTTGGCCCGCCCGAGACGCGGGGGAAGGTACTCGTCTTTGTGACGTGGCCAATAGAGCAATGGCTGGTCTGCTGCCTCTTGGGCAACCTGGGCGTCGACCACCTCGCCGTCACGGCGGGCATGAGCGCCTCTGAAAAGGCCAGGACAACCGATCGCTTCGACGACCCGGGCGATTCTTGCCCCGTCTTGGTCTGCACCTTTCGTTCGACCGCGTTTGGCGTCAACCTGCAGCGGGGGTGTCACAAGCTCGTCTTGACGGGCATGCCCGACAACATCAACACACTGTTACAGACGGTTGGGCGCATTCACCGCCTGGGGCAGGCACACGTGCAAGAGGTGTGGGTCCTCGGGACGGACCATTCTTACGACCAGATCCTGCAGGCCAACGCGGTGAAGAAGATGGTGGTGCAGATGCTAGGCGAGTCCGAACTGTCTAAGATCCGCGCCACCCAGAGCTACCGGGACCGGCTGCGGCGGATGCACGGGCTGGAAGAAGGCGACGAGGTGGACGAGATGCTGGCGGAGGTGCAAGGGTCACACCTTCTCGACCAGGTCGACGGCCAGCTGATCCGCCTCTTGGGCATGCGGTGTTCGCGGCTGGCATGGGACGACAAAGACTTGTATGCGAAGGACCGCCACCCCGAAACCGACACGCCCCGCCGCGTCCGCGCCTCGAAGGAGCAAGCTGCCTCGAGTCCCAGCGGTGATGGTAGGTTGAAAACTACAGTTTCCACACTCGTCATAGAGAGAGAGTGATGCTAACAAGAGTATAATAGGGTCACCCCTTCCTCGTCGCCACAGTGGGGTTCGACATGGTCAGTTTTAACCTCTGATTCTCACATTCTTCTTGACAAAAGCAGTCCTGACAACTCTACAGCACCAAGGTTGACTCTCGGAGGCTTCGAAAGCACGTCTAGTAAGTGTGATGTTGCTAGACTTCATCTTGGATGGTACTAACAATCCTCTTAGCAGCCCCCATTGCCTCTCCCCAAGATCAACAGGAAGCTGCCAAGGGTCAGTTCGGAAGCCATTCAGGGTGTGTTTTACTAATTGCCTCTCCAGCGAAACCCTCCGAGTCTAAAAAGCGCAAGGCACTGCCGTCTCCTAGCCGGCGATCCACCCGATTGAGACGGCAAAAATCAGCTAAGACAGAGAGTGCGGCAGAGGTGACCAACGATCAGGAGGCAGCGGAGACCAACGATCAGGAGGCAGCGGAGACCAACGATCAGGAGGCAGCGGAGACCAACAATCAGCAGGCAGAGAGTAGTCAGCAGGCAGAGCAGAGTCGGCAGGCAGAGAGTAGTCAGCAGGCAGAGCAGAGACGGCAGGCAGAGGAGAGTCGGCAGGAGAGTCGGCAGGCAAATGAGGACCAACAGGCGGATGAGATCGATGAGGGTGAACTTACCGATCTGGAAGGGCTTCAAACAGCCTTGGATAGGTTCGATGAGCATTGAGCAAGCGGAAACGATAGTTTCTCCACGCCAGCCATCACGACAGTCAAGGCTTAGAAGTAGATGAGCAACCACAACTACAGAGGCAAGCAGAAACTGTAGTTTCTAGCCTTCAATTACCCCACAATTTCTAGGCTGGATGGCTTCAGTGGCTTTGATCACTTCAGTGGTTTCGGTGGCTTCAGTGGTTTCATGTGTCTTTAGTGGCATCAGTAAGCAGAAACTATAGTTTCTAGCCTCCAATTACCCCCAAATCTCTAAGCTTAATAGCTTCAACAGCTCTGACAACTCCAGTGGTTTTGGTGGTTTTGGTGGTTTCGGTGGTTTCGGTGGGATCGGGGCGAGATTGTGCTGTAGGGCCGAGTTTTTCACTTGCGCATTCGGGCTCTCGTTAGTGCCCTCGTCGGCGTTGTCTGTCAATCCGCTATGGTCATCAGGGCCGACAGGGGGGTATGTTCAGCCTCGGTACATTCGGCGACGCCTTCGGGCACCTCTGGCAGGAGGCCTGGCCTACTGAGAATTCCAGGCAGACAAGCAGACCGATAGGCAGACAAGTGAACAAACAGGCAAGTAGAAACTATAGTTTCTAGCCCTTGATTACCACTACAGCTCTTAGGCGTAGGTGGTCAGGTGTATAGTCGCCCGCAGGTTCACGAGTGGCTTCGCGAAATGAAGACCAAGATCCTGAATCAATGCAAAGATTTCATGTCGGCACGTGCGCTGGTACTTCTGACGTCGAGGAAAATTCGGAGGTATATCAGAGATGACCGGAACGAACTCGATATGATTTTTCAGATCGATGCCGCATGTATAGATTTTGGACAATGGGGAGTTTTCTCGCACCGAGACTGGGATCTAGGGGAGATCAAGCGAGGTACAAGGGAGATACAAAGAGTGCCAAGATCTCCCTGGAACATCAGGCATCTAGAGAACCATGGCAATGTCTCCTGCCTCCGTTGGGACCACTGCGCTGATAACTCTAGGGGAGACCAAGCGAAGTACAAGGGAGATACAAACAGTGCCAAGATCTTCCTGGAACATCTGGCATCTGGAGGACCACGACAATGTCTCCTGCCTCCGTTGGGACCACTGCGCTGATTAATCTAGGTAGCCATTCAGTAAGGCGCCAGTGTTGTACGTCTTCATCCGAGTATTTCCCGGCGGTCTCTAAGCTGTTAGCTTTCCATATGATGACAGCAGGTTGGCTGGGCATTGACAAAGCCCGCAGCAACTTTAAGTATAAGGATTTCGACGAGGTAATGGAGGTGGAGAGCTTGTAGCTTGGACCTGCCAGAGGGCCAGGCGGAAGAGCTAGCTATATCACGTGGCCAGGTGAGACTGCCCTAACTTTAAGGTCATCAACCATGAGGTCTAAATACAAATTTCCAATTATTCAAACCATGCCAGGGCAACGCAGTCAAATCCACTCTGATTCGGTCACCAAGGACAGTATGGCAGAGCCACGGCGGCCGTCATTTTCATCTATTACGGATCCCGATCCTACACCTCCGCCGTCGAATCCACGGTCACCGCCCGCGTCGTCACCGCCCGACGCTGTAGAGGCTGAAGTGGCGGAATATACGGAGGAACCACTGTGTAGTCAATTGCCCTTCGAGGGTGACGGGTCGGAGGACGACGCAACGCAAAAGCACCAGAGGTCCCAAAAGGAGCAAGAGAGGCGAGACGAACGATCCTCAATACCGGCCGACACAGACGAGGCGAAGAAAGAGAACGCCACTGCCACTTTGAAACGACCAACCGAGTCGGGACCAACAAGGAACAGCGACGACTATTTGCTCCGGCGACTGAAGAGGTCGACCAAAATGGAGGACGGCGAAGAGGACTAGGCCTCTGAACAGGAAACCACCACCCACTGGAGCCTGCGGAAGGACTCTGACCACGCTCGAGACAGACGACACAACGCTGCGGTGATAGAAGAGGTTTGAGGGGTTTGAGGGGTTTGAGGGGTTACTTTCTGCCCTCCGACGCTCGATGTTGAGCCGTATTCGTCTTGGGCGGCTATTAACATTATTGCACCGGAGCTCGGTCAAGTCTATTGAAATCGGATCAACGCTAGAAACTATAGTTTCTAGAGATTTGTCAGGCCGATCGATGATACATTCAGGATGCAGAAAGATGGGGTCAAGAATGTGGAGTCTAAACCATAGTTTCTAGCTTCCAGTTGCTAGCTTTCTGTTGCCATGGCTATTTTGAGATATAGCGGCGACGATAGCATAGCGATTGCTAGTGATCCGGAGAGTCGGGTTGAGGGTATCACATTTAAACCATGGTTGCTAGCCCCCTGGTCTGCGACAGACATGACTATGCTAAGATCTTGATCATGTTACTATTTGGCAGAGGGGTGACGGAGTCTAAGTACGAGAGTTTGTAATCAGTAAGTCCCCTAACCCCACTATGGAACCGACACTTGCTCAGTGCCTAGACAATGCAATTGTGCAGTGAAGTCGGGGGAAGTGAAGCTAGTCACTAGAAGTACGTCGGCAATATCTTTGCGTCCAAGGCAGTGCAGTGGTGCGGGGAAGAGAAGCGTCAAGTCAATGGCTGGAAGGATCTCGGCAGTGTCAGTGCGGCGCCAGGAATACTCTCCCTCGGCCTATAAAAGACACCTGTTGTCCCCGGGTCTACCTGGTCTCGTCGGTACTGGCAACGTTGACGTCCACACGTTACAGCACAGCTTGTCTATATATACAGTCACATGGCCTGAGCCCTCTGCTCAAATCTGTACTCGATTTCGCCTTCCACAGTGGCTTATGAGATATCAATTCATTGCCAAGTGTAAGTCTGTTTCATTTTTCGACTTTGAAACTCATTTCTGATAGTGGAGCAGTCTCTTGTCAACTTTCGAGATCCTAGAGTCTTTAGAAGTCGGGTCTCGCCCCGTCTCGCCCCGTCTCCAAGACCCTTGAAACGGGCCTGCCCTTATCGCGAGCACCTTTAGAACAGGGCCGGCAGGCCTATTTCAAGACTGAAGACGGCTGTCTCCGCCCGAAGAGTTTTCCCTACGGCGATACAAACTTCTCCGCATATCACAAAGTGCGGGTCTCGATATATCGGATTTCATATCGAGTACTCTATGGTGCGGCGATGACTATCGAAAGCTGTGGGCATGCGCGTCAGCGTGGGCCGCCTGCTCTGCATCTAAATGGCCTGGCCGTGGGAAGGCAAAAGCTTGGGAGTTGGCCCGCGATTCTTACCAGGACGCCACAAAGACGCAGTCGGCTATCTTCCCAGCAAGATTAAAATGAAATCAGTGCAGCCAGCCGGGCTTATTATACCTACAGTTTCAGTTTCAACCGAAGACAGTCACGATACTAAAATCAACATCGAAAAGTAATATCACGACATCAAGAGCAATCTTTGATGATGTCAACCTAGAGATTGATTGGAAGTCATAGAAACTATAGTTTCTAACCCTCTCTTATTGAGATTCTATCTCCGAACGGCATTTAAATAAAGGGCTAAGCTTGCCAGAAGACAGGATTATCGATTGTTGGCGCAACTTCGTTGACCTTTCCGCTTGCATAGCGAATGACTCGAGGCCGGCCGAGAGATGCCTGAGTGGACAAAGATCAGACTCAAGTACCTTGAAGTTTATTCTGACAGTAGAGCAGTCTTGGAGTCGACTTCTGAGATCCTGGGACGTTCATCTACTGCGGAATGTAAGTCTTTTTGACCTTCCGGTTAGGGAGTTTGTCTTTAACAGCAGAGCAGTCTCTCAGTTCCTTTTTTGAAGTGCTCTGCACCCATGTGCAAAATGTTCTGAAAGATCATTTCACCGAGGCATTTATAGGGTAACATTCAAATTTGTCATTACTGTTCTCGCAAACTAAGACGAGAAAAACATCGGGCTTTAAAGACAGCAGAATTGGCTGGTCTCAGTAGTCGTCAAGAAAACGAGCTTATAATCACCGAGCCGAAAGCAGCAGTAATGATTGCCGCGAATGTATTGCAGATGAAGGACGATCTGCTGCCGAGGTCATAGAGCCTCTAGATATTAAGTTCGCATCAGGACTAAACCCTACTGTCTCATACGTACAAGAATTGAGACGGGCGGGCTTGTCTCAAGAACCGAGATTGCCGTCTTCGCTTGAAAGGTCTTTCCGAAAGCGATACGAACCTCTCCGAATACTATTATGTGCCGGGTTTGCATCTCAAGGTCTCATATGTATTAAAACCGAGACGGGAGGTCTCATTTCAAGAATCAAGAGTCTTTCTGAGAGCAATACGAACCTCTCCAGATATTACAATATGAGTCTCGATATTTCAGATCTGATATTGAGTCCCCTCCCCCTCAATACGACCCACGTGAATTGAGAATGCATGCGGCGAGGTTCACCAAGGGCCATTGATCTCGACGTCAATATTAGTAGTTAGTTCTGTACCTCAACCGGCTGAGCGGGCGAAGATTCATTCTTAAGAGTTTGCCCGCAGTTCTGACCAGGACGATACAAAGATGCAGTTGGTTAGGAGAACAGAAACTATAGTTTCCAACCTTCTCTTATCTAACCCATTTATGTTATTCTTACCCTATGACCATCTCTTATATTGGGGTTAAATTATATCACCGGTATTTAGAATCCTTGATAGTTGTGAATGAGCAAAGATCTAACTTTTGCAGTTAGAGTTAACTTTCAACTCTATCTTTATGCAGCGTATTTTTCTCCGGAAGCAGTCAGAAAGACTTTGAATAAATATTGAGATTTCAGATCTTATATTGAGTCCTCTCTCCCTCAGCACGACCCGCGTGAATTTGGAAATGACCGGCGGCGAGGTCCGCTGAGGGTCGTCAATCGCGGCGTTAATACTGGCGGCCAGTTTTGCATCTCAATTGACCGAGCGAAGAAAGACTTACACTTATCAAAAAGATAAGGGAGGAAGGCATCTTCCTCATAGTGTAACTATCTCCGGAAGCAGTTGTCAGGAAGATTTTGGGGGCTATTACTCTGAATAGGAAGATGAGAATAATAGATTCAATTATTAACTCAGTCTCTTGTATAGTATAACTTTCCTCGGAAGTAATTATCAGAAAGATTTGGAGGGCTATTATCTCTTTTGCAGTATAACTTCCCTAATCTAAATATCTAAATATCAGGCTAATATTATATTAAATTAACATAATATTATACCGGTTTAGAGATTAATATTATTTGAATAAATTTTATATGTTAATTTAATATTTAATTTTCTTATTATAATAATTCTAATTAAAATTAAATTATAATAAGAAAATAAAAATATTTATTAATTTTTATTATTTATATATTTATATTTTTAATATATATAGAAATTAAAATATAATTAATAAAAAACTTATATTATATATTAAAAATATATTTAATTATATTTAATTTATAATAAAATTTAATATAATAATAATATATTATTATTTAATTTTATTAATATTAAGAATTATTAAAAATTATTAATAAATTATATATTATTTTATATATTATTAAAATATATTTATATTTTAATTAGATTACTAAATATTTATAAATTATATAATATTAAAACTTTAAAATTATATTATAATATTTATATTATAATTTATTTATTAATTTAATATTTTTTTTAATTAGATTTAATTTATAAATAATTAATTTTATAAAAATTATATTTTTATATTTTTTTAATTAAATTAAATTTAATTTTAATTATGTAATATAATTTTAATATTTAAATATATAATTTAGT
>Ga0209152_10000521_pt1 | contig 17539 bp, 13 predicted proteins | sample GraSoiAngelo_107_FD_185873 | JGI IMG/M metagenome (GOLD analysis project Ga0209152, IMG submission 185873) | Grasslands soil microbial communities from the Angelo Coastal Reserve, California, USA - 14_0903_09_30cm (SPAdes) (version 2) | ecosystem: Environmental > Terrestrial > Soil > Grasslands...
CGAGGTCGCTGTGAGCGACAGGGTGGCGGGACTCGGAACGGTGGCGGGCGCATTGTAGGTAGCCGAACTCGTGGCCCCACGTTGGTGAGCGAACCGCAAGCGGGCCCGTTGCAACCTGAGCCGGAGAGCGCCCAGGTAACGCCTCTGTTCAGGTAGTCATTAGCGACTGTAGCGGTAAAATTTTGGTTTCCGCCGGCGGCCACGCTGGCGCTTGAGGGAGAGATGGTTACGGAAGTTGGTGGTGGTGGCGGCTGAGAAGGCGGGCTATAACCGCCGCAGCCTGCAGGGCCGAGAAGGCCCGCGGACAAGATCAGGCGACGCAAAGTACGACGCGGTATGAAGCTACTCATGTGTCGTGGCATATGTACCCCCAAATCCGAAACTCGCCCCGTTATAGCTAAGAGCGCAATCCCACAGGCGCCTTCTGGGGTGGATTGCGGCGCCGCGCCGGTTCCGCTGTGAGGAAAGAGCGATGACCGGGCCGTATCGACGTGATCCTCAGTTTAAGGAAGTCCGAAGAGAAGATTGTCAGGACGTTGTCACTGTTTTGTCATTTCTCAGCGACCTTTCCGCCAGTAGCGGTATGGCCTGCCAGCCAGTCCAGTGCCGATCCGCTCGATCGCCCCGGCCTGAAGCATCGCTGCCAACGCCTTTTGCCCTGTCCTTTTCGTGATGACGCCGGCCTTCTCAAAAAGCTCTGGCGTCCTGGCGTCGGGTTTAGATTGTGGCATGCACTTGAGCAGAGCTTCCACGGCCGCTTTCAGGGACACGGCCAGCGCTTTCAGGCTTAATACCCAACTCCGCAAGGAACGCTCTCGTTTTCTTCGCGCGCTGCAGGGCGAGGTTCACTAGAGTACCTTTTGCCAGAAGGTACGGGAGAAAGTGCCAAAAACCTTTGCTCGTCTTATGAATTAGTTATCGCCCGGTCAATGAACGCAGGGGCGGCTCCGCCATCTCCTGAATCCAACGAGGGGGAACTCAGGAAGCAGGGTGCGAACAACCCTGGCGCCGACACCAACCCGCCGGAGGATCAACAAGATGCTGTCGAAAGGGTTGAGGTCGCGTAGCGGCAAGAGAAAGTGATTTTGCAAAACGAACCCACCGAGCCCTAACCGGCTCATTGATCCTCTGTACTACGCCCGGCTCACGGTAAAGAACGCCCAGGCCGACATGGGCCGGGAATCCCTGGAAGTCCTAATTGGGCTACGTGGGCTACAGAATATCGATGGCCTCAGTTCGGGATGTGTTAATCTTCCTCAGCAAACAGGTCAGTCAACAAGGGCTGCTTGGCTGGTACAATAAAACATGAGGAACCTTGGATCTAATTAGTACGCCCAATGACTCGGATTCGTCCAAAGTTCGATGCGCCGCCAGTTGTCGAAACGGTCCTTTCTGTACAGTTTTCTAGCCTGCCCGGATTTGCAACGGCGCACGCTGGTTGGTTCTGGAAAGAATACCTCGAGAAGCTAACCGAAGATGTACCGCCACTCGCAACAATCTCGCCATCTTCGAAATCTCGAATGGTCATCCTCTGTCCGGAACGGCTGGCGTGGTTTTACGACGCCAGCTGGTGCGGCAAAAACGAGTGATTTTGCTAGTGTTGTCCAACCAAGAAATCTCCCACCAGCATTCCCGACGCTCCAAAATTTGCCGTTCCCGTCTAGTTAGGATTCCTTTGGCTCGTCGTCATCGCGCTCGACCAAATGCGGCCGACTTCGTCTGCGCTCGGAGGCTTCCAGACCCCACTGAATGAGTTTGCTTATGTAGCGCTGGTTTTCGAAGACGTCGAGCGTCTCCGGTGGGTCGAGCGGTGCCCTGTCAGGATCGAAGCGAGCACTATCTGAGTCCACTTCCGAACAGACGGGCGGCATCGACCAGCCGAGAGGAAGTTCGCGACCATTTTCGTAAGCCGTAAGCGCCACCAGACACCTTTCGAGATAATTCCACGGTGTTCCGCGCATGGCGTCTTCCCAGAGCAGAACGATAGTCGGATAGCTGCCGAGTTCATGCTCCTGCCACTGGACTTCCAACCCATCTCTGGCGGCGGTAGCCCGCAGAGCTTGACAATGTGCCGGATGGCGAAATTGACTGGTTTGTGGAAGGAGTCCCCACAAAAGTCCCCACAGTTGCATTTTGACGCGTGTCCTCCGAAGGGGGACGAAACTGACCCTTCAAAGACTCGTTAGCATCTCATAGGCGCGGTTGATTGTCAGTGTTTTCTCCCTCGCGATTGCCTCAAATTCCTGACCTAAATGCGAAACCTTGTCAGGATGATATCTGGCAATGAGGTCGCGATAAGCTGACCTAATTTCCTCCCGTGATGCGCCCAGCGAGACGCCAAGCACTTCATAGGGATTGAAGCTGACGCCCGGCGTTTGCTCCTCCCGACGCCGATTCTCTTCGGCTCTTGCCCGCTCCTGACAGGAATCACAGATCTGAGTCGCATTTGTTGTTCGGGCACCGCAAGTAAAACACTTCTTCCCTCTCCTTGCGATTTCTTGCAGAAAAGCAAGGAAAATCACCGCAGCGAATACTATTAGAAGGTTAATTGGTATCCCGGGGTTTGTCTGCAGCCCTGGGGTGGCCCCACTACCGGTCTTGGGGGAAGTCGAGGTAGGTTGCTGCGTAGGTGGGGAAACCGTAGGGGTCCCAGGGTCGGTGACGGGAGCTATCTGGGCTGCAAGACCGGCACGCTGGCTGCGCAGGCAGTTGTAATAGCTAGCCGGACCAATGAATTGTCTGGCGACGCGACAGGCGTTAAAGATCATCTCCTGTTGCTCGGGCGACAGATCACTGAGGTCAGGCTCAGCGGAGTTTCGCAGCGCCCCAAGCTGGTCACGCAGGCACCCGTAGTACTTAGCCGGACCATTGAATTGTCTGGCGACGTTGCAGGCGCTAGCGATCATCTCCTGTTGCTCGGGCGACAGATCACTGAGATCAGGCTCTCCAGAGGAGTTTCGCAGCGCCCCAAGCTGGTCACGCAGACACCTGTAGTACTTGGCCGGACGATTGAATTGTCTGGCGACGTTACAGGCGCTAGCGATCATCTCCTGTTGCTCGGAAGAAAGCTTGCTAAGGTCAGGGGGGCGTTGTTGGGCGCTCAGTATCGACGTGGTGATCTGAGAGAGTCCGAGGGAACAAATCGTGGCAAGCATGGTCGAGCGCAGGTTTATCGCCATTGGCTCAGAGGGTAATCCGAAACGTTAGTGTCGAATACGTTCAAGGGCTGGGGGTGCTGCTTATAGTACCTATGTATTGATACTATTGGTTTTTTTGCGATGTGCAACCAAACGTTTCTAAAGCATACCCGACTCTATACCTTGGTCGATAGCGCAATTGCGAGAAAACCGCGCGCCAGCGTATGTGCAGGAATTCATACGCACCCTGGCTACGTCTGTCGCTGCGCTTCACCTTCAACGTACACGTCGAGTTGATTGGCATGGAAACCTGCGGAGGTGCACATTTTCTTGGCCGAGCCCTGCGGGAACAGAGACTTGAGGGGCAGCTGATTCCGGCACAGTATGTGAAGCCGTACGTGAAGACGAACAAGAGCGACTACCTCGATGCTGAAGCGATCGCGGAGGCCAGACGCGCTTCTCAAAATCGTTGATACGCTTTACCGCACAGATTTCACTAATGGAATAGAGGTTCCTGCTATGATATGAAACGTTTTCTGCACTTTCTTGTTCTCTGTCTATTGTGGACAAGTCATGCGACGGCTCAAACGGCGGTGGTCAAGCGCAATGTGAACCTTCGATCCGATGCATCGTCCGACAGCGACATTGTGGAGTTGCTCAAGCCTGGAGCCCAACTTCTTCTGGTGGAACCTGACCAGATCAACCGCTTTTACCATGTAACAACCGATGATGGTAAAGATGGGTGGGTTTGGGCACGGAACATTAAAGTTCTTGCAGGCACAGCGATTCCCACACCGCATCCGAATCCACCAGGACCAACCACGCCTCCTCCAAACACGTCCGGCGATCTATTTTCACGGCTCATGAACGCAAACAAGACAGCGATTGGGCAGCCACTTATTGAGAACGGCAGCGAAGTCTGCGGCCCAACGGGCAACACCACCAACCCAACGGCAATCGCTTTGAACAACAGCAAGAACCGGACTGATCTCCCGGGGGACTCTGATTATGTTGACCTTGGCTGGAGCGACCTGAAGAACCTACCGTCCGGCCGAGTCAACGATTTTGTATCCGCGCCCGTTAGGGTTGTTGGATTTCTGTCCCACAAGGTCAAAGTCGAAAACACAGGCAACGGCGAGTCCACGAATTGCAATTTGACTGCCGACAACGAGGTTGATTGGCATATTTACCTCACTTCCTCACCAGCGCAGCAGATCAGTAGCGCAATCATCGTTGAAACCACGCCGCGTACCCGACCGCAACACAAGTGGACGACGCTCATGCTGGCTCCATTTGTCGATTCGCAGACGCAAGTTAGAATCAGCGGTTGGTTGATGTATGACACTGAGCATATGGGTGTAATCGGCACACAGAGAGCCACGGTATGGGAGGTTCACCCCATTACGAGAATAGAGGTTCAAATCAATGGGCAGTGGGTAGATCTTGACAATCAGCCCTGAGGGTTCCCTTGAAACGTTTTCTCTCCTCCCAACACTACTCCATGAGTTCTTCTTTTCGTTCGGGACACGACCCTCGAAACGCAACGACGGCACCGCTACGGTCTTCCTCGAACCTACCTGGCGCGGTACAGCCAGCCTCGAGATGTGGACGCCTGGCCACAACAAGCAGCGCATCGCCGTCGAGGTATCCATCTGGCTCGTTGTGACTCTTTGTCTGATCGGTGGGGCGATCGGGGGTATCGCCGCAAAAGATACGCTGAAGGGCTCCATTTGGTGGAGGATCTTCATCGGTATTGTCGGCGCTATCGTTCTCGTCTGGCTGTGCGTCTTTGCCGTCGTCCCCCGAACGCATTCCATGATTGCTCACAGCCTTATAAGCGTGTTCGTTGTTGGCATTGTCGGTGGCTACGCGGGAACGCGCGTCCTCGACTTCGCCGCCAAGAGATTCGGCGTCCTTACTTGACGCCGCGTACGGAACTGCGGTGGGAGGAGTAGAAATGGCGTTCAGGAATCACATTCCGGGGAATGGAACGGGTGGATCCATTTGTCGCCGAGGCTCGCTGCCTCCAGCATTGACCGCACTGTTTCTCGCAGGTTTGCTGCAAATCACGAGCGGCTGTGCTGCAGCCCGGCTGACGCAGTTTCATAATTTCGCCCAAGCGGGAACAGCCTACACAAAGGCGAGCCAAGCCGTTCTCGATGAAGCCGGCACAGCTGCGATTGAAGCCGATTCCCTGATTGCGCAGAAGGGCAGGGACGGGCTAAGAACTCCGGATGAGCGCCGCCAGTTCATCGTTGGCGAAAATCAAGAACTACGCAAGCGATTAGTGCTGCTGGGGGACATCGGACGCCACGCGAGGTTGCTGCAATCGTATTTCGAAACGCTCGCCGCGCTAGCCGATCCGAAGGCACCTGCCACACTGGGGACGGCAGCTCAAGGCGTATTCGATTCCATCGGAGGACTGAGTCCGGCGATCAAGAGCGCCAGTTTGGGCGGCGTGAAGATCGGGGATCATATCCCCCAGGCGACGAGTTTTGCGGTCCAAGTTTTCAAGGCGAAGGCACTCGAAAACGAGTTGAAGGCAAGATCTAAGGCCATTGAACGTGAGTTAGCCCTGCAGGAGGCGGCCTTTACCGTCATCACCAGCACTTTAGAGACGGATCTCGCCGTCCAACTGCAGCTTGAAGAGACGGAAGAGGTGATCGAGCCCTTTGCTGCCGCGAAGGATCTGCCGAAAGGCTGGGCGGTGCACAGAGAAGAGATTCTCCGCGCCCGAGTAGCAGCAGCCTCCTCAAAAGCGGCCCAGGAGGCCGCGGCGAAACTCAGAGAAAGTTTTGTCGCGCTGGTAGAGAACCGCCTCAGTGAACCTTCCATAGCAGGCATCATCACTGCAATTAATTCGATGTTGAATTCAACCGAGGCAATCAAAAAGGCGACGCCTACCCAATAATTGCGAAAACGAGAGGCCGGTTCTTATGGATTCAGCACAAATTTATTCTTCGACACTGGAGCAGTTGAATAAGACAGTAGTGAGGCTCACGTCACCGGAGTGGGATGCCAAAGTACAAGGAGCACCGCCCGAACAGCGGCAGGAGGCCCTGGCAGAGCTCCTGCGTGTGCAGCATGCGCGGTTAGTTCTGGCAAACGCTGCGCTGCAGGAAATCGCGGAGCAATTGAAGGCGAACGAACAGAACTTGCTAGACGGTCAAAAAGCTCTTCAGTTGGAGCTCGATAAACTGGCTACGGTCGAGGCGGTCCTGAAAGCGATCAGCTCGCTCGTTAATGTCGTAGCTCGCATTGTTCCGCTCATTTAATGCTAGCGGGCTGAACAGGAAGTTGAGGAGGAATCATGGCCCTTGATTTCGATGTAATCGTGATCGGCTCGGGATTTGGGGCGGCGGTTGCTGCCATTGACCAAGCCGGAAAAGGGAAAACCGTCTTCATCCTGGAGCGGGGCGTATGGTGGCTCACGCCGGAATTGTCTGCCGAGAATCCGATGAACCCGTTCTTGAAGACGCAACCGGTGCAATACTGGGCGCGGCCGGATCACCGCCGAGGGCTAGTAGACTTTCTGGCGGTCGTCAAGGAGAATGGGGTAGCCGGCGCACTGCAAGACTTTGCCAACGGTGTGGCTGAGTTTTTCACCGATAAACCGAGGCCCCGGCCGCTGTACCGCTACAACACTTTCGGTGAGGCGGACGTGATTTCGGCGAGCGGCGTAGGCGGCGGCTCACTGATCTACTCCAACGTGACAATCGAGCCGTTCTTCGACACGACGAATAAACAGTATCCAGCAATGGCGAGCTGGCCCGAAAAGGCGAAGCTCCTTCCAACGGACTATGCCAATGGCCTGACCTGGATGACGACAAATCGCGGGGCGCCGAATCAGGTAGTCACCAAGTATCCGCAGGCTATCCCGCAGAACCAGCTGAAGGCAGTCAATAGTAGTGACCCGAGGTTGCTCGGGCGCTCGCGGTTTTTGAGAGACGCCTCCACGAGCCCGAATCTTTCCCCGCAATTGGCGGGACAGATCGTCGAGCCGTGGGCGCCCTTGAAGTTGCAGATCAAGGAAGCAGATCCGGGGAATACGGCCACGAGCAAGAACTTCTGCGAACGCCAGGGTCGATGCTTTCTGGGCTGTTTGCCGGCCGCGCGGCATACGCTGAACAAGACACTGTTAAACCAGCTGCCTTTAGCCGCACAAGACAAAGTCCTCATACGGGCGCTTGCGAATGTGGAATCCATCGAGGCCATCCCGGGCGGCGGTTACACGGTGCATTACACGGGGCTCGATGACGACACCGAGTATCATCCCACGGCCAAGGCTGTGATCCTGGCGGCCGGATGCCTGGGGAGCACGGAGATCCTGCTGCGCTCGCGGGACAAGAGCAATGGAAAGCTTGTGGTGAGCAAAACGCTCGGTACAAAATTCTCGACAAACGGAGACTTCTCCGGCTTCGTGACGGTTGATCAGGACAAGCTGCAATACCCGATCTATACGACGCGCGGGCCAATCAACACCTCGCATGTGACGTTCCGCGACGGGAAGCTGTTGGTGAACGTGGAAGACGCCGGCATACCGGCCATGTTTGCATCGCTAGTCGAGAAGACATTGAAAATGCTGGAGCAGGACAAAGGGCAAGCCGACGTAATCGACATTCTGGGGCTGCTCTGGAACAGCGCACAATTGCCCGACTATAGCGATCCCAATGACATGCAGACGGAAGCTGAGATGCTGATGAACACCTGCTGGTTCAATTGTATGGGAATGGACGACGCCACTGGAGTCCTCAGTCTGGACGGCGACGATCTGCAGCTCAATTTCACAGGTGCGATCGCCAAGCATCCAACGTTCCAGAAGGCGGAAAGCGTCCTCCAGGAATTGGCCAAAGCAATGGGCGGAACGTATCGAGCTTTTCCCCTGTGGCACGGTTTGGAACCATTTGTGTCGAAGAAGTTGGTCGTCGTACATCCCTTGGGAGGCTGCCCGATCGGAGGCAGCTCGACGGACGGGGTCGTCAACAGCAACGGCCAGGTGTACAACACAACGGCCGGGGCGCAGACGGTGTATGACGGGCTTTACGTGTTGGACGCATCGATCATTCCGGGAGCGGTGGCCGTGAATCCAACGCTAAGCATCGTGTCCATGGCGGCGAGAGCGGCAAAATCGATCGCTTGAGGGATGGTTTCCTAGTTCAGAGTCGTCGGACGACGGCAGGTTTCTTGGAAAGGAGAACCATGGCAACCCGATCGATGGGATCAAAAGACCAGGCCACAATTTTGCTGAACATCTTCGACGGATCGCGTCAACCGATCGGACCGGGAGTCAAGAATCTCCTTGTGCGCATTATTGACGGGAATCAGAAACAGTTGTTTAGCGACTTTCGCAACGGCTCCAGTTTTCAATTTCAAATCCCCTTCTATGATAATTTCGGTGACCGCTATACCGTGATCGGTTCCGCGGACAATTATTCGCAAGCCGGCGCCACGCCGGTAAACGTTCAGCGAACGGTCCCGCAAAGTGTCGATCTCATGCTTTTGGATAAGAACGCGACCTTCCAGTTTGGGAATGCCAGGTGGAGCGATCTCCCACAGAAGTATCCGGAAACTCGCTCCATTCTTGCGCGAGGAGCCGGGACGGAAGCCGACGCGCAGGCCCGCTATGAGAATTTGATGGAGAAGGATCCAGCTACACTGGCCTGTCTGTGGAATCTGATGACGGCGATGAGGGACATTGATCTGCCCTCCGGGACGCCGCTCACCTATCTAAAGCAGCTGATTTGGGAAGATGTGCCTGACCGAAACATCTTCGCACCGAAACAGGACCGGTTCTACGCTTATGCTGACAAAGCCCTCGTCAGCCAAGTCCAGCTAGCCGCTCAGCAAAACGAATTCGCACCTGAGCTGGACCCCGCCACTTTCCATAAGGGAGCTACGAGCAGCTACAAGCAAATTCAGTTCGGAGAAGCAAACGTCCAGCTGACCTTTCACGAAGGTGACACGCAAATAATCGACGGCACGGAGTGCATCGTGGTCGAGCCGGATATTGATTACTACAAGGATCTACTAGCCCACGCCTTGTTGGAAGTCCTTGTAAACGGCCTTGCGGGAACTCTCACTGACCCGAGAAACGTATACGTGTTGCGGTGGATCGCCGGACGGCGTGCCGGAGTGCCCGAGTTTAATCCGCCTTACACGATTGAATAGGACTACGGGCCTCGCGCAAACGCTCTGGAGACAGGAAGCGTGCGGAGATTAAACAATTTGAGGTCATCCCCTCTCAGGTAGCGTCGGCAGATCTGCCTAGAGAGCAACAAGAGGTATATGCCAGACACGCTTATAGAGGGTATCGACGTTTCCTCGAATCAAGGCGAGGTCGATTGGGGTACGGTGGCGCGTGCGGGAAAGGCATTCGGCTTCGCTCGGGCCACAATCGGAGGGCACCAGTGCGATCCCCAGTTCGTTGCGAACTGGCAGCGGATGAGCGATGCGGGCATCATTCGTGGGGCGTATCACTTTTTCTGGCCATTAACTCCCTGGCAGGACCAGGCGGAAAACTTCATAAAAACAGTTGGCGCGTTGAACCCAGGTGACTTACCTCCTGTTTTGGATCTCGAGGAGGCCATTCCCAAAAGCAGCGCATCAAAACGCGATGCTTGGGAGGATGTTCCCGCGGACCAGCGTCCTTCGATTATCCGGAACTGGCTCGACGCGGTTGAGCAAGCGCTGAGTATGCGGCCGATGATTTATACCCGCCAGAATTTTATCGAGCCTCTGCTCGGCGATGAAGTCAAGACATTGGCCACCTCGGGATTGTGGATTGCGCACTACAAGGTGGCCCAGCCCTCCACTCCGTCAAGCTGGACCTCATGGACGTTCTGGCAGTATTCGGAGACCGGCAGTGTCGACGGAGTACACGGGGATGTTGATTGCGACCGATTCGGTGGTTCACAGTACGATCTGCAAAACCTCACGAAGAGTTGATGCGTCTGCTCGAAGCACGTCACGGTTGACCCCGGGGATGCCAGAGGCTTGAGTCGACTTTCTTTCCGCGGCCTGACAGCATGTAGTGAAACGGGAGGCGTGGAAACGTCGCGAGGACAACAAAGCCCGACCGGCCAGGATAGGAGCAATAGAAAATGAGAATGCTCGGCATTTTAGTCCTGAAGAAGCTACGCATCTTAGGATGCGTAATGCTTGTAGCGGGATCGGCGTATTCTCAAACCGCCGATTCGCCCAACGGGGCGAGTTCTAAGTCCACCGCTGCCCAGAGCACCCCGCGTGTCAGCAACTCTGCACTGGCAGAGCGACCTGCACCTACCCCAGCAACCACGCAAAATCAATCAGCCAAAGACGTCGCACTCAGCGGAGTTGAAGTCACAGATCCGAAGGCCGACCAAACAGAGGTGGCTCTCGGAAAATTTGTGATTTTGAAGTTGGATACGCCTTGGGAAGTGATTCTCAAGCAGCAGACGCCAACGAACAAATTGGGGCTATTCATTAATGATTTATTTATGAAGGGGCTGGAGCCCATGCCCATGCCCGAGCATCCCAACTGGGTGATGTTCCAGCTCAAGCGGAATGACGAGAACCGCGATGCCTGGAGTGTGCTGTTCGGACGCAAGAGCTTCTTTTTCGGCACGAGGCAGAACCACGAAATTGCATCGGCCTTCAGGACGGATCCTGGGGAGCCAAGAATCCCCAAATCCTGTACCTGGAGTACCTCCCTGACTGGAGGTCGTGGTTAGTCCTCCCCATTTCGTTTCTAGTCGCGGTTGTAACGATTATCGGCAACCCGGAAACGGCGATCTAGGAAGTTCAGCTTTTGGAAGCCACGTCCGGCCTGAGGCCGCGAGCGGGTTGCCCAGAAACCTTTCCTCCCCGTCGCCCGCAAATAGCTGATTCTATAGGGGTTAGATTTGCGGATATCGCTGCCCACAAACAGATGTTTTTGGGCGCGTCTCCGCTGTTCCAAATACAGTCCGTGAGATAGCTAGGCCCACCGTGACGTGATGCCCTAAGCGGTAAGAAATGAGTTGATCTCCGGGGAAAGCTCGGGAAGACTCTGCTCGTTCAACGGATGCGGAAGCGGCTCAGCCATCTCCTGAATCCAACGAGAGGGAGCTCGGGAAGCAGCGTGGGAACAACCCTGGCGCCGACACCAACCCGCCGGAGGATCAACAAGATGCTGTCGAAAGGGTTGAGGTCGTATAGCGGCTGGCGTGGTTTTACCACGCCACTTCGTACGGCAGCGGTTCTAGGAATCGGTTAGGATTTCTTTGGCTCGTCGTTAAGAAGTTAGTGGCAGACGATATCATAGGCCGGGCGGTAGCCTCCGTCTTGAGCCTTCTTTTGTGTCATGTATTCGCCGTGCTTTGTGTTGCCATACCACCGCGTGCCTGGACAGTGATACACACCAGAACTGGTGTTCACCCAGACCCTTACATCCGGATTCCCTGCACGCCCGGCTTCTGGGTTGCGCACAGTTCCATCTTGCTTTTGCGAGGCGATACCAGTTCCCGCCGGGCCGCATTCATTCCCGTAGGCCGGACGGTACCCGTGCTCCTGGGCCCCTGCTTCGGTCATAAAAGTGCCGCTTGTTGTTGTGCCGGACCATCTGGTGCCAAGACAGTGATAGACGCCGGTGCTCGTGTTGACCCATACGCTGACTTCTTTTTTCTTATTCTCGGCGCTGGCCTTAGGGGAAGAAACGGAACGCAAACTGGAGTCAGATTCCGGTTCGATCTTCAATACCGGATGCAGCTCTATGCCATTCGGCGCCGCGCCCGTTTGACCGTGCAAGAAGTCGAAAAAGCCCACTCCCGTCACGACCACGACCACGCTCACGCTGGAGGCCTGGTTTGAAATCTCCATAATCACTGCTCTGGCCCTTCTAAACTCCTCGACGTGTGCTGAGGCGCAGGCCCCGGCACAATCCGGAGATGGAATCTCTGCGATCATTGTCTTGCCCGGATCTTCGACATCGGCGATAACAATATGGAAATCGCCGTCTTGCTCCAGCTTGTAACTGATCAGCCGCGCACGAACCTTGTAGGTTTGCGTTTCGATAGGGCCAATGCGCTGATCTGCAGGTGATTGGGCGGGGTGCTCTTGGGAAACGAGCCAACCAACCGTGGCCTCCTTAGCAGTGAAATCCACCTTGTCGCGGTCAGCATCGCTCAATGTCTTGACGCTCCACCGCTCTGTCCCGCAGTAAGTACCGCAGGCTGGGAGCTCATGCTGAGGTGCTGAAAAACCATACACTGCGGGCCTTCCCGGGGGGACGAAAGCTAACACTGAGCCAACAAGGCTCAATAACAAGGCCAGTAGGGTCTCTCCTCGTTTCATTGCCGTCTCCCGAGGAGCAATGGTGGGAAAACAACCGAATGGTTTCACTCACCACACCGTATGTCTTAAACAAAGTCTTTGTCAATCGCCGACAAATTTAGAGGGAAGTGCCTGAAAAGGGATACGGCTGTGATCGTGTTCAGGATATTAGAAACGAAAACAACCAGATTCTTCAGCCAAGCGTCGGACAGGCCGCGGGGCGTTATATGACTCTATACTGGCGAAAGAAACGGAACAGGCGCGAAGCACCATAGCGTAGGAGGGGAGTTCCTCAACTCAGCAAGCTCAATAGGTTCAGAGCGAGCAGGACCCGTGCGTTTCGGCGAACCATCCCAGGCTTCCTTGGCGTCTGCGAATTGAAGTGTTGCGGAGTCTTGGCGAACCACAACGAGTGTGAACGCCAGGGACAATAGTGCCAAACTGAAGCTTAGTCACTGTCTGATGCAAGCAGATTTCCTCATTGGAGCAGAGCAAGCCTTTTGCTTGTTGCGCGGCCGCCACCTGTTGCTGACCGATTCTGCAGAACTTGCGAACCCATAAGCCCAGGGCGCAGCACGACGCGCTCAGTTTGGTCGCGACGATGTCGAACTCTGTAGTCTTTGGAATTCCTGCATTTCGTGTTGCGCCTGCGCGGTCTTGCCCTGTTTGCGATAAAGGCCGGCGAGTCCAAAATGGGCCTGCGCCGCCAGCGACGTTTCCTTCTCGAGGGCGACCACGCGGGTCCAGGATTTTTCTGCAAGCGCGAATTCGCCGGCGAGCAAAGCTGCCTTGCCCAGCGAATATAAGGTTTCAGGCATGTCAGGTTGCAATTTGTCAGCGCGCTGCAACTCGGCCCGGGCTTCCTGCGCTTTGCCTCGTTGGAGCAGTGCCGTGCCTAGGCGATAAGCGGCTTCGGCGTTGCCCGGCTGGCGATTAGCCTCCGCCCGGAACGCTTCTTCGGCTTTATCCCATTGTTCGGTGCCGGCGTAGACGAGCCCGAGCTCCAACTGCAGCCCCGGAATGTCGGGGCGCTGAAGCCATGCCTCGCGGTATTCCTGTTCGGCCTGTGGCATCTGCCGCAGAGCAAAGTAGTTTTCGCCCATAGCCTCATGGACGCGGGCGGAGTCCGGATGTGCTCTAATGAGGGTCTCTATAGTTTTCTTGGAGAGAAGTCCGCTGGCCCGGCCGAGATAGTAGAGGAGGTCGGGATTATTGGGGCGTTTGACCAGGGCGGCGCTGAGACTCGCGATTGCCTCCTGATAGAGTCCAGTCTCAATCTGAGCAACTCCCAGAGCTTCCAGCGCGCGAACGCGTTCCAGGTGTGGAATGGCTTCGCCGGCGTACCCCTGTGCCAACAAAGCGTAACCAAGTTGCAGGTGCGCGCCATCAAGTTCTGGATTCAGCTCCAGCGCGCGCTTGAGCGGAGCGATCGCGGCGGCGTAGTTTCCGGTCTCCGCATAAACCTCTCCAAGGTCGAGAAAAGCCTCGGGAAGATTTGGAGCTGCTTCCGTGGCCTTGCGAAATTCGGCGATTGCCAGGTCAAGGCGTCCTTGCTTGTGAGCTTCAACACCCGTTTGCATGTGTTGAGCGGCTTCGGGCGAAACGCTCTGCAGCGCAAGCGAGAAAAATAAAATAGCGAATTTCATAAGCGCTCCGGTTCTCGCACTTCAAGAAACTGGTCGGCACGCGCATCTTTTATCTCCTGATGTGCCCCTGAAGGCCACCATACGTCAATGACTGCGCTATTAGAATCTCCCAGGCCAAAGTGGAGACGCCTGTCATTCGCGGAAAGATAGCTTCCAGCGGTAGTGGCGAATCGAGTTTGTCCATTTACACGAACTCGCGCGCCAAGTCCGTCACGGCTGCTGCGCGTGCCGCGAAGGGTAATTGTCAGCCAGTGTCGCTTGCCGCCCCGATTCATCAGCACAATGGGATGCCCCCCGAGAACGGTCAACACGGCGTCCATCCAACCGTCATTGTTCAAATCCCCGAATGCTAGGCCCCGGCCCGCGACCGGGATGGTAATTCCAGAATCCGCGCGTTCGAAACGCCCCTCATGATTCAACGCCAACAGAGGCGGCTCCAGATAGTGCAGCGAATGGTCGATGTCTTCCACATTATCCAAGACGTGGCTTTGGGCCACGAGCAAGTCCTTCCAGCCGTCGTTGTCGAAGTCCTCCAGACCCACGCCCCAGCCCGAACTCCCTGCGGTGAGCGCGCCAAGACCCGTTTCCAGGTTACGACTGGTGAACAAGCCTTCTCCGTCGTTGTGATACGCGCCGTAGATTTCACGCGGCAGCACAGTTACGAAGATGTCGGGCTGGCCGTCATTATCGTAATCCTGGAACACGGTCCCCATACCGGAGAGGGGCTTGCCGTCAGCGGAGAGCGCCGCACCGGATTCGAGAGCGCACTCCGTAAACGTCTCGTCCCCGTTGTTGCGGTAAAGGTATTGCTGCATGCCATCGTTCGCCACGAAGACGTCCGTAAAACCATCTGCATTGTAGTCGGCAAATGCGACGCCCAAGGCGCGCCCCTTCTTGTTGGCGATGCCAGATTTCTGGCTGACGTCTTGGAACGTGCCATCGCCGCGATTGCGATAAAGAAGGTTTGTCGTGGCGGGAAATTCGGCGGGAGGACAATAGGTTCGCCAAGCCCCGCCGCAAGTCTTACTATGTTTGGTGTCCCACTCCATGTAGCGGGTAACAAAAAGATCGAGATGGCCGTCGTTGTTGTAGTCGAAGAACCCCGCGGAAACCGACCAGCCGCCGCCTGCCACGCCTGCCTTTGCGGTGACGTCGGTGAACGTTCCGTCGCCATTGTTGTGATACAGGATATTTTTTCCGTAGTTGGTCACGAACAGATCAGCAAAGCCGTCGTTGTCGTAGTCAGCGACCGCGACTCCCATGCCGTAGTTGCCGATGCCGGGGTTGGCCAAGCGCGCGGCCTCGGTTACGTCCGTGAAGCTGCCGTCTTTGTTCTGGCGGTAGAGCCGGTTCCAGTAGCGGGGATTCGTCCGATCGAATCTCTCTGGAACCTGCATCGGGCTTGTCAGGCGCCCACCGTTGACCAGAAAGATGTCGAGCAAGCCATCGTTATTGTAGTCGAACAAGGCCACGCCGCCGGGCATGGTCTCGATGAGATATTTTTGGGCTGTAGACGAATTCTGAAGCGTGAAATCCAGCCCGCGCGGAAGTCGCACATCAAAAACAGGAGTAGCGGCCGAGAGCGCGGCTAAGCGCAAAAACCGACGCCGACTGAGCAATCTATGCGCATCAACCCTTAGCCATCCAGATGCCGGCAAATCTCGCTCCAAGCCACAACCGTCCAAATGCATGCTGGCGTGGCCTTCTTCCGCAGCTTCTTTTGAATCCGAGTTCTAGAGCATATCGAATAAGGTTCGCCGCGACAAAATTTGCTTCCTTTCGCCCAACTGCCTGGAAGTCGCCAAATTAAGAAAGGGGGATGCCTTGGAGCATCCCCCATCGTGCATGCAATTGTTAGTCCCATTAGAACGCGAACTTCAGCCCGAACTGAACGAGCCTAGGATTACCGAGTGTGGCGGTCACAACCCCGAAGTTGGGCGACACCTGAGTGGTATTCGGGGCGGCAAACTGCGGGTGGTTGAACAAGTTGAAGAACTCCGTGCGGAACTCCACGTTCATGCGTTCGCTCGGCCCGAAGTACGTTCTTTTGAAGACTGCGAAGTCAAAGTTATTCACGCCCTTCTGCCGAAGCGTTGCATCCACACGTGACTCGCTGCCAAAGCCCCATTGTGGGGGTGCCGTGAAGCATGCCGTGTTGAACCATTCATTCAGCTGCGAGACACCCGCGGGTGCGCCCTTACTGCAGCCGGCCACCACGTTGGGCCTCAACGTTCCAATTCCCAGCCCCAAAGCTGAGAGTGGAGTTGACCCCCCATAACTGATCTTTAGGGGGAATCCGCGTTGGAAGATTGTGACGCCATCGATGCCCCATCCTGAGACGAGCTTTCCACCAACTCCGCCCACGTCGGTCAGGAACTTCTGACCCCGGCCGAGAGGCAGATCAAGCACGTAGCTGATTACAAGGCGCTGCGACACGTCTTGAGAAGCTAGCGACTTCTCTGCCTTGAGGTTGTTCCAATCCTGAACTTGTCCCACGCCCCCCGTGCCTCCTCCCTCTAGCCAAGAGGTAAGAGAGTCCGTGGTCGCGAGGAGCTTGGCGTTGGTGTAGGCGACCAGCATGGTGCCGCCGCCAGAGAAACGCCTCACCACGGTTGCCTGCAGGGAGTGGTAGGTGCTGCCACAACAACCCTGCCCGTTGAGGTTCAGGCCGGTGTATTGCGGAAATGGCCGATCCAGCTGACCTTGCTTCAGGTTTCCAGGCGACAAACTTCCTGAAAGTGCAGGGCCGAAAGGATAGCTCGCCGTGGGGACGACATTAGCAATCGTGGGAACTAGGCCCTGGGCGGCTTGCGCAGCGGCCGCTGTAATGAAGCTATCTGGGATCTGGTTTATGTTCGTGTTGAACTGCGGCAAGTGTACGCCATGCGCGCCCGCGTAGGCGACATCGGCGAAGAAGCCCGCGGGCAACTCACGCTGCAGATCCAGATTCCATTGCTGCACGGATCCATTCTTCTGGACGGTAAAACCGGTTGCAGAAAAACTTTGCAAACCGAGACCGTATCCCGACACCGAAGGTTTCGGGTTGCGGCCCGGTGGGACGACCAGGGTGGCGCCGAACGGACCCGGAGTTGTGCACGTGAGGACACCGGGAGAAGTTAACGTACAGTCGCTCTCATGCAGCGTGCTGGCGGGCGTTAAACCGCCATCGTTACTGGCGAAGAAGGGGTTGGTAGAACTACTGACCGGGTCAATGTAGGGATTGACGCCGAACGACACAAAGTTAGGAATAAAGAATATTCCGTAGCCTGTACGGACCACGGTCTTCTGGTTAAGACTGTAGGCTAAGCCCAGACGCGGCATGACGTTATGCTTGTCCAGCGGCAAATTGTTTCTGCCACCGTTCACGCCGGTCTTAACCAGGAACAGGTCTCCGGGACAGGGACTTCCTATGCTCCCGCCGCATCCCGTAACCGTGAGATTTGCAACGCCTGGGTTGAAGTAGGTCAA
>Ga0209152_10000523_pt1 | contig 17515 bp, 13 predicted proteins | sample GraSoiAngelo_107_FD_185873 | JGI IMG/M metagenome (GOLD analysis project Ga0209152, IMG submission 185873) | Grasslands soil microbial communities from the Angelo Coastal Reserve, California, USA - 14_0903_09_30cm (SPAdes) (version 2) | ecosystem: Environmental > Terrestrial > Soil > Grasslands...
CGGCGGCTACACGAACGGAAACATTCTAAACCCGCACACGAGCGGCACGTTTTCAACCTACCTCTTTGGGCCGCGGGTATCCTACCGCCATTATTCGAGGATCACGCTGTTCGGGCAGGTGCTCTTCGGCGTGGCGCACGCCAATGCTGCGGCGTTCGGGACCGCCAACACGCAGAACGCTTTTGCCATGACCGCAGGCGGCGGCGTGGATTACAAGCTGCTCGACCACTTCTCGGTCCGTCCGTTTCAAGCGGAGTATTTGATGACGCGATTCGGGGAAGGCACGCTCGGCACGCGAACACAGAACAACCTGCGCGTATCGACCGGGTTCCTTTTCCGATTTTAACGGGAAGGGAGAAGCTTATCTCCTCGAGTCGCAGGATGGCATGGCAAAGTTCCGCGCCTGGAGGGGCCGAGGCCCGGTTAAATGCAGAGCTTGTCGGAGCTAAGCTCCGACCCTTCACGCAACGAATTTCTGGCTCGAGGAAGCCAGCAAGAATCGGTTGCCGGGTGTTAGGCAGAGGGGCCGTGAAGTCAGCTGGAAGCGGCCCCTGCACCTTTCTCGCGCGCCTCGGAGCAAGTTTGCGATGCTCCGGTTGGATTCGAGAGATCCTCGCTAGCCCCTGCTTGCCGAGAGGCAGGCTCGGATGACGGTGAAATACGATCCTTTCAGCAAATGCTAATGTGCCATGGTGTAAATGACCGTGATGTGCGTGTCGATTTCTACCGGCTGGCCATTGAGAATCGTGGGCCGGTAGCGCCATTGCCGCACGGCTTCGAGCGCCGATTGGAAGAACATGGGATCGCCTCCGACCACTTCGAGGGACTGCATCGAGCCGTCGGTTGCAATCCGGGCATGCAGTTCTACACGCCCTTCCTTGTGCATCTGTTTCGGCAAAACCGGATAGAGGGGGTCAACGCGGTAAATCAGCATGGCCGGGTCGAGGTGCGTCATACGCACGACCGTTGGACGGGCGACGTGCTGCTCGGCCGGCGGCGGTGGCACAGCGGCCCGTGCATCCTGAATCGGGATCAATCCTACCGGAGCCCCTGGAATGCCTGGACCCCCACCTTGCGGTAGGTCATCAGGCCCTTCGTCTGATGGGCCTGGGTCGTGCGTCACGATGGTGCGGGGAATGACAGGTCGTAGATAAAACCGAGAAGCGGTCGGCAACCGGCGGTGAGGATGCTGAACGCCGGGATCGCGCGATGAGCCCGTATAGGGAGAGTACGGAGGAACAGGGGTCGATACAGCGAGGGCAAGATGCTCTGTCTTGCCGAACAAGGGAAGGAGAACCAGCGCGGCAAGGACGGAGGCTTGGATCAAAATCGAAAGAACGAGAGCGCGGCGGCGCATCCGGCGTTCGCGACGGCGTTGCTCAGGATTGCCTTCGACCAGACATACGCCTAGAGACCCGAGACTTCCTTCAAGGATTTCTTCAGATACGTTTCGAGAATCGAGCGGCATCACGCACCTCCACAGTTTCTCCTGCGAGGTTCCGCCGGTCCCTTAGCGGGGGCTCAAAAAAGATTCTTGGTTCGTTCCAGGGGCGCCCTCGCGTCCTGAAATTCGCAAGTCTTTTGAGCACCATTTTGCAGACACAAGCAAAGGGGAACCCGAGAGATGTTGCGACGCCAGTCCCCCGGGGGGTTGCTCTGGTCCTCCAGGAGACCGGCGCCGCGCTCGCAGGGATGTGAGGTTCCGCGGTCCCTCGGTAGCGTTGGACACCGCGCGGCCTGACAAGTTCCCGCGAGAAAGGGTTTCAAATTTGTAATCCGTAATAAGTCGAACGAAGGGCGGCGCGTGTTCCAGAAGCCGCCCCGCCGCCGGACTGCCGAACAACGCAAAAGAGGCACGACCGACAAGACCCTGATCTACGAGCAGGTTTTAGCGAGATGGGGGGACGAAGGGCAGGCGAAGGCCATTGCCTCGGCGCCGGCGACTGCGCCTTATTTTTTTGGATTGAACGAGATACAGAAAACTGTACCCGCATTACTGCTTTGTGCATCTTATGGTTTGAGGACGTGGATCGGGAGGAGGCTGACTCCCATGGACAGGCGTAATGCAGAAACGATTGGCGTACGCCGCACCGGGTGGGCTGCTCTGGACCGCGATCCGCAGCAAGACAAGGTGGAATTCATCTGTCCGCACTGCGGCGCGCGTGACCAGAAGAATGCCCGGCGCGAGCGGACGTTGTACCATTTCACGGACGGTTTTTTGCAGGACCTGCAAGGTGAAGTGACCGTTTGCCATTCCTGCAAGAAGTCGCTGCGCGTGGTTCCCATCGTGATGGTGCACGATCAAGAAGAGGCGCGAAGGTTCGCGGCCGTTTTTTCCGACGAGCACCTGGTCACGGCGAACTGAGCATTTTACAAGTTGAACAGGGATGCGGGGCGCGAGGATTCGCGCCCCGCTGCTCTTTTTAGCTTGAAAGAAAGAGGCGCCCCCAAGTGAGGGAGCGCCCCTTAGAGACACTTAACGCTTAGTGGCGGTCGTGATCGTGATCGTCCCAGTCGCGGTCATTGTGCCAGCGGTGGCCGTCTTCATCCCACCAACGGTGGTTCAAGTTCCAGCAGCTTTCGCGCGCTTCACGTAGTTCATGCCGGGCATGGTCCGCTTGCCGGCTGTTCCCGCCATGATGCTCGATGGCTTCGTGGAGCTTATGATCTGCCTTGCTGATTCGCTTTTGACAATGATTGTCATCGGCGTAAGCTCGCGGCGTCGCCGCGAATCCTAGCAGGCCAACCAGCGCTGCGGCGGCAAGCACCGAGCGTCCCAGAAACTTCTTCTCTCCCGTGTACTTGAACATGGATTCTCCATCCTCTTAGTACCCCGACTGGGATGGGGGCGTTTGGTCCCTGCCTATTAAACACGGTCGAAGGGAGAATGTAGCGGAGCCAGAAACCGACGTGCAAAACCATGACAGACTTGGGGGTCTTCGCCGCGCATCAATAGGCTTGCAAGAACGAATCAACGTTCATGTGGTATTTTTCGAGGCCGGCGCGCACGCGGTCGAAAGCTTCGTCCACGGTGTCTGCAAATTGCAGCAGGTTGTATTCGCTTTCATCGATGGTGCCCCAACGCACCATGGCCTTCCAATTCAGTACCTCATCCCAATACCGGCGGCCATAAATGAGGATCAAATTGCGCTTTGGCAATTTGCCGGTCTGCAACAACGTGAGCATTTCCCAGAGCTCGTCCATGGTGCCGAAGCCGCCGGGAAAAACAATCAGCGCCTTGGCGATTTGCGCGAACCAGAGTTTGCGCATGAAGAAGTATTTGAAGTTGAAGCTCAGCTCCGGGCTGATGTAAGGATTGGCGAACTGCTCGTCCGGCAACTCGATGGAGAGTCCGATGGACTTGCCGCCGGCCTCATAGGCGCCGCGATTGGCCGCTTCCATGATGCCCGGGCCGCCGCCGGAGCAAACCACGAAACGGCGCGGCTTGGGACCGAGCGTCAAAGCCCAGCTGGTCAGCTTGTGCGAGAGCTGGCGCGCCTCTTCGTAATAGCGGGACATTTCAAGCGAGCTTTTGGCGCTCCTGAGAGCCGAGCGGTGATGTTGCAACTCTTCTGCCGACATCTTGCTGGTTTTCAGGTGCTTCAGCCGCGTGTAGCGCGCCTGCGCGGTTTCGTGCGACTCGATGCGCGCCGAACCGAACATCACGATGGTGTCGCCAATGCCCTCGTTCTTGAGCTGCATGAGAGGATGGATGTACTCGGCGAGGATACGTATCGGGCGCGCCGGCACGCTCTCGAGGAACTTCGGGTCCTCATGGCTGACCTTGGGCGCATGCTGGGGCTTCATTTTTTTGCCGTCGGGCATGTCTCTATTCTCCAGAAAAGACGACCTTTGATTGTAGGAATTCCGGGCGGTGCGCGGCAACGTCTTCGCGCAATGTTGCGTCGAAAGGAGTACAGTCGTCAGGTAATGACCTGACAGAGCCTCGGCGCGGGACGGATGGTATGAACGCGATAAGACAACCGGGATGCCGGGCCGTATGGCTCCTCCTTGCGGCGCTGGGCACGGCAAGCACGCTACTCGGGCAAGCGCCCACGGGGCCGCTCCCGCCAAGGCCGGGTGTTCCGGTGCAGCAGGCGCCCAAGGGCCAGATCAAGGTTCAGGTGGCAATGGTGACGACACCGGTGACCGTGCGGGACTCTCGCGGCGTCATGGTGCACGACCTGGACGCAAAGAATTTTCAGGTGACCGACAACGGCATGGCGCAGAAGATTTCGCATTTCGATCTGGGCGGAGATCCGCTGTCGCTCGTGATTCTTGTCGAAACCAGTTCGCGCGTCGAGCCGCTTATGCCCGAGATACGCAAGACCGGGATTCTTTTCACCCAGACGGTTATGGGTCCGACGGGCGAAGCCGCGGTCGTGGGCTTCAACGATTCGGTGGACAAACTGCAGGATTTCACAACCAATGCCGAAACCATCGAAAGCACGATTGCGAATTTAGGACCTGGAACCTCCAGCTTGAAGCTGTACGACGCCATGGCCGCAGGCGTCGAAATGCTATCGGACCGGCCGCAAGCGACTCGAGAGAAGCCCGGACGGCGGCGCGTGCTCTTGATTCTTTCTGAAGCCGTGGATGAGGGAAGCCAGAAAACGCTGGGAGAAGTCCTGCGGCAGGCGCAACTCGGGAATGTGACGGTTTACGGTGTGGGGCTTTCCACCACGCTCGCGGAGATGCGGTCGAAACCCAAACCTCCGCAAGGAACCGGTCTGCCGGTCGGCACGCTGCCGCCGCCGCCGGGAGTTCCCGATACGCCGACGCTCGAAGAGAACCGCGCGGGCGTCGACTTGACGGCCGCGGCCGCATGGATTGTGCAGCACGTTCGCGGCGAGGTAGGGGGCAATCCCCTCGAAGTGGCGGCTGCGGCGACAGGAGGCGCGAGCCTGTCCACGTTCAAAGACCGCTCCATTGAAAAGGCCATTGATGAAATTGGCGGGGAATTGCACTCGCAGTACACGCTCAGCTACACCCCGACCGATGCGGATCTGACCGGCTACCATGAGATCAAAGTGTCGGTGATTCGCAACGATGCGAAGAATCTGAAAATCCGCGCACGACCGGGATACTACCTGGCACCACCGGAAGGCTAAGACCGGCAGCGGCCTCCTTGTAGGATTCCGTCCCATGGCTAGCGATCCCCGGGCGGTAGCGAAGCACCCGATGGTCGTGGAACGATCTGGAGACCATCGAGAAGAGCGTCGCTCGAGGCCGCGGCGTTCCTGTTGGTTGATTTTTGGTGGGCCGCGCAACATAGTTTTCTTCGGCTAGTGTTCGACTGGCGGTTCATGCTCTGGCGGTTTCTCGCTTTCCTGCCCGGTGTGTCCTGGCCTTGATGGTGCTGTACCCGGAAGAACCTTGCTCCCGTGATTGTCGGACATTGGGCAGTGGACGTCATGGCTGCCGCCACGACTCTGTCGTTCTGAAATGGCCACGGGAGACCTAGGCGATTTGCCTCCAGAAGGTGCCGTCGCGAGAGGTGAGGAGAGCGTCTTTGCGGGCATCCCAACGCAAAAAATGGGACGTGTGCATGTGCTCGGTGTGCGCAGCGCGGCTGGCCCAGACTTCGTGGAGCAGATAGCTGCCTGGCGGATCGACCGAACCGTGCAGGTCGAAACCGAGGCAGCCCTCCTCCTTTCGTGAAGGCCCGATCAGAGCGCGCAGTTCCGCCTCCAGCAGAAGTTCCTGGCCCTCGCGGGCGCGCAAAATGACCATTCGAGTGACCGCGTCTTTTGGCAGTTTTCCGCCCGACGCCGATGTTTTGTGGGCTTTCGGTCGGGCCGGCCGCCGGGCCTTGGTTTTGCGCTTCACCATAGTGCCGGGGATTGTAGCGCAAAACGCTCGCCGCGCAAGGGAGAGGTGAAGCGCTGGAGCGCTCGCGAGAGGATGACGGGATGCTGCGCCTCGAGGCGCAGGGAAGGGGCAACAGAAGGGTGGTCTGCGGGACGCGGCACGGCCAAAGGCCGAGCCCTGACCGACAATGCAGGTATCCTGCCCTACTCAGAGGGGTCTCTGCGCCCGGCGTTGAGGCTGTCGAAGTTCAGGATGGTGTTCAGCACCATCGCATAGCTTCCCCAGGTTTCGCCGCGATAGACCGGGTTAATGGAGAACAACACGACGTGGCCTTTGCCCGAGGGCGCGTCCACCACGGCGGGGCGCTGGGCGATCTCGTCGCCGCCCTCGACCAAGCCGGAGACGAGCAAGTCCTTGCTGTCGGCGTAGCGGAAAATCACGCGCGGCCGGAGGGATGGAGGAATCACGCGGAAACCGTTGCGTTTCTGTTCGTCCAACACCGGCGGCGACTCCCAGGTTTCGGACTTGCGCTCTTCCGGGACCTCGACTCCAGGGCGGCCGACGGCGAAGTCGGGGTCGTCCAAACTGCCGCGGCCGGTGGGGCGGGCGCGCACTTCCGGGCCCAGGCGGCGACGGCCGCGTTGTCCCGCGATGCTGCTGAGCGAAAAGATCGGCCCGTTGTCGCAATAGGCCGCACCCTTTTCTTCATAGCCATAGGCGATGGGGCTAGCCTCATCCACGAGACGCGTTCCGACGACCGAGCCGACAATCTTCATTTTGCTCGCATTTTGCGTGCCGATGCCGTCGGCGAAGCCGAGGGAAAGCGCGAGCGACGAGGTGTCCATGGCGGTCAGGAGCACCCCGCCGCGCTCGACGAATTCCTGCAAGTGCGCGACGCCGTCCCAGCCGAGGCCGGGGCGCAGATCGTCGGTTGAGTCGTTCTTGCCGACAAGATTTGGCGTTTCGGGCGTATTTTTCCAGGGCAGGGGATTGCCCCAGGCGGTCGGAATGCCGTTGACGACGGCATTCACGCCGGCGTTGTAGCCGACGGGCGGAAACAGAATCACGTCGTATTTGGCGTTCAGGTCGGGGATTTTCGCGATCGCTTGTGTGCTCCGGTAATCGTAGGGAATCCCGAGCTTGTCAAGCGCCAGACGCCACCAGCCTTCGGTCTGCGTGCTGAGCCAGGTATGCACCAAAACGATGCGCGCGGCGCGCACCGGATGCGTTTTCACCCCGGGCGGGGCGCCGAGCGCGGTAACTTCGACGCCGAGTTCGGCCGCCGCGCGGTCGAGGTCGGCGCGGCTCGTGTTGCGCACGATGTAGGAACCACGGTTGAATTTCTTCCCGGCGCTTTCGAAGGGCTCCTCGGCCGCTTCGATCGAAGCGTCATGAAGCTTGTAGCGCAGCGTCGCAAGGGCCGGCTCGGCGCTGTTGTTTATGGCGAACACCGTGCCTTGGCCTTTCACGCCGCCCGGAGCGCGAATTCCCGTCACGCGGTCCATCGGCACATCGAGGACTTTGATGTCGGTCACGCGCGTCACCTGCACGCCGAAGAGTTCGCCGAAGGTCCAGCCGGTATCGTCGTAAGGAGTCTTCTGCGGATCGTCCGGGCTCCAGTATTGACGATCGAGCAGCGCGTCCGCGATCCGGGAATACGGCTGGTCCATGCGAATGATGTAGCTTCCTGCGGGGAACTCACGCGTGGTTCGGGCGGGCGCTTCGGACTTTTCTTCTTTCCTGTCTTTCCCTTTGCCGGGCTCTTTGGGCTTTTTCGCGGGCAGCGTTACGGTGAAGGCGGACTTGGCGCGCGAGATTTCTACGGCCTGCTTTTCCAAGACCTGTAACAGCTCTGCCTGCAAGCCTGGCCGCGGATCATCACCTGGGAGAACGTAGGCGGCGGGCCCTTCCTCGGAAGGCTTGGTCGTGGAGCGCTTGGCTTTCAAATAGAAGTTTTTCAGGAAGCGCTGCTTGTTCTCCGTGAAGAAGTGCAGCGATGTGAGCAATCCGGTCTCTTCGTAGTTGTTATTGTCGCGCTGCGACCAGAGCACCTTGGGGAGAGGGGGATTCTGGCGATACCACGTGCGCGCGTACTCCTCGGGCTGGAGGGTGCGCTCCTCGGTGTCGGCGCCGCCGTTTCCAAACGTTTCATAGAGGCGGCTGATGCCGTTATGTAGGGCGGCGATGAACATCAGGTAGCCCGGCGACCAGGTGTCGAAATCGCCGTGCGCGAAGACGCCGGGCATGCCGAACTTGGTCATCGCTGAGACGTTGTTCCAACCAATGACTTGCCACTCGTCGGCCAGAATCGGGTCAATCCAGGCGTTGTACGGCTCGTCGCCGATGGTGTTGTCGTAGAGATACGGCACGGACTCGTGCAGATCATGCAGCACCTGGGCTTTCCAGCCGACGTAGGTGTTCAAAACGTTTTCGGTGAGCTTTAGCGTCACGCCCATGGCGTCGCGGTTGTTGTCGTGCGCCACGTATTTGCCCCAATAGACGAGCCACGGATAAAACTGCTTCGCATGCGCAAGGTGCCATTTGTAAAGATCGACCATGCGGTCGCGTCCGTCGACTTCGACGACCGGAGTGATCAGCGTAACGGTGCCGTCGCGAATTTCCTTGATGTACGGGCTCTCATCGACGGCGAGGCGATAGGCCAGCTCCATGAGCGCGGTGGGCGCGCCGGTCTCGGGCGAGTGAATCGTGCCGGTGATGTAGTAGACGGGCACCGCTTCGGCGACGAGCTTGTCGGCTTCCGCGTCATCGAGCTTGATCGAGCGGGGATCACCGAGCTTGCCCAGCCGGGCGCGGTTTTCCTCCAGATTTTTCAGATTTTCTTCCGAAGAAACCGCGACGGCGATCATCTCGCGGCCTTCTTCGGTCTTGCCAATGGAAAAGACTTTCACACGCGGACTGGCTTTCTCAAGCAGACGCATGTAGCGGTAGACATCTTCGGCGTAGGGAAGGATTCCCGGCGCGCCGGCCACATCGCCAAGCACCGCCTGCGGCGTCGGGACGTTTTTGGACGCCGGCAAATAGTCCACGAGCGGCGAGCTGAAGTAAGGCTTGGTGGTGTACTTGCGGATTTTCTCGGTGTAGGCCTCGTCCACGGGCTGCTTCGGGTCGCGCCCCGGCGGCGTTTCTCCGTCTGCCCAGGCGCGCGGCGCGACCGCGCCGCCCAGCGCGACGAACAAAACAAGCTTGGACCAGCACCGACTCCTCATGACGCGTCTCCTGTATGTCATTTTGAAAGAATCGAGATTCTAACTCACTTGGAGGCGCGCAAAAACACTTTGCGAGGGGCGCAAGCTAATCAAGCGGAAGGAAGGCGATGCAGACCGGCGAAGGCACTTCCAGGCTCGCCCCTGTCGGCGTGAGCGCGCCGGTCTTTTGGTCGATGCGAAACGTGACGATTTTGTCGGAGAGTTGGTTCTCAGCGAGCAGATAGTTGCCGGAGGGATCGATCGAGAAGTGCCGAGGTTCTTTGCCGCCGGTTCGCACATTCGCCGCCAGGCGCAGCAGGCCGCCACTGTCGACTTGGAACACGGCGATGCTGTCAAGACCGCGGTTTGAGGTGTAGATGAATTTGCCACTCGGATGCAAAGCGATTTCCGCAGCGTCGTTGCGGCCAGAGAACGCCGCCGGCAGTGCCGAGACGGTTTGCAGGGCATGGTATCTTTCGCGAGCTTCGTTCGCGAAGGTCGTCACCGTGGACTGCAATTCCCCGAGGACATACATAAAGTTGCCGTCGCGAGAAAACGCGAGATGACGCGGCCCGGAACCGGGCGGGAGCGCGGCGCGAAACGCGTCCGGTTGAGTTGCATCGGGGTTCGAGAGCTGGCCGAGGTCTGCGTCGAACTTGTAAATCAGGACTCGGTCCAGGCCGAGATCGGCTACGTAGGCGAAGCGGTTGCCGGCCGACGTTTCAACCCAATGCGCGTGCGCAGTGTCCTGGCGCTCCTTGTTGGGGCCGAGCGTGCCCTCGTCGCGAACATTCGCGGTGGCCGGGCCGAGCTTGCCGTCGGCACCGATTCTAAAGACGACGACGTTGCCGGAGGTGTAGTTTGCCACCAGGAGGTATTTGCCTGTTTTGTCGAGCGAGATGTAGCAGGGATCTTCGCCGAGCGCCGGTAACGCGTTTAGCAGCGTGAGCTTGCCCGTCTTCGAATCCAGCGAAAATCCGCTGACCATGCTGTTTTTTCCGGCTTCATTCGCCGCATAAAGAAATTTGCCGTTGGGATGAATCGCGACCCAGGAAGGGTCCTGCGTTTCCGCGGCAACGCCGAGCGGCTCGAGCTTCCCCGAACTCGCGTCATAGCGAAAGGCGTAAATGCCCTTGCTCGCCGTCTTGGTCGTATAGGTGCCCACGTAGGCCAGATAGTGATTCCCTGCCGCATGCTTCTCCTGCGCTTCTCTCGAGGCAAACAGAAGAAGGGGGCCGAGCGGAAATGCCAAAAGCCATCGCGTCATTTTCATGATTCGGTGGAACCTGAGAAGAATTCTCCCGCGAGCCCTAGGCTAATGTTTGCCTCGAACCAGCGCAAGTCAAATCAAGGTGTCCCATCCCGCCGGTCTTTGCTTACTTCTTTTCCTCTTCGTTTTCTTCCTGGAGCACGACGGCCGCGGCCACGGAATCGTCCGCGTCGAGGCGCAGCAGGTGCACGCCCTGCGTGGATCGCCCGGCTTCGCGGATCTCGTTCGCGTGCACGCGGATCACTTTTCCGTTGTGGGTAATAATCATCACGTCGGACTCTTCGGTGACCTGCAGGGCCGCCACCACCGAGCCGTTGCGGTCAGTCGTCTTCATGTTGACCACGCCCTTGCCGCCGCGCGAGGTGATGCGGTACTCGGCCAGCAGCGTGCGCTTTCCGTAGCCCTTTTCGGACACGGTGAGCATCAGCGACGTGAGCGAATCCTTGATCTGCTCGTTCTCGAGTTCCTCGAGGTCTTGCGTCGTGGTTTTGTGCTCTTTGGCAAGGATTTCGAAGTCGGGTTGCACCGCATCCATGCTGACGACGTAATCGCCCTTGGCGAGATCCATGCCGATCACCCCGCCGGCGTTGCGCCCCATCGGGCGCACTTCGGTTTCGCGGAAGAGAATCGCTTGGCCCTCGTGGCTCGCGAGAAAAATCATCTTTTTGCCGTCGCTGAGCTTGGCGCCAATCATTTCGTCCTTGGCTTCCAGGTTGATGGCAATGATGCCGCTCGGCCGCGGGTTCGAGAATTCCTTGAGCGCGGACTTCTTCACCGTGCCGTTGCGCGTGGCAAAAAAGACGTACTTGCCTTCGTCCTCGAGGCTGTGCGCGGCGACAATGGCGCTGAGTTTTTCGTCTTCCTGGAAGCGCACCAGGCTGGAAATCGCTTTGCCGCGGGTGGCCGCCGCCGCTTCGGGAATTTCGTACACCTTTAGCCAGTAAACGCGGCCCTTGGTGGTGAACAGAAGGATGTAGCTGTGCGCCGAGGCGATGAAAAGGTGCTCGACAAAGTCCTCTTCCTTGGTGCGCGCGCCAATGCGGCCTTTTCCTCCGCGCGACTGGTGGCGGTAAATCTCGACCGGGGTGCGCTTGACGTAGCCGGCGTGACTGACGGTGATGAGCATGTCCGTGTCGGCGATCAGGTCTTCGAGTTTGATCTCGTCGACTTTGTCCACGATCTGCGTGCGGCGGTCGTCGCCGTACTGCTTCTGCACCTCCTTCAGCTCGCTCGAGATCACCGACTTCAGCCTTTTCTCACTGGATAGGACTTCTTCGAGCTCAACGATGCGCTCGCGGATGGTCTTCAATTCCTTGATGATTTCATCGACGGAGAGCTGCGTCAGGCGGTGCAACTGCAGTTCGAGTATGGCGTCCACCTGAACAGGGGTGAGTCCGCCGGTGACGGTGCGCGCCGTTTCGCCTTCCACGCCGCCGAGCTTGTACTTCCGGCCATCCAGCTTGACCCCGCTGATTTTCCGGGATTTCCCGTTTTCCGTGATGGTGACGTCTTGCTCGGAGAAGAAGTTCAGCAGGTTTTGCTTGGCCTCCGCGCGGCCCTCCGATCCGCGGATGATGCGGATCACATCGTCGAGGTGGTCGAGGGCCACCTGGTAGCCCACCAAAATATGCTCGCGTTCGCGCGCTTTCCGCAGGTCGTAGCGGGTACGGCGCAGCACCACGTCGCGGCGGTGCTCGATGAACAGGCGGATGAATTCCACCAGCCCCATCTCTTTCGGCTGCCCGCCGGCGATGGCCAGCAGGATCATGCCGAACGATTCCTGCATCTGCGTGTGCTTGTAGAGGTTGTTGAGGATGAGCTGCGATTCTTCGCCGCGCTTGAGCTCGACGACGATGCGCATGCCTTCGCGGTCGCTCTCGTCGCGCACATCGGAGATGCCCTCGATTTTCTTGTTCTGCGCCAGCTCGGCGATGCGTTTGATGAGCGTGGCCTTGTTCACCTGGTAGGGAATCTCGGTGATGACGATGTTTTCGCGATCCTTGGCGACCTCTTCAATGGCCGCTTTGGCGCGCATGGTGAAGCTGCCGCGCCCGCTCTTGTACGCCGCTTCGATGCCTTCGCGGCCGGCAATATAGCCGCCGGTTGGGAAGTCCGGCCCGGGCACGAGCTTCATCACTTCCTTGAGGGTCGTTTCCGGCTTCTCGACCATCAGCAAGGTGGCGTCGATGATTTCGCGTAAATTGTGCGGCGGAATGTTGGTGGCCATGCCCACGGCGATGCCGCTTGCGCCGTTGACCAGGAGATTCGGAATCCGCGTCGGGAGAACGACCGGCTCTTTTTCCGTCTCGTCGAAGTTGGGAACGAAATCGACCGTTTCTCTTTCAATGTCCGCCAGCAGCTCTTCGGCGATTCGCGCCAGGCGGGCTTCGGTATACCGCATCGCCGCGGGCATGTCGCCGTCCACCGAGCCGAAGTTGCCCTGGCCGTCGACGAGCGGATAGCGCATGTTGAAATCCTGCGCCATGCGCACCAGTGCGTCGTAGACGGGGGTGTCGCCGTGCGGGTGATATTTGCCGAGGACTTCGCCCACGATCTTCGCGCATTTGCGGTAGGGCCGGGTAGAGGTGAGGCCCAGTTCATACATGCCGTAGAGAATCCGGCGGTGCACCGGCTTTAAGCCGTCGCGCACTTCCGGCAGCGCCCGGCCGATGATCACACTCATCGAGTAGTCGAGATAGGACTTCTTCATCTCGGCTTCGATGTCGACCGGAATCGTCACCGAGAGATTCTGTTCGTCTGGCATGTGTCCTCGCTGTTAGGCCCGGCTTTCCATGCTCGGCTCGTTTTATTGCCGGAGCTCCTCGATGGTCAGGAAACCAGCCCGTCGCGCTTCTTGCCGAGGCGCTCGAGCGCCCAAGCCTTCACGGTATCGAAGGCGTCCGCGGCATTGGTAAACCAGCGCCGAGCAAAGGCGCTTTCGATTTCGCGCAAAAACGCCTCGCACTCGCGCTGGTCGGCAAACTCCATGGCCACCCCCCGCTCGTTGTCAGGCGCATCGGTCGGCGTTAGGCGAAACTCGCTGACGCTTATGCCCTTGAGCCCGGGCAGCGTGCTCCAGCCCAGTTGATACCTCATGGCTGCTTCGATCGTCGGGGCCGCAGGAGATAAAACACTCCCATGGCCACCACCAGAATGATGGCAATGGCCACGGCGTTGGCCGCGAAAGTGAGCCGGTCGAGCTCCGCGGCCGAAGGGTCGGAAAGGCGAACCTCGTGCCAGTCTCGAAAAGCGCCGCAGGTGCGCGGCAAGCGGAATCCCGCAACGGCAACCGCGGACAGGAGCAAACCCCAGCGGATGGCGTCGCGAGCGGATCTCGGAGCGATTTCTGCCATCGGCGCTCCTCGAGAGCGAAATCAGATGTCCAGGTTCACGACTTCGAGCGCATTGTCCTCGATGAATTTGCGGCGCGCTTCCACGTTTTCGCCCATCAGCGTCGAGAAAATGTCTTCTGCCGCGACGGCGTCTTCCAGTTTCACCTTGAGCAGCGTGCGCGTCTCCGCGTTCATGGTGGTTTCCCAGAGCTGCGTGGGATTCATCTCGCCCAAGCCCTTAAACCGCGTGATGGTGAAATCTTTTTTCGCGTCTTCCATCACGTAGCTAAGCACGTCCTGCGCTCTTTCCTTGGTGGTCTTGTCGCCGTTGCGCGAAATGACAAAGGGCGGCTTGTTGAATTCTTCGACCTGCTTTGCCAGCACGCGCAGGCGCTTGTATTCCGGGGTGGAGGCGAGCGCCCAATTGATTTTCTGGTTGTGCGGCGCGCCGAACTGGATTTCGTAAAGGCTGTGCTCTTCGTCAAAAGCGATCTTGCCTTCAAGCTTGAGCTTGGCCTTGTCGATCCCCTTCAAAAGCTTTTCGAGCGATTTTTTCTCCTCGAATTCCGCCTTTTTGTCGAGCCCGCTCTCCGCCAGCACTGCGACAAGGCCGGCATCGCGCAGCCGCCGGCCGAGCTTAGCGGCGAGCGCGTCGTACTCCTGCACGTTCAGCAGGAACGTCGTCAGCCCCGCTCCCTCGAGAGTCACGCCTTCTTTGGCCTTCACGACGTGATCTTCGGTTGCGCGTTTCATCAATTCACGGGCGAAATCACGCTCGTCGCGAATGTATTTCTCGCTTTTCCCGCGCTTCACGCGATAGAGAGGCGGTTGGGCGATGAAGATGTGCTCGCGGTCGATCAGCTCCTTCATGTGGCGGAAGAAAAACGTCAGCAGCAGCGTGCGGATGTGCGACCCGTCGACGTCCGCGTCGGTCATCAGGATGATTTTGTGGTAGCGCAGCTTGCCGGCGTCAAAATCGTCCTTGCCGATGCCGGTGCCGAGCGCGGTGATGATGGCGCGAATTTCTTCGTGCCCCAGCATCTTGTCGTAGCGCGCTTTCTCGACGTTGAGGATTTTTCCTTTGAGCGGCAGGATGGCTTGGTATTTGCGGTCGCGGCCTTGCTTCGCCGAGCCGCCCGCCGACTCGCCCTCGACCACAAACAGTTCGCAGCGCGCCGGATCGCGTTCCTGGCAGTCCGCCAGCTTTCCCGGCAACCCGCTCGAATCCATCGCGGACTTGCGCCGCGTCAGTTCCCGGGCCTTGCGTGCCGCCTCGCGCGCGCGCGCCGCGTCAATGCACTTGCTGATGATGCGCCGGGCCACGGTCGAATGCTTGTCAAACCACTCGCCGAGCTTTTCGTTCACGAGTTGCTCGACATCGCCCTTGATGTCGCTGTTGAGCTTGCCCTTGGTCTGCCCTTCAAACTGCGGCTGCGGCAGCCGCACGCTGACCACGGCAACCAATCCTTCCCGCACGTCGTCGCCGGTGATGGCGACTTCGTCCTTGGGATCCTTGAGCATGCCGGCTTGCGAAGCGAAATTGTTGATCGACCGCGTAAGCGCCGAGCGGAACCCGGAAAGATGCGTGCCGCCGTCCACGGTATTGATGGTGTTCGCGAACGCGAACACGTTTTCGCCATAGGTGTCGTTGTATTGTAGGGCGATTTCGATCTCGACGTTGCCGCGCTTGCCTTCCATGTAGATCGGCGAGTCGTGCAGCGTGGTCTTGCCGCGGTTCAGATGCTTCACGAATTCGGCGATACCGCCGGTAAACCGGAACTCCGCAGTCTTCTCCGTGCGCTCGTCGTTCAAGGTGATCTTCAATCCCTTGTTCAAGAAGGCCAGCTCGCGCAACCGCTGTGCGAGCGTGTCGAAGCTGTAGGTGGTCTTTTCAAAGATGCCGGGATCGGGGTGGAACGTAACTTTCGTCCCGGTCTTGCGCGTTTTGCCGGTCTGCTTCAGCTTGGAAGTGGGCTTGCCCTTCTCGTAGCTCTGCTCCCACACCGAACCCTCGCGCGAGATTTCCAGCTCCAGCCAATCGGAAAGCGCGTTGACCACGGAAACGCCCACGCCGTGCAAGCCGCCGGAAACTTTGTACGTTTCGCTGTCGAATTTCCCGCCGGCGTGCAGCACGGTCATAACCACTTCCGCAGCGGGACGCTTTTCCGTCTGATGCATGTCGACGGGTATGCCGCGGCCGTTGTCGACCACGGTGACGGAGTCGTCGGCATGCACGGTCACGTTGATTTCGTCCGAGAAACCGGCCAGGGCCTCGTCGACCGAGTTGTCCACCACTTCCCAGACCAGATGGTGCAAGCCCATTTCTCCGGTCGAGCCGATGTACATGGCGGGACGCAGCCGCACCGCTTCCAAACCTCCAAGAACTTTGATCGACTTCGCGTCGTACTTGTGACCCGCGGGTTGCACCGGAGCGCTTACGTTTTCTTTGTCACCCATGGTTTCTCCCCAGGCGGCAGCCTCTCATTGACCATCTGCGTCGCGGAACGCACCCCGAGCAACGTGGCGCCATCCTCCGCGAGTTCAAAATTTTCCCGTGAAGCAAGAAAGGCGTGTTTGCGGAATTTCGCCGTGCGTCGCCTTACCCTTTGATCCCGGCTTTGCTGGGCAACTCCGGAACTCGTAGGGTTCCTGCTCCATCCCGTCCCGCGCAGCGGGACGTGGCGAAGACTCATGCACCCCGGGGAACCCGCGTCCGCAAGGGTTTGCGCGGACCGTAGGTCCCGAAGGGACTCTCTCCAAGCTAGGTGGCTAGCCGGGCGGCGGCCTCATCAGGCGCTCTGGAGGCCGAGAGCCCGGGTCACTTTTCGCTTGGCGGACGTGTCGAAGATCCCCCACTAGGAATCGACAACCAAGAATTATACTCCGCCAAGACCTTTTTCTCAAGGCTATTTGCCCCGATTCACAGCGGATAAGCGGCTTATTTTCAAAAACTTATAGTGGTTTAAAGCGAGGCAAGCGAGAAGAAAAAGCGGCATTTCCTGCGCTTCGTTTTTCGGGCCCGTCCCTCTCAAATTCGCATCGGCATGATGATGTAGCGGTAGCGGTAAGACTCGTCGGCAAGCGGGCGCATTTGCCCGGCCGACTGCTCGTCTTTTAGCTCAATGCTGACTGGCCCGTCGGCGGCCGCGCCTAGAAAATCCAGCATGTAGCTCGAATTGAAGCCGATCGAGATGGGGTCGCCCTGGTATTCCTTCTCAATGCTTTCCTTGGCTTCGCCGTATTCCGGGCTGGATGCGGAAATCTCGACGCCTTCGCCCGAAATCGAGAGTTTGACCGCATGCGAGCGCTGATCGGCAAGCTGCGAAACGCGGCGCACCGCATCGGTCAACTCGCCCCTCTCGATCACCACGTGCTTGTTGTTGTCCCGCGGCAGGACCGCTTCGTAATTCGGGAATTGCCCGGTCAGAATCCGTGAAATCAGCAGGCGATGGTGGACTTGGAAAAAGAGATGGCTTTCGTCTTTCGCAAAATCAAATTGCGCGTCCGACTCGGCGGCGCCCGAGAGTTTTTCGACCTCATCCATCGCTTTCTTGGGGACCAGCACTTTCAGCTCGCCATTCATGCCCGAGAGTTTGTGGTCCGTTTCGGCTAAGGCGAGTCGATGGCCGTCGGTCGCCACCATGGCCAGCGTGTCCGGCCGCAAAATCAGCAAGCCGCCGTTCAGCGTATAGCGCGACTCTTCCATGGAAATGGCAAACTTCGTCTTGGAGATCAGGCTTTGCAGAATGGCTGCCGGAATCTTTACCAGCGTGTGCGGCATCGCCGGCAACGCTGGAAAATTTTCTTTTGCCATGCCCACCAGCTTGTACTTCTTGCGGTCACTGGTGATTTCAACCCAGTGATTCTCGAGCAGCTTGACCTTGATCTCGCCTTCC
>Ga0209152_10000527_pt1 | contig 17473 bp, 17 predicted proteins | sample GraSoiAngelo_107_FD_185873 | JGI IMG/M metagenome (GOLD analysis project Ga0209152, IMG submission 185873) | Grasslands soil microbial communities from the Angelo Coastal Reserve, California, USA - 14_0903_09_30cm (SPAdes) (version 2) | ecosystem: Environmental > Terrestrial > Soil > Grasslands...
CCGGAGATCAGGATTGCCGTGACACTTCCGATACCTGTGAAGAAGCCTCCCCACAACAACGCTTTGCGCCTTGAAGGCGTATCCAGGACGCCCGGCATCATCAGCGACGCCACACTCTTTCCAGCATCGTTGGCCCCATTAGCGAAGGCGAGTGCGAATAGAGCAGCGAGTCCTAGTTCTTCGATAGGCATGATCAAAAGACGGGTTCTCCGGAACCAGCAGTCTCATAGGCCATTATTCTAATTCCCCGATGTTTCTGACATTCCAACCTTTCCCAGATCTCTAAGCCGGTTCAGCCTGTCCTGCTCGTCTGCGAGCCCTGGGTCCTTTGAGAGCTCCCCATATGCAGCCGCGAACCATCCCTGAGCCTCATGGTTCTGACCCATTACCATCAAACACTCGGCAATCTCCTCGTAGACGTATCCACTCTTCTTGCCGGCCACCTGATACTGCTCGAACAGGTTCCGCTGCATTTCCAGAGCCTCCTCTGTATGATCCATCATCCGGAGAGCCTTCGCAACGCACCACTTTGCGATCATGATCTTGCCCATGTCGCCTTCTCTTGCCCGGAACTCTAGAGCCTTCTCGAACATGAGCAGGGACTCTTCATATTGTTGTTGCTCGAAATAGGTCCAACCAATATTGTTGTAGAGGCTGCCCCTCCATTTCCTCGCCCTTTCTTCCGCGGAGTTCTCGGCAAGATCTAGCGCCTTCAGGTTCCACTGAAACTGTTTTTCGGTCGGCTCGACAATCGCCATCATGTGAGCGGCGTCCACCGCGTTGAAGTCGTCTTTGGACTTGACGGCAAGATCTAGCGCTTCAAGGAACAGAGGCCGAGCATCGTCCGGCTTACTCGACGAATTGAAGACCCTTCCCCGCTCGAGCAAGTACCGAACCCTTGTCCTATCATCGGTTTTGTCCAGTGCCTTTCGGACGCGATCCAGAGTTTTGTGGGCATCTTGGAATTTTCTTTGAAGGCCCTCCGTTCTTGCTATCTGGGTTAGAAGCTGCGCGAGATACGCGAGGTCCCTTGAATCCTGGGCCGCGGGAGGAAGAAGTTCGCGGAACTTTCTTTCGGTTGCGCCTGGATGGTCATAATCCCAGAGGCTGTCAAAGTCTGGAAGACTGGTTTTCCTCATGCTTCCATCGGCTAGCTCGACCACGAACACCTCGCCTCAAACTGATACCAAGCGGTTCTCTTATTATCATGAGAGCCCATCAAATTACAACATGACCGTGATGGAAGTTCAGGATGTTTCGGAGATAACAGTTAGAGGTTTTCGAGCTGGAGACGAAAACCTATTCTTCGAGCTTCTGAAAAATTCATTCACATCACTCGAATATCTCCGCGCCTAAGGGCCGAGATAACTGGACCGTACTTTAACCGTGAAGGATCATTTATCGCTGAGAAGAATGGCTCTGCGATCGGATGCGTGGGTCCTAGAAATCTTCCGCGCGAAAAGTGGTATGAGATCAGATACCTGGCCGTGAAAAACGTAGAGTCGAGAGTTCCCCTAGTCAGAGCTTTTCCTTCGTACCTGGGTCCGGGACATTTCTGTAGAAGGCTTTCACATACGGTCTCGTAAGATAGATAATCGCGATGATGGAAGTGGGGAACTCGATACCGTTCCCTGTGAGCAATCCAGAGAGCAGTTCAGGACTTGCACCCAGCGAGGATGCATCCAGGAAAATCGAAGATATGCTTGTTGCGATTCCAAGACTCCAAGCCCAGCTGTTGCCTGTACGGAGAACCAGCCCCGCCAGAATCTTAAGGGATCCAAGCCCCAGTGCGACGATCGCTAGAAGCAAAAATATTGTTGAGACTAGTCCAATAGTTCCGGCCGGGAGGCCTATTCCTGCAAAGTCAGACGCATTGATGACCGGCGGAAAGAGGATGTTTCCGACCCCCGCAAGTATGAGGTTTGCCCCACCGAGAATAGACAGGGCCGCGATGATGGTGACGCCTCTAGGCATCCTACCCTCAAGAACAGTGTCGGGCTTCACGAACACCTCTCTCAGAATAACGACAATCCCGACAAGAGCGAGAGGCGTTCCAAAGCTCAACGACCCGAACGCGAAGAGAATGAAAGAGAATCCTGTAACGAACACGCCTAGAAGGGCCAGCCCTTCACGGGTCATCAGATACGTCATCTCCCTCCTCAATAGACTGCGATACCTGATGACCAAGAGAAGCAGTATGCTAGCCGAAATCGCTCCGATGAAAAAATCATACGTTAGTTCAGACTGATAGTTGCCGAGGGTAAGCAGGAGTCCAACCTCGTCACCAATGAACCCTGCTCCGAGACCATACATAACCGCGTAGGCTCGGTCGAGCCGCTCACTCTTCCAAGTGATCGCAAGCCATCCTGCGATTCCCATCAGAGCTATCCCATACCAGAAGTGGTGGAAGTGAATTCCTTGTTGTTGGATCACGATCGTCGGATTGAGTGTTGCAAAGAGCCGTGACCCGAAGAAACTGATTATGAATGATAATAGACCGATGAAGGAAAGGGCCGGACGAAACGTGCCTATGTGAAGCCTTCGGAACATTATTGGAATCTGCGAGAATTAGTTTTGCAATAATAGGGTTTAGGATGCGGACGCGTCGAAGTTAGCTCTTCATCCTTTCACTGCAGTTTCGAGGCCGTCGTCAAGATCTGTGGCCATAGACAATCTCGTCACCTTCTTCGATAAGGGTGCGCTGAGGTCCTGCTGTTCGCCTAGCTGGAAATTGTCAAGCTCATCAAAGTTGAAGGGGACCTGGCCGTTGACGTACATCTTCATCGGTTCAACGCACTTCTGCACCTCAGCATCCGGTGTCCTCGCCATCTCCTTCTTCAGCGAGAAGACCAGAAGTTCCAATATCCTCGCTCCTTAGCTGTCAACGCGGCGTTCGTAAACAGGGTAGCATCACTTGAGATGTAATTCTCGATCGGCTGGATCCTGAACCGTTTCACCAACACTTTCCCCAACACCCAGCCTCCACCAACCAGGAGAATCCCTGAGCCTCCTGGAAACGTTGGAAATGAAACCAGATCACGCAAACCGGGTATCAGATAGTATATCGTCACAATCATGGCGAACGTGCTGAGGAACTATCCTTGGACAAAGCGCCGCTCGAACCCCCGAATCCCTAGAGACCCTTCGTTTTTCTGGCGAGTTCTACTTAAGCAAGGCAGAACTAGGATTCTGAAATAATTGGCATGGCTTTTCAACGCTTATATGGGATTTTCCCCAATACTCGTCCTTGTGAAGTCCTCTAATCGAGTTATCATCGAACACATCAACCATAATCCGCATGGAAAAGATGCTTCCGATAAGCTAAACGAGGAATTTGTCGTTCTCGAAAACGAGGGAACCGAGAAAATCTCGCTGGCGGGCTGGACCCTGACCGACGAGACTGCTACCGGAGCGAGACGCCACGTCTACAGGTTTCCGCAAGCAGTCTCCCTTTCCTCACGTGAGAAGACCTACATTCACACAGGGGCGGGTGAAGATTCGTTCGAGAAAGGTAACCCGTCAAAGTGGATCCTACACTGGGGAAGGTATGCTTTCGTCTGGAACAACGAAGGGGATATGGCTACACTTTTCGACGCTGACGGAAACAAAGTGGACTCGCTCCAAGTCGTCACTATCAAAGCGACCTAGTCCAACTCTAGCGGGTGAGGGCCGGTGTTCTCGTCCTGACACTCCTGCGTATCAGAGAGAGGGAGACGAGGGCTGTCACAACCCCGTAGACCAGGTGGAAGATGAAGCTGCCTCCATCGAACATCAGGTTCGATAGGTCGGCGGGGGCGAGAAGATCCGTTATCGGTACGTAGACTAGTATCCAGACTGCGATTCCGCCCAGTAGGCCTACCCAGAAGCTCTTCCGCGTTGTATCAAGAGCGAACCGTTTAAACAGAGCAGTGGTTGCGATGAATATTCCGCCAGCGATGAGTCCTACGAGGAAGTGTAAGGCCCAGCCAGTCAATAGTGGAGAGGCCAGACCAAGTTTCCGGGCGATGGTCACATAGAATATTTCCCGGTCGAGAACGAACGCGCTGAGGCCTGCGAGAGTGCCTAGAGCTAGAGCGCCTATAATCCCGCCTATCGCTCCAGCCTTCAAACCTCGAAATGCGGAATAACTCGGGAACTGCATAGAACCTTAGAAGGGGACTGTGCCTGATATCAGGAACTTGCCACTCGTGCTACGATGATCGAGTACTCAGTGCCAGCTCTTGCTGAACAATCTGTCGACGGTAAGGATTGCCGAGGGCCGGGTAGAATTTCGAAATACTCTCTCCGGGGTTCTCTGACACTGGCTGGCGCCCGAAGCAGGTTGAACTTGAAAGGGGCGCGGCGAATCCGGCTCATATGCGTGTTGAAACCCAGTTTTAGGCAATCATAGTCTTCGAAAGAGAAATGTGGTCGTCGGGTTACTTCTTACGAGCCGTCGAGGCATCGCCATTGTCTCGAAGGGCTTATTCGGTCATCTTGAGTCAAGAAATCGTTAGGAGGAATGGAGATTTTGGGAAAGGTTTGGGCTTACGTTTTTTGTAACCACGAGAGAACCGCGAACGGTTGTCCAGTCTATCCAGAAGATTCGGGGAGTCGTCAAGGCAGATGCGCTGTTCGGCACGCCTGACGTGATCGCGCTTGTGGAAGGAATCGATATTGAAATCATGGATGCGGTCATCGACAAGATCGCTCTGGGCCCGAAAGTCCAAGGAACCGATTCAAAAAGTGGCGCGATGGATACAATAAAACTCAGCCTCATTTCATGATAGAGGTGATAGGTAGGGACTGTAGCCTTGACCGTAGACATAGCCGATCCGGTAGTGCTGAGCACTATCGCACAGACGGCCGTTTTGACCCTCACCCTGTTTATTTTCATAATGTCTTTCCGAAGCCAAAACAATGCCAACAAAGAAGCCGCATATCAGAAGGTCCTGGATGATTATACTGACGCGTTCAGAATGCTTGTAGACAAGCCCGAGCTGGCCAAGCTTCAAAGCGAAATGGCGAGGGCTGCCATACCAGGTTCGAACATTGCGTCACTCTCACCGGAAGACATGACGGCTCGAAACTATCTCATGCTGCTCTACGGACTTTTTGAGAGAACACACCTCCTTTACAGAAAGAAATGGATCGATCAAGAGACTTGGAATCAGTGGTCTACTTTCTTAGAAGTAGTGGCGAAACACCCCTTGTTCAAAGATGTTCATAGGACAGGGGAAGGAATGTATGACAAGCCCTTCATGGATTACGTCTCCAACATTATGAACGCCGAGAACTAGGACTGGAATTATGATCAAGTTTTCCCGATGAAATAGGAACAGTGTTTTCTAGCCGAAGATAGGCTGTTCAAACATCATTCTCGGGTTCTTGACGCGCAGAGCGATCAATAATCCGATTGCGCTAATGATTGTGGAGGCGAGGAATGCGTATTGGAATCCGGTGACGACACCCGCCAGTGACCCTAATTGACTTGCAACTCCAACTGGAGGCGGGTCTGTAACAGTTGCAATCGTCAGTAATATGGCGAGTCCGACAGGGAATCCGACACGCTGGGAAGTGCCAATTATCCCTGAGGCGAGGCCTTCTTCCCCTGGCTTTGTCCCGGCGAGTGCAGCAATGTTCAGCGCGGGAAACCCAATGCTCGCTCCAAAGGACCAAAGAAGCATACCAGGCAATATTCCAAGGTAGCCGCTAGTAACGGTAATCCGAGTAAGTAGCGCGGACCCAAGGGTGATGAACGACATTGAAGTTACCAAGACCAGTTTTAGGCCAACACGGTTCACCAGCCATGATGACCCCCAGCCGCCCACAGAGAAGAAGATCATTGCAGGCGGGACAAACTCAAGGCCAGCAGCCAATTGCGAGTAACCGGACACTCGCTGAAGATAGATGGTCAGTAGGAAGACTACTCCTCCAGCTGACGAAGTTAGTATGAGGGCGAGGACGTTCGCGGTAAAGACTGTGCCCCGACGCAGGAACCCCAACGGCATCAACGGAGACTCCGATCGATATTCTATAGCTAGAAACCCTGCCAGGATTAGAGCAGAGACCGCAAGAGGCACAATTGTATAGAGGGAGGCGAATCCGTCAGTCGCAGCGTTTGTCAATGAATATACAAGCAGTATCAACCCGCTTGTCACAGACAACGCGCCGGGCAGATCTAGGTGTTTGTCCGCCGCTCGCCCGGGATTGCTAACTAGGAACTTCTGAGATAGGACAGCAGCGACGATACCAATTGGGACGTTAACAAACAGGACCGACCGCCAGCCAAACGCAGCTGTGAGGACACCTCCAGAGACCGACCCTGCAGCGAAACCTGCCGATAGTACAGAGACGAAGATCCCGAGCGCGCGGTTCCGTTCTTTCCCTTCAGGGAAGGTCGTCACGAGGATCGCGAAGGCGGTGGCGGTGGAGATGGCAGCTCCTATACCCTGAATTGCCCTTGACACAATCAGCGACACGAGTGACGGAGCCAATCCCCCGGTAAAGGAGGCTACTGTAAATAGGACAATTCCAGAAACGAATAGTCTCTTTTGACCGTAAATGTCCCCAGCTCTACCGCTGAGCAGCAGAAAGCCCGCCAGCGTGAGTCCGTATGCTCCAATGATCCACTGGCTCTCCGCCAGGGAGACAACTAGTTCCGTCTGTATTGTTGGTAGTGCAACTTGGACGATGGAGAAATCAATGACGTCAAGAAATCCTGCCGCGATAATCAATCCGAGAATAAGTCGGGTGCGAGACTTGTTGAGAGCGGGGACTCTAAGATTAGCGCCTTCGCTCCTCTGGATTGCTACCTGTTCCATGTCGTCTCGCTCGATAAAGTGTGGAATCTTAGTTGAACCCTGCAGCGTCCGCAGAGTGTGGGTGCTGCTTGTTCGGTTCTAACTCTTCAGCAAACAGTCTTCGTATCATCGACATTATCGAACGTTTCTCAGTTTGGTCCTTCTTCTGGCGGATGAATGACTGGTAATTCTTGGCTGACTCCCGCATGACGGTCAGGTGTAATGACTCGTGAGGTTCTGAATGTTCAGACATGTCCGGATATGTGTGTCGTAAACATATAAATGTATTGATGAGCGTCTATGCACTCCTACTTTATTCTCGGAGCGACCGTGATGGCTCCCAAGCCTAGGCGTCGCTGCAGCTCTGTAACGTAGGCGGATAAGACATCTGCCTTCACTTGGTAGAAGCAGAATTGGCCCTGTTTTTCCTTGTCCAAGATCCCGGCGGTAGCTAGTTCCTTCAGGTGGTGGGATACGGTGGGTTGCGAAACGTTGAACATGGCATGAACGTCTGAGCAGTTCATCCGCCTTGCGACGAGTTTCTGTAGGATCTCGCGTCGCTGTGGGTCGGCTAGGGCTTTGCTGATCCTGTCGAACTCTTCGGTTGCGAGCTTCATTAACCATGTCTAGCTCCCAGCGTGCGTATTAACATGTCGATATGTATCTATGAGCTCGGACTAGGCATCTTTGTCCCGTTGAACCTGTCTGGAACCGCGTATAGACATTCATCAATACGTTTATATTAAGATCAGCCAGATCAAGTGAGTATGAGTAAACAAGACATGAGTAGCAAGAAAGTAATTCCAGTAACCGAGACCGACTTCGATTCCGCTGTCCTCCGATCCGAGGTTCCAGTGTTTGTCGATTTCTACGCCGACTGGTGCGGACCCTGCAACATGATCGCGCCAACCATCGAAGCTTTGTCAGAAGAGTACGAGGGAAAGGTCAAGTTCGTTAAGATCAACGTTGACAATAACCAGCAGCTGGCGATGAAGTATGATATCATGAGCATCCCCACGGGCATGTTGTTCGAGAACGGAACCGTCAGAGACAGTCTCATGGGCGCTTATCCGGCCTCCGCCTACCGGCAACGCATTGATAACGCATTAGTTCCCAAGCGCCAGTCAGAGAACCACGAGTGAGGCATTGGCCATGAGCCATACGTGTCCTGTATGCGGAAGCATAAGCCCCTGCATCTATTCCGGACCTCCTTCGAGCGCTCCTTTCAGATACCACGACTGCCGCTTCTGCGGGTCAACGTGGAAAGAAGCAACAACCGAGAACTAGGATTGAATCCAGTCCTGAACGACGCAATCACTCCGTGAGAGACCGCCCTTACTATCTCAGTTCTGACGATTTCTAATCAGGCATCCTATGTAAGTTCTGCTTCCCCAGAACAGTATAGTTGCTCTTCAATTGCTTCTCTAATTCTCTCAGGAACTTCTCTTTTGCATCTGGAACCAAGAGAAAATAGGCTAGAGTCATGCGGAAGAGAGAAGATTTTGTCAAACCTTTGACTTCTCCTCTCCTAACCGCACTGGAGAAACAGCTCAGAAACACTTGATGAGACAGAACTTCGTGTTTGAGATCGTTTAGGGCCTGAATTATGTTCTCATAGGAAATCTGTGTCAAAAGCATAAGCTCGATCACAAAAACGCCTTTTCCCAGATAACCTCTTTGCCCGCCCTCCGTGAAACGCACTAGACCCTGCTCCAGTCCACGCTTCCGGAGAGCGAACCTGGGTATCAGAACCCCTTTCTTCCCTTGCCCCCGGAACCATCCTTCCGAGATGAGGGACACGTGGCCCAGCCTCTGCCCTACATGGCTCTGAAAGACGCGCCAGTCCAGATCCGGCGAGCCGCCACCGTCGCCCAGATTTCCAGCGCATCCAGCCGTGCCCTCGGACTATTATCCACCACCCTAATCATAGCCACACTCCCAACATGGATCCCAGGCCTCCTCGCCTACCAGACCATACCAGTCGCACTCCTCGTCCTCACAATCGGCTCCATAATCGTCTCACGCAAAGGCAGCCGGATAAGAGAAGAGATCGCAGAACGACAATTCGAAAAAGCCCGCAGCAGCACATTCACCACCGCCATCCTAGGATTCATAATCGGCGGTATCATCCCCGGACTATTCTACATCTACCTCTACACCCGCATAGGCGACGTCATGGTTAAACGGACACCGGACGACCCAAAAACAGTCTACCTCCTCCCACACCCCAGCGAAGGAATGTTCCTCGGCCGATACCTCGGATGGATCGCAGCATATCTCCTCGTTCTCTACATCGGCTACACCCAACTATCACCAGGCCTCCGCGAAGTAAGCGACTGGCTCTCCCCAGTCCTAGGCGTCCACTTCAACACGATGATCGTTGCCCTATTCCTCGTCTTCACAAACCCCCTAACCTACCCGCCCCTACTCTACCTCTGGACCTTCACAGGATTCCTCGGCGGCCTAATTGCCGGCGGAAAAATCAGACGAGGTTTCCTAGTCGGCATGACAGTATACCTCTCAACCCTCGGAGCACTAGGATTAGCAGCCCTCGCAATCTACCAGAAAGTCGATCTCTCAACACTCTCTGGCCTTCCGTCTCCTCCACCAGGCTTCTCGATCATCAGCGCCACCACAGGACCCGTCGCAGGCGACATCATCCCGATCCTCATACAGACCTCCTCTCCGACAAGCCAGATGGTCATTCAAGACGTCATACTCACCATGATGAGAAACGCTGGCCTCGTCTTCGTCGTAGTCACAATATCCGGTCGAGCGGCGTCCCTCTTCTGGCAGGGAGACGTTTTCATCCTCAAAACAATCTGGAAGATGATCAAGGCAAAGAAACCGGCTCTGCCGGAGAACGCGGGTGATCTTTCGAAAAAGGGAATCCTCCTACTCACACTGGCAATCCTCCTTCTGATCCCGGCATATCACTCGGTTAATCCACCGTCGATAACCCAAGCTCCACCGAGCGGGCCCTACCAGCAAAACCTAGCCGTAGGATTAGACATGCTCGGCGCCCCCAACGCCAGCCTACGAATGACAAATCTCGACCTATCAAGCAAAGGCCTCGTCCTCGACAACAACTACGCCGGAAACAACCTCTCACTCTTCATAATCAACAACAACTACTCACAATCCCTGGGCACCGACTCCGGCCTTGGCATTCCAAGCCTCATCCTCGGACTGTTCTCACAGCCCGCCCTGATCACATTCTACACCGGAGACCAGGCCACGATCCGAGCGGAATCAGACACTGTCGCAACCCAGTTCTCCCAAGCCCTAGGCGTCAGCTTCACCAAAGCATTCGCTCTTCCCTCCGGTCAAGGAAGTGTCACGATCTACGCGCCAAACCCTGAACTCACAAACAACGACGCCCTCACACGAGTCCTCGGCCTCCTACCCAGCTCAAGTTTTTCAACACTCGTCAAACCAGCCAATCTCCAAGACCTACAATACTTCGCGGCAATAGGCCTCGCAAGCATAAGCCTCCCAGCCCCACTCAAAAAAACGCCCACCAAAGCGTTCAGCTTCGTCCTCAACACCCAATTTCCACGCCAGTTCTACAAAGCAGGACAACACTACCTGAGCCTGAAAACACTACTTGGATTCCAAACCGGAATCGTAGGAGATACCAACTCAAACGCGTCCATTGTCTCCATCAGCTTCCAACGAGGAACAGCTCTCTATAGCCCGCTGGGCCAGGTGCCCCCTTCCAATCCAATCTATGAGAACTTCACATCGACATACATCTACAATGCCACCATCACACCGAGATCAGACTTTGCAGCGAACTTCACATATCCATTCGCCCCAAACATAACCATACAGAAAACCGTCAGCCCATCCAGCGGGCCTCTAGGCACTAGCCACAACATCGTTGTTATGGTCCAGAACTTCGACAACGTCACCGTCACAAACCTCAACGTCACCGATGACGAAGCGCCATCCTCATACCAGAAGACGCTTCAGATCTTGCCTAGCGGCGTACAAACCGGCCAGTTCGCCAGTTTCCCTCCAGGCCAGACACAATTCCTCAGCTACACAGCAACAACAAAAAGCAGCGGAACCTACGTTCTATCACCCGCGACCGCAGAGTTTGTCTGGCAAGGACCGAACGGAACACGGATCCGATACACGGCTACCACCGACAAGCCTCTGATCTCATCATCAAGCGGACCCTTGACACAGTTCACAAGAACGTTCACCGACCTCCAACCCTACTCCTACCTCCTCCTTCTCCCTCTTCTACTCACACCAATCATTGAAACCCTGAAACTTGCCGGAAGGCATCGAAAGAAAAAACCCGAACCCTGGATCAACGGTCCTACTGGACCTCAAAACATACCACCGCCCGCGCCTGCTCAAGCGGGACCGGACAAACCCGCCGACCCTCCTAGCTCCAAAGCTCCTTGAACAGCCTTCACAACATGTAGAATCGGCATTTTCACTCTAAATGCGGCCTCATTCCATAGTTTGTTTTCTGAATGTCGCCTTAGAATGGCTTCACTACTTATGAAGCCCCTCAAACCCCCCTCATTTCCACTGGAGCCTATGGAAAACGACCTGATTGCCCGGCGAAGCATGTTCACATCCGACCTAGACGATGATGCGTGAGCCTTTTCTACATGTGAGCTGCGAACTGTGAATCCCACAGTTTTCTCGAGGAACCAAGATGAGACCACGACGATTGAAGGTGGAATTCTACGACCCTGAAGGGGTTCGGCACTCTATCGCGATCGACGGTCCTGTGACGAAGGAGAAGGTGGCAAGAATATTGGACCTTGTTGAATTGATGTCCGGAACGCCTCAAACGTCGGCTACAGCTCTTGGACTCTCCCCCAGAAAATTCGACCGACTCGCCAGCACCGTCATATCTCAGCTGAAAGGAAGAAGCTTCACGTCGCGCGAGGCAAGAAAGATGTTCGAGACTACTTTTAGTGAAACGATACCCTTGAGCACAGTGTCCACCTATCTGACGAGGCTAACAGATCGAGGAGTCCTTGAGAGACACCAGGAAAAACTCGGTCTAGCGTATCGGGTCAAGCTTGATGAGCAGAAACAGTCTCTCGCTCCTGCTCCTTCCCTTCAGCCTTCGTAAGGCTCTGCTTCACACGCTCCACAGTCGAGTATCGAAACGGGATCCGAGTCTGGTCCCTTCGAACATACCCCTCATCGAAGAGCTTCTTCATCAAACGCGCCGTATGTTCCCTGGACCGTCCCACAGCTTTCCCTATTTCTGGCGCCGACTTTGGCCCCTCAGCCGCTAAAAGAGTAAGCACCTGAAGCTCTGTGGGAGTCGTTATCGAGTTTAACGAACCCGGCTGTACGACGGAAGGGTCTGTCCGAATTGGAGACTGAACCGCGCTTTGCTGCACGCTGGGTCTTGTGCGTTCAGACTCCTTTTCGTCCTCCTTAGTCGCGGTTGGGATCGCCGCCGAAGCGCGCAGAACTTCATCAGCGACCTCCTTTATCCAGTTCAGCGACTCTCCCAGAAGCTTCTCCGTTTTTTGCAGCCGCTCAAGCAACACTAAATCGGAGAGCTTGGACTGTTCGCCCGAAATCTTGAGCTTTTCAACCTCAATGGCGTGGTCCTTCAAGCTCTCTTCGAAAGAGCTGAGCCTGGAAGAGAATACGTCGAAGAACAGCTTCGCAACATCCCCATTTTCAGTGTAGCCATTGACCCCAGTTCCGCTTGACCGTTTCCCTATCCCAAACATCTCTGTGACATCACGCGATATGAGTTGTGACGTCACTGTAGGCTCGACCTTTGCATTTAACACTAACGATTATGACGTTGATCCAGAGGAAGTGCCGTCACGAGTGATGGAGGCGTGATTCCGGTGTTGCATCATGACATCAGGCACATGACGTGCCAAGTTACTTCTACCTCAACCTAGCCGAACGAACCCCAATGGATAGGATTGACGGCCGTGATGTCTGTGATGCCCAGTCACTTCTGTGACGTCACGTATCACGGTTTCTTCCGAACATTGCTCTAAAAGCCTGCTCAAGATCCTCGATGATAGAATCCACGGTTCTCCCATAGACTTCGGGCTCATTTTGGGCCGCATCTCGTAGCTGAGAGGTTTGACCTTTCAGACGCTCCGAAGCTTCGAGGAATGGAGCGATACTCGGAGACTCTGATAGCCCACTGTAGCCGAGAAGTAGAACAGTATGAATTGCCTCCACAACGTTTTCTCGCGCCTGTCTTAGGGTCCTATTGAAGGATCCGCGGCTGATTCCCCTCTCATCTCCCCGCAATTGAGCCATATCGTCGCGCGTTAGGCGTTTATTCGCCATATCATGTCCAAGCTGGTCTACCAGAAGCGTTTCGAACTGTGCTCCAGTTAGATTGCTACGCTGCAATAATGCTGATAGTATTCTATCTCGAAGCGTTTCCTCGATAACCGCGCGCGTTCCCTCATGCCATTCCTTGAGCTTCTCAGAATTCTCCATGGATACGGTTTTGTATTCGTCACTATTGTGTCTTGCTCAGCCTCGCTTAACGATGTTGGCAAGTTACATCACGCTTATTCCGCAACTTTGACACCTTCGAACTAGTCAGACGCGGGTCTTACATGACCACAGATGCAAGAACGGAATCAGGAAATTTCGTGGTTGACATGGTCTGTGACGTTTGCCGAGTCGAGGGCTTCGAAGTGGAGAAGAACGCGCAGACAGACGATTCGCCGACCCATTTTGTGGACATTCTCGCTTCTAGGAAGAAGGGTAAGAAGATACAGAAGGTCGCCTTTGAGTGTTGGGAAGGAACTAGTCAGGTTGAGGGACGGGAAGTCGAGAAGTTCGCGGCCCGCTTGAAAACCCTAGGAATTCAAAGCGGAATCTATGTTTCTCCCAAAGGGTTTGGGGGCAACGCCGAATTCATGGCCCGCAAACTTGGCGTCGAGCTTTGGGATCTAGCTAAGCTAAAGGAGAGGGTAGAGAATATCAAAGCTCCAGAGAGACACAAAGTTCCGGGAACCCTACCGGTCGCCAGAGCTGCGGCATCTCGCCTCTTGGCTCATGGCTTAGCGAACGGCACTTTCCTCAAACTATCCTCAATGCCGAAGCTTGAGTTTCGACCATATTTCTTTGCCAATTTCCAGATTGATAGTCAGAGGAAAAAACTGGCCCAGGGAGTTCTCGTGTTTGACGGTGTAGATGGACGAGTGTGCGACGCAGCCCTCTTCGAAGGACACATGGACGATCTTCCATCAACAGGGCTCTTTGTCGATTGTCTCGAGATCGAACCGTCAACAGGTTCCATGCCGAAGCTGCCTCCCGAACTTGAGATGAAGAACACTGTCACCGTCGCGCCAGCAGGAGTGACCGAGGACATGATTCGATCTAAGACCAAGGCTGTAGTGAGCGGTCACGACGATGCGACTGTAACAGGGGTTCAACTGCTTCATGTTCCTATTGTGACAGTAGAGATGCTTGCTGCGGGCAAGTCGTATCGAAAGATCCTTCAGGCCGCTACAGGAAAGATGATCTGGGACGATACTCAGAAGTGTTCATTTTGTGATCAAAAGTCGAGGGCGATATGCGAAGTCTGTGGTGGGACTGTATGTAGTGAGCATGAGAGAACTTGTAGCTCCTGCCGCAAGCACCTTTGTACGGATTGCGTGGTGACGAAGGGGATCGTAAACAAGATACCTCTTTGCCCGACATGCAAGAACGCCTAGAGAAGGGGATCTCTCCTATTGCTGCGCAGTGATTCGTTCAATCTTGCTTAGTAACCACGAACATGATCCTTTCATCGGCTATAATGGGATAGGAACCAGGTGGCTATCTGGGAATGTGGTTTTCAGCCAGTGCCGCCTTGGCGAGCTGTTGTATCGTCTCTTCATGCCTACTGATGTGAGCCATCATGTCCAACCGCAGCCTTTGCATCGCTGCTCGAGCGGCATCTCGTGCGGCCTGCTCCATCAAAGGGGTAAGCCTTTCTTCCATCCTCTTCAGTAGTGCCTCCTCGAGACGGAGAACCTCTTCCTCACGTAAAGTCTCCATTCAACTCACCTCCTCCGAGAAGTCATGGTTGTCGACTCGATTTCATCCATTATTGGCTCAATCTTCACGGACTGGCGGGCGCACAGCGCGCACTCCCAGACGCGGTCGCAGGTGAAGTCATCGTAATTGCGACATCGCCTGCGGAAGTAATCGTTCAACTGATTCTCTCGATTGGTCTTTTTCCCGGTCATGCCGAACTCACCAGCACAAAACCCATGAACTCTTACGTTGACTCTCCACAGCAGCCTCAACGGGACGACTAAAGGCTCCTGTAACTAGAAACCCAACCGAAAGGTTCCGATGAGAACAGACCTCTAGCAAGGATACCCGCAACCCGCAAGGGTTCAGGCACTCGCGAAACGAATGCCGAAGCTTTCAGAATCAAGGCGGCTTCACGAGTTGAGGATCCGAACCGTTCAAAGAACACGGGACCTTCACTATGCATTGTCCGAACTTTGTGTAATGGCCCAAGTGATCTTATCAGTTCCCATCTCTTCTTCCAATCAGGAAAGTGCCTGAACAGGGCACGCTTCACAGCCCAGTTATCAGGCCGGGACCCTACAACCACGATTACCGGCGCGTTGCACAATTTCTGGACCTTCCAAGGGTCGATGAGGTTGAACCCTCCGAAAGTCACGCCCGAGAGCAATACCGGAGTATGCACGGAACCTCTGAGTAGAAGCTCGGCTGTCCGAGTTGCGTCGAGCCCGTCAACGGTAATCCAGTCAGCTCTGAATCGATGCAGGTGAGGACCTTTCAGCCAGACGGCTAGGAGTGGAGCGTGTCTGATCTTAGCATCAGTTTTAGGCGTAAACGGGCCGTCATCGATACCAATACATCTATAGATTGGTTTGATGTTTGAGGACGCTCCGTGGAACGTAGCTAAGCAGTCCTCGAACCATCTCGTCCCCGTTGAATGAAGCTGTCACCGATCGGGCTTCGACACCTAGCCGTATCTTCTTTGTACGACCGTACCTGCCGAAGCTTACTACTCGCGCGTTTAGTACGCCCATGATGTCCAGCTCGTTGAGCAGTCCGCTTACTCTTCGTTGGGTGAGAGGTTCGACTGAACCGGCGCTGCACAGCTCTCGATAAACCTCGTACACGTCACCTGTTACCGAGCTCTCTTTCCTAGTATTCCCGAGCTGCATGACCGAGATTAGAAGGATTCGGGAGTGGAGCGGGAGGGATGATAGGGCTTCTGTCACACGGTCGTGCTCGACTTTTTGTTGTGCTTCGCGGACGTGGTTTTCGCCGACACGTAGCTCGCGTGATCTTTCGGCAATTTCGGCGGCTACTCTGAGGAGATCGAGTGCGCGTCGTGCGTCACCGTGTTCTCCTGCGGCCAAGGCCGCGCAAAGATGGAGAGCGCCTTCATCTAGAACTCCGGAGCGGAAGGCGAGTTGTGCCCGTTCCTTTAGAATGTCATGTAGTTCGTCTGAGGTGTAGGGTTTGAACACGACTTCCTCCTCACCTAGTGAGCTTAGGACTCTCGGGTCCAGGAAGTCTTTGAAGTGGAGGTCGTTGGATATTCCTATGAGTCCGATCCAGCCGTCGGTCAGTTTCTCGTTTATCCTGGTTAGCTCGTAGAGTAGACTATCGTCTTCGCTTTTCTTCACCAACGCGTCTATCTCATCCAGGACCACGAGGAATGCGGAGCCGCGTGATTGGAGAGCGTTTCTAAACCGATCTAGGAGCTCGCCTACGGCGAGTCCGGTAAATGGGACTTCTCGACCGAGAGATCTGCACAGGTCCGCAATGACTCTGTAGTTTGTTCCCGCCAGACGGCAGTTGACGTAGCTCGTATCGAGGGCTAGTCCGTGTTCGCGAGCCTTCCGCTGTAGCCGATCTAGAACGAATTTGGTCACGATTGTCTTTCCTGTTCCGGTTTTGCCGTAGGCGAAAAGGTTCGACACTCGGTCTTTTGTTAGAGCTGGAGCGAGCACGGATCCCAGCCGGCGGATCTGCTCTTCTCTGTGTGGAAGGGTTGCAGGCATGTAGTCATGTCTGAGGAGGTTTCTGTCGCGGAAGACTTCTCCTCCTGCCAGGACCCTTTCGAAGATGAGATCCAATCCTTGCTGTGACAAGTCTGAAACAGTCCGGTTTCCGCGAGCCGGCTTCCAGTGGAATTAAGGGTTCGCGTCGAGAATTTCGTGTGGAATACACGAATCTACTAAACGTTGTAGTTCGAGTCGTTTCAAGCCTCGGACTCAGAAGGGTTATCGAAATTGCCACGAGAATTGTTGCAGGAGCATTGCCGCAATTATGCAGACCGCAAAAGTGGAATCCGTTTCTCGAGGCCTTAGTTTATCGGTTGGCTCTGTGATGTCTGAATTACCTCTCGTTCATAAGAGCCCGGGCGATTCGTTCCCTGTTCAAATAGCTCCACTCTGCCGCTCTCGAATAGAGGGTTAGCCGGTAAGGGTTAGCCCTCTTTGGATCGTTCCTCAGCATCCAGAACGCGTAAGCGAAATCCTCGACGAAACCGGCTGTTAGTAGGTATGGAATCAGACGAACCTCCTGGTCGGATAGAGAACGATGTTTTTTGTAGGATTGGAGAAATCCTTTCGCAAGATCTATGTCCAGTTGATGCTTGACCTTCTTGCTTCTGCAGCAGTATTGCATCGTTACAGCAATATCTTTGACAACCGGATCGTTGGACCCGCTGGCATTTT
>Ga0209152_10000529_pt1 | contig 17451 bp, 7 predicted proteins | sample GraSoiAngelo_107_FD_185873 | JGI IMG/M metagenome (GOLD analysis project Ga0209152, IMG submission 185873) | Grasslands soil microbial communities from the Angelo Coastal Reserve, California, USA - 14_0903_09_30cm (SPAdes) (version 2) | ecosystem: Environmental > Terrestrial > Soil > Grasslands ...
CTACGACGAGACAATTCGAGAGGCTCAAGTCGAACGGGCAGATGTTGAAGGAGTCAAGAGGATTTTCAAGCAGATCAAGGAGCGAAACCTGGATGTTAGGTTCTTCCGATCCAGAGACAAGCCTACACCATTAGCCTACCATCTCCTGTATCGTCACGTGGACATTCCCGAGCTAATCGCTCCGGAGAATGTTGCAGCCGACAATATGGCCCGGTTGCGTATTTCGATCGAAGGCCGAGCCATCGACCTACTCTGCTTCGACTGTGCCAACCTCACAACTGAAATCACTGTCGCAAGTCTTCCGGAACATCCTTCTTGTCAAAGTTGTGGCTCCGCTCTCCTTGCCCCTGTCTTCTGGTCAAGCGCATATGTGACGAGCGTTCTTCGAAAGAAGCGGACCAAGCAGTTACTGGACGAGAGTGAGCAGAAGGCTTTGACGAGAGCGCGCCGTTCAGCCGACTTGGTTATTGCATATGGGAGGAGGGCTGTGATTGCACAGTCTGTTTATGGAATTGGTCCTCAGACCGCCAGCCGGGTCCTGGCCAAGATGCATGAGAGCGATGATGAGTTCTACAAGGATCTCTTAGAGGCCAAGCTGCAATTCATTACGAACAGACCCTACTGGAATAACTGAGAACTGTTGGTCATACTAGGTCGCGACAACTGACCGGGCGGTTTGTCTCCGTGAGGCGGATGGGCGAGACTTTTTCGATTCTTGTCTAAACCGGAATTCGACCTTCGAGTCTGATTGATGGTTATTCTCCAACTTTTGCCTGATGACTTTCTTCAGTCCTCGATCAATCTCATAACCCCAACTACTTCGTCCCAATTCTTGCGCAACTTTCATAGTCGTGCCCGATCCCAAGAAAGGATCCAAAACAGTCTCACCGTGAAAACTGAAGAGTTTGATCAGACGTTTTGGGATCTCCTCTGGGAACGCCGCAATGCCCTTCTCCAGTCTGGACCTTAGCGGGAGGACATTGGTGATGTTCCATATTGTCAGGTGCCATTCGTGATCGTTATAGTCGTGTAGAGAAATCTTCGATTTCTCCAGCGTCTTCGAAGGCAGTTCTCGGACGTATGAATAGTCGAACCTGCCCTTTTGGAAAATCAGAATGCTCTCCTGAATATTGTCGGGATAGTAGTACATTGGATAAGGATGCTGAACAACGACGCCGCTCCTACGGCTTATTCTTACGTAGCCTTTGGGTTTGACCCATACTATGCGATCTCGGTAGCGGAACCCGGCTTGCAGCATGAGCCGGGTGACATCAGCCACAACGGGATACTTCTGACTCTTTACGAGCATATCGTCCGTGACGAAGCAGGCGATCCTGCCGGGTGCAATAACGCGGTAGAGATCAAGGCTGAGATCCCGAATCAACGTGAGAAATTCATCGTAGTCGCTGAACAATCCCGGATAGTCGAATGGCGCATTGTAGTATGGCGGACTGGTGATAGTGAGCTGAATGGATTCGTTAGGAATCTCTTTCATCACTCGACAGTCGCCAAACACGACGCGGTGGACCGTGCCCATTCGATCAGCTCAGCGTCAGCCAGAGCCCAGTTTGAGCTTAAAGCTTCACAGACTGCGCATTGGTTTCGACTGAGTCGCGACCCCGTCTAGCGTTGTTTTGGGTTGGACACTCATGTATCTTTCAATCGGCGACGAAAGCATCTGATGAAGCGGAGGCCAGTTGCCAGAAACACGGAGCAGGACTCGGCTTTCCGGAGATATTTGCTGTCTCATCGACGTGTATGAACGTAGGAAAGCGTTTTCTACGAGGTGTAATTGTCTGACACAAGAGACCGGTTGTCGCTTCTTTTTCCGATAACCTTCACACAAGAGAGAGGCTCATTCAATCACGTTCAACACCATTCAAGTAATCATCACTCACGACGATATCGTTTTTGTAAACAAGAGAATCGGCAACATCCTTCGAGGGAGAGAGTCGGAGGGAAGAGAATGCTATGCGTTTTGGGCGTGATCCTTCTATTCTTAGCTTTTTCTCTTGCTACTCTCGATGTTAACTCTATCTCTAGGAAGCCGATTGCAAGAGCAAGCGGCCAGGCTTCTGTCACTGGAGGTCCTTCTTTCAGTTATGCATCGCAGTGGGGCTCGTATGGCGGACCGATAATGCCCAACGGCGTTGCAGTGGACTCCTCTGGAAACGTGTACATCGCCGATGCGAAGAGCTATGCGATTGTCAAGCTGTCAAGCAGCGGGTCATTCGTCACTTCGTGGGGATCCTACGGTACCGGCCCTGGACAATTCGGCAACCCTGAAGGGGTGGCGTTAGACGGTTCGGGAAATGTGTACGTCTCGGATTCCGTCAACAACAACATTCAGAAGTTCACGAACGCTGGGGGTTTCATTGCCTCGTGGAACACTTGGAACAGGACGAACATCCTCAAGCATCCTTTCGGGCTCGCCGTCAACGCTACAGGTTTCCTATACGTGATCGATCAAGGAGACCAGCGCGTCCAAATTTATCGAAACAATGGAACCTACGTGGCATCATTTGGCGGTCTAGGATCGAACCTAGCTGGAAAGTTTCAGAGCCCCTTCGGTGTGGCCGTGGGGCCTACGTACGTGTATGTGAGTGACAGCTCATTTCAGTCAGGTAATATTACAGAATTCACTAGGTCAGGCGATTTTGTCTGCGCATGGGGAGGCAGTTCCCTGTTTCAACCGGCAATGGTGGCAACAGACAATGCCTCCAACGTATATGTCGCTGACAACTTTGGGAATGACATTGTGAAGTTTAGCGCGTGTAATAGCAAGGCCCAGTGGATTTCGGGGTCCACGGGCACTTCTCTAGGACAGTTTGATGGTCCTGTCGGCGTTGAGGTTGACAGCCGGATGAACGTGTACGTCGGAGACTCAAACAACTTCAGGGTTCAGAAGCTATCCGCCAGTTCTGGAAGCTATCTCTCGAGTATGCTATATCCAAGGCCCGGCATGTTTGCCAGTCCCTATGACGCGGCGCTCGATGGTTCAGGGCACATCTACGTCGTGGATGAAGGAAACAATAGAGTTCAGATGTTCTCTCTGACTGGAACATATCTACTATCTTGGGGAACGACTGGGTCGGGAAACGGCCAGTTCAACGGCCCAACTGGAATCGCGGTCGACCATAACGGGAATATCTATGTTGCCGACTTTTCCAATAATCGAGTCGAAAAGTTCCTTCCAAACGGAACCTTCATCAAAGCCTGGGGAACATTCGGAACAGGAAACGGGCAATTCTACGGCCCGTTCGGCATCGCAGTCGACAGTTCAAACAATGTTTACGTCACAGATTACTCAAACGACAGGGTCCAAAAATTCGACAGCTCAGGAAATTCCATCATACAATGGGGGTCCTCCGGGGCCGCCAATGGACAGTTCAGCGGCCCGACGGGGGTCGGCGTGGATGGTCTAAACAATGTATATGTGGTGGACTCGTCCAACAATCGAATTGAGAAGTTCACGAGTTCCGGCGGATTTCTGACAGCTTGGGGAGGCTCAGGTTCGGGAAATGGCCAATTCAGTATACCCGGCCATCTGTCTCCGGATTCGACTGGAGACGTCTACGTTTCGGATACGTACAATAATCGAGTCCAAGAGTTCACCAGCAGTGGTACATTTCTCACGTCTTTCGGAACCGTTGGCTCAGGAAATGGCCAGCTCGTGGACCCGGAAGGCCTGACTATTGACTCTTCAGGCAGCGTGTACGTGATAGATACTGGAAATTCTTCGGGAACCAGCAACAATCGTGTTGAAGTCTTCACATCCACCGCCTTCTCCTCGCTGGGCTCTATGGGAGGCGGGCGGCCTCCGCTGCACATGTGAAAAGAGCGCAATTCGCGATTCGCAGTCAACATGCTAGGTTGCCACCGCGGAGCGGAATACTCAGATCAGGAAAACGCGTCAGCTCGACCGTAGCGCGGGAAGGCTGACAATATCAAATCGCATTTCTGTTTCGCCCCATCTGTGGAGTCCTAACAGAACTGAAGCGTGATGGGGCTTTGTTATCATTGATAAGATGGGAAAAGAAAGGGGGACGGGGAGGGTTGTTCTCCCTCGTATTGGTCCTTTGTCTACGCAGCTGCTAGGTCGACGATCAGCTGGTCGACTATGGGAGTGCCGATGCCGGAGGCTAGGTCGTAGCCTGTGCCAGCTGAGTAGCCGACGGTGGAACCGGAAACGATGTCGTTGCCCACGGTGATGTCATGGAAGTCTGTCGAGTAGCGCGAGCTGTGGTAGATGCTGTAGAGTGTCGGGTTTAGGTTGCCTCCTATCAGACCCTTACCAAGGTTGGCGCGGGCCTGGTTGACGAGGGCGATGATGCCTGCCCATTGTGGAGAACCAGCGCTGGTGCCTCCAACTATGAACAGTGCTGGGGTTCCTCCTGTTATGGCACTGTTGACTACCAAGACTCCGCCGTCAACGGCTGCGTTGTAGTCGACGTCCGGGCCTCTAGCCGTTAGGCCTAGTCCTGCTTGGTATGACGGGACACCGAAGATCAGACTCTGTGCTCCACCGGTAGCTGCGCCGAATTGAGGCTCGTTCCAGACCTGCTCGCCATGATAGCCGTCGGGCACGCAGTTGGGCGGAACGGTACGGCCGAGCACGCAGGGTCCATGGTATGCGGAGAGTCCTGAAGTGCATGAGAATGGTGTGGAGGTGGGGCATGGTTGTAGTGTTCCGGTTGCGTTGTAGGGCAGTCCCATAGTTCCTGTTACACCCGTATTGTATGGGCTGGATTCTGGGAAGTTTGCCTGGGCAGTGCCGGTACCGAAGTCTGCGCCGGTGTCTCCCGCTGAGGCAAGGAACGTGTCACCGACAGCTACTCCGTTTGCATAGTTTGTCTGCGCTTGGTTTACCTGGCCGTTGTTTCCCATCAGGAAGATTTCTGGAATGCCGAAGCTCTGGGAGAAGACAGCGCCTGGAAACGCTGCAATGGCCGAAGTCTCAGCAGCATTGATAGCATTGCCAGAAGAGCTTGAGGCCACATCGAGGACAATGTTGGCTCCAGGAGCCATCGCATGGGCGTACTCTACGTCTAGGGTTGTCTCGACCGACCAGCCAATCTGATCGTGAAACGCGTTGTGCGAATTAAAGTTCACCGTTGGACATGTAGAAGTGTCGAAAGGAGTTGCGGAATTGCCGCAGAATATCGTGAACGAAGCCGGAGCCGGGATTCCGAAGACTCCGTCGAATGTCGCAAGGTCGCTTGCGATGCCGGGGCTTCCGAAAGCATCCACGATCACGATTGTCTGGCCTGAGCCATCAAGAGTGGACGGGTACTCGTATGCTTTCTTGATGAAAGCTGGCGAATAGCAGACTATGTTACCAAGCGATGCACTCTTGCACAGGGGAAGGCCTTGTGGCAAGGTTGTCAGGGATCCAAACTGAACATATTGTAGGCTCGGTGAGTAGTTGAAATTGAAGAGGCTAGTTACAGGGCCAATGCCCATGGGGGTAAGCATTAAGGCTGCAATTGCTAGGGTTGTTATTGCTAGTATTTTCTTCATAGTCAGGGCTTGGAGCCAACTATCAATATAAGTTCTTGGCTTCTCGAAGATAGACACGGATACCTGTGAGCTGAAATCCCTAGCCCCAGCTTACTCCAAAATGCTCGTTTTCTCAAGGGGCACCTGCTCGTTCCGGAGGGCGCAATGATACAGCCCGTTTCATCGACTAAAGACTCGGCAACAACCCTTCAGAGGCGATATGAGCGAAAGACTCCTCTGCCCGGTAAGCTAGCCGATACTCAAATAGAGACACCGTTCTTTTCGCTGGGTTGTTGCGCAATGGCGCTCGATACCTTGAACGGGAGGCGTTGCTGGACGGATTGCGGTCAATTATTTCATTCGCACGGAAACATATGGCGGCCAGGTCATGTCTGGTGAGGATCCCCACCTCCCGTTGCAACGGTTAGGCCGACGAAGCCTGCGAGGAGGATGCCCTGCTGTTCTGCTGGACTGAGACTGTTCCAACCACCTAGCACCTGTCCACCTGCCCAGCTGAGCCCGCTCCAGATAGCCGACCCAGCATCAGCGAAGCAGCCTCCCCAGCTCAGCCAGCCGCAGCTATCCATACCTGACGAGTCTGTGAGACCAGTAGGCAGATTCTCTACGTAGACGTACAGGTTGAGACTCTGAGGATCAGACAGACTACCCGCGAGCGGGTCTTCGCTGATGAATCGTCCTGTGGTTGAATCGTACCAGCGTTGATAGTTGTAGAGAGACCCGTTGCAGAACTGTAAGGTGCACCTGTAAACTGGAACATCTCGTTTCCAGTAGGTGTTCCGTTGTTCTGGCCGTACGGCTGGTACCCAGTTGAGAAGATCACACGTCCGTTTGCATCAGTGACCAGCCGAGTACTGCCCAACGCATCGGCTTGATAGTAGTATACGATGTTGCCCGAGAGGAGTCGCCCGAGCTCCATCCCACCAGCGAAGGTATAGTCTGTAGGCGTTCCGGTCGCTGAGCACTGGTAGAGGACACTGGTTCCCGTGTAAGAGTAGAATGTTGTCGTGGAGCCTTCCATCGATTCCACGCGTCTGCAATTGGCATCATACGCGTATTGACCCTGGGTTCCCTGACCATTACTTACCTTGGTCAGATCCCCAGAGGAGTTCCAAGTATACATCCAGGAAGTGCTCCCTACAGTCGCAGCAATCTCGTTACCGTTGGAATCGTAGGTGTAAGTGTTGGTTGTCGTGCAGTTGCTTCCGTTTGGACCAACGCAAGCTCTGGTCAGTTCGTTTAGATTGTTGTAGGTGTAGCTTGTCTTGGTCCCGTTGACGCTCTGCCAGATATCATCTCCCCGACTTCGAGGATGGAAAAACATTCGAGATGGGTAACTCAGGAGATACGACGCCACCAGAACGATGGGGGAAACCGTTCAGGGTATGGCGTGGGATCGTCGTTTACTTTCCGGAACGCTTTGAGAGTTTCAAGCAAGATTGTTTTCAACTCCGTGTCCAGTCGTTCAAGCTTACCCTTCACATTGGGGGAAATCTCTAAGTTCTGTTCCTCCAGCAACAAAGATACGAAACCCATCTGATCGCGCCAGTATAGAATACCGGCGTTGACCTCTGCTGAGGTTAGTGTCCCGCCAATTTCACCTTTGTTCAAGAAATGTTCAACTTCCTTCTTTGACTTCTCCGCTTTCTTTAGGGCCTTCAGCATCCCAGATTCAAGACATACCAAGCTTTCTTTTCTCTTTGAGGCAAGCAGTTCATTAGTTCTCAAAATTAGTTCCTTTGTCTTCGAAGCCAGATCGGTTAGCTCGAAAGGAGTTAGGTCTGACCATATCCCGTGTCTTAAATCTCCCAGCTTAGACCATAGCTCGAAGCAAGACTCAGGTCTGACCTCGGCGCGGTGAGAATCTGATTCTAGTGCTGTTAACAGAAAAGCGCATTTCTCGACATAGGATTCCAAAAGCTTGACAGATGCCCAATGCCCTTTCTCTTTTCGGATTAGATCGGAAATGGCACCCACCCTTGGAATCTGATCTGCGTTTCAATCCACTCCGATCCACCGGGATGATCCATGTATGTTCTGATAATGTTCTGTACGGGATTATAGACGGCAAACCTTCCAGTGCCGGGTTCCACCGCATATAGATCTGTGCCTGATCCCCTTATCCAGAGTTCGGCATCACCGGAGAACCCTTCCTCGATCAGGGATTGAGCGTTGCCCAAGTATTGTCCGGGGGTAAAATCTCCCATTCCGAGACCATGACGTATCCAGTGACTAAGCAACTTGGTCCTTGATGCAAATGACGCATCTACAAGGGAAGCATCCTCTGATTGTGCTAGAACGCTGGTCGTTACACCAAAACCAATTCCGAAGCCGAACCCACTGCCGATTCCCCCCCAAAACCTAGAAGCTCGAAGACCTCCTTCCGACGTACCTCCAGCCGCAGTGTAGACCTCGCCCGCGACCACCCCTCCTCCAATTCCCACTCCTATTCCAACAAGCACGGCGACAGCCCCTACGCATCCCAAGCCCGCCGTTGCAGCGCAGAGCGCTCCAACGCCTACGCCAACAGCCACTCCGGCACCAATCCCATACCAGAATGCCATTCTATCCTTATCACTCGCAGTCTGGTACCAATTGTATGAATTGATGCCGGCTCCGATTGTATCGTCGTAGAGAGAGTTCGCCGCGCAACCAACCAACGAGAAAATGTCGGTGTAACAGTCCAGCCCGGTCCGGTCTGTCGCGGAAGTCGGACTGTTGGCAGTGTAGATGTAGAGGTTGAGGCTCTGAGGATCGATTCGGTAACCATGCACGGGATCCTGGCTGATGAACCGTCCCGTGCTCTGATCATACCAGCGTTCGTAGTCGTAGTAGAGACCTATCGCAGAACTGTAAGGCATACCTGTGAACTGAAGTATCTCACTCCCGGTAGGTGTTCCATTATTCTGGCCGTAAGGCTGGTAGCCAGTCGAGAACACACCGTGTCCGTTAGCATCTGTGACAAGCCGGGTGCTACCCAACGCATCAGTATGATAGTAGTATGTCGTGCTACCTGAGACGAGCCGCGCCACCTCCATGCCTCCAGCGAAAATATAGTCCGTAGACGTCCCACTTGCCGTGCACTGAAAGAGGACACTGGTTCCAGTGTAAGAGTAGAATGTTGTCGTGGCGGCTTCGATCGATTCGACGCGTCGACCGTTCGCATCGTAGGCGTATTGACCCTGAGTTCCCTGGCTATTGCTCACCTTGGTCAGGTATCCAGATGGGCTCCATGTGTAGATCCACGCAGTGCCGCCTATTGTCGTAGCGTTCTGGTTGCCATTAGCATCGTAGTTGTAGGTGTTGGTGGAGGCGCAGTTGCTCCCGCTTGGGCCAACACACGCCCTAGTCAACTCGTTCAAGTGGTTGTCGGTGTAGCTTGTCTTGGTCCCGTTGACGCTCTGCCAGACCCGGTTCCCAAGAGCATCATACGTATACCATGAAGTGGTTGTTGCTCCGCCGCTGGTGATGGTCGCGTTGGTCAGCCGCTGGAACTGATCATACTGGTACTGTTCATTGACACTCTGCCCGTTGACCGTGCCGAGAACGCTACTGGCCGTTCCCGTCGGATTGTACTTGTAGGCGAGGGAGAGAAGAGCGTAGCCGCTGCTATTGGTTACGCTCATGGTGGATGGCATAGAGAGTTTGTTGTAGCTGTAGCTCTCGGTCAACCCGTTTCCGAGAGTTACGCCTGTAACCTGACCGTTCCTGTTGTATGTGAAGCTCGCATATGAACTTGCGGACCCTGACTTTGTGACGTTTAGGGTTCTCCCAAGGCCGTCGTAGCCGTATCTGACTGTTGTTCCGTCGGGATAGGTTAGGCTGTCGAGGACTTCGCCTCGATAGCAGTATCCGACAGTGTAGGTGTAGGATTTTCCCGAAGCGCTGCTGATAGCAGTTGGGGATGGACAGGAGAGGTTTGGAAGTGTGCTCGATACTGTTACGAGCAGACTAGTCGCGCGCACCAAACCCGGGGTACTTGCGTTCAGGATAACATTGTAGGTTCCGGCAGGAGTCAACGTGGTTGTGGAGACGGTCAGGGTTGAGGTCCCACTCGATCCTAGAGAAACGGTTGGTGGATTGATGAAGGCTGAAAGCCCGTTGACAGTTGGGACGATGGCTGAGAGGCTTACGGTACCTGCTAGTCCATTCACGCTGGTCACTGTGATGGTTGATGAGCCTGTAGAGCCCGCTACGAGCGTTAGTGAAGCAGGGGATTTGTTGACTGTCAAGTCTCCTGGTGGAAGGACTGGATAGTTGAGGTAGAAGCTGACAGTCGCCAGATCTAGGAGATTTATGCTTCCATCGGCATTGACATCTGCGGTCGGATCATAACAAGACTGCCCCTGCGTACAGTTGTAATGGGCACTCACATAGGCGAGATCCTGAATATTGATCTGTCCATCACGGTTGATGTCGGGGGTCCGGTAGAGGCTGCAGCTTGGGTTCCCGTTTGCTTTTGTGAGGTCGAGAGTACAACCATATCCGAGCCAATATGGATTGGACATCTCCGCCACAAAACCCAGGGTACCAGCGGTTCCAAAGCTCAACGAGACGCTGATCGCGTCATTGTAGAGAACGGCATGCGTCGTGCTGTTTGTAGCGGTCCTGCTAATGCTGCCTACTACAGACTGGGATGTGGCTGTGTTAACAGTCAGGTTCACGCGGACTGTCCCGTTGATCCCGGCAAGAATCGCAGACTGCGTAAAACTTACTGTTCCCGTGATTACTTTCACTGTGAAGGTGACGGAGTGAGAAGTATTCCCGCTATTCGCGATTGTAGTCACGGTATAGGAGCCTAACGGGACACTGCTGCTAGCGCTGATCTTGAGCGTGACAGTTGCGATGCCGTTCGGAGTGAGCGAGACAGAGCCTGGCGTGAAGGCTGATGTTGCTCCTGTGGGAAGGTTCGCGGTCGAGAGAGTGATGGTTCCGGCGAAACCCGGGTTTGCTTGGAGAGTGATAGTTGCGGTTCCGCTGCTGCCCTGAGCCACCCATAATGTGGAGATGGATGACATGGTAAAGTCGGGTGTCGGCGGGTTGACTACGTAGGTCTCGCTGAGAACACTATTTCTCCCGTCGTAGCTGTAGTAGACTGTTCCGTTGAGGCTCTGGAGAGAGAGTACGTTTCCATTATTGTCGTAGGTATAGTTTTCGCCCGCGGTTCTGTTAGTCGAATAGACTACTGCCATTAACCGGTTCATAGAATCGTACGAGTATGTAGCCGCGACCCCATTCCTCTCAGTCTTTGTCGACAGATTCCCGTTACTGTCATATGCGTACGACTCAGTCGTGCCATCAGGGTATGTTGTCTTCACAAGCCTGTTCAGATTGTCATATGCGTAGATTGTCGATTGGAGATTGGCGGCGGTGGTCTTGACGAGGTTTCCAACCTCATCATAGTAGTAGTTTGTAACGGTTCCAGACAAACATGAAGAGCTGGCGTTTTCGACGACACTGATCAATCGGCCCAGCTGGTCAAGGATGCTGCATTTGCCTACACCGTTCTGATCGGTCGTCCTCGTCCAGAACGACAGATCGTTGTAGATGGTCGAGGTGCTATTCATATCCGGCTGAGTGACACGAGTGACTCGGCCCAAACCGTCATATTGGTACGTGATTCTGTTCCCGAGAGGATCAGTCTCCGCCGCTATCTCTCCCTGTGCGTTGTATGTGTATGTCTCTGCCGAGGTGGAGACTCCGTTAAGCAATCTTGTAGCATTAGAGAGTCGGCCTAGCCCGTCATAGAACTGGCGAGTCTTCCAGCCCATCTCGTTCGTGATGTTCACATAGTTTGAGTTGTCGTTGTATGTGTAGGTTGTGTAGTCTCCGGTTGCAAGGAAGGTCTCCTTCGTGAGCCGGCCGAGAAGGTCATGGTTGTAAGTGGTATTGTAGCCTCTCGGGTCCAATGTGGAGAGGAGAGTTCCGTCCGTAAAGTTGTAATTATACAGAGAAGTTAGTTGAGCATTTCCCGGCTTGACTGTCTGAGTCATGTTGGTCAGGTAGGCTCGCTGGTAGCCCGTGGAGTAGGAGAAGTAGGTCGCGTTGCCACGGGAGTCATAGATCTTGACAAGGTTACCGTAGCCGTCGTAGGTTGCTGATGTGGTTAGCCATTGCGTTCCTGTCGCAGAGTCATATATTTGCCTGGTTTGTATTGGCTCTCCGGAAGGGTTGTAGCTGAAGTAGGACTCGATAGGGAGAACGGCGGGACCTGTGGAGTTCTGTAGCTGAGCGGTTCCCGCTAGCGCACCGTGAACGGAGGACATGGGTGCGCCATTGTTGATAAATGAGTTGGAGAATCCAGTTCCTGTCATGTAAGGGGATACTGTCGCGACTTGAACATTGTCAAAGAGTGCTGAATATCCTCCGGCATAGAGCCCAAAGCCGGTTCCGCTGATCGCTGGGCTCGAATTGGAAAAGTTCCCACTGACAGAAGGGCACGATGGCTGCCCAGGAGCACTCGCCCACCCCGTAGCATAGGTTCCGTGGACGGTCATGTTGAAAGTGTACCATATGCCGGTTACTATGGTACAAGCAGGACTGGCAAGCATCTGTCCCCACTCGTCAAAGAGGTCTAGGTGGGTGGTTCCGTCGGTGTGCTTTATCAAAACTAGAGCCCATTTATTGGTCCCGGTGCCCGGATAATGTACGAAGAGGCCGACCCTCGGCGCGGCCCCCGTAGTTGTGTTTGACTGTCGAGTTATGTAGATATTAGCCTGGAGGGAGATATCGGACTTTCCGATGCTGGCCGATGCGAACGCGCCCTCCTGAGGACCTCCGTTCTGGGTCCCGTTGAAACTGCCGTTATTTACAAGCCAGGCGCCGTTGTTGACAGCCCACGAGTTGTCCGAGGCGGTTCCCTGGCTTGCGCTGAAAGTGTCCTGGAACGCGTTGAAGCCTGGCGGCAGTCCGTTGTTATAGTACGCGTTGAAGCGCTCGTGATACCAACCGGCAGCCGCGTTGATAGCTTGACGGCTGTAGATCATGTTCCCCCAGGCGTCGTACTGGTAATAGTTGGTGTAGCTTCTGAGATGACCGCCTCCGTCGGTTACCAAGACAATCTCTTTAGCGACTTCTCCACCAGCCGAAAAGTACTCTAGAGTTCCCCGCAGCAGTCCATGACTGTCATCAGTCACATTCCAGGCGACGCTGGCGAACGAGAACGAGTAGTCGGTGAAGCTCAAGCGGGAAGTCGAAGTGCCATTGTAAAGTGAAATCTCGGACTTACTTACCTGACCGCCTGGGCTGTTCGTGTATGAGTAGTCAACCTCGCGAATCCTGTTCGACAAGCTAGTGCCCGGACCAAAACCTACCCATTGTTTGACAACTCGATAAGAAGTCCCCTCGGTTCCCATAGTCGACGAAGCGTAGGCATAATCTGTATGCCACTGGGTCGGATATGTAATCCTAGTGAGAAGATAGGGTACTTGACTGTTGGATTCGTACTGGTATTGGTAGCCGGTCGTTCTTCCCATGGGATCAGCGACAGCTGTCAGGAGAGTGTTACCATTGCTAGATACATGATAGTAGAGGACAGTCTTCACGGTGTTTCCCGGATTGGTGCAGGTCCCGCTAACTTGGCTAATGGTTGAGAGGAGTCCGTTGGCGTAGCTGAATAGAAACGCTCTTGAAACGGTGTCTGTTACGCAGGAAACCATGTTTCCTGAATACATGAACGTGATAGTATTTCCGCTAAGGTCAACGATATTCGTAAGGGCATGTGTAGGGTTGAAGTTGTAAGCGGTCCCTGTCTTGTCGTATACCACGGTGCTGTTATCTGTGTTCCGAACCATCCGGAACTGTTCTCCCTGACGGTTCTCGAAGCTGGCTACCAGGCCAAACCAGAACGTGGAAGGAATCCGGTACCCTTCACCATTCCAGAGATGAATATACAGGGGGGTGGCAGCGTTGCTCATCCACGGAAAATTAAGCTGCCAAGTCCCAGCTGTATAGGGACTGCCTAGTTGTTCCAAAGGCGCCCAAGGGTAGCTCTCGTAACCGGAAGGTGTTCCTTCTATGAATAGAGATGGCTCAACGTAGACGCGGGTGATGGAAAAATCCAGGCCTCTGCCTGGAACTGACATGTCTGTCTGTTCGGCGGTAAGCAATCCCGTACTAGTAGACACGTATTCACCTTCATTATGGAAATACTGCCCGTAGGGCACCACGCCATTCCCATCCCAGGGGTAGTTTGGATTGATGAAGGGCGACCACCCATTACCAATGGGTATGGAGGCAAACATTACTGCACCATTGGATTCGGTCCAGACGAGTGAGATTGAGCTGGAGTTGGAGCCACTGGCGGACGCTAGATTCGAGACGAGGTAGCTATGACCATAAGTGTCAACGGTCACTGTTGTCCAACTTGTGTCCTGCCAATTTTGCGCCAGTGTCTTGTGTCTCATCAGCACCCAGCCTCCAATGCTGAATAGGGAAGCGAAGATGTAGATGTCGTTGGTTGACCAGTCAACTGTTATTGAAGGGGATGTATCACAGTTAGTCGTACATCCTGGGGAGCTGGCGATCTGAGAGTGCGACCATACTCCTGTCGGAGAGCGATACGCGTAGGTAATGTTTCCATGGACGTTCCCATTATAAACAACGTGCGTGCCATAGGTAGAGTCCGCCGCGGCGGAAAACTGGTCGCTGCCGTCTTGGTTCGGATCTATGACTTCCACGGGCCCCATGCAGCAGAGATATCCGATGCTGAGCGTCGGAGGACTGCTGCCTTCGCGAGAGGAGAAGTCTATGAATGGTAGCGGATTCGTCGGACTGTAGCCTGGGAAATAGTCCAGCCATAGAAAGAAGCCATTGTCAGTCCAAGAGCTCTGGGCCCCCTGAGAACTCCAAGCATCCTTCGCCGTTCCCCTGACAGCATTTGTGACATCCAGCCTCAGTGTCTGTCCCGCCGTGTAACTTCCAAAGTTCACGTTGGGCGTTTTGGAGTAGGAGGACCACAATATTCCGGGTTGGTAATCATAAGTTGCTGTGTACTCGTTCCATGCGGAGCTGGCTTCGGCGATGCTCACGTTGTCTACTCCTGTTCCGGGAGGATTCCGTGCCGAAGCGACTGTGAAGGTCAGGTTGGCGCCGGTAACCATGGCGCCAGTGGGAAGATTCGGAGCGAACCGTACGAGAATGTCATCCTCATAGGATGTGTTGGGAGCGTGGGCTGTGAGGGTTAGTGTTCTGCTGGTTCCGAGATTTTGATTGTGGGATCCGCAGCATCTCTCTAGAGTCGTGTCTGCCGCTGGATTCAACGAAGAGATGGTGGAATAGGTTCCTCCGATTGTCCGAGTCTGGAGTTGGAAGAGTTGTCCGTTGTGATACTCGTAGACGACTCTGACCGAGGCTTGGGCGTCTGCGGGCAGTATTTCTGACCACAATGGGGTGGCATCATTTTCGCAGTTGACGAACCATGGTCCTCTTCCGACGTAGGTTACTCCGATATCGCTCTCAGTGGACCAGCTGGTGTTGCAGACTCCGTAACCCGGTGTTGCTGGACCGCTGGCGTAGAAGTTGTAGGAGAAGGCGGGATTGCCATTGGCGGCGAAGGCCACAGACACATTTCGCAACGCGAGGCTCTCTGAGCATGAGCTTGTCGTGTTGTAGCATGGTCGAGAGATAGCTGTGGCTATCTGAACTATTTGTCCATTGTTTGACTCCCAGGCGATGGTTCCCGCGGTGGAGATCCCCACTGCATAGTATAGGTATGCTTGACCTATTCCGAGACAGGGTGCCGACTGGCAGTTGAACGTGGGATTCGAGTTCATGCCAGTCGCGACTATTATTGTGGGGCCAGAGTTGTAGACGGAGGGAGGAGAAGAGTACATGTCATTCCACGAAGGCCATCCGTTGGGCATGTAGCTCGATGCCCAAAAGACTCCATTGTTGGATGATGCGTATCTTAGTTGCATGCCATCGTAGTAGAAGACATAGTAGTATCCTCCTTTCGAGTCATAGACCGCTTTCCTCTGAGGAGTATGCGCAGTTGCCTGCGAAGGCCCTGAGTCTAGTAGCTGAGGATCTAAACGGGCCGTAGCACCCGCAACTAATGTGCCGATGTTAGTTATCAGCAACGCCTCTCCTGGGTTCAGAGCCAATGTTGTGTTCATTGATGGGGGGACATCATCCCATGATAGCGTGTAGTTTGCAGCTCCATGTGACACTGTTAGGGTTGATGAGATTGGTTGAGAGTCGGGGGTGATATCTGAATCATTCCAGTGGTAGACGAATCTGTACTGGGCTGTTGAGTTTGGAGTGAACTCTAGATTCCATTTCAGAGGACCTGTTGATAGGGCCTTGTAGGCGATGCTTAGAACTCCTGAAATCTGCCCATTCTCGAGAGTCATGGTTCTAACTACCGAGCTTCCAGTACTGTTCGTCCCGAGGACATGGAAACTGTTGGACGTGGCTGACATGGGAATCCAAGAGTCGCCCTGGTTAACTTGCACCTGCCATAGAGCGGATGAGTTCAAGGGGGCTTTGTCAATTCCAATGATCATGTCATGGGGAACCGGATTACCTAATAGTCTCACAGCTAGTCGGTTGTTGTAGAGAGTGAGGTTGTCCGGTGAGTTCTCGACTACCCCTCCATCTGTAGTGAGATTGTCTATTCCTGAAATAACCGTCTTCGGCAAGGAGAGGTTGGGAGGCTGATCTGCTCCCACGGTTCGAGGCTGGGTTGATGTCTGATTATCTGTCGTGGGAGGGCACTCAGGTTGAGAAGTTCCCTGAGGAGAGTAGGGCAGGGCGAAAGTCGTCGCGCAACCTGTTGTGTCGGGGTTGTTGAGAGCGACGGTTCCCCCCAACTTTGTTGGTAATCCAGATGTGAAACCAAACACCGTTAGGAGAATCAGTAGTGTGGAAAAACAGGCCTTCGCCCCGACGTTAGTCTTGTGCCCCGGAGACCACAGTTGAATGCTATTTGAAGCTCTCAAGATCGAACTTTCTTAGTTCGGAATCATGAGTGATTTGAGGCTTTTGGAAGGTTTACGATCGTGAAGGGTAGAAGTGAACCAGTATTTCTCTTTCGGAAATGTATCTTTCAAGCCTGTTCTACGGCTTAAACCGGAAGACAAGCCCAGTCTTGAACAATCAGCAGGACGACCCCGTCCCTCCGGGGGGCCGCTGCGATGATCATTCACTTCAGTCCATCGCAATTCTTATTCTCCCAATTCCGTCCCCTGGTGGTTGGGTCCTCCTGATTTGTCGAAAATACACACCTTGGTAGTAGGCCGGTTACAGACGAACTGCTACGTCGTCGAATCCCAGGGTCACGCACTAGTCGTCGATCCAGGCGACGAGCCAGAGAGAATCTTGAGGTTCATCAAAGATCTCAACGCAACACCTGGGCGAATAATCGCCACGCACACACATTTTGATCACGTGCTCGGCGTCAACGGAGTCCGAAAAGCAACCAAGGCACAATTCCTGATCCATCGAGACGATCTGTCAATGTTAGAGTCTATGCAGTCGCGCGTACGCCAGTTCATGGGTTTCGAGGTTCCGCCACCCCCTAAGGTCGACGGCTACGTCAAAGATGGAGAACTTCTAAAGTTGGGAGATGAGACGATTCGTGTTCTCCACACTCCGGGTCATTCGCCCGGCAGCATCAGCCTGGCCGGCGACGGATACGTCTTGACAGGTGATGCATTATTCAACCAGTCCATTGGGCGAACCGATCTTCCTGGGGGAGACCTCAAAATCCTTGTGCACTCGATCAGGGAGCGGCTCTTCAAGCTGGACGATGACACCATCGTCTATCCGGGCCACGGACCTGAGACTACCATCGTTGATGAGAAGCAGGCGAATCCGTTTGTAGGAAAGGCTGCAAGGTTGCAGATAGGATAATCACCTTATCTGTGCCGATGATGTATCTCGAAACCGAAGCATCATTGTCTAGCCTAGACTCGATTATCAAGAACTCTCTAA
>Ga0209152_10000532_pt1 | contig 17338 bp, 14 predicted proteins | sample GraSoiAngelo_107_FD_185873 | JGI IMG/M metagenome (GOLD analysis project Ga0209152, IMG submission 185873) | Grasslands soil microbial communities from the Angelo Coastal Reserve, California, USA - 14_0903_09_30cm (SPAdes) (version 2) | ecosystem: Environmental > Terrestrial > Soil > Grasslands...
CGGGGGGCGCGTGCTCGAGCCGGACCTGGCTGAGATCGACTTCCAGCTCCTCGGCGAGCAGCATCGGCATCGACGTGTAGGTCCCCTGCCCCATTTCCACCTTGTGCATGACGAGCGTGACGCCGCCGTCGCGGTCGATGCGGACGAACCCGTTGGGCTTGAATTCGCGTGCCGCTTGAGGGCCGGCAGCGAGTGCCGTGCCGATGCGCGCGGGCAAACTGAAGCTCACGAGCAGACCGCCGCCGGCGGCGGCGCCCGCTCTCAGGAAGGTCCGGCGGGACAGGGTATGCACCGCAGTCGAAATTAACTCGCCGAACGGCTTCCCGCAGCAAGACCCGCCCGACAGGGGGATGTTGGACCGACGCTACATCCTACAGGAGGAAAAGACGATCAGTTCGGGGCGTGCACGCGCGGGCCGCCGTAGTCGCGGTTCCGGCCCAGCGTCGGACCGGAGACGTCGAGGCCGCCGCGCGTGTTGTCGATGTTCGCGATGAACTGACGGATCGAGCCCGGAAACGAGTCCGTCCGGCCGTTCTTGCCGAACGGATCGGTGAACCAGAACACCGGGCCCTGGGCGTTGTCGATCACGTTCTCGTTGATGTCCACAACGCGCTCGACCCCGTTGAAGACGGAGCGCGGGTCGTCGAACGTCACGCCCGCGACCGTCCCCGCGCCGGTCGACTGGTCGCACGGTTCTCCTTGCGCCCGCGCGCCGCTCGGGGTGACCTCGTAGCAGACGTCGATGGGACGCCCCACGAGGTTCGTGGCCGCCGGATCATAAAAGCGGCTCGGGAGGAACACCTGGAAGTAGGGATTCAGAAACGCTAGCCCGTGACCGTCCGCTGCCCGCACGCTGAGCGAGAGTTGCCAGCTCTCGTGCAACACGCCGAAGTCGGACCGCTGGCCGGGCGCTACGAGCACGAACTGGTCGATGCAGGTGCGGTCGGGGATGATGCGCCGTCCGCCCCCTGACGGCGAATTGGCGGGCGTCGCGGGTCCGACGACGACCGCTGTGCCGTCACACGAGCGGTCGAACTGCCCCGGATCGCCGATCGCGGCGAGCAGCGTGAGGTCCAGCCGGGTGCCGTCGGTGCAGCGAATGTGATAGGCGAGCTCGTGCAGGTTGTTCGTGAAGGCGTCCTTCGAGTGCGTCCCCTGGTGCAACTTGGCGAGTACGTCGCAGCGAATCTCGAACAGCGATCCGGCGGCGGCGCTGCCGAACCGCATCAGCACGTCGTTCTCCCACTCGATCTTGTGGCCGAAGTGGTCCTCGTGACGGGGGTTCGCGGGGTCATAGACGTCGAGCTGCTCGTTGGCGTATCCGAAGGGGATCGGCCCGACCTCCGCGTACAGCGCCGACCCGCGGGGGTCGCGGCCGTGATCGTGCCCGAACGAGCACCCGGTAACCGGATCGACCGGCGGGTGCCACGTCGGATAGAGCTTGCGATCCGGACCGACCACGGAGTAGCTGTTGTGCACCTCGGCGGTGCAGTCGTCGCGTGGCCCGGGCGTCCAGATCCCGTAGGACTGCGCGAAGCCGATCGGAGGGCCGTTTCCCGAATTCTGGAATACGCTGTCGCCGCAAGCGGCGGCCGCGAGCGCAACGAGCAGGGGCAATGACGAGGCACGCGACATAGGACTCTCTCCGTACCCAGCTTCGCCGCGCCCTGAGCCCGCGAGCGGTGACGACGGTCACTTCGTCGCGGGGCGCGCGTCCTTAGGAATGGGCCACCCTAATGACCCGCCTCGTGGTGCTGCTCGGCACGCTGGCAGCGCTGACGCTCGGTCGCGATCTCGCGGCCCAGCAGCAGCGCCAGGCGCGAGATGGCTTCTGGTTCGGGGCCGCCCTGGGGAGCGGCTGGGCGCGTGTCTCGTGCCAGATCTGCCAAGGGAACAACCGCAGCGGGCTGTCCGGTACGCTTCGCCTCGGCGGCGGCGTGAGCCGCAAGGTGCTGATCGGCGCCGAGGTAGCCGCGTGGTGGGCGACGATCGAGACGGGCACGGACACCGTGCATCAATCGCTCGCGGCGTTCGGTGCCGCGGCGTACTGGTACCCGAGCAATCGCCGACCACTCTACCTGAAGCTCGGGATCGGGCTAGTCACGCATCGCGCCGACGACGGCACGGACGTCATCACGTCTACCGCCATCGGGCCGCAATTCGGGGTGGGATACGAGTGGCCCGTGAGCCCACACGTCCTGGTGAGCCCTTTCATTAATGTGGCACTCGGTATCGTGGGGGGGTCACTCAAGTTCAACGGCGGAACAATCCAGAATAACAGGCCCACCGTGTCGCTGGCGCAGCTGGGGCTCGGGGTCACCTGGCATCAGGTGCCGTTGCGCCGGACCGGACGGTGACTTCGTCAGGCAGCCAGCAACGGCGGTCCACCCCTATCCCAGTCTATATCCCAGTCTATCGCGTCGACAAACCGGCGTGGGGCGTCGTCCAATCGGTGAAAGATGACGTGGGAGATGCGGTGTGCGCCCAGTCGTAGGAGGACCCCTGCGATTTGGGGGGTTAGGGTGGTGTAGAGAATCACGGGCAGACACCACTCGTCTGAGAATAACGCGAGGTGTTGTTCGGGATCTCCACGCCGGTCGGCAGCGGGGTCTGCGACGATCGCGGACGGCGCCATGTAAGCTACGACCTGCTGCAACTCCGCCCACGTCGACGCAAAGCGCAGGGTCGCGCGCCCACCGAGCGCGCGGAGCACTCGGTGCTCCATTTCTGGCAGTGATACAAGGACTGCAACGACAGTCGGGAATCTTTTTACCCGCCGTGTCTCGAGCCGTAGTACAGGCCGCTGGTGCTCTAGCGCCCGCGCGCGGTGCTCCTCCTGCGAGGCCATCAGCCGGTTCCAACAGGCCCAGGCTACGGCCACCAGCAAGTCGAGCAGCGACTTGAGCAAGAGGCTCTGCACGCGTGTTAGGGAACCCAGAGGCAACCTCCAAGTCGAGCACGTCGACTACCGTCGCGATGTGGCGCCGCCCTCCCCCTCCCCCTCCCCCCGTGTTGCGTTCGTGCGGCACGACGGCGCCGAACGACCGGTTCTTGTCAAGGACGACAACCGTTCGTTGTAAAACCTACGTACATATGTTATAGATCGCCACTGAATCCCCGTCACGTCAGGAGGTCGTATGCGTTTGGTCGCGCTCGTGGCGCTCCTGCTCGCCTGCAGTGAAAGCCCAGACGCCGTCGCGCCCGCGGGTCGCCCGCTCCCGCCCGCCGGAGATCTCATCGCGGGTCCGCCGGTGAACGTTCCCGCGCAAGGCCAGTACATCTTTCGACACTGGACCTTTGCCGACGAGCCGTTCTGGACCGACACGCTGCACTTGAACGAGGTGATTGAGACCGGCGTGTCGCCGGCGACAGCGCTGGCGGTGGGTCTCAAGGTCGATGCGGCGCCGCTGCCGCCCGGCTTCCTCGCCGGTGCCGATCTCACCAGTTCGGCGACGACGGTCGAGCTGCTCCGCCGAGACGCCGTCGTGGGCGTCGAGGCCCAGGTCACCGCCGACCGGCACATCAAGCGGCTCGGCATCACGTGCGCCCTGTGCCATTCGACGGTCGACAACTCGGTGGCGCCCGGGGTTGGGCGGCGGCTCGACGGGCTGCCGAACGGCGACCTGAACGTCGGGGCGATCGTCGCCCTCTCGCCGGTCCTGCCGCCGGCCGTCAAGGCGGTGTTCAATTCGTGGGGTCCGGGCAAGTACGACGCGGAGTTCAACCGGGACGGCATCAACAGTCCGGTCGTGATCCCCCCCGCCCTCGGCTTGCGCGGCGTCGCCCTCGAGACCTACACCGGCGAAGGGCCGGTCAGCTACTGGAACGCCTACGTCGCCGTCACCCAGATGCACGGGCACGGCTCGTTTTCGGACCCCGGGCTCGGGATCGACATCCAACAGTCCCCCGACCGCGTGACGCCCGTGCTCCCGGTGCTGCGCGCGTATCAGCTGAGCCTGAACGCCCCGCCACCGGCGGCCGGCAGCTTCGATCAGGCGGCCGCTGAGCGGGGGAAGGTGGTCTTCACGTCGACGGGCCGGTGCGCGAGCTGCCATCTGCCGGCGATGGTCTTCACAGACGTAAATCTCGGCGTGCTGCACGATCCGTCGGAAACGGGCATGGATCCCGTGCGTGCGAGCCGGCTAAAGAACCATAAGTACCGGACCACGCCGCTCCGGGCCCTGTCGCAGCACCCACCGTATTTCCATGATGGCAGCGCCGCGACGCTCGCGGATGTCGTCGAGCACTACAACCGCGTCCTGGGACTGGGCCTGTCGGACACGCAAAAAGCGGACTTGGTCGAATACCTGAAATCGCTGTAGGCCGATCGGACGTGTGTACAGACGGCCTGCTCGACGTACGCACCCTCACGCTGGAGGTACCTATGCCCCCCAACATCGGTCATCGCTTCACCGGTGTCACGCTGGCGGCACTGATCGCCGGCTGCTCGGACGCCGGCCCGCCTACCCAGCTCCACCCGGGGCCCATGACTCCGGCGTTCCAGCAGACCCAGAACCAGGTGGGTGACGCCGAGTTCGGGTTCACCGCAGGTTGGCTGCAGGGGCAGACGGTCCAGTTCTTTTATCACAAGCCGTTTTTCTGCCGCACGCCGGTCGAGGATGGCAACGCGGTCGGCTCCACCACCGCGTGCGAGGTCGGCTCGGATGGGACGGTCGACCCCCGGCTGGGGAGTATTCCGATCCTCTTTGTGATGACCCCGATCGGCTTCCGCCCCGCCGAGTCGACGCTCCAGTGTCCGATGGTCGGCCACTGCATCAACCATCCCTCGACGATCGATCTCTCGCGGGTGTTCGGCGCAGGCACGGAAAACGCCCCGCTCCCGGCCCACAGTCACATCGTCGATCAGGTCGAGGGCAACTGGTGGGAGCTCCACGTGATCGGCGTCAAGGATCCCGCGACGTGGGACCAGGTCGTCGCGGGCAAGAGTCTCTCCGCGGTGAGGGCTCTCCAGGCCGCCGATCCGACCGGCGCGAAGATCACGCCGGAGATCCTGACGAACGTCTATCTATTCTTTGATGTGCGCCCGGGCGTGACGACTCCCTAAGGAGCCTTCTGTCCATGCCCACCGCTCAAGAACGCCGTGTCGCTTCGGCCGCCGTCGCGGGCGGGGTCTTGATGGCGATCGGCGCGTTCCTGCCCTGGCTGACGCTGTACGCCGGGCTGCACCCGCTGCGCGGGGTGATCGGGTTGAACGGTCGAGTCCTCGCGGCGGGCGGAGCGGTCTGCCTCGTGGCGGGCGTCCGGGGCTGGGTGCGGCCCGCCCCGGGGGTCCGATGGGTCGTTGCGCTGGTCGGCGGCGCGCTCGCCGTATTCAGCGTCTGGCTGATGGTGCAACTCCTCATCACGTATCGCGACCTGCATGCGAATCCGATGCTCGTGCCGCGTTTGGGGCCCGGGCTCTTCATCGCGGTCGCGGGCGCTCTGGTCGCCGGGGCAACGGCCGCACGCACTCTCGGGCGGCGCCCGAACGCCTCAGCTACTCCTACTCCATCGATGACGCCGCCGAGTGGGGAACCGTGGGAGGCGCCACGCGGACTCGGGCTGAGGAAAACGCACGGTAGCGGCGAGCGTAGTTCGGCTGCGAGGACCGACTACCCACTCTTGGCGGGCCACTTCTTCGTGATCTTAGGGTACCGCTTCCCGCATCAGGTCGCCGCGAGGAAAGACGGCGCCCAGCCGTAGGCCCCGGAACGGGACCGGGCGACCGTTATGCTGCGCGGGTCGAAATCGGATACCGTACGCCGCGGCCACCACGGCGGATTGAAGCGACGGAGGGACAGGGCCGGGGGTTACCGACACATGGCGCGTGCTCCCTTCCGCGTCGGGCAGAAGCAGAACGAGTTTCCTGAGCACGAACCGTGGCTGCCGAATGACCGGCCTGACGTCGGTGACCTTGCCGGTGACGTCCACGTCAACGTCAAAGGTTACGTGGGCATGGTCGGCTTCCAACTTGAAATCGGGCGGCAGCCGGCGAACCACCTCGCTCTTGTCAAACCAAGCAAGTACCTCTGGCCTACGGGTGACCTCTAGCCTAGACATACTCTTTTTGGCTTCCCAGGGTGCACTTCAGGGTGCACAGGTCCCACTATGCCATCGCCCCGCGTTATAGCAGCGTTAGGGCCGTTGGCCAACGGGCGTGTACAGCTCGGCGTGCATGAATCCACGCAGCTCTGGGAAGCGCACGGTCGCGTCGCTCCAAGACTTGTGGAACAGAGCCTGCGAGGCTGCATCAAGTTCCCTTTGGAAGGTGCCCTCCGCAGACGGCGTTGTCACCTCCACGATGACGACATGCGTGTTCTCCCCGGAGCCGGCAATCTTGGTGAGCAACAAATATGACACGACTGCCTTACGCTTCACCAACTCGTCGAACACTGGGGTCACCACATCGACGAGCGCCGAATCGTATGCCTTCTCCTGGCCGGGCCGGACCTGATAATAGTTGATGTGATAGAAGTGGCCATGTCTCGCCTGACCGACAAGCGGGGCGGCGAGCGTAAGGAGGCCGACGAGAATGGGAAGCGTGCGGCGCACAAGGCGCGCGCCGTGGACCAGCACGACGGTCGTATCCGTTGACATGTTCGCCTCCGGGGCGAAAAGTGAGGCAGCGGCTGCGAGGCTGAGGCCGAGGACTTAGTCTCCTTTACGCCTGCCGGCAACCCTCCAGTTATGTAAGGCGCCGCCCGCCGACGAGCTGATCCAGAACCCGGACGACACGCCAGGCAGCTCCTGGATCGCATATCGAGAATGCGTGGACCACATCGGGAGCCATGACGATGTGGTACGCACGCTTCCACGCCGACTACACGGATGTCGGCCGCTACTTCGATCGCGTGGCGCTGGCGCTCGGGCGCCAGAATGCTCCGCCAGGGTGCAATCCAGGGTGCAGTCTACTGATCCGGATAACACGGGCGGCGCGTGCCGCTCGGCAACGCGCGGCGGGACAACAGATTGAAAAACAGGCCCGGCAGGAATCGAACCTGCAACCCCCGGTTTTGGAGACCGGTGCTCTACCAATTGAGCTACGGACCTAGGAATTGCTTCCGCCTGAAGTTAGCGAATCCGCGTGAGTATCGGCAGGCAATTGTCCTCGGCCGGCACGGCTAGTGCAGCCAGGTGAGCCGAATCACGACGTAGAGGAGGATGACGACCAGGAGGGCTAGTTGAACCTGTGCTAACCGCACCCACCTCGACCTCACCATCTTGAGCACCCGGACCGCTGCCCTGCCCTTGGATTGAGTGACTGACGGTTCTTCCGAGACGCGGGGACCCCAGGCGAGCACTCTCACGGATTCACCCGGTCGCACCTTCCCTACGACCGCCCGATCCCGGAGGACCACCCACTCCTCCGCGATGCCGTCACCCAGGCTGGCGCGCCGCACCTCAATTTGGACGGCCTCAGGCACGTGCAACTCGACCGCCTCGGCGGACGCCCGACCGCGATTCCTGAGCATGATCTTCCAGAAGATTCCGAGCCTCGGCCCGACACGTATACCAAAGACCTTGAGGACGGCTTCCACGCCCCGTGCCACGTCGTCGTCCATTCCAACCAGTGGCTCATCACTCCAGGGCGAAATGCGCTCGGCGAGTGTCGCGAATGCCTGCTGCGCGGTCGCGGGTAACTCGAACTCGTATTGCCGCACCGATACCAGGAGGTTGGCGCGGGAGCGAGCGTATTGTAGAACGCCAAGTACCGCCAGAATGACGGCGGCCGCAGCGCCTGCGCTCAGCCAGAAGGTGGTCATGGGTAGCTGTTACCGAGGCGCGGGTGTCTTGACCGCGTCCGGAAGCCCGGCCCACTGGTGCGGCGTGAGTGTTCTCTGCGCCGCTTCCAGCGCGTGGCGAATGAGCCGCCGCCCCTCGGCCAGCTTGAGGCGCAGCCGGTCGTACAACGCGGTGGGATCGGCACGCCCGCCGGCCCGCCGGCTCTCCGCCTGGAGCGAATCGGACACGACCCGGATCGCGGCGTCGAGCGAGTCCGAGACCGCCTGCAGCCGCGTGACCTGGCCGGCTGTCAGTCGGAGCGAGTCTCGGTAGCCGAGGATCGCGGGGATCGGGTTGGGGAGGATCTGCGCGAGTCGCCCGGCGAAATCCGTTGGCACGCCCCCGCCCCCCACGCCCCCCCCGCCCGCCCCGGGGGCTCCGGGCTCGCCGAGCAGGGCGCGGACGCGGCGGCTCGGGGGAATGGCGCCCACGATAAGATGGACCTGAATGGCGATCTGGAACGGCACGGTCACCCCGCCGTTCGCACCGGCTGTCGCCCCGAACCGCCCGTTCACGCCGTAGCTAAACCGCTGGGCGACCGGATCGAAGCCGCGGACGTAGAGCAGGACGGGATCCGGTGCCGCAGCGAACCCCCAGCCGTGCAGGTTGGCCGCACCGTGCAACCACTGGTCGAGCCCGCCGAGCAAGTTGACCGTGAGCACGGACACCGTGAGACGCCGCGCGGGTCCGAAGTACGCGGGGCGCCAGTTGATCTGGAAGTCGAGCGCGGGCTGCCAGGGTCCCGTGCAGGAATTGCGGCCGGCCACGTGTCCGAGCTGGCGCCGCAGGCAGTCACGCACGGCCGGCGGTGCCGTCGCGAGCAGCGCGCTCATCGCGGTCGCGACGGAGGGGTCGGGCGCCGTCGCCGGGTCGAAGACGAACGCCCGATCGTTGCGCGCGCCGTCCCCGTTGATGTCGGAGCCGACGAGCGGTGTGAACGGGATCCCCGAGGTGAGCCGGCCGAGGGCCGTCACCTCGAGCGCCGCATTCACAGGATACGTAACAGTGGCGAGGAGCGAGTGCCGCCGCTCGAAGGCGCTCGTCGCCCACTCGCGCCCGTTGGGATCACCGGCGGTGGTCGGCGCCGCGAATCCCTGGCTGACGGCGCAGCAGGAAAACGACGACTGGTCGCGCGCCCGGGTGAAGGTGTACGACAGCTGCAAGGCCGCACCGCGCGGCGGCAGGCGGCTCACGTTGACCGCGAGCTGTCTGGTATCCGACCGGAGGTCAGAGCCGATGGCGATCACCTGGCCGAACTGCGGATGCACGCGGGAGTCCAGCGAGGTGAGCGCACCCGTCGTTGGGACGATCGAATCCGCAGGCACGTAGACCGGGCGACCCCCTTCGTCAGAGAGCGTGAACCGCGGCGGCGTCACCAGGTTGAGATCGCGGAACCCGTACTGCTGCACGCCCCGGGCGTAGCTCGCGTCCACGGTGAGCGTGTAGGCCCCCGGTAACTGCTGCTGCAGGCCGAGGGAGGCACGCCAGGCGCGTGGCGCGGCGTAGCCCGGATCGAACACCGTGGCGTTGGGGCGCGGGCTGATCGTCACGGCGCTCGCCGTGTCCACGCACTGCGTGGGGATGGTCGTCGGGTCTTGCGCGTACTGCGCCCAATTGGGTGTCGGCACGGCTGTGCCGATACAGTCGAGCTGGGTCTCGGCGCTCGCGAGCCCGGGCGCGCCCAGCGCTGCCGAGTACAGCGCCGTGGGCGGCAGGCTGCGGAAATCCCCCACGCCGCCGCGCAGGATGCCCCGTGGCAACGCCCGTGCCCCTCCCCCGGATTCGGCGGCGTACGTCCACGTGAAGCCGATTCGCGGCGCAGCGTGCACCTCACCCGGGATGCGGTCGGTGCGGACGCCGAACAGCGAATCGAGGGTGCGGTTGTAGGGTGGCGTGCCGCGGAACTCCGTCGCCTCGAGGCGGGCGCCGTAGGTGAGCTGCAGCCGGTCGCCCGCCCTCCACGTGTCGCCCAGGTAGAGCGCCTCGTTCAACGAGGTCCCCGCCCGGTAGAGCGGCGCGAGGGTTCGGCTGAACGACGACGGTTGTCCCGCCGCGAACGCGTCGAGCGAGTGGAACACGAAGGTGCCAAGCTGGTTGGGCGTCTGGTTCGCGCGCAGCCGCACCGAGTTGAGATAGCCGCCGAGCTTGATGCGGTGCGTTGCGTCTTGCGAGAGCCAGGAGACCTCCTCGCGGACCTCGGCCGTGGTGTTGTCCGTGTGTTGCGGAAAGGCGTGGTTGCCCCCGAACGTGAGCGTCGCGATGCCCCGGATGCTGTCCGGCAGGTCCGACGTGACGTGCACCCGCGCCTCCGGGAGCGCGAGGAATCCCCCCGCGTCGGCGTGCTCGGCCGAGACGTAGCCACGCACCTCGTTGATGAGTTGGCCGAAGTGGGACGTCCACGACGCCATCACACCGCCGGCCCGCTCCGAGCGCCTCCCGCCTGTGGACGGGAGAGCCAGGGACCTGACGCGCGCGGGATCGTCAGAAGTCCACCGTCCGTCCAACCGCAACATCAGCGTGTGCGCCTCCGCCAGGTTCCAATCCATCCGGAGCAGGGCGGCCGTGTTGTTGGTGCCGTGGTCGCCCAGCGCATTGGGCACAGTCACGGGGACGCCGCTCGCTCCCTCCAGCGCGAGGAAGCGCGCAGCGGAGTCGGGGCTCACGCCGAGCCGTTCGAGGGTCGCTGCATCCGCGGTGGCGAGCGACGGCAGGGCCTGGTCCTTCCAGCGCCCCTGCAGTGCGCCGAACACGAAGAGCCGATCGCGGACGACGGGGCCGCCCATCCCTCCGCCAATCTGGTTCTGGGTGTACCCCTGGCTGAACGGCGATGCCGTCACGCCGCCCCAGGCGAGCGCGCGGTCGCGCCCGTTGTAGGTGAAGGCCCCCTGCGGGACGTTGGTGCCGCTGCGCGTGGTCGAGGCGACGAGCGCGCCCGAGAACTGGCCGCGCGCCACATCGTACGTGTTCGTGACGACGCGCGTCGAGCGGATGGCGTCCTGCGGCACCATCACCCCACCGAACGAAAGGCCGTCCAGCGTGATACGGTTGGCGGTGGGGCGCTGTCCCGCCACCGAAAAGGCCGGACGCGTGCTGTCGGTCTCGGCGATACCCACTACGCCGGGAGCGAGCGTCGCGAGCACGCTCAAGTCCGATGCCGCGATCGGGAGGCGGCTCATCGCCTCGGACCTGAGGTCGCGTCCGGTTGCGCCCGGCCCCAGCCGCTCGAGCCCGCGCAGCGGGGCCGCCGCTTGTACCGCGACCGGTTCCAGAGCGACGATGGTCAGGTCCATCCGGACGTTCGCGACGAGGCGGTCCTCGTCCGCCTGGCGTGCGACGGTCACCCGTGCCGGTGCCATGCCGATGTAGCGTACGGTGAGCTGGTACTGCCCACCGCCCTCGGGAAAGACGATGGTGAACCGGCCGCGCGCGTCGGTAATCCGCTGGCGCGACACCTGGGTCTCCAGGGACGTCGCCTGCACGAGCGCCCCGGCGAGGGGCTGGCTGTCGGGCCCCGTCACCGTCCCGGTGATGATGTCCGTGGTCGTGCCGACTTGGGCCGCGGCGGTTCGCGGCAGGGCGAACGCCAACAACATCGCGACCGCGAGTGTCCCCCCCCTCTCCCCCGTGCCGCGCGGGAGCCGCATCAGGCGTTGACAGCGTCGTAGCGCTCGGGGCCCGCACCGGTCAGCCGGAGGTACAGGTTGGCGTACGGCCCCTCCGCTCGCACCAGTTCGGCGTGCGTACCGCACTCCCGCACGCGACCGGCCTCGAGGTAGAGGATCAGGTGCGCCCGAGCGGCAAGCTGCAGGTCGTGGGTGATGAGGAACGTGGTCCGCCCCTCCGTCAACCGCTCCAGCGCTTCGATGACGGCCCGTTCGTTTTCGCCGTCCAAGCCCGTGGTAGGCTCGTCCAGGATCAGGAGCGGTGCCTGCCGAATCGCCGCGCGGGCAACGGCGATCCGCTGGCGCTGGCCGTTGGACAGGGTCACGCCGCGCTCTCCCACGACGGTGTCGTAGCCCTGCGGCTGCGCCATGATGAACCCGTGGGCGTTGGCGAGCCGGGCGGCCGCCTCGATCGCTTCGGGCGACGCGCCCGGCGCGCCCTGACCGATATTGTCGCGGATCGTCCCCACGAACAGGATGCTGTCCTGCAACACCACGCTGATCTGCATGCGCAGCGACGCCAGCGTGTACGCGCGAAGGTCGCGCCCGTCGATCAGCACCCGCCCCGCGGTCGGGTCGTACAGCCGCAGGATCAAGCTGGCAAAGGTGGACTTCCCGCTCCCCGAGGGGCCCACCAGGGCGACGTGCTGGCCGGGTTCGACCGTGCAATCGATCCCCTCGAGCGCGGCGTGGCCCGGGTCGTAGGCGAAGCCCACGCCCTCAAACCGCACGTGCCCGCGCAGGGGGGGGGCCGGCACGGCGCCCGGCAGGTCTCGCACGTCGGGCGTGCGGTCCAGCAGATCGACCACCCGCTCGCCCGCCGCCGACGCTTTGGCGAGCCGGCCGGTGTACTTGGCGAAGTCCTTCGCCGGCCGAAAGGCAGTGCGCAAGTAGGCGAGGAAGATGACCAGGTCGCCCAGGGTCATCGCGCCGCGCAGCACCAAGCGCGCGCCGCTCCAGAGCACCAGCGCCGTGGCGACGGCGATAAGCAGGTCTACCGTGCGCTCGAGTGCGGCCTCCAGCCGCGTGGCCGCCGCGCCCGTCGCGAGATTCTTGCGGCTCTGCTTGGTGAAGGCCTGCGCGAACGTCCCCTCCAACGACAATGCGTGGATCACCTTCACCGCTCCGATCGACTCGGCCGCGGTCGCGGCCATCGCCCCCTGCTGCTGGCGCTGCCGCCGCGCGTTGTCGCGGATCCGCCGGCTGAGGCGCACCGTGCTCAGCAAAAACAGCGGCCCCGTCGCGAACGCCAACAGCGCCAACTGTGCGTTGAGCCAGAGCATCACCGCCGCCATGCCGACGAACGTGAGCCCGCTCGCGAGCAGCGGCAGGAACGCCGTGACCACCACGTCCTGCAGGAATCCCACGTCCCCTGTCACGCGCACGATGAGATCGCCGGTGCGGGACCGAGTGTGAAGCGAGAGGGAGAGCGGCTGCAGCTGGGCGTACAGCTCGTTGCGCACGGCGGTCAGCACCCGGTTGCCGGCGAGCGCCAGGCCGACGGTGTTGTAGTAGGCGGCCAGAGCCCGCAGGCCCGCGAACGCGACCACCGCCACCGCCGCCAGCGCGAGCAGCGTGCCCGGGTCGAGCGCGGCCAAGGCACGGTCCACCCAGCGACCGTGGCGGCCGGCACCCACGACGTGGTCCAGGACGACCTTCAGCGGCCACGGCTCGAGCAGGCGCAGGCCGATCTCGGCATACAGCGCCAGCAGGGACACGACGATCAGCGGCCGCTCGCGCCGCACGTACGGCCAGAGCCGCCGCACCAGCCGCCCCAGGCCGGGCAGCGCCGCGCGCAGCGTCAGGGGCTGTCCCACCTAGACCTCCACCGCGGCGGCGAGCTCCAGCACGCGGGCCGCGACCGCGTCCCACGTGTGGCTGCCGAGCACCGTCGCCCGCGCGGCTCGCCCCAGGCGCGCGCGCAGCGTCGGCTCGGACCGCAGCCGCTCGAGCGCCGCGGCCAAGGCCGCGGCATCCCCCGGCGGGCATAGCAACCCGTTGACATCATGCTGAATCACGGTCTCCAGCTGCCCCACACGGCTGGCCACTACCGCTCGACCCGCCGCCAGGTACTCATACACCTTGAGCGGCGAGAAATAGAAGCCGTTCGCCCAAGCGTAGGGGGCAACCGCGGCGTCGACCGAGGTCAGGAGCCCGGGAACCTCGTGCGGGGCCACCGCCTCGGTGCAGTGCACCACTCCCGCCAGCCCGCGGGCCGCTAGGTCGGCGCACGCGGCGGCCCGCGCCGGCCCGTCGCCCACGAGCAGCAAGCGGGCGTCGGGGGCGCGCTCGTACAGGCGCGCGAACGCCTCGACCAGGACGTCCAATCCATGCCACGGTTTCATCGAGCCGACGAAACCCACCGCAAAGCTTCCGGGCGGTCCGGGGGTGGCCGGCCGCACATCCGGCCGGAACCGCTCCGCGTCCACGCCGTTAGGGATCACGTGCACGCGATCCCGCGCGGCCCCGCGGCGCTCGAGCCAGGCGGCGACCTCCGTGGACACGGCGAGCAGCACGCCGGCGGCCCGGAAGGCGCGCGCGGCCACGCGGTCGGCACCACCGGCGTCGCGCAGCCCGCGGTACGTGGCTTGCTCCTCGATCAGCGGTGCGTTCACCTCAAGCAGCCCCGGGATACCGGCGGTGGCCGCGTGCTCCATCGCGGCGAAGCTCCAGAGCGAGTAGCGCTCGTACACGAGGTCATATGGCCCGGCACGATCGAGCAGGGCAGCGAGCTCGTCGTTCAGCCCCGCGATCGCGGCTCCGTGGCTAGACGGGTCGCCGTCGCCCAGGGGTGTCACGTGGTGAATCCGCAGCGACTCGAGTCCGGACGACGGCGTCTCGTCCACTCGGGCGGCAAACACGTCCACGCCGGCGCCCCGCCTTTGCAAGGCCCGGAGCATCTCCTGCACGTGGACTGAGCAGCCCTTGCGCCCGAAGATCGGGACGCCGGCGTCGGCGCAGACGTACGCGATCCGCATCAACCCGCGGCCTCGTGGGCATGCACCGCTTGAAACAGCGCCAGCAATCGGGCAGAACAGTGGTCCAGTGAGAAATGCGGGTCGAGCTTGGCGCGGGCGGCTTCGGTCAGGCGCGCCCGCAGCTCCGGGCTTTCCAGAATCCTGTCGAGCGCGTCCGCCAGCATCGCGGGATTGTTCGGCTCCACGAGCAAGCCGCTCCGGTCGCACTCGATCAGCTCGGGAACGCCTGACACCGGGGTGGAGACGACGGGCACGCCGCTGGCCACCGCCTCCAGAAGCACGTTGGGGATCCCGTCGCGATCACCATCCGCAGCGACCCGGCAGGGGAGCGCAAACACGGAGGCTCGCCGGTAGGCGAGACAGACCGCCTCGTACGGCTGAGCGCCCAGCAGCCTCACTCGATCGTCCAGACCGAGATGCGTCGCCTGGGCCTTGAGCCTCTCCCGCAGCGGCCCCGTGCCAATGATCTCCAACCTCAGTCGGCGCCCCCGCAGCCGCAGGATATGGACCGCCGCAAGCAGGTCGTCCAAACCCTTCTTCTCGACCAACCTGGCGACGGACAGTATCACCGCTTCCGCTGGCTCGGGCGTGTGCGATGAGGGACCGCGGAACGGCGCAAGGTCGAGTCCGTGATAGACGCGGAATACCTTGCCACCGCATTCCCGTGGATAGCGGCTCAGCAGGTGTTGCCGGTTGTACTCGGTGCAGGTGACGACCGCGCGAGCCTCGCGGAACTTGGCACGGAGATCGTCGGGATGGCTCACGTAAATATCCTTGGCGTGCGCCGTGAGCGTATAGGGCAAACCGGTGATTCGCGACGTGAGCAGCGCCACCAGCGCCGGTGACGAAGCGAAATGCGCATGGAGATGCGTCGCCGCCTGGCCGAACAGCACATCCGCCAAGTAGCCGGCTTCCAGAAGATGGCGTAGGGCGGCCAGCGCGCGCAGCCCGAGCGGCGATGAGTTGGGATGCCGGCGACGATGGCTCAAGACCTTCACGATGGCCATGAACAACGTCCGAAGGTACCTGCCGGGTCGCCGGCGCAGGGAGCGGAAGTTCGCCGGCAAGGCCGACTTCCAGTGGCTCCGCGGCGACAGGTACGTCACGTTCGCCCGCACCAGGGCAACCCCGTCGTGGATCGGACCGGGATTCGGGTCCTTCACGGAAAAAATGCGGATGGAAACACCGCGGCGCTCCAGGCCGACGATCTCGTTGAGAATGAATGTCTCGGAAAGCCGGGGCCAGGCTTTGACGATGTAGGCGATCGCAAGCCGACCAGCCGCTTCCCCGACGCGCAGCGGCGCGTCACGCTGCATGGTGGACCTCGGCTCGGACTCGGCGGCGCGGCCGCGGCGGCGGTCGGATGCCGAGCAGTTCCTCCAGCAGCTGCGGGACGCGGCTGAGGCCGTTGAAATCGATGCGCTCCCTCGCCGGTCGGACCGGGGCCCGCCCACGAGCGAGCCAGGTGCTCAGGGCCGCGGCGCTCAAGGCTTCCGGGTGGAGCACGTCCACGAGCCCGAGCGCCTGCAGGCGCTCGGCGCGGATGAGTTGCTCCCGTCGGGGCTTTACGCGGGGCACGATGAGCGCGGGCTTGTCGAACGACAGGACCTCGTAGACGGTGTTGTACCCACCCATTGCGACGACGCGGTCCGCGCGACGCACCAGGCGCGTCGGCTCGTGCGCGAAGGAGACCACGCGCCGGCAGGGATCGCTCGCGACGGTGTGAATTAATCGTCGCCGCACGCCGGTCGGCATGCATGGGCCGGTGACGAGCAAGCCGTTGGTGTCCGGCGGGAGGTCCGCTGCCACGAAGGCCCCCGCGAGCTCCGCGCCGTCCTGTCCGCCGCCCACCAGACAGAGCGCGAGCCGGCCGCCTGACCATCCCAGCGCCGCCACCGGGTCCCTACGCCCGCGTCGCGCGAACGTAAGCCGCGCTCGCTGATCGAGATATCCCGTGTAGCGCACCTTCGCCGCCACGTCGGGAGCGAAAGCATACTCACGCACCGGGTCATAGACCGCGGGGTCGCCGTAGACCCAGATGGCATCATAGTAGTTGCGGATGGCGTCTTGGTTCTGGGCGCGGGCCCACTCACCCTGCAGCGTGGCCGGCTCGTCGAGCACATCCCGTAGTCCGAGCACGAGCCGAGTCCGCCGGCGCGCGCGCAGCGATTCCAGGACCGGGTCGAGCTCCCGCAGCGCTCCCCGCGGGACGTTGTCGACGATCAGGACATCGGGCGCGAATGCCTCCAGGGCGGCGCCTGCGGTTTTCGCCCGCAGGGCCAAGAGCTCTTCCAAAGAAACCGCGAGGTGGCGCGGGTGATACTGCCCGCCGCCGTCCTTCCAGAGCGAGGGCAGCGCCACGCAGTCTACGCCGGCGGTCGTCGTCAGAAGGCTCGCTTCGCGCGCCCCGGCGATCATCAGCACGACGGCCTGCAGCCGGGAATGCCGGAGCGCCTGCGCCAACAACAGGTTGCGGCGCATGTGGCCCAGCCCCATCGTGTCGTGTGAGTAGAGGGCTACGCGGTACGGCACACACGCTCCATAGCGTCCCACCTAGCCCGGGGCGAGTCAGGTTGCCTCAGTCGGCGTCATGATCCTGGGCGCTATGGATCGGCAACTGCGGTATTCGGTCCGCGAGCGGCGCTTGGGTCGGTTCCGTGCGCACGGGAAGGCGTCGGCTCTCGGTTCCCGTGTACCTAACCGACGGCACCAGCCCCGGTCCGTGACAGTGCTCACCGCATGTCGGGCTAGGTCCCGAGCGTTTCACGCTGCACATCTGGCGATGTCCCAAGGTCGCCGCACGACACCAACGCTCCGTCAACGTGGCAATCTCACCGCCAGTGCGTGGGCACGGTTGTCAGACTTTTCTGACGGAGACGCTCACGTATCATGAGAGGTACTTGGAGGTCTGAGACG
>Ga0209152_10000536_pt1 | contig 17225 bp, 22 predicted proteins | sample GraSoiAngelo_107_FD_185873 | JGI IMG/M metagenome (GOLD analysis project Ga0209152, IMG submission 185873) | Grasslands soil microbial communities from the Angelo Coastal Reserve, California, USA - 14_0903_09_30cm (SPAdes) (version 2) | ecosystem: Environmental > Terrestrial > Soil > Grasslands...
GGTATAGCACGTAGTCAATCTGCCCACTCCTCCCCCGACCGGCCAAGGAGCGCCAACTCACGTTTATCGATCCACCAGTCGAGATTGGAGCAAAACCTTTTTGTGACGTTTAGCGTCGCGCCGACTCAAATGAACCTGTCTTCGGTCCCAACGTCAGCGTTCACGTCGGAGAAAAGAAGAGTCGAGATTGGCGCATCTTGGAGAGTCTTGACTTGGCGCTCACTTGTGACAGGTGCTGAGGTGCGGATTCCTCAATCTTTGGGTATGCATCGTGAAGGCCAGAAGACATGACCTCAATCGCATCAGTAGGCCTGAACGAGACCGAGATTCTGCCAGCGAAACCAGGTCCCAACGTCGTCATATGCATCCCCGCTTTCAATGAAGAAACGACGATCGGGAGAATTGTTTCACGTTCCAAGGAATTCTGTTCCCATGTCGTCGTGTGCGACGATGGTTCGATTGACAGGACATCCCTCGAGGCGACGAAGAGTGGTGCCATCGTGGCGGCTCACATTAAGAACCAGGGAAAAGGGGCCGCTCTCAAGACATTGTTACAAGAAGCTTCAGTATTTGATCCCGACGTCATCGTGACCTTGGACGGAGACGGGCAACACGACCCGTCTGACGTTCCATTACTGGTCGCGCCAGTAATGGAGGGGACCGCAGACGTTGTGATAGGTTGCAGGTTCAATGGGGGGAACCGTATTCCGTTCTACCGGGAGATCGGGAATTCTTTTCTAAGCTTGATGACGAACTGGAGTGCCGGAACTAAAGTTCGGGACACCCAGAGCGGATTTAGAGCATATTCCTCAAGAGTGATTCCCAGTATTTCGATAATAGAGAACGGAATGGGAGTGGATTCTGAGATACTCATCAATTTGGCGAGGCAGGGTTTCAGGATCGAAGAGCGAAACGTAGCCGTTTCCTATGGCGGGGACACTTCAACTTTGAATCCTGCGAGTCATATTATACGGGTAATATGGTCAATTGCGCGGGCAAAATATCGCAGTCTAGGGAGAGTCTCGACAATCGGTTGGTCGGTCGCATCGGGGACGCTGATAGCGGCCTTTGTGCTTCTCTGGATAGTAAGAATGCCCATCTCATTGTTTGGACTCGGCGCCTCGTCTATAGCGCTTAGTACGGGTATTCTGGCTGTGGCACTGAGCCCAAGAAGCAGACTGATCCGATGGCTCAGAAAGATCAAGATTGCCCCACCTTAAGTCAGGGAAACTGATTCGTGTCGGATTATATCCTAGCAATTCCTTCGATAATCATTCTCTTCTTCCTCCCCGGTCTCAGTTTTGCCTACGTCTTCCGCCTTAGATTTGCGAATCTTGCCGAGACTATATTCTACGCTATTTCGCTCAGCTTTGCATTGGTTCTCGCCATCGGGTTTGCGTTAGGTATCACTATCGGCATAAACACGCCAACGGTTCTTGCCGCTTACATTCTTGTCGGCGCTATTGCAGGCATCTCAATAATTCGTCAAGTGTTGATCTCTGCTTCTAAACAGAAGAGTTTTTCGCAAACTCTCTTAGACTTTGCGAGGAAAGCGCCGTTCAAGTTCCTGTTCGGCGTTTCGATAGCTGTTGCGATCACGGCGTTCAATTGGTATTCCGCGATTGGAACTCACGCAATAGACATGGGTGAACACGTCTTTTGGGCAAAGACAATCATCGCTTCGGGCAGGCTACCCAACTACTTCTCCGTGGAGCCTCTAGACCAAGCGGTCAAGTTCACTTATGGTGCCCATCTAATGATGGCCCAATTCTTCGTTCTAGCAGGGATCCCTGTAGAAGAGTACTCGTGGATACCAACGTTGATAGGCTCTATCGGAATATGGGTGGGAATATTTCTTTTCGCCCATAGAGTCACTGGATCGAAATGGGTAGCAGTCTTGGCTTTGATATTGTATGGGAGCGCCTACCAGCCAGGTGGATACATAGAAAGAGGCAACCTCCCCGACATCGCAGGGTACCTCCTTGTTACATCGACCCTCTATTCTATTCTTCGAGTACGAAATACGATGTCCTTTTCCTTTGCCCTGGGTCTTACAACCGTATCGGTCATCGCGTATCATCAGTTGGCAACAGTCATCCTCCCAACGGTAATCATGTTCGTGATTGTGTTTTCCTACTTTCGATCTCGCTCAGAACTAGTTGAGACGCTGCGATCCATCTTTGCGGGTCGTGCTCGCCTCATGTTCTGGGCCTTAATGGTAGCACTAGCGCTCGTTTATGCAGTAACATCTACTTATTTCACCTCCAGCTCGGGCTCCCAGCTTTTGACTGGAAACTGGAGGCCTTACGTTCCCGCATTTTACGATGACCCGGTTATTCCCGGTGTCACCCTTGGATTGCTTGGAATGGCTGGTCTACTCGTGATCCTGCCTCGTAGAAAGTTCAGCTTCATGCTTCTGCTGGGCTGGACGACTGCCCTATTCTTCCTCGCGAACGCCCTTGTAATTGGGATTCCTATACCCGACCCTGGACGATATCTTTGGAGATTGACCGAGCCCTTCTCGATTCTTGGAGCCGTTTTAGCATGTTTTGCCATAGACGCAATGCGTGCTTTCCACGGAACGGCTAGACCGCAAAGACTTGAGTGGATTCGCCGCAATAGGGTTCGATTGGCGGTGTCGTCTTTGCTAGTTGCAATCATTGCGGTTCAGATTGTAGGGCTAGTTACACCAGCTCTGGAAGGGACGCGGGATGCGTTTTCGTTGCCTCCTCGCTATCACCAAGCCGAGGTTTTCTACCAAGACGACAAACAAATCGGGTTGTGGCTCGCAACCAACGCCCCAGCTACCGCAGTTATTGCAAATGACGTGGATTTAGACCAAACCGCTACGTGGATACAGGTTTATTCGATGAAACTTCACTTCATTTATCGAGTGGACTTCGCGGCCACTGTCGCCCCCACAGACTACATCCAAATCTACAATAGCATGGGAGCCCTTTACAGGAATCCCAGCGATTGGAGAGTGCCTTTTATTATTAAGCAGTACAACCTTACTTACGCCGTTGCACACACCATTCAGATTCCGCTCTTTTCGTCGAGCCCTTGTTTCGGCCCAACCCCAATATTCCAGTCAGGCACAAGCGCCATATTTGCATCGAAAAAAAGTTGTTGAGTGGAGCTCAAGTGGCCTCAACTCTAGAACCTACAAATGTCGAGAGATCGAAACGCCTCCAGCCTTTGTTTCGCGCCGAACTCGGAGTCTCGGACCCTTCCTTTGTTGACAGGTCCGGCAACTGGTCCTCGCAGCGAGCTGCTTTTTCCCTTGTTCGAAACCACGTTCCCGTGTGGCTCATCAAGTCCAGGTGAAGGTTGGAGAATTATTGACAAAAGTAAGATCGATTGGGATACTTGGAACGCGAGGGATACCAGCTCGCTATGGAGGGTTTGAAACTGCCGCCGAAACAATAGCGGTAGGTCTTAGGAGGGCAGGATTCAGAGTCGTGGCCGCGTGTGAAACTGACAACTCCTCCCGTATGCGCCCCGATAATTTTCAAGGAATCGAGCTAGTCTATTTTTCGGTGAGAAACTCGCTTCGTCCGCTCTCGGAGATTGTCTATGACGTTCGTTCCTTACTAGCGGTTGGAACGAGAGTGGATGCCATCTACATGCTCGGGTACGGGGCCGGTTTCTTCTTCTGGATCGCAAGATTCCTGCGGAAGACCTTAGTGGTCAATTCCGACGGAATGGAGTGGAAGCGGCCTAAGTTCGGTCGAATCTCGCGTTTCCTCCTTAGACTGAGTGAGCGACTTGGCCTTTCGGCTGCCAATGTGATTGTCGCCGATTCTAAGTGCGTTGCCCAATATGTCGAGCGAACTTATGGCAAGACTCCAGTCTTCCTTGCGTATGGAACAGAGCCGATTTCCCAACCGCCTCCATGGGACCCGAGCCTTTTGGTGAAGTGGCAACCGAGTCTCTCCTCTCTGTTGAGACCAGACAACTACTACCTCGTCCTTGCCAGGATGGAACCTGACAACAATATCGACAAGATTATCCAAGGCTTCGCGCTAAGCCGGACAACTCGCAAGCTTCTCCTGGTCGGCCCGTGCATATCGCCTGAATATCTCTCACGCCTGAAAGAGCTGGTGGGGAGAGACGACAGAGTTGTTCTCGCGGGCGCGGTCTATGATTCAACGATCAAGACTATGCTTCGATGGCATTGTGCGGCCTATCTTCACGGACACATGGTAGGAGGCACAAATCCATCTCTTCTGGAGGCACTCGGCGCCGGCAACGTTGTAATCGGAACTGATATTGAGTTCAACAGAGAGGTGATTGGAAACGGCGGGGAGCTACCCGCATTCTATTTTCATCCCGACCCGGCTTCAATAGCCAAAGCGATTGAAACCGCCGACCCAGAGCTGATGACTCTTCGGGCAAAGGCCCGCGTGGGGGGTCCGGCCCGTATAAGGGAAGCGTACAACTGGGTGGACATTATTCGTGGATATGAATCACTATTCAATACACCTTGATTGACGATCGGGCGAATGCTAGGGGACGGGGACGTCCCGAATTCGCAAGGAAAGGATCAGATCGCAGCCCGCGGTTGACTTAGAATCGCCATTTTCACACCTATTACCACAAGCCAGACTCCCTCAAAGGCCAAGAAGATTAGCAAAAATATCATCTCCCCAAGCACGAGGGACAAGACCGTAACGAAGGCGACGATGCCGACTAGCAGGGTCGGTAGCCCATACCTGCTCAGCTCTCGACTCATGGCCCGGCTCCAAAGAACGAGAGAGAGACCGAAGAGCAGAGTCGCCACTCCCAGGATTCCAATAGCAAGAGCGTCGAATGCGCTAGCCTGGAACTCGATTGCTCTAAGCAGGTCTTGATCAACAACAGAGGCGTATGCGGCGGCCAACTCAGGCATAGTCGTGGCATAGATAATCAGAGAAACAGAGGACATAGCAGAGGAGACAATCGCAATGACTGCTCCTGACAGGGAAAGTCCTGGGTGCCGTAGCAGGCGATAGAGCCCAAGGAAAGTCGATATCGTCAAGAGTGCGATAATCGTCAAAGCCCAAAACACAAATCTGAATATTGTCTGACTCTGCGAACTCGGCAGGCTTTTCAGCAGGTTTGCCGCTGGCTCGAATTGGAGAGGCACGACGAAAGGATACAGGGCGACGACCACGAGCAGGGCCAGACCCGCAACGGCACCGCTCATGCCGCCAATCGCAGTAAGCCTCGATCGATGTTCAAAGTCTTCGCTCAAGGCCATTCCCATCAATCATGATGGCGGTAAAGCCGCTTGGTGGCTCGGCATGGTTTCGAGTTCATGCTCAAAGTCTGCTCGATCCGTCCTCGACTTTAACACTGAATCCCTGCTTATGCTTTGCTATACAAGCATCGAGCAGCATTTGCCTTGGCGGGGCCATCAACACTTATCAGAAACGATATGAATATGTGAGTCCTAGGAGTGCCTGTGAGCGCCTTTACTACCAAAAGCCATTTTCTTGATGCGCTGAGTCCGAGGAGCTACTGGAGGATGACATGGGTAGGTGTGCTGGTAATGCTCGTTGTTGTCTCATTGTTCGCATGGCCTATTCCGGTCCTTAGGGCCGCATCTTCCTACCAACCACATGCACCCATACTCATTTCTGGCAACAGCGGTTTCACGGCGGCTAACGGCGTGACAAGCGGTTCGGGAACCACTTCTGCCCCCTATGTCATTGAAGGTTGGGAGATCAACTCTACGACCGCAAATGGAATAGAGATTCAAAACTCCAACGCCTATTTTATCATACGCAACGTCTACATCCACGCCGTTCAATACAGCCACTATGGCATCGTCTTGACCAATATTGCTAATGGTAGAGTTGAGAATTCCAAATGCTCTTTCGGCTACGCAGGCATTGCTGTTAGCTCGTCCAGCAATATTACTGTGTTGAATAATCAAATATTCGGCAATTCCATCGGCGCCAACTTTGGATCCGCCGGCGGACTCGACATCGGCTTTTCCAAGAACATAGTCGTTAGGAACAACAACATTTCAAACAACTGGAGGAACGAACTCGTCATCGGGTCCTCTAATAACATAACTATCACGGGGAACATCCTCTCCGGCAGCGCTGGCATTGCCAGTCTTACCATGCAAATCTACAGCTCAGCGGATCTCACAATCGTCAACAACACGATTTCTCACAGCGAGCATTTTGGACTCTTGCTTGACTCTTCCAATAGGACGCTTGTGTATCATAACAGGTTCATCAACAACTACCCAAACGCTCAACAAGTAGGTGGGACAAACGACATGTGGGACAATGGGTACCCGTCAGGGGGAAACTATTGGGCAGATTACAACTACTATTTCCAGGCGCAGGACAACTGTAGTGGTCCAGACCAGAATGTTTGTACCGGTCCGGACGCTATCGGTGATATTCCTTACGTCTTGCAGACAGGCCAAAAGGACCGCTATCCGTTGGTCGTCCACGATATTGTTGTAACCAGCGTCGAGACATCACCATCCGTGATTCAGGGAGAGACAACCTCGATCGACGTTACAATTCAGAACTTGGGAAACGTGGTGGAAAGAAGTTTCACCGTCACACTTTCATTTAACAATACGCTAATCGCGTCTCAAACCGTCACGGGATTTTGCGGATGCGATACTCCATATGATCGCGTGTTGAGTTTTTCCTGGAGTACAGGAGTACTTCTCGAAAAGGGAGTCCAACCCGGCAAATACATTCTCACAGCAACCGCGAGTAATCTTCCTCTCGACGCGAACCCGTCTGACAACACGAAGTCCAGCAATCCGGTTGAAGTAATCAGTTTCCCCTCTACACCGTTGGTATCTTTGGAGAGTGCGGGGCCAATTCTGACTTGGGGCTCGGCGATAATCTCTGTAGCCACGACTGGAGTCGCGGTCTTCTCGGTATTTCGAGCTCATTTCCGAGCCAAGAAGAAGGCACTCGACTAGACTAGAGGGTTCCCACCAAGGAAATTGGGCCTCTGTTTTCAGGTCGTCGCTAGGGTTTTCTGGAAATCGACCAAGATAGGCAGGGCAGTCCAATCCTCTCGCTGCTGGTCGTGGATTATCTCCGCGACTGTCGGAAACTAGCTAGAAATGTATAAACTTCTACTGATTCAACCGAATGATCGGGAGAGCGCAGGAATGGAAACAAGGACAGCACTTGTGACAGGAGGAGCTGGGTTCATGGGATCCTGGCTGGTTGACGAGCTTCTCAAGAGAGGGCATCAAGTAGTGAGTGCTGACAATCTTCTTGGTGGAAGCGAAAGAAATGTCAACAGAGATTGCAAGTTCGTCAAGGCGGACATGAGAATCAGGGACCGAGTCAGCGAAGTTGTAAAAGGAGTCGACGTGATTTTTCACCTTGCTGCATATGCCGCTGAAGGACAATCGTTCTTCTCGCCTGTGGCAATAAACGAGATCAATATTGTCCCGATGAACAACCTTCTGGTGGAGGCTATCAATAACGGGGTTGAAAGTTTCGTCTTTACCTCCTCCATGGCAGTTTATGGCGCGCAGAAACCGCCGTTCCGGGAGGACCTTCCTCGAGAGCCTGAGGACCCTTACGGAGCTGCAAAGGCCTACTGCGAGACGATGTTGGAAATTTTCGCACGAACGTATGGATTACATTACACCATTCTACGACCCCACAACGTGTATGGTCCACGACAAAATACCGCTGACCCATACCGGAACGTTCTAGGTATTTGGATAAACAGAATCCTAAGGAACAAACCTCCACTAATATACGGTAGGGGAAACCAGACCCGAGCGTTCTCTTATGTCGAGGACGTTACCCCAGCCATCGCAAACGCTGCTTTCCATGAAAAAGCTAACGGGCAGATCATCAATGTTGGAAGTGACGAGGTCACGTCGATCAACGATGCATGTCAAGGGCTCTTGGATATTATGGGTTCTGGATTGAGGCCTATGTACGAGGCCGCCCGTCCTGGTGAGGTCAACCAGGCATATTGTACCGTTCGTAAGTCTATGGATGTGTTAGACTATAAGACTACCCACACTTTGAAGCAGGGACTTTCTAAGATGGTCAAGTGGGCTAGAGATCTCGGACCCCAGGAGCCTTCCTACACGCTGCCTTTGGAAATCACTAGAAAAGCGCCAAGAGTATGGGTCGACAAACTGATGTGAGATCTATGCGGTCTTCGAAATCTGAAAGGCATGTGATTGAACTTGTTCAACGGGCATCTTATGTTCAGAGGCCCATCTGTAGGATACGGCCTGCGCTTCCATGAACAGGTCAGGCGAGCCAACGTCAAGTCGGACGGAATCGGAGTCCACAAGTATTCCATAGACCGCTAGACCAAGGTCTACCATTCCTTGAATGCCGTCTGTCAACTGAAGTTCCCCGCCATACCCGGGCTTTGTCTCTTTCAAAACATCGAAGATTCTCGGTTGAAATACATAGCCCGGCATTATTGCCAGATTTGACGCTGGTGATTGAGGCTTCTCTACTAGGCGTTTCACATGAACTAATCCATTCGTTCCACCCGTGGCCTCAACCACTCCGTAGCTCTTGGGATCCTTCACCTCTTGGACAAGAAATACGGCATCAGGATGGAGCGAGTTGGCAGCATCCAACAAGCGTGTCAGGTGGTCGCGGCTCTTTGAGACGAAGAAGTTGTCGCCTGCATGTATGAGGAAGCTTTCATCCTGAACAAACTCCTCTGCTCTCATGACAGCTTCTCCGAAACCCTTGGGCTCAGGCTGGTTCACCCATACTATGTTGGACCGTCTTACCATCTCGTGGAAGGATTCTAGTTCCTTCGCCAATCCATTCTTTCCTCTCTTGTCGAGAATCGACAAGTAGGAAAAGTCCGGCGTAAAGTGTTCTCGAATCGTTCGCTGTCCTCGCCCCACGACAAAACAAAAGTCCCGTATGCCGATGTTGTATAGGTCTTCGAAGACCAGCTGTACGATCGGTTTCATGCAAACGCTACCATCTCTGCACTTAGCAAAAACGGGAAGCATCTCCTTCGGTTGGGCCTTTGTAACCGATAATAGACGCGTTCCGAGTCCAGCCGCTGTGATGACGCCTTTCTTTATCAAAGTGCGAATTAGGGCCTTGGGGTAATCAACGAGGAAACGACTTATAATGAATACTATGGACTTCGAGTGTAGAAAGCGAAAAACCCTCCTTCACACCACATCCTTTCAGGCTTCGGCGGAGGTGGAGAATCATCCTGCTGCTACTTTCGGAAAATGGGGAGATAATTCAGGTAACTCCAGTGTACGACTGGAATCTCTCAGCTTGTAAATCCTGCGTTGACCTATTCTACTTGAATGGCTCTTGTTGGTCTTTTTTCGTCGCTTTTTGTGAATCTGACTTCTAGTACTCCATTCTTGTAAGTCGCTTTGGCCGTCCGGGGATCAACAAGGTGCGGAAGTTCCATTTCTTTGAAGTAACGTCTCTTCGCTGCTTCTACAGCTATCTTCAATGCTCTATCTGTGGATTCCAGCTTGATATCGTCCTTCTCTACCCCTGGCAGTTCTGTCACAACGACCACCTCGTTTCCTTCTTGCAAGACATCCACTAGTGGTTCCCTCTCCTCCTTCAAGAGAGGACCTCTAGAACTTGGCTCCACGTTTCCAAACTCTCGAATTACCGGTTTGCCATCTTCTCCGACGGACATTGAGAATCCGTAGACGAAGGGTTGCGGTCCTTCGCTTGCTTTCGGCATCTCTATTGCTTTTCTCATCATCTCGTCCATCAATCGGTCCATGCGGTCCATTTCCTCGAAGATGTCGAACCACCAGCCCGACCGGCGGGTGCGTTTCTTTCTGGTTGAGTCCCTACTGTGAGCCATATCGAACTGGTCGAGAATATTCCAGGAACTATATTGGAGTTTGTGCTACCACATCGGGGGCTAGATCATTCGCTTTACGAGACGATTGATGTCTTCGCCCCTATAGCCGAGTTCTCCCCCATCAGTTGCAGCCCGTCTCGTGCTTCGTTTGAAGCCCCCTCTTGGAGGGTGAAGCCTGAATCTTGGTTTCACCCCGGCAAGCCAGAGATCCTTGACACCAATCTCTCCAGCGACAACTGATCTCGCGAGCTCTGCAATGTTCTCTTTCTTGAAGAAGACCTTTGCGAATTCGTCATCGAATTCCTTGTTTCCCTCTCTCTCTGCTCTCTTCCGCAGCAATCCCTCCAATACTTCCGGGTTAACCTGGCCCCATGCGACCAAGTTTTTCACGGCCCGCAACATACCCACGGTGGACGGATTGTTTTCTAGGAGGCGCGCGCGGAATGTACTTTCCATCTTCAAAGTTTCCATGGTTTTTCTGATGTCGGGATTATCGGTGGCGGTTCCGCGGATGCGTACCGCGAGGATAACGGGCTCCTTTGCGGAGTTTGCCATAAGTTACGCCACCCAGTCTTGCTGCGTTACAACATTGTAGGTCTGAACGAGGGCATCGAATACGGCAAGAGCGGAAGAGGTGAGTGTCGATGTGGACCCGTAGGTTCGCGTCCAGCAATCTTTAACCCCGGCCAGCCTCAGCACCTGCTTCGGTATCTCTCCAGCAACCAGTCCGAGCCCTCTTGGGCTTGGAAGCACATGGACTCTTACGCTTCCGCATTTTCCGACGACGCTGAAGGGGACAGTGTGGGCTCTGCCGCAACGGCATTCCCAACTTCCACATCCACGGCGCACGGGAACCACGTTCAGTTTTGCCTGTATCGTCCCCTTGTCGATAGCGGTACGGACCTGGCGGGCTTTTCCTTCCCCCACACCAATGTACCCGTCGCCGTTCCCAACTGCGACTATGGCTCGGAATCTTGACCTTTCGCCGGCATCAGTCTGCTTCTGGACGAAGCCGATCCCCAGGACTTCTTGCTGAATGTTCGGCAATAGCGTGTCTACAATCTCCGGCTCTTTGATTCTCATTCCCTGTGTGAAGATCTCCTCCATTGAGACTATCTCGCCTGCTTGGACGAGTTTTCCGAGCTTGGTCTTCGGAACCCATCCTACTTCCTGACCGGGTCTCTGACCGCCTCCCTGGTATGGTCTCTGGCTCATGCTTTCGCCTCTATCGGAGCTGATTGAATCTGTTGTCTGACTTGTTCGAAATGGTTGGAGATTTCTTCGGGCTTCAAACCACGTTTCAGGTATCCGCTGAACGTTTTCCGGTAAACGTCTGTTTCGCCTGAGAGCTTCTTTGCATATTCTGAAATGTGAGCTCCGCCAATCCGACCCTTATCAGGTAGTGGGCCATCGGAGTGTGGGACCTCGAGACCCGCGTCCGTGAGACCCTTCAGGACAGCAAACAACTTGGAACCCTTAGTCGAAGGTTTCAAGCCGATATCAAGCACGGCCTCTTTGACTCCTTTCGCCAGAGCTCGACGCGCGGCCAGAGCCCCAGTAAGATAGGCTGATGGAATGTTTCCTGTCGCTCCCTTCCATCCCATCTTTGCAAGTTCCTTGGATGATGCGGCCGCTCGCACTATGTCACCGCGAAGCTCTGCATCAGTAATCTGGACGTAAACATATTTGTTGGTTACTCGAACAACGGCTCTCGGTTTTCCCGACCTGACGAGGGCTCGGCGAAGCTTGTAGTCCGTCCTACCCTCTCGTCTGCGCCTGAACGGAACCGAGTATCGTGGACCGTCAGCCATCGACTAACGCTTCCTCTGCAGCTGGTGGGCCTTTACATACTCATCGACATGCGAGCGGCTTCGGAACGCCCCTCCTTTCGACATGCCCAAGAGAAGCTTGTAACTCGCGGGGGCCAACTGTCTCTTGTCTCTCAAGAACCGTAGATGCCGTCGAATCGCTCTGATCTTCAACACCCAAGCCTCCTTGCCAGGATTCTGGCCACCCTTGCGGCTGCCGGCCTTCTTCCGTCGCGCCGATTTCATTCGATGGCGGCCTCTGCTAACCCCTTTCTTCTGAAGCAATCGAATCCTGCCGCTATCGATAAGCGACTTGACTTCCTTACGAGTAATAGCAGATTCGACCCTCGTTGTCTCTTCCGGGTCTATCCAGATTCTGCTTTGGCCGGAGCCGAGAAGACTGGCGGCGAGTCGTCTCTGGCTTTTCAGGCTCACTTGTCCTCTTCCTCCTCGTTAGCGTCGTCCTTCGCTGACTCTTCCATCGTTTCTAGTTCACCGTTTTCTTCTCGTACCTCTACTGTCTGGCTATTTGCCGATGGGACTTTGGTTTCTTCGGCGCCCTGAGCCTCTACCGTGGTCGGCTCTTCGGCCAGGACCGGTTTTTCTTCTTGCTTGCCCGGGTTGGCGATGTGGAAGTTTCGACGTCGTAGCTCGTCAAGCAAGGTTAGTCTCTTTCTCTCTCCGACCCGCGCGGAGATTCTGACGATGTGGATCTTCGGGTCGAGTCCTTCGAGTTCTGACAGCCTGTGAATGAGACGTTCATGGAGGCCTCGTGGGTGCAGACCTCTCGTCGCCGCTGCCGTTCCGTATCCTATCTTGACTTTTGCAGGCCAGCCGGCTTCTTCCTTTCTGATCTTGCTCGTTACGCCGCGGGCTCGCCTCCACGCAGGCTTTACGCGTTTGTATCGCCAGCTTTCCTGCCGGTTGAACGCGGGCTTGTTATTGTTCGCCATTCTACTTCACTTTCGCCGGTCCGGTGGGAGTCTCGAGACTGGTCTTCGTGTCAATGTAAATGCCATCTAGGAATACGCGGAGATCCTTCTTCTTGATCTTTGTAGAGTTCTGAATGTTCGCCGCGGTCTGGCTTACGGCTTTGATGTCTATTCCCTCAACAGTGATATCGTCGCCTTTTACAACGACTTTTACTCCGTCGAGTATCTGGGCGGACCGGGGTGTTTTCTCGCCAGTAAAGTTCTCAACCTTGAGCGCTTTTGCCTTTTCGTCGACCTTCACGGTGACCGGGAAGTGAGCATACACGGTTCTGAGATTGTACCGGTAGCCCTTTGTTACCCCTCTGATCATGTTTCGTATGTGGGCTGCCGCTGTTCCTAGCATGCCGATCTCTCGCTTGCGTGGCCAGGTGACTGAAACCTGGACTTCTCGACCGGTCTGGCTGATCGTTACGGGCAGGTGGGACAGATCCTCTTGAAGGGTTCCGAGGGGGCCTTTGACCTTGACGGTTTTCCCGTCGACTCCTACCGTTACCCCGTCGGGGACCTGAATCGTGCGTTGGAGAGTTTCGAAACGCGCCATGCTATCCACCTAGTAAACGTAGCCTAGGAGCAGGCCCCCGGAAGCCATCTCCCTTGCTTCCTTGTGTGCGACAACGCCCTTCGGTGTTGTTACGATGAGTATTCCGACATCTCTCGAGGGGAGGTATCGTTTGCCCCACTTTTCGAATTCTGGCACTGTGGAGGAGAATCTGGGGCGGACGCTGCCGCAGTTGTTTACCCTGCCCAGGAGTTGGATCTTGAACTTTCCGCCGCGGCCGTCATCGACGAACTCGAATTCGCCTACGTAGCCGTATTTCTGCATCACTCGAAGAACCTGGCCCATGAGCTTCGAGGCGGGGTAGACGATGCAGTCGTGTTTGTGCCTCCTCTCGTTGTTGAGTATGGCTGAGAACATGTTTGAGATTGGTTCCATGGTGTGATCACATGTACTTCTTGAATCCGAGGCCCACCGCGACTTCCCTAAAGCACTGTCTGCAGAAGTTCAACCCATACTTTCTCACTATGGGTCCATACTGGCCACAGCGTTTGCACGGCCTAGCCCCTTTTCCGTATTTTCGCACTTTCCTCGGCTTTATCTTCGCCATCTGGTTGTCAGCTTCCTACCTGTGTCCTGAAGTTTTCCTGGATGAACTGGATGGCATCCTTCTTCGAGACATAGTGATTCTTCCCGATTTTGGCTGGGCGTATAGAGCGACGTCTCAACCGGTATCCCGGCCGTTCGAGAGTAACGTGGACCGTGGCACCGAAGATGCCTAGCTCTGGAACATACCTGGTACCGGGTATTTCGATGTGTTCCTTGATTCCGAAGGAAAAATTACCATAATCATCGAAGCATGAATCGTTCACCTTGTTCGAGACTGCGTCGAGAGCGCGAGTTAGGAACTTGCCGGCGTCATCGCGCCGAAGTGTAACGACCGTGGCAATCGGTTCGCCTTTGCGGATTCCCCAGTCCTTGATCGCCTTTTTCGCAAGCTTGGTAGTCGGGGTCTTGTTGGTCAGCTGGTTTAGCACCTTCTTAGCCTTCTCCAACGGCTCGCCTGATTTCCCAGTTGCAATGTTGATCGTGACTTTCTCGATCCTTATGTTCAGCAACGGATTTGTCTTTGCTGCAATCTCATTTTTCTGCAATCTAATCACTTCTCCAACGTCACTAGCGGCTGGTCAGTTCCAACAGGTATCACGTATTCGGCAGGCGTTTCGAAGCCCTCAGCGCCTGTTTCAATTCTCACGATTTTCCGGCGCGCGTACGTCCCCGGAGTGATGGAGCTGATTTTTCCGTAGTATCCTTGGTTTCTACCGTCGATGACGAGTCCCAGAGCTCCGACCTGGAAGGGAACGTATTTTACTATTTTTTGTGCTGGAAAGCTCAGCTGGATCGCGCCTCCTACTGCGAGTTCCTCGCCTCCCGGCCTGGTGTCCTTTGCAACACTGAGTAAGGTTCTTCCATCGTGGAGACTGTACTGTAACTTGCCGCCTGGCACATTCTGCTTTCCGACTATCTTGCAGATCTTGTAGCCAGCCTCCTTATCTTGTGCTGGAGAGAGTACGAGTCCTCTGTTCGGCTTGGGTAGTGCCCTGTAGACTTGTGGAATGCCTTCGATCTGGACGATGTCCATCAGCCCGACGGGGAAGCGGCGATCACGTCGAACGACGCCATCGACCTTGACTTTGCCTGCGCTGATGATCATGATCGCTTCCTTGGCGATGTTTGCAAGTCCAAGGGATTCCCGGAGGATTACGACTAGGGGTAGGCTTTTTTCGCGTGGATGGGGTCCCGGTCTTGTCCTAGGTGCCCACGTGTATTCTTTTCGGTGGATAGGCCAGAAGCCAGGTGAAGGTTCTCGTTTCAGTTGTCTGGGGCCGAACTTTCGCGCCATCTCTCATTCCTCCTTGGACTTTCCTCTCTCAGCCAATAGACCGCTCCGCCACTTGTCTGAAAGGTTGAGGTTGGTTATCCGGACCTTTGTAACGTGTACTGGCAGCTGGGACGAGACGCCGGCGGCTTTTTCTCGGGCCATTCCCTCGACGAATATTCTACCGTTGGTATAGTCTACGCGTTGGACTTTTCCCTCGAGCCCTGCGAAGTCTCCTCTCATGACGCGGACGCTGTCGCCGGTTCTTACCGGGAGCCGTCGGACCTTGTGGTTCTTGGTGAGATCGTCGGAGAGCCGGGCGGCGAGCATTCGTCGTCGGCGGTGTTGTGGAGCGTTGAAGAACATCTTCCTTTGCTTGGACGGCTTAGAGGAAGCCATTCTAGATCACCGTGCTCGCTAGGTTCGCGACTCGGGGCCATCGTTCAGCAGCCTCCTTCGCCACGGGTCCGCGAATCTCAGTGCCTTTGAGCTCTCCCTCAGGGGTCATTATGACCGCAGCGTTGTCTTCGAAACTGAGACGTGTTCCATCAGGTCTTCGAATGGCTCTGGCCTGTCGTACGACGACGGCGGGAAAGACTTGTTTCCTGAGGCTGGGGGAGCCTTTCATGACTGTTATCATCACCATGTCTCCAACGCACGCCGCCGGGACACGTCGTAGTCGGCCGTGGTAGCCGCGGACATTGATGAGCTTCAATTCCTTAGCGCCAGTGTTGTCGGCGCATGTCATCCGGGAGCCGACCGGTAGGCCTCGCGCAACCTTTGGCCGGTATTCTATCATTCCCCGGGCGCTGACTGCTCGCGTCTTTGGCGCAGGCACTAGGCTACTCCTCCGGTCTTCTCAACGACGACGAAGGTGACCTCTTTGCTTAGAGGCCTGCACTCTGCAATTGTGACCTTGTCGCCTTCTGCCGCTGAGATGCATGGTGGGTTGTGGGCGAGAGTCTTGCTTCTCCGCCTCTCGTACCTGCTGTATTTCGTGTAATAGTGCAGGTATGCACGTTCTACTGAGACGGTCTTGGGGGATCGCGACCCGGCTACAGTTCCTTCGAAGACTCTTCCCCTAACTGAGAGGTGTCCGTGGAATGGGCAGAGGGGATCGTTGCATCCAGTCTTCGGTGGTTTTACGTCAAGACCGGTGTTTCGGACTACCATTTCCTCAACCCCTTCTTCACTCTATCTTCCGGCCGAAATCGTAGGAGAGAGCCGTCGACTTCGACGTTTTCGGTCGGCAGCTCTGCTCGGAAGGTTGTCTTTTGTTTCTGGACCTGTCGCAGTTTTCCATTGGCTTCTATCGTGAACGTGTTCATGGTCTCGTCGCGGACTACACCCTCCAGTCCCTGGACAGTAGGGTCTGTGGATTTTGCTACCTTGACCTTCAGTCCGATCCATTCGTGAGCCGTAATATTCTGCGCGGTGATCATGGTCTAGGCCGGCTCCGGTGCTGGTTTCGTAGGCGAGTTGTCGACTGTCAACAAGCGAGCGATTGTCTTGCGCAGCTCGCGTATTCGCGCAGGATTCTCCACCGTTCCTCCTGACTTTACGGATGTTCGGATGCTGGTGAGTTCTGCTCGCAGTTCTGTTACCTTCTTCCGTCGCTCCTCAGGGAGCATCTGGTTGAGCTCACGCTTTCTCAGAATCGCCAGTTTCCTCTTCCTCCTTATCCTCCACGACAACCGCAACATCCCCCGCAGTAGTCTCCACCTCGACCGCGACCTCGGGCATGGCCACCGGTTCAACCTCCTTCACAAGGACGACGGGTTGGGGCACGGTCTGTGCGGGCGGAGTCAGCATGATAGGCTTGTCAATGTAATCGATCTGTGGAGGTAGAATGCGGACGTTGATCCCGAACAGGCCCTGCTTCAACTGAACATCAGCAACCGCAGTCTTCACGCTCTTTAACACTGGATCTCCGACTCTGGGGAGGTAGCCGGCCTTAAACTTCTCGAATCGTGATCGTTCTGTTGTAAGCTTTCCCCGGATAGTGATCTCGACGCCGAGGGCTTGCGACTCCATTACTCTCTGAATTGCCCAGTAGGCGGCTCGGCGGAAGTGTACGCCTCTCTGGAGAGCCTGAGAAACCTGGGACGCAACAACCTTGGGATCTTGCTCAGGGACCTCGATGTTCGCAACCGAGAGCTGGGGATTTTCAATATGGAATTTTTCCTCCAAAACTTTTGTTAGATCTCTGATGCTCTGGCCCCTTCGACCAA